>Ga0233379_1000001_pt1 | contig 56622 bp, 60 predicted proteins | sample ElkDunMinimDraft_8_FD_180679 | JGI IMG/M metagenome (GOLD analysis project Ga0233379, IMG submission 180679) | Fecal eukaryotic communites from dung pellets of Tule Elk in California, USA - Elk Dung F1 | ecosystem: Host-associated > Mammals > Digestive system > Large intestine > Fecal | place...
AAAAACAACGAGGATGAATTATTTATATGACTTTTATCAATCGTTGCTAACAGATAAACAACAAAGCTACATGGCGCTATATTATTTAGATGATTTCTCCCTTGGTGAAATTGCCGAGGAATATAATGTGAGTCGGCAAGCAGTATATGACAATATAAAAAGAACGGAAGCAATGCTTGAAGAATATGAAGCAAAGCTTTTACTATTTGAAAAGTTTCAACAGCGCAGCTCTTTACTTCAAAAACTTAAAGAAGAGGCAGTTGCTTCTTCTGACGAAATAAAAATGCTTGAATGGATTGCTGAGCTCGAGAAATTAGATTAGGAGGCGGCATGTATGGCATTTGAAGGATTAGCCGACCGACTGCAAGGTACAATACAGAAAATTCGAGGCAAGGGTAAAGTAAATGAAGCTGATGTAAAAGAAATGATGCGTGAAGTGCGTCTTGCTCTTTTAGAAGCCGATGTTAACTTTAAAGTAGTTAAGGATTTTGTAAAACGCGTTAGCGAACGCGCAGTAGGTCAAGAAGTTCTTAAAAGCTTAACACCTGGACAACAGGTAATTAAGGTAGTAAAAGAAGAATTAACAGACCTAATGGGTGGAGAGCAAAGCAAAATTGCTGTTGCCAGTCGACCGCCTACTGTTATTTTAATGGTAGGTCTTCAAGGGGCCGGTAAAACAACAACTACTGGGAAACTTGCTAATCTTCTTCGTAAGAAATATAACCGAAAGCCTTTACTTGTTGCTGCGGATATTTATCGTCCAGCAGCCATTAAACAATTAGAAACGCTTGGTAAGCAACTTGATATGCCAGTTTTCTCTTTAGGTGATCAAGTAAGCCCTGTTGAAATTGCTAAGCAAGCTATTGCTAAAGCAAAAGAAGAGCACTATGACTACGTTCTTATTGATACAGCAGGTCGCCTTCATATTGATGAGACATTAATGACCGAACTAGAAGATGTAAAGGAAGTCGCAAAACCAGACGAAATTTTCCTTGTTGTAGATAGTATGACTGGGCAAAGTGCGGTAGATGTAGCTTCAAGTTTTAATGATCAACTTGGTTTAACCGGTGTTGTATTAACAAAGCTTGATGGTGACACTCGTGGTGGGGCGGCGTTATCTATTCGTGCTGTAACGAATACCCCAATTAAATTTGTCGGTATGGGTGAAAAACTGGATGCATTAGAAGTATTTCATCCGGAACGAATGGCATCTCGTATATTAGGTATGGGTGACGTGTTAACGCTGATTGAAAAGGCTCAAACGAATGTGGATGAAGCAAAAGCAAAAGAATTGGAACAAAAGTTCCGTACGCAAACATTTACATTTGATGACTTCTTAGAGCAGTTAGGTCAGGTGCGTAACATGGGTCCTCTTGATGATCTATTGAAAATGTTGCCAGGTGCTAACAAAATAAAAGGCTTAAATAATATTTCCATAGATGAGAAACAGATTGGACATGTTGAAGCCATTATTAAATCTATGACGAAAAAAGAAAAAAGTAATCCTGAAATAATAAATGCTAGTCGAAGAAAACGTATTGCTAAAGGAAGTGGAACTTCTATTCAAGAAGTAAATCGTCTTTTGAAGCAATTCGATGAAATGAAAAAGATGATGAAACAAATGACTAACATGCAAAAAGGAAAGAAAAAAGGCTTTAAATTACCTTTTATGTAAGGTTTCTTAGACTGTTAAGAAAAAATCCTTTACAAACTATAAATAACTTTGATAATATATTATCTTGTTGAAACTAATCGGAAGAGGTGCTTTATAAAATGGCAGTAAAAATTCGTTTAAAACGTATGGGAGCTAAAAAAACTCCTTTCTATCGTATTGTTGTAGCAGATTCTCGTTCACCACGTGATGGACGTTATATCGAAGTAGTAGGAACTTACAACCCAGTTGCTCAACCAGCTAAAGTTGAAATCAACGAAGAGCTTGCTCTTAAATGGTTACAAGACGGTGCAAAACCATCTGATACAGTTCGTAACTTACTTTCTCAACAAGGCGTAATGGAAAAATTCCACAACGCTAAAAACAGCAAATAATTAAGTAATGATGACAAAACTCATCGATACTATTGTAACGTCACTTGTAGATCATCCTGAAGATGTGAAAATTACATCTAAAGAAGATGATAATACGATTACTTACACCCTATCTGTTCATAAAGAAGATATGGGTAAAGTAATTGGAAAACAAGGACGTGTTGCTAAGGCGATTCGAACTGTAATCTATGCAGCAGGATCTACACAGCAAAAGAAAATCTATCTTGAGATTTCCGAATAGGAGGGCTAATACCCCTCCTTTTTTGGTATTATAAAATAGAAAAGCTCTGTTATAGTTTGATGTTGATTTTGTTAGAAGGAGATTGGAGCGAAAGACGGCGACACAAGCGGGGATGAGCTTTGTGCTAAAAGACCCCACGAGGAGCGAAGGATGAGCGACCGTGGAGGCTAAAGCCAAGCGCAGAAAGCGTCCGTCTGTAGTGGAAATCAACATTGTAATTTAACAGATCCAAATAGAAAGAAACAATAAGTTGTGTTATTGAAATTGTTTTCTATATGGCTTACATTTCTCTAATTGCTGTTTCATTCGTTTTTGAAATTGGAGGAAAGTTGTAGGTAAAATGAGTATAAAGAGCTAGGAGGAGCTAGAATGAAGATTCTTCAAACGATAACGGTGAATCAAATTTTAACGCAAACAAGCAAGAATCGACTCCTAGAAAATTATCAAAAACAATATACCCGATTGCAAAAAGAAATCGATCAGTTGAAATTTGAAATGAAAAGGCTTGAAAAAACAAAAAAAATTAAGCCAGTTACTTTAAAGGCTCATTTTGAAAAAGAGGTTTCCGTACGTAATGAAAAAATGAAACTTCTTGAGTTCAAACGAGAACAGTTAGAAATACTTCCTGTTGGCAGTGAACTGAAGGAAAGAGAAGTCCAGGCGATTGTCGATGTGAAAATAGGTGACGATTGGGATGAATTAATAGCTGCCAAAACAATTGTTGTTAAGGATGGTAAAGTTACAGAAATACGTTAGAGGTGTAATAAGTGGAAAAATGGTTTAATGTTGGGAAAATCGTTAATACACATGGAATAAAAGGTGAGGTACGTGTCATTTCTCGTACTGATTTTGCTGAGGAAAGATATAAGGTAGGTAATTCCATCTTTTTATTCCAACAAGGGAAGGAAGCGCCTTTAGAGCTTAAAATTGCTTCTCATAGAAAACATAAAAATTTTGATTTATTAACGTTTGATGGTTACTACAATGTAAATGATGTAGAAGTATTTAGAGATGGTGTTTTAAAAGTACCAGAATCTTATTTAAGTCCTTTGGATGAAGATGAATACTATTTCCATGAAATAATCGGCTGTAAGGTGTACACGATGGATGGAGAAGAATTAGGACAAATCCGTGAAATATTGACTCCTGGTGCTAATGATGTATGGGTTATCCAAGCTAAAAAAGGCAAAGATTTATTGATCCCATACATCGATGAAATTGTAAAAGAAATTAATGTAAAAGAAAAAATCATTAAAATCGAACCGATGGAAGGGCTATTATCATGAAAATAGACGTACTTTCTTTATTTCCAGAAATGTTCACTGGTGTGTTCGGTTCATCTATTTTAAGAAAAGCAGAGGAAAAACAAGCTGTTTCGTACAATGTTGTCAACTTTCGGGAGTTTTCAGAAAGTAAACATGGTACGGTAGATGATTATCCATATGGTGGCGGAGCTGGAATGGTTTTAAAGGCTCAGCCAATTTTTTCTGCTGTAGAACATCTGCAACAACAATGTGAGTCGAAAAAGCCTCGAGTAATTCTCCTATGTCCCCAAGGTGAACGCTATAATCAAAAAAAAGCTGAAGAACTAGCAGCAGAAGAGCATTTGATTTTTATTTGTGGACATTATGAAGGCTATGACGAAAGAATTCGAGAACATTTGGTTACCGATGAAATTTCTTTAGGTGATTATGTACTTACGGGTGGAGAATTAGGTGCTATGGTTATAATTGATAGCGTTGTTCGTCTATTACCTGGTGTACTAGGCAATGAAGATTCTCCGGTAAAGGATTCCTATTCATCAGGACTGCTAGAGCATCCTCACTATACTAGACCGCATGATTTCAGAGGTTATAAAGTACCTGAAACGCTTATGTCTGGAAATCATAAAAAGATTGATGAATGGAGAATGAAGGAGAGTCTGAAAAGAACTTATACTCGCCGACCTGATTTGCTTGAGCATATGCAGTTAACGGAACAAGAAAAAAAGTGGCTAGATGAAATTAAAAAAGAAAGTGACCTATTGCAATAGTCATTAAAATATGGTAAGATAATTTTTGTGATTTGGGCGAGAAATCCTTGAATCACTGATAACGATGTTCCGCTGCGGTATATAAATGACTTGCAAGAGCATCTGTGGGAGGAGATGAATAAACGATGCAACAATTAATTCATGATATCACTAAAGAACAGTTACGCACTGATCTTCCTTCATTCCGTCCTGGTGACACAGTACGTGTACACGTTAAGGTAGTAGAGGGAACTCGTGAGCGTATCCAGTTGTTTGAAGGTGTAGTTATTAAGCGTCGTGGTGGTGGAATCAGTGAAACTTTCACTGTACGTAAAGTATCTTACGGTGTAGGCGTTGAGCGTACATTCCCATTACACACACCAAAAATTGCAAACCTTGAAGTAGTTCGTCGCGGTAAAGTACGTCGTGCAAAACTTTACTACCTACGTGACCTTCGTGGTAAAGCAGCTCGTATTAAAGAGATCCGATAATTTCTCCTATAGCTTGTCTATTGGTAGAGAAACTAATCAAATGAAACGAAAAAGAGCTTGTTTAACAAGCTCTTTTTTAACATTAAAAAGAGTTTTGTTACATACTTTGGGTATCATTATATTAAAGTGACCTAGTATTACCGAATGTGAAGAGTAGAACGTTAAAATCAACGTTCGTGGTAACTATTTAGTGCAGAAGGTGAACTTATCCTAGTGATCTAAAATCCGCAAAAACGCGTTTATACCGAGTTAAAATGGATTGCAATGCTGTTTAAAATCTTTCGGGTTGGTGAAAATATGGCAAAAAAGAAAAGTGAGATTTGGGAATGGATCAAAGCACTTCTGATTGCTGTCGGATTAGCTTTTGTTATAAGATACTTTTTTCTGGCACCGATAGTAGTAGACGGTGAATCAATGATGCCGACTTTAAATGATAAAGACCGTATGATAGTTAATAAAATTGGGTATGTTGTAGGTGAACCTGAACGGTTTGATATAATTGTTTTTCATGCACCAGAGGAAAAAGATTATATTAAACGAATTATAGGTTTACCAGGTGATACAATCGAGTATAAAAATGATATCCTTTATGTAAATGGTGAACCGGTAGATGAACCATATCTCGATGAATTTAAAGAGGAATATAAAGAGCAGAATTTAGATGGAACGTTAACAGAATCATTCACATTAGCAGATAAACTTGGACAAGAAACGGTACCTGAAGGTCATTTATTTGTAATGGGTGATAATAGACGTGAATCAAAAGATTCAAGACATATTGGCTTTGTATCTATGGATGATGTTATTGGAAAAACAAGCATTATTTATTGGCCAATTAAAGATATAAAAATTGTAGAATAAGAAAGGTGGATACCAGTGACAATTCAATGGTTTCCAGGCCATATGGCCAAAGCAAGAAGAGAAGTAACAGAAAAGTTAAAGCTTGTAGATATCATTTATGAACTTGTAGATGCTAGGCTTCCGTTATCTTCGCGTAATCCGATGATTGATGAAATTATACAGCATAAGCCAAGACTTATATTATTAAATAAAGCAGATATGGCTGATCCGAAAAAAACAGAGCAATGGCTTCGTTATTTTTCATCCAAAGGTATGACAGCCTTAGCTATCAATTCTCATGCTGGCAGTGGATTATCTCAAATTACAGGGGTATCTAAACAGCTTCTTAAAGAGAAATTAGATCGACTTAAGTCAAAAGGTGTTAAACCAAGAGCTATTAGAGCGATGATTGTAGGTATTCCGAATGTAGGAAAATCGACTTTTATCAATCGATTAGCGAAGAAGAATATTGCCAAGACTGGTAATATGCCAGGGGTTACAAAGGCCCAACAATGGATAAAAGTAGGTAAAGAGCTTGAATTGCTTGATACACCTGGAATTTTATGGCCTAAGTTTGAAGATCAAGAAATTGGAAAGAAACTGGCGGTTACAGGTGCAATAAAAGATACACTATTAAATCAACAAGATTTAGCAGTATATGCTCTTCGTTTTTTAGAATTAGAATATCCAAATACGTTAAAAGAACGTTTTCAATTAGAATCGATTCCAGAGGATATTGTCGAGCTATTTGACGCGATTGGAAGAAATCGTCGTGTCCTAGGTAGCGGCGGTACTATTGATTATGATAAGACTGCTGAACTGGTCATTCGAGAGTTACGAGCTGAAAAACTGGGAAGAATTACGTTTGAAGTTCCTCCAGTAGAAGTATTAGATTTATAGAGTAAATATAAAGCTCCATTATAGGGGCTTTATTTTTTTATAAACAAGCCGATATAAAAGCTAACAGAAAGAGTGGGGCTAGGTCTTGAAGAAAACTTTAAGCATAACAGAAATTCGCCAACGTTTATTAACAGTGAAGCATGCTGGAGATGAATTTTTAGTAGAATGTTCAAAAGATGAACGCAAAGGCGTACAACAATTAGTGAAAAAGTGGAATAGAGAGTTCGAGCAAAAGCAGAAACTTGAGGAAAAATGGTTACAAATGAACGCATATGAAAATAAAGCTCGTCATCAAGGCTACAGATATATTGTTGGTATTGATGAGGTAGGAAGAGGTCCGTTAGCCGGCCCTGTTGTGGCAGCAGCTGTCATTCTTCCGCAAGACTTTAAATTACTAGGTTTGGATGATTCTAAGAAAATAAGTGATAAGAAACGTGAAGTTTTTTACGAGACGATTATGCAAGAGGCTATTGCTGTTGGAGTAGGTATAATATCAAATGAAATAATTGATAAAATAAACATTTACGAAGCGACAAAGCAAGCGATGCTGACAGCTATTCAACAACTAGAATATGCACCAGACTATGCATTAATTGATGCAATGAAATTAAATACTATTGATATACCACAAGAGTCAATTATTAAAGGTGATGCCAATAGTGTCTCGATAGCAGCAGCGTCAGTTGTTGCGAAGGTTACCCGTGACCGTATAATGCATGAATATGATGCAAAATACCCTCAATATGGCTTTAAGAATAATATGGGATACGGTACTAAGGAACATCTCGATGGCCTTGAAAACCATGGTTTAACACCTTGGCATAGAAAAAGTTTTTCACCTATTAAAGAAATGGTCAATTCAATTGTTAATTAAATGATTACGTGCTACATAGCACTAAAGAACTAACCGATAACTGTTTTAACTAGTTATCGGTTTTGCTAAGGATGTGAAAGAAATGCAGTTGTCTAATATTGTACAAAGTCCCACTCCCCATACTTCTTCATCTGCCATGCAATTTAAGGATGGGCAATTAATATTCGGGAAAGTTGCGAAACTATTTAATAACCAAACAGCTGAAATTAATATCGGACAAACAAAAATAACAGCAGCCTTGGATGCACCGATTACTGCAGGAGAAAGATATTGGTTTCAAGTACAAACAAGTGGTGAAACTACTACATTGAAGGTATTGCCATCCAAAGGTGGTATGGAAAGCTTAAAAGCATTGTCTCAACAGCTGTTAACGCATTTAGGTCTACCTCAAACGAAAGAAAACGCAACATTGTCGCAATTTTTTGTAAAAAATCAATTTCCTATTACAAAAGAACAATTTCTACAAGCGTTACAATGGGTAAAAAGCTCTAGTAGTACGAGTGATGGACTGAATGCTTTAAAGATCATGCATAACCTATCTTTACCTTTTTCTTCAACAGTATTTAACGCAATTTCAAATTTTGATAATGGTGTTCCGCTACATGTCCAAATAAAGAATTTGCAAGTGCTTTTGCAAAATGGCAGCAGTAGTACAGAAATTGCACTGCATTCCCTCTTAAAGCAGCTTATTTCTACTGAAGTTGAACGGGCTGCAGATAACGGCCTAAATAAATTATTAACTAACTGGCTCAATTCAAATGGTAATCAGAAAGAAATGTTATTTAATATTTTAAAAGATTTTAATGCTTTTCCGAAAAATATCGATCAAGAACAGGCGTTGCTACAAGCTTTTAAGACAGCTACAGATAAAATAGGTATAGAGATAAATCCGAAATTCAAAGAAGTGATGCAACATTTGATGAACATGATTGACAGATCCGCCTCACAGAAAGTTTTCAATGAATCTGTTCGAAACCTATTATTACTTATTAATGATGGGATGAAAACGAATGTTAATAAAGCAGAGAATACTTTATGGCAAGTATTACATAGAGAATGGGCGCAAGTTGCCCAATCGCAAAATAGTGATGGTACTTCCATTCAAACGAAATCGGCTATCGCTAACAGTATGGGGCATTTATTATCTTTTGTCGGTTCTACAAAGGATAATTCTGTTTTGCAATTATTTTCGACGGATGCTCAATCGAGACAAAACTTAGCAAATGCACAACAAAATGTTGCTTTATTTTTACGACAAATTTCTTCAGGTCAAACGATTGGAAGTGGAGATACCGCATTTTTAAAACAGTTGTTAAATGAGGAAATAGCTTTAATGAATTCGTCAAAAAGCCCATTATTGAGTGATGATATTCGTACAGTTATTAGAGCTCTTGGATTGGGTTTTGAACATAGCTTACATCATATGGATAAAGGATCAGTCATTAATGCAACCGATCTTCAAGCGTTAAAGCCTTTATTGTTAAAATTTTTGTATGAGACATCAATGCCTCAAGCAAAAGATATTGCCGAACAACTATTACATAAAATAACTGCTCAACAGCTTTTATCACAAAATACAGGACATGTTCAGCATTTTATTACCCAATTTCCATTTTCTTTTGGAACTTTTCAGACAGAGATAACAATGCAATGGAGTGGAAGGAAAAAAGCTGATGGAGAGATAGATCCCGCATTTTGCCGTGTAATCTTTTATTTGGATATGGAAAATATGAAGGAAACAATTATCGATCTCGTAGTTCAGAATCGTATTATGAAGCTAACAATATATAATGAGCATGCAACTTCACTGAAAGATATCTCAAGAGCTTTTATTCCAGTTGTTAAGGATAGCTTAGCTGAATTGGGCTATCAAGTCTCAGCGGTAACTTTTCAAGAGCCAGGCATCAAACAAGAAAAAAATAAAGTGAATAAGATGTATGAACCATCCACCTATTACGGAGTCGATTTAAAAATATGATGGAAAAAAGAAAAGAAGCGATTGTATTAAAGTATGATCAAAATAAAGATGATGTACCTAGAATTATAGGTAAGGGTAAGGGGAAAATAGCAGAAAATATTTTGTCGATTGCTAAAGAAAATAATATCCCTATTCAAGAAGATGCAGCTTTAGTAGAATTGCTGGGAAAATTGAATATTAATGAATCAATTCCACAAGAGCTATATGAAGCTGTAGCGGAAATCTTTGCGTTTGTATATAGATTGGATAAAAAGATGAATAGGGATATAAACTAAAAAATTCAAACGAATTTATTTAATATTTAGCTATGGATAAGTTGAGATTCATAAATGGAATATGCTTGACACCCTCATAGTATATAATAATGACAAAATATAAAAGTACATGAAAAGGTTTAAATAATAGTGTAAGAGGATATTATGAACTAGGTGTGCTTTCTTACTTTGAGGGTCTAGGCAAATATCTGTCGGTTGAAAGTTTTCGTTGATTGAAGAGGAGTGAGGCGATTTCTGAGGTAAAGAAGCGGGAAAGAAGAACAGCAAGAGAGTGTAAAAGTCGAGAAGGAATAGAACCCCTTTCTACGGAAAATATACAGTGTTGTATAACAGAATCAATCTAAAAATATTAATTTTACTAGAATTTGTGAATTAATGCTAGACATTTTTTTTGACATTATATACAATGAAAGCGCATCAAAGATATTTTTGGATTGAATTTTCAAATAATTATTTTTATTGCGTATTATTAAAAATGGACTTTTGATAGGAGGATGGACATGAATATCCATGAGTATCAAGGTAAAGAGGTCCTCAGAAAATATGGTGTCGCTGTACCGAATGGTAAAGTGGCTTTTTCTGTGGAGGAAGCTGTTGAAGCTGCAAAAGAACTTGGCACACAAGTATGTGTCGTTAAAGCACAGATTCATGCAGGTGGACGTGGAAAAGCAGGCGGTGTAAAAGTTGCTAAAAATCTTGACGAAGTTCGTACATATGCTTCTGAGATTTTAGGCAAAACACTTGTAACACATCAAACAGGCCCCGAAGGAAAAGAGGTTAAGCGTCTTTTAATTGAAGAAGGATGCGACATCAAGAAAGAATATTACATCGGTTTAGTATTAGATCGCTCAACTTCAAGAGTAGTTCTCATGGCATCTGAAGAAGGTGGGACAGAGATTGAAGAAGTAGCTGAAAAAACTCCTGAGAAAATCTTCAAAGAAATAATTGATCCAATAGTTGGATTAACTGGCTATCAAGCTAGAAGAATTGCTTTCAATATAAATATTCCAAAAGAACTTGTAAATCAAGCAGTTAAATTCATGATGGGTCTATATGCAGCATATATCGACAAAGATTGTTCTATTGCTGAAATTAACCCATTAGTAGTGACCGGTGACGGTAAAGTAATGGCATTAGATGCTAAATTGAACTTTGATTCAAATGCTTTATATCGTCAAAAAGATATCCTAGCATATCGTGATTTGGAAGAAGAAGATCAAAAAGAAATCGAAGCTTCAAAATACGATTTAAGTTATATCGCTTTAGATGGCAATATCGGTTGCATGGTTAACGGAGCAGGTCTTGCAATGGCTACGATGGATATCATTAAGCATTATAGCGGTGATCCTGCTAACTTCCTTGATGTAGGGGGCGGCGCGACAGCTGAAAAGGTAACAGAAGCATTTAAAATCATTCTTTCAGATCCTAAAGTAAAAGGTATTTTCGTTAATATTTTCGGAGGAATTATGAAATGTGATGTTATTGCCCAAGGAGTAGTTGCTGCAGCTAAGGAAGTCGGGTTGTCAGTACCATTAGTAGTGCGTTTAGAAGGAACAAATGTTGAATTAGGTAAAGAGATTTTGAAAAATTCAGGCATAAATGTCACTGCAGCTGATTCAATGTCTGACGGCGCACAAAAAATCGTTTCATTAGTAGGCTAATAGGCAGGGGGGAAAATCATGAGCGTTTTTATTAATAAAGATACTAAAGTAATCGTACAAGGTATTACAGGAGCTACAGCTTTATTTCACACGAAGCAAATGCTTGAGTATGGTACGAAAATAGTTGGTGGTGTTACTCCAGGTAAAGGTGGTACAACTGTTGAAGGAGTACCTGTATTCAATACAGTAAGCGAGGCTGTAGCGACTACCGGTGCTAGTGCTTCGGTTATCTACGTTCCTGCACCATTTGCTGCAGATGCGATTTTAGAAGCCGTAGATGCTGAATTAGATTTGGCAATTTGTATTACTGAGCATATTCCTGTCTTGGATATGGTTAAGGTCAAACGTTATATGGAAGGCAAGAAAACTCGTTTAATCGGTCCTAACTGTCCGGGTGTTATTACAGCTGATGAATGTAAAATTGGCATTATGCCAGGATATATTCATACAAAAGGTCATGTTGGCGTAGTTTCTCGTTCTGGTACTTTAACATATGAAGCTGTTCATCAATTAACGCAAGCTGGTATTGGTCAAACGACAGCTGTAGGTATCGGTGGAGACCCTGTAAATGGTACGGATTTCATCGATGTATTGAAAGCGTTTAACGAAGATCCTGAAACATATGCTGTCATCATGATTGGTGAAATCGGCGGTACAGCAGAAGAAGAAGCGGCAGAATGGGTAAAGGCTAATATGACAAAACCTGTTGTTGGCTTTATCGGTGGACGTACTGCACCTCCAGGTAAGCGTATGGGGCATGCTGGAGCGATTATTTCTGGCGGTAAAGGAACAGCAGATGAAAAGATTCGTGTAATGAACGAATGTGGTATTAAAGTGGCAGAAACACCTTCTGTTATGGGTGAAACACTTATTTCGGTTCTAAAAGAAAAGGGCTTATACGAAGCTTGTAAAACTAAAGTTGAATCTGTATAAAACAAGGTCACTCCTCTTATAGAGGGGTGGTCTTTTTATAAATCACTGACTTATAAAGAGCGTTGATTTAAGTCTAGTTCAAGGAATAAAACGAGTTAATTACAATTTTGCCTGATTGAAGCGTAAGGCTTGTGATTTCTTGTGTAAGCAGCGGGCCAGGTGACACTCTGCCCGAGCGGTTTTGCGCTGGGATTACCCACCCACATGACCTGCGGAGGGGGTGAGCTTTGGCTAAGGTTTAATATTGTGCAGATTTCATTGGTTGGAGTGATCTAAAAGTGATGATTGCGTAACACGGAGACAACACGGGAGCATAAGCTCTAAAAAAGAGGAGGCACCCAGCATCGCTTGAAAACCTCCACTCACAAGCAGTAATCAGAGGAAAGATTTGTTCATCATATACTAAAAAAGGAGGAAGTAGTGTGGACTACTTTAAAGAAAGGCTTATACTCATCCATCATTGTCGAGGAGTTGGCTGGAAATCTATATTAAAAATTTTACAAGAAGATCCCTTGTTGGATAATTTATTAAATAAAACGCTTGAAGATTGGAAAATAATATTACCCCGATTAACAAACTCTCAGCTTTCCCTCTTTTATAATGACCTTCATTCAATCGACATTTCTCAAAAAATAAAATTATATAAAGAAAATAAAATTGAGATGATTACTTTTTTTGATGAGGAATATCCTACTAGATTAAAACGAATTTTTGATCCTCCTTGGGTTATCTATGCAAAGGGTAATATACGACTTATGAATCAAAAAAAGATATTAGCTGTTGTCGGAGTACGTTTACCTAGTCAATATGGTATTGATGCTCTAAACCAGATTATTCCACCTATTATTAAGGATGGTTATATTATTGTTAGTGGATTAGCTGCTGGAATTGATACACGAGCCCATTTACTATCCATTCAAAATGATGGAAAGACAATTGGAGTAATTGGAGGAGGATTGTTTCATATATATCCTAAAGAGAATACTCCTTTATCCCTTAAAATGATGAAAGAGCACTTAGTTATTTCTGAGACAGTTCCTTTCCGAAAATCGGAGCCTTGGATGTTTCCTCAAAGGAATCGGATTATTAGTGGTTTAAGTGATGGAGTACTAATAATTGAAGCAAAAGCTAGGAGTGGCTCGCTTATTACAGCTTATCAAGCATTAGAGCAAGGACGAGAGGTTTTTGCTTTACCTGGTAATATTACCAGTCCTAATTCCCGTGGTACAAATGAGCTTATACAAGAAGGAGCAAAAATGGTTCTATCGTATAATGACATTATTTCAGAGTTTAAAAATGATAGGTAATAACTGTTAAAATAGCTTTCTGCGAAAAGCTATTTGGAGAGTAAAACAGAAGAAATTTCAAGTGGTAACTATGAAGTTTTTTAGAAAAAAACTAGAATTTTTTTGAAAGAACTTGAAATATTTCTCAATATATTATAAATTGAGCATCAAGTGGACTTTGTTCACATCTTGGTCATTATTTTAGAAATGCTTATAAAGAAATTGAAACCATTTTAATATTTTTGTTTTAAAAGGGAGTAATATCTGATATATTTAGCGAAAAGTCTATTATGTCAAAATTTTTCAAAAATATTAAGATTGACAAACACTTTTTTTACATTAATAATAATGAAGATTTATAATAACCTCTTTAAGGAGGATTTTGCATGTCAGAATATCTAGTCATTGTGGAATCACCAGCCAAGGCAAAAACGATAGAAAAATATCTTGGCAAAAAATATAAAGTTAAAGCGTCTATGGGTCATATACGTGATTTACCTAAAAGTCAGACAGGCATAGATGTCGAACATAATTATGAACCGAAGTATATAACGATTCGAGGAAAAGGACCTGTATTAAAAGAAATAAAAACAGCAGCGAAAAAAGCTAAGCAAGTCTTTCTTGCAGCTGACCCGGATCGTGAAGGGGAAGCAATTGCTTGGCATTTAGCTCATTCGTTAGGTTTGGATATCAATTCTAATTGTCGGGTTGTTTTTAATGAAATTACTAAAGATGCTATTAAAGAATCATTTAAAAATCCTAGACCGGTAAATATGCAATTAGTTGATGCGCAACAGGCACGAAGAGTGCTTGACCGCCTAGTTGGCTATAATATTAGTCCTTTACTATGGAAAAAAGTGAAGAAGGGCTTAAGTGCAGGGCGTGTTCAGTCGGTTGCAGTACGATTAATCATCGATAGAGAAAATGAAATAAAGGAATTCGTTCCAGAGGAATATTGGACGATCGGGTCGGAATTTATTAAAGGAACGAATCCGTTTCCAGGGACATTCTTCAGTAAGAATGGCAAAAAACTTTCTTTACATTCTGAGGAGGATGTAAAAGAAATCCTAAATATGATTCAAGGGAATGAATTTACCGTTACTGGCGTCGTTAAAAAGGAAAGAAAACGAAATGCTGCATTACCATTTACAACGTCTTCATTACAACAAGAGGCTGCTAGAAAGTTGAATTTTAGAGCAAAGAAAACGATGATGCTTGCACAGCAGTTATATGAAGGTATTGACCTAGGAAAAGAAGGAACAGTTGGTTTAATTACATATATGAGAACAGATTCAACGAGAATTTCTGATCTGGCATCAAGTGAGTGCTACCAATATATTGAAAACCAATTTGGAACTGAATATACCATTTCAGAGAAAAGAAAAGATAAAAAGCAGGGGAAAACACAGGACGCCCATGAAGCAATTCGTCCAACTAGTACTTTCAAAGACCCTGCATCGGTCAAGGGATTTTTGTCCAGAGATCAATTCCGTCTGTATAAACTAATTTGGGAGCGTTTCGTATCTAGTCAAATGGCACCTGCTATTTTAGATACGATGAGTGTTGATTTAGAGAATAACGGAGTAGTTTTCCGTGCAAATGGATCAAAGGTAAAGTTCCCTGGATTTATGAAAGTGTATGTAGAAGGTACGGATGATACTGTTGAAGAAAAGGATCATATCCTTCCTGATTTAGTTGAAGGGGACAAAGTTTTTTCTAAGGATATCGAACCGAAGCAGCACTTTACACAGCCACCTCCAAGATATACAGAAGCTAGACTTGTTAAGACTTTGGAAGAACTAGGGATAGGTCGACCGTCAACCTATGCACCAACATTGGATACTATTCAAAAAAGAGGGTATGTATCTCTTGATAATAAACGATTCTTACCTACAGAACTTGGTGAAATTGTAGATACTCTTTTAGAAGAATTCTTTCCTGAGATAGTAGAAGCAAAGTTTACTGCTAAAATGGAAGAGGAATTTGATAATATTGAAGATGGTGCAATTGAGTGGCGTCAAGTGATCGACGAGTTTTATAAAGACTTTGAAGTTCACTTGAAAAAGGCAGAAGCTGAGATGGAAAAAATCGAAATCAAAGATGAGCCTGCAGGTGAAGACTGTGAAATGTGTGGAAGCCCAATGGTATTTAAAATGGGACGATACGGTAAGTTCATGGCTTGCAGTAATTTCCCAGATTGTCGTAACACGAAGGCTATTGTAAAAAGTATCGGTGTACCTTGCCCTACTTGTGATAAGGGTGAGATTATTGAAAGAAAAAGCAAAAAAAGACGTGTTTTCTACGGTTGTAATCGCTATCCGGAATGTGAATTTATTTCTTGGGATAAACCGATTGCCCGTAAATGTCCAAGATGCTCTAACTTATTAATAGAAAAGAAACTTAAAAAAGGTATACAGGTCCAATGTACAAGTTGTGATTATAAAGAAGAACCGCAGAAATAATAGTAGTAATAAACGCACTTTCAAAGTGTAAATATTGGAAAGATAACTCGTTATCAGACTATAAATATAAACTTCAATTGTTATGGATATCGAACTGTATTAATAATAAGAGTTATAAGTTTGATGGCTTTGGAGTACTAGTCTGACGCGGATTAAGTAATTAGCTAAGTTCGAAAAAAATTATAATTTATAGAAACAATTAAATTATAAATTCCAATTTTCACTATAAAGCAATCTGTTACAATAAACAGTTTTTTTAAAAAGAATAAAATGTTTGTGAAAAGGATATGGACAAATTGAGAACAATAGCGTTATAATTGCTAACTGTAAAGAGTTATTCGTAAATGTATATAGAATGAAAACTCAGCGATGCTGGGTTTTTTCTTTGTCATAAAAATAAAACGTATCGTGTAGACTACGAAATGAAAGTCACCTAAACACTATAAAGACCCTAGTGGTAATTTTAGTGTTGGATACGGTTATTTTGAATGATCCTTTACTATTTGAAAACAATCAAAAAAAGATACGTTCATTCTTTTTCTTTATTTGGAGGTTTAAACATGACTAATATTACTGTAAATGTGATTGGTGCTGGTCTTGCGGGGAGCGAGGCAGCTTGGCAGTTGGCAAATAGAGGAGTTAAGGTTAATTTGTATGAGATGAGACCGGTGAAAATGACACCTGCGCATCATACAAGTCAATTTGCTGAATTAGTATGCAGTAACTCATTACGAGCAAATACATTAACAAATGCTGTAGGTGTATTAAAGGAAGAAATGAGACATCTTAATTCGCTTATTATGAAAGCTGCAGATGAGAGTTCAGTACCTGCAGGGGGCGCATTAGCAGTCGATCGTCATGAGTTTGCTGGAAAAATTACTGAAGCATTGAAAAATCATGAAAATGTAACAGTGATTAATGAAGAAGTAGTTGACATTCCAGAAGGCTATACAATTATTGCATCTGGTCCGCTAACTAGTCCTGAATTATCTGCGAAAATTAAAGAATTAACTGGTGAGGAGCATCTATATTTTTATGATGCTGCAGCACCTATAATCGAGAAAGACAGCATTGATTTTGACAAAGTATATGTTAAATCAAGATATGACAAAGGCGAAGCGGCATATGTGAATTGTCCGATGAATGAAGAGGAGTTCAATGCTTTTTATGAAGCGTTAATTTCTGCTGAAACAGTTCCTTTAAAAGAATTTGAAAAAGAAATATTTTTTGAAGGTTGTATGCCAATTGAAGTAATGGCTTCAAGAGGGAAGAAAACAATGCTGTTTGGTCCTTTAAAACCAGTAGGTCTTGAAGATCCTAAAACAGGAAAACGACCTTATGCAGTTATCCAATTACGTCAAGATGATGCTGCAGGTACGCTTTATAACATTGTAGGTTTTCAAACGCATTTAAAATGGGGAGCACAGAAGGAAGTACTTAAATTGATTCCTGGTTTAGAAAATGCAGAAATCGTTAGATATGGTGTTATGCATCGTAATACTTTCATCAACTCACCGAATGTATTGAAAGCTACTTATCAATTAAAAGCAAAGCCTACCCTATTTTTTGCAGGTCAAATGACTGGAGTAGAAGGTTACGTTGAATCAGCTGCGTCTGGTTTAATTGCAGGAGTTAATGCAGCGAGATTAGTTTTAGGTGAGGAGCCAATCGAATTTCCTGAAGAAACAGCAATTGGAAGCATGGCAAAGTATATTACAAATGCTAATGCAAAAAACTTCCAACCTATGAATGCTAACTTTGGCTTGTTCCCAGAGCTTCCGCAAAAAATAAAAGGTAAAAAAGAACGTAATGAAATGCATGCAAAAAGAGCATTGGAAACAATTCAGAACTTTGTGAAAAATGTGCAGTGATAATTTGCAAGGGTTATTAAATTGTGTTACGATTTAATAGCCCTTGTGAGGTGTTAATATATGAAAAATGAACATGAAATAGTACTGGATTTCTTACACTATTTACAGTTAGAGAAAAACTATTCTGAGTATACTATTGAGTTTTATCAAAAAGATATAGATGAATTATTTATGTTCATACTTGAACAAAGTATTGACAATATACATACCGTAACTTATTTTGATGCAAGGCTCTATTTAACAAAGTTGTATAATAAAAACCTTTCGAAGAAAACAATTGCACGTAAAACATCAAGTTTAAGAAGTTTTTATAAGTGGCTGATGAGAGAGGGGTTTGTTCAAGAAAATCCTTTCGCACTTGTTTCTTTACCGAAAAAGGATCAAAGACTTCCTCAATTTTTATATGAAGAAGAAGTGACCCTTCTATTCAAATCGATTAAAACAGATACAGCTTTAGGAAAAAGAGATATAGCATTATTAGAAATATTATATGCTACTGGTATTCGAGTAAGTGAATGTTGTGGAATGACATTGAAAGATATAGATTTTTCTTTAGGAACTATTTTGGTTCACGGAAAAGGAAAAAAAGACCGATATGTACCTTTTGGGAAATATGCAAAAGAAGCTTTGCATATTTATATAAGTGATGCAAGAAATGAAATAACTGGAAAAAAGAATCATGAGTATGTTTTTGTGAATTATCGTGGTGATCCATTAACGGTAAGAGGAGTACGCTATGTTTTATCTCAATTATTTAAGGAAGCCAGCAAGGATGGTAAATTACATCCTCATATGCTGAGACATAGTTTTGCAACGCATTTATTAAATAATGGAGCGGATTTGCGTTCTGTTCAAGAGTTATTAGGTCATTCGAATATATCATCGACACAAATTTATACACATGTAACAAAGGAACAGCTTAGAAAAACGTATCTTTCTTCACATCCACGGGCTTAATGCCTTATACGAAAGGAGAAGTAGTATGGGAAACTTTCATGCAACTACCATTTTTGCCGTTCAACACAAAGGTCAATGTGCTATGTCAGGGGATGGGCAAGTAACATTTGGTAATTCAATAGTAATGAAGCACACTGCAAAAAAAGTAAGAAGATTATTTCGTGGGAATGTTATAGCAGGATTTGCAGGTTCTGTAGCCGATGCTTTTACATTGTTTGAAATGTTTGAAGGCAAGCTAGAAGAATATAACGGTAACCTTCAGAGGGCTGCTGTTGAGCTTGCTAAACAATGGAGAAGCGATAAAGTATTGCGAAAATTGGAAGCAATGCTAATTGTTATGGATAAAGAAAATTTATTGCTCATCTCAGGGACCGGAGAAGTGATTGAACCTGATGATGGGATTTTGGCAATTGGGTCTGGAGGAAGTTATGCTCTTAGTGCCGGTAGAGCGTTAAAAAGATATTCCGGTGAGACATTATCTGCTCGAGAAATAGCAGAGGCCGCACTACAAATTGCTGGTGAAATATGTGTATTTACCAACTCAAATATTATAATTGAAGAATTATAAACTGGGGGGACGTGCAATAATGAAACCGAATAATGTAAATTTAACTCCAAGACAAATTGTTGAGAAATTAGATCAATATATTGTAGGGCAAAGTGACGCAAAAAGAGCTGTTGCAGTAGCTTTACGAAATCGATATAGAAGAAGTTTATTGCAAGAAAACTTACGTGAAGAAGTCGTTCCGAAAAATATATTAATGATTGGGCCTACAGGTGTTGGGAAAACAGAAATTGCTAGAAGAATTGCCAAGCTTGTAAATGCTCCGTTCGTTAAGGTAGAAGCGACGAAATTCACAGAAGTTGGGTATGTTGGTCGAGACGTTGAATCAATGGTTCGCGATTTAGTTGAAACTTCAATCCGATTAGTGAAAGAAGAAAAAATACAAAGTGTAAAAGAAGTAGCAGAAAAGAATGCTAATAGTCGTCTTGTAGAGCTCCTCGTACCGTCTGTGAAGAAAACGAATCAAATGAAAAATCCATTTGAAATGTTTTTCGGAGGCAATAATACTGATGAAGAGGAAGAACAAGCGTCAACAGAAAAAGATAATCTTGCTGAAAAAAGAAGACTAATCAAGGTAAAACTTGATGCAGGTGAATTAGAAAATGAATATGTTACGGTAGAAGTGGAAGAGCAACCTCCTTCTATGTTCGATATGCTACAAGGTTCTGGAATGGAACAAATGGGTATGAATATGCAAGATGCATTAAGCAGCTTAATGCCAAAGAAACGGAAAAAACGCAAACTACGTGTTTCGGAAGCGAGAATAGTGCTGACTAATGACGAAGCATCCAAGCTGATTGACATGGAAGAAGTAACACAGGATGCAATTGTAAGAGCAGAGCAGTCAGGTATCATCTTTATTGATGAAATTGATAAAATCGCAAGTAAGTCTTCTGGCAGTTCCTCAGCAGATGTTTCCAGAGAAGGTGTTCAACGTGATATTCTTCCAATTGTAGAAGGATCAACTGTAGTAACAAAATATGGTTCTGTTAAGACGGATTATATTTTATTTGTTGCAGCTGGTGCTTTCCATATTTCTAAACCATCTGATTTAATTCCTGAGCTTCAAGGACGTTTTCCTATCCGGGTTGAACTTAAAAAGTTAACTGTAGAGGATTTTCAGCGTATTTTACATGAGCCAAATCATGCACTTTTAAAACAATATATTGCATTATTAGAAACAGAAGGTATACAAATAGAATTTTCTGACGATGCTATTCGTAGAATTGCTGAAGTAGCGTATGATGTGAATCAGAATACTGATAATATCGGAGCCCGTAGGCTGCATACTATATTAGAGAAGTTACTAGAAGATTTATCGTTTGAAGCACCAGATATAACGATGGAAAAAATATTAATAACTCCTCAATATGTTGAAGAGAAATTGGGCACCATATCTAAAAATAAAGACTTAAGTCAATTCATTTTATAGTTGGCTTTTAGTGGTTGATAAAGGTTCACATTAACGTTATTTTCAAGTGAAAACAGAAAAAAACAATCAACAACTGACGTAAATTATATACACCTTAATAGGAGGATTTTTAATGACTTTACTTGAAAAAACTAGAAAGATTAACTCAATGCTTCAAAATGCTGCCGGAAAACCGGTGAATTTTAAGGAAATGGCAGAAACTTTAACTAAAGTAATTGATTCAAATGTATATGTTGTTAGCAGAAGAGGTAAATTACTTGGTTTTGCTTTTAACCAACATATTGAAAACGATCGTATGAAAAAAATGTTCGAAGATCGCCAGTTCCCAGAAAACTATACAAATAGTCTATTTAACGTTAATGAAACATCATCAAATCTTGATGTGAATAGTGAATATACAGCATTCCCTGTTGAAAACAAGGATTTATTCGTAAATGGCTTGACAACAATTGTACCGATTGTTGGTGGAGGAGAAAGACTTGGAACGTTAATTCTTGCTCGTATGGCAGATCGTTTCAATGATGATGACTTAATCCTAGCTGAGTACGGTGCAACAGTTGTAGGAATGGAAATTCTACGTGAGAAAGCGGAAGAAATTGAAGGTGAAGCACGTAGTAAAGCTGTCGTTCAAATGGCAATCAGTTCACTTTCTTACAGTGAATTAGAAGCAATTGAGCACATTTTCGAAGAATTAAATGGACACGAAGGTTTACTAGTTGCATCAAAAATTGCTGACCGTGTAGGAATTACTCGTTCTGTAATCGTAAATGCTCTTCGTAAGCTTGAAAGTGCTGGTGTTATTGAATCTAGATCATTAGGGATGAAAGGTACTTATATCAAAGTCCTAAATAATAAATTCTTAGTGGAATTAGAAAAATTGAAAAACCATTAATCATTAAAATAGAAAAGAAATCTTTACTAAATCAGTAAAGGTTTCTTTTTTTTGGCTCTTTTCGTATACTTTGTTGCTAATTATGATTGATTTCCGCTTCAGGATGCGTAACGCGTCCCCAAGGGGGGCAGTGAGCCCTCTTTGAGCACAAGTTTGCCTGTGGTATCTCACCTCTCCCACTTCTCTCGCGCAGGAGCCTCATACCTTACGCTCCAATCAATCAACTTTTTTTGGACCTACTTCATTCTTCGAAACTTATATAAAAGCAACAATCTTTTAGAAAACAGCCTTTTTTTTCTCTTTTTTGGAATAATGCTGTGAAAGCGGTGACAAAAGGTAAGTAAGGATGAGAATGAAAGATAAGGTCTGTTTAACGAACGAATTATAGAATTGATTAACAAATCATATACATAGAAATTTTGCTTTTTTTGTAGAAAACTGTAAAATATTTGTGCGAAAAAACAAAACTATATACCCATTGCTATTATGAAAAATAATCTGATTGATGAACTAAAAAAACACTATTGTTATTTTATAATATGAATTCTTCTTAAATTTGAACAAAAAATAAAAAATTAATTTTAATTATACAGGGAATTTATAATCACTTTATTACAAATAAACTTATATTTTATAAGTAAAATTAGGAAAAAAGTATGCATTATTTTTCTAAAAATTACATTATTATTAATATATATACAAAATAATACAAAATATTCATAGACACAATTTTTATTATTCTTTAAAATAGAAATCATGATAGTGGTAAAGAAGTAAAAATTCGACAATAAATACAAAAAATTACTGAGGTGAGGAAAATGTCACTTTTTTCTGGGACGATTACAGCTCTTGAAAATGGATTAGATTATGCTTCACAAAAACAAAAAGTTATATCGAATAATATAGCTAATAGTGATACGCCCAAATTTAAAGCGAAAGATGTCAGTTTTAAGAAAATGTTGGATCAAGAACTGTTATCCTCTTTTTCAACTTACAAAACAGATAATAGACATTTTGATTTGGATATTAAGGCGGACGCCTCTTCGGGGGTATATGTAAGGCAGAATCAATCTTACAATAATAGTGGAAATAGTGTCGATATTGACAAAGAAATGAGCGACTTAGCAACGAATCAAATTTATTATAATGCTTTGACAGATCGAATAAGTGGAAAATTCCAATCACTTAAAAATGTTATTAAAGGAGGTAACTAATCTTGACAATGTTTCATGGTTTGAATACTACAGCTACAGCTCTAACTTCGCAAAGGTTGCGAATGGACGTAATATCATCCAATATGGCAAATGTTGATACAACTAGAGGGAAACTTGTAGATGGAGAGTGGGTTCCTTATACACGAAAGCAAGTAGTATTACAACAAAAGGACCCTGGATTTTCTAGCTTTTTGAATATTGCGATGAATAACAGTTCATCTCCAGGACAAGGTGTAAAAGTGGGGAAAATTGTGAAAGATGATACGCCATTTGATATGGTCTATGATCCGGAACATGCAGATGCGAATGAGGATGGTTACGTTGCAATGCCAAACGTGGACCCATTAAGAGAAATGGTAGATTTAATGAGTGCTACCCGTTCTTATGAAGCAAATGTTACAGTCTTTAACGCATCAAAAGGTATGATGATGAAAGCACTTGAAATTGGTAAATAAGGAGAGTGAATAATATGGAAATTACAGGAGTTTCCTCTTTAAATAGTGTGCTTAAGCAAATGGATATATCTACACCTGCTGAAGCACAAGGTAAATTTTCTACCTTTTTAAAAGATTCAATCAATAAGGTGAATAATGCACAAATAGAGTCTGATAAAGTAACAGAAAAGATGATAAATGGTGAGAATGTCGATCTACATACAGTAATGATAACATCGCAGAAGGCAAGCATACTTCTAGACACAACGATTCAAGTTAGAAATAAAGCCGTCGAAGCTTACCAAGAAATTATGAGAATGCAAGTATAACATTCATCTTTTTCCAAGTGGAAGCATGTAGTAAAGATAAAAAATACATGACATAAAAGAGAATACGATGTTGTTGGGGGATCCAGATGAATGAGAAAATGATCAATTATAAAAATAAAGTAACAGGAATATGGCAAGCTAATTCCACTAAGAGAAAGCTAATATTTGCAGGAGGGGCAATTGCGTTAATTATATTAATAACTGTAGTCGTAATTGCTTCTTCTAAATCTAATTTAGTACCTTTATACACAGATTTAAAACCATCTGAAACAGGTAAAATTAAAGAAAATTTGACTACAAGAGGAATTACAACGGAAGTAACGAATGACGGTACAACCATTTTAGCTCCTGAGGAAATGATTGATACTTTAAAAGTTGAATTGGCAGCTGAAGGTATACCTGAATCAGGAAGTCTTGTTGATTATTCTTTATTCAGCAAAAATGCAGGCATGGGAATGACAGATAATGAGTTTGGAGTAATTAAGCTAGATGCAATGCAATCCGAATTAACCAATCTCATTAAAGGTATAGAAGGTGTAAAAGATGCACGAGTAATGATTTCACTTCCGGAAGAAGGAATTTTTGTATCGGATGCAAGTGAACAAGCTTCGGCATCGATTGTATTAGACACAGATAATGGTTATAAATTTGAGCAGAGTCAAATTAAAGCTCTGTATCACTTAGTGTCAAAAAGTATCCCGAATCTTCCTACTGAAAACATTGTTATTATGAACCAAAACTTCGAGTACTTTGACCTAGAAAATGAAACGAAATTATCAAGCGGTGCCACTATTTCTGATCAATTCAGTGTGAAAAAGGAAATAGAACGTGACATTCAACGTCAAGTGCAAAATATGCTAGGCACAATTATGGGACCTGATAAAGTTGTTGTTTCTGTATCAACGGACATCGATTTCTCACAGGAAAAGAGTGAGCATAACTTAGTAACGCCAGTTGATGAAGAAAACATGGAAGGCATAGCAATTAGTGCACAACGATTGACAGAAACGTTTACTGGAAATGAAAATTCAGGTGGAATTCCACAAGGTGAAGACCCGTCAGATACATTAGCTGACCAATACTTAGAAGCTGGAACAGGAAATGGTGACTACGAAAAGGTTGAAGAAACGATTAATAATGAAGTAAACCGAGTTCGAAAAGAAATCGTGGAAAGTCCATACAAGATTCGAGACATCGGTATTCAAGTAATGGTTGAACCACCTGTATCAGATGATCGAACATCATTACCGCAAGAACGTATTGATGACATTACACAAATTTTAGGAACAATCATTCGAACATCTATTGATAAAAATGCATTAACAGAAGAATTAAGCGATGAAGCCATTCAAGAGAAAATTGCAGTTTCAATACAAGAATTTAACGGTAAAGTTCAATTCTCTTCAAGTAAAGAAAATGAATTGCCGCTTTGGATGTATATTGTTGCAGGAATTTTAATTATCGCTCTAATTATTGTCATTATTTTATACTTCCGAACAAGAAAAGATAATGAAAAGGATATTACTATGGAAGACGTAGTATTTGATATACCAGATGTAACTGCTGAACATGAAACAGAAGGATCATTGAAGAGAAAACAGCTTGAAAAATTAGCACAAGAAAAACCAGATGAGTTTGCAAAATTGTTGCGAACTTGGTTAACACAAGACTAGGGGGAAATGGAGTTGTCAAAGAAAGAAAAGAGAGAAAGCCTTACAGGTAAACAAAAAGCAGCGATACTACTCATTTCCTTAGGACCCGATGTTTCTGCTTCAGTATATAAACACCTTTCCGAAGAGGAAATTGAGAGATTAACATTAGAAATTTCCAATGTAAGAAAAGTTGACTCATCAGAAAAAGAAAGTGTTTTAGAAGAATTTCATAATATTGCACTTGCGCAAGATTATATAACGCAAGGTGGAATTGGTTACGCAAAACAAGTGTTAGAAAAAGCTTTAGGTAGTGAACAAGCAACTGCTATCATCAATCGATTGACATCGTCTTTACAAGTAAGACCATTCGATTTCGCTAGAAAAGCTGACCCTGCACAAATATTGAATTTCATCCAAAATGAGCACCCGCAAACGATAGCACTTATATTATCGTATTTGGAAGCAACACAAGCGGGTCAAATATTGTCTGAGCTTCCTCAAGAAGTACAGGCGGATATTGCAAGAAGAATTGCAATAATGGATAGTACAGCACCTGAAATTATTAATGAAGTCGAACAAATACTTGAAAGAAAGCTATCTGCAACAGTAACACAAGATTATACTCAAACAGGCGGACTAGAAGCTGTCGTTGATGTATTAAATGGAGTGGATCGCTCTACAGAAAGAACAATTCTCGATGCATTAGAAATACAAGATCCTGAATTGGCAGAAGAAATTAAAAAGAGAATGTTCGTCTTCGAAGATATTGTTACACTTGATGGTCGTGCTATTCAACGAGTTATTAGGGCTTCTGAAAATGATGACCTTAGGTTGGCTCTTAAAGTCGCAAGTGAAGAAGTTAGTGAAATTATCTATAAAAATATGTCAAAACGTATGGTTGAAACGTTCAAGGAAGAAATGGAATATATGGGACCAGTACGTTTGCGTGATGTTGAAGAAGCTCAAACTCGCATCGTTGCAGTTATTAGAAGATTGGAAGAATCCGGTGATATCGTCATAGCTCGTGGCGGAGGAGATGATATCATTGTCTAGGATAATTAAGTCATCAAGAGCAAACATTGAATTAAATGATAAAAGAATATTAGATATTAAGTCTTTTTATGATAATTCGCAGACAGAAATAATTGAAGAAGAAGAAACCGAAGTGACACTAAGTAAGGAAGAAATTGCTTCTATTTATGAAAAAGCAAATGAAGAAGCAAGCTTAATTATTGAAAAAGCAAAGCAAGAAGCTGAGCAAATTCGAATGGCCATTGAACAAGAGAAACATCAGTGGTTAGAAATTGAAAGAGTAAAGCTTGAGGAAGATGCAAAAGAAATTGGATATAACGATGGGTATACTTTTGGAGAACAACAAGGATATTCCGAGATAAAAAATGATATTGAACAGGTCAAACAACTGGTTGATCTCGCAAAAGATGACTATTTGGCTTACATAGAATCGGCCGAACAGACAATTTTACAGTTAGCGATGCAAGTATCTGAAAAGATAATTGGTCATGAACTATCTTCTTCTAAGGAAAGTTTTCTGTACATTGTAAAAAAAGTACTGAAAGAAGTTAGAGAATATCCCGAAATTCAGCTTAGAGTACATCACAAAAATTATCCATTCTTATTAACAGCAAAAGAAGAGTTAATGAGCATTTTTCCAAAGGAGACAACATTCTATATTTATCCAGATGAGGATTTGCAAGAAACAGCTTGTATCATTGAAACATCTAAAGGGCGAATTGACGCAAGTGTAGATAGTCAATTGCACGAGTTGAAGCAAAAATTGATTGAATTATTGGAAGGGGAATAATTCATTGAAAGCAGAGCAATTATTACCTTTTGTTAATGAATTAGATTCATATAAACGATTTGGAAGAGTGAAGCGAGTAGTAGGCTTAATGATTGAATCGCAAGGTCCTGAAAGCTCAATCGGTGATGTTTGTTTTATCCATGTTGGAACTAAGACAATCAAGAAAACCATTCGTGCAGAAGTAGTCGGGTTTAAAGACGATAATATTATATTAATGCCTTATACAAGAGTAAATGAAATTTCTTCAGGATGTTTAGTGGAAGCAACAGGTAAACCGTTAGAAGTTAAAGTAGGTACAAGTTTGATTGGAAGTGTTATTGATCCATTAGGTTATCCCTTAGACGGCTCTGCCCTTCCTAAAGGTTTGGCTACAGTAGGTACAGAACAAGAACCTCCTAATCCGATGGAACGACCACCCATCAATGAAAAGATAGAGGTGGGAGTTCGTTTGATTGATAGCTTATTAACAGTTGGAAATGGGCAGCGCGTCGGTATTTTTTCAGGAAGTGGTGTTGGAAAAAGTACTTTACTGGGTATGATTGCTCGAAATACGACAGCAGATTTAAATGTTATTGGCTTAATTGGTGAACGTGGACGTGAAGTTCGGGAGTTTATTGAAAAAGATTTAGGTCCTGAAGGTTTAGCGCGATCCATAATCGTTGTTGCCACTTCTGATCAGCCAGCTTTAATGAGGATTAAAGGGGCATATACAGCAACTGCTATTGCTGAATATTTCCGTGATAAAGGCTTGAATGTAATGTTGATGATGGATTCTGTAACTCGTGTAGCAATGGCACAAAGAGAAATTGGCCTAGCAGTTGGTGAACCTCCAACTACAAAAGGTTATACACCTTCTGTTTTTGCAACCTTGCCAAAACTTTTGGAAAGAACAGGGACAAACATGTTTGGGTCAATCACAGCATTCTACACGGTATTAGTTGACGGTGATGATATGAATGAACCGATAGCCGACACTGTCAGAGGTATTTTGGATGGACATTTCGTGCTAGATAGAGAATTGGCAAACAAAGGTCAATATCCTGCAGTGAATGTACTCAAAAGTATATCAAGGATAATGAATAATATTGTTTCTGATGATCATTTGAGAAATGTTGAACGTCTAAGGGAACTGTTGGCGAAATATATAGACAATGAAGATTTGGTTAATATTGGCGCATATAAAAAAGGAACTTCAAAAGAAATAGATGAGGCTATTCAAAAGTACCCGCATATTCTTTCTTTCTTGAAACAATCAACTTATGAGTCGATTCGGTTCGATGAAGGTGTCAGTAGTCTTGAGGCATTGATTGGAAGTGCTAATAAATGACATACAAGTATAAATTCGACAAAATCCTAACTTTACGAGAGAAAGAGAAAAAAGATATGCAAGCTAAGTATAGTGAGGCTGTAAAAAGGTTTGAGGTAGTTGCAGAAGAGTTATACATGCTTTTGAAGAAAAAAGAAAATTTATTAGATGAGCAGCAAGAAAAAATGCTTGAAGGGCTTTCGGTTTTACAAATCAGACACAATCAGACGTTTATGGGAAATTTAGAAAAGAAAATTGAATTTGTTCAACAGGAAGTCATTAGCGCTAGACAACAAATGGATCTATTGCAAAAAGTTTTAATAGATAAAAATATTGAAGTTAAAAAATACGAGAAAATGCAAGAAAAAGATTATGCAAAACATTTACAGTTTGTAAAGCATGTTGAAAGTAATCAGATGGATGATTTATCAATTCAAACATTTTTAAGTAAAGAAATTTGGTGATTGTATGGCAAGGAATATAGTTGAAAAAACAGTTCAAAATGAAGAAAAAAAGACGTCTAAGTTTCAATGGTTTTTATATGCTGCAATACCGCTATTTTTCGGATTTTTAATAGTACTGGTCATCTTTCTTTTATTAGATGTAAATGTTTTTAAATTTTCAAAAGAAATGGTCAGCAAAATCCCAGTGATATCTACTCTTGTAGAAGAGGAAGAACAACCTTCATTAGAACAATATGAGAAGGATATTATTAACCTTGAAGGTGAAGTTAAAGATTTAGAAACAGTAGTTTCTAATTTAGAAAGCATTATCGAAATTAAAGACCAAGAACTTAAGGAAATTGATATCGAAAAGCAAAGATTGGAAATAGAAGTAAATGAGCTAGTTGTCGTAAGTGGTGAAGATAAAGTAAAAACTAAAGACATTATTAAGACTTATGAAGAAATGTCAGCCAAAAAGGCAGCACCAATACTAACTTCATTAAGTGATGAAGAAGCAGTGAAAATACTATCAAGTTTAAAACCAGAAACTCTAGCAGGTATTTTAGAAAAGATGGAACCTGAAGATGCAGCAAGACTAACTCAGAAATTGACAGTTTTACAATAGACAATTTTGGTTGTATATGAAAGGGGGTGAGAAAATGAATCTAGCCGTTTCTACTGTCTTCAATCAACCAAGCTATGTGAGGAAGGCTGAAACTGGATACAGTTCTGATAAGTTTGGAGAAGCTTTATCCAAATCTATTACAGCTATATCAAAACAAAAAGAGAATAATACAGAACAAGTTTCAAAAGATGAAATAAACCAAGTTAGTACTATTATTGATTTTTTGAAACAAGAAAATGTAATTGATCAAGATTCATTGTTGGAAGACAGTGAAAATCTAGTTGAATCCATTCAATTGTTATTAGAGCAACTTGGAGAAGAAACAGAACAAGTTAACAGTGAAGATATCTTACAAAACATGATTTTATTATTAGAAAAGCTTAATGATGATAAAAATTTGAATTTTGTAAAATCAGAGCTTGCTACTTTAGAACCTGTTCTTAAATTCAGTAAATTATATGCATTATTGAAAGAAAATAATTCTTCATTTACTGAAAACCAAGAATCAATACAACAGCTAAAGCAAGCATTAGAAAAGTTAACAGCCAAATTAGAAACTTTATTGACAACGATGGTAAAAGATAACAAAGGGTTCAGTTCGGTTTTCATAAAACAGAATCAAGGAGATGCACTGTCTTATTTACAAGGTGTTTATGCAAGAACGATAAACGGAACAACTGATAAAAGTGTCGGGCTTAGCGAGAATAACCCTTTTATGACAATGTCAAAACTTGAGCAATTTGTTCTTCAAACAGGTACCAATAGACAAGAAGTAAGTCAAGAACAGTTTATAAAAGCTTTTGAAAACATTATTGGCAGATCGAAGCTTACGAATCTAAATGGTATGCAAAAATTATTCATTAAGCTAAATCCGGAAAGCCTCGGCACTCTAAGAATTGAATTAATTCAACGTGACGGGATTTTAATGGCTAAGATTATCGCTTCAACTAGTGGTGGCAAACAGTTATTAGACGCCCAATTACATGGCTTGAAGCAAGCTTTTATCAATCAAAATATTTCAGTAGAAAAGATTGAAATTGCCTATCAATCTAGTGAATTAAATCAAGAACGTCATTTTAATCAAGATAATATGGATAACGACGAAAGTTTCACAAATCAAGATGAAAGCAATATAGCTAGTGAAACTGAACAATTTTTAAATGAACTAGAAAAAGCTTTAACGAATCAAGAAGAGGAGGTGTAATCTATGACTTCAATTGATACGAGTTTATATTTAAAAAATCTTCAACCCCCAACTCAAACGAATAATGGAGATAATTTAGGGAAAGATGCATTTTTAAAAATTCTGATGACACAGTTGCAAAATCAAGATCCTACCAATCCGATGTCGGATACAGATTTCATTGCACAAATGGCGCAATTTTCATCATTAGAACAAATGACAAATATGGTTACGGCCGTTCAATCATTAACAACGATGCAAGAGAAATCTCAGATGATTTCATATAGTGAATTTGTAGGTAAAGATGTGAATTGGCATAATGTTGATGAAAATACATTAAAAGTAACATCGGGAACAGGAACGATTTCTTCACTTAAATACGCGGATGGCTCGGTTCAATTCGTGCTTAAGGATGGAACAACATTAAGTCCAGCTAATATATCTGAAATTATTTCAGGTGGAGCTAATAATAGCATCATTTCTGCTAGTCAACTAATAGGAAAGAACGTAGCTTGGACAAAGAATGGAATAGAAGCTATTGCTTCTGTAACATCTGTTTCAATGAAGAATGGTCAATTATTGTTTGAATTAAACGACACAGAGCGTTCGCAGATTACGAGTGATCTTATTTCGAGGATTACATTGTAAGGAGTGATTTATAGTGAAAACGACATTTCGTCCGTTTCAAACTACTCCAATCGTAGCGAATAAGCAATTAAACTCAACCCAAGATAACACAAAAGTTAGTGAGGGGAAATTCGCCCAAGTACTAGAGCGGGCTATTCACCAAACATCTAAAGAGTTAACGTTAAGTAAGCATGCTAAGCATCGATTAGAGCAAAGAGATATAAAGATTGATTCTCAATTATGGAAGCAAATCGAAGCAAAGGTAGGAGAAGCGGAAAAAATGGGTGTGAATGATTCCCTAGTACTTCTTGAACATGCTGCACTTATTGTTAATGCAAAGAATAACGTTGTTGTAACGGCTATGGGAAGAGATGAAGCGACAACGCAAATTTTCACGAATATAAATGGAACAATTATATTATAAAAATAGGCTGGACCTTTTAGGAGGCCTTTAGATCGCTAAATGACAGACGCGATCAATGGAAAGGAGAAAAGATATGCTTCGTTCAATGTATTCAGGAATTAGCGGTTTAAAAAATTTCCAAACCAAGTTAGATGTAATAGGAAATAATATTGCTAATGTTAACACGTTTGGATTTAAAAAAGGTCGTGTGGTTTTTAAAGATATGATTAGTCAAAGTGTTGCGGGGGCTAGTGCTGCAACGGATACACGAGGAGGGGTCAACCCTAAGCAAGTTGGTCTTGGATCACAAATTGCTGCGATTGATACGATACATACTGGAGGAAACTTGCAATCTACTAACAGATTACTAGATTTAGCTATCTCTGGTGATGGATATTTTATTTTAGGCCAAGCAAGTACTACTGCAGGTAGTTCAGGTAGCGTTACTGTAGATGCAAATGGAAATCAAGTTATTAATCCTTCTTCACAGCCAACTACAACAGGTGTTAATAATCTTTCTTATACACGTGCAGGTAATTTCTATCTCGATAATCAAGGTTTTCTAGTAAATAATGATGGTTTATATGTATTAGGTAGTCAAGCTACAGTAGCTGCTGATGGAACAACTACAATACCACCATTAGGAGATAATCTTACTGGGACAGGCTCTCAAGCAATTTATATCCCAGTTGATGCTAAAGAAATGGCTATCGGCACTGACGGAACAATTACGTATATTACTGGCTCAGATGCGGTTGATGCGAATGGTAATGTTACTGTGGCTGCAGGAACCCTTGTTACTGCAGGGAAGTTGGCTATGGCAAAATTCCCTAATACAGGTGGCTTACAAAAAATTGGTAGTAACCAATTTCAACCAACAGCAAACTCTGGAGAACCAGTTTACTCTTTTTCAGGTGAATTAGGTACTGGAACTATCGAGTCTGGAATGTTAGAAATGTCAAACGTTGACTTATCCGAAGAGTTCACAGAAATGATTGTTGCTCAACGTGCATTCCAAGCGAATACTCGTATTATTACAACATCAGATGAGATACTTCAAGAACTTACAAACTTAAAACGATAATGTAAGGGAGGGTAGGAGCTGAGAGGTTGCTCTCTCAGCTCTCCATTACATGATAAAAGTAACTAGATTAAATGGTAAAAGTTATAACTTGAATGCAATATATATTGAATCCGTTGAAATGAACCCAGATACGACTATTACTTTAGTAAATGGTAAAAAATACATCGTTCGTGAACCTGAAGATAAAATTTTGCAAGCTATACATACCTTTTATAAATCGATAGCGATCTTAGGTCGTCAGGATATGGTGGGGGATAGTCATGAAGAATAATAAATTATTAACAGTATTGCTGCTTCTATTAATTGCTATTACTTTAGTTGGAGTAATAACATTGGTGATATTCCTAAATACTGATAGTCGCAGTGTGGAGGGTTCAGAACCATCCATTGATGAAATTGTAAAAGCATCTGTAGAAGTGCCTGAGATTACAACTAATTTGTCTGATGATGGCTTTATTAAAATTTCTTTTACTATCCAAACAGATAGTGCAAAGGGTAAAAAAGAGCTGGAAAAGAGATTATTTCAGGTCAAAAACCTACTCATTTCAGAACTTTCAGAACTAGAACAAGCTGACTTCGATGGGAAAAAAGGTCAAGAAAATTTGGAAGCAACTTTAAAAACAAGAATTAACAGCATAATGCAAGAAGGAACAATTGAAAAGGTATATATTACCTCTAGAATTATCCAATAGCACATAGCTGTCTTAATCAATAATTTGTGATAAATGGAGGTGAGGAAAATGTCTAGCGAAGTATTATCCCAGAATGAAATTGATGCATTATTATCAGCTCTTTCAACAGGTGAAATGAGTGCAGATGAATTAAAAAAGGAAGAGTCAGAAAAAAAAGTGAAAGTATATGACTTTAAAAGAGCGCTACGCTTTTCTAAAGATCAAATCAGAAGCTTAAGAAGAATCCATGAAAATTTTGCTCGACTATTGACAACCTTTTTCTCAGCACAATTAAGAACTTATGTGCAAATTTCAGTTGCATCTGTCGATCAAATACCTTACGAAGAGTTTATACGTTCTATCCCAAAGATGACTATATTAAATGTTTTTGAAGTACCACCTTTAGATGGACGTATAGTGATGGAAGTGAATCCAAATATCGCTTATGCGATGTTGGATCGAGTTTTAGGTGGAAGTGGTGCAAGTCTTAATAAGGTAGAGTCATTAACAGAAATTGAGACAAAAATCATGTCAAATCTATATGAAAGAGGGTTTGAAAACCTTCAAGAGGCATGGGCAACTATTGCTGACATTGACCCGGTATTGACTGATTTTGAAGTTAATCCACAGTTTATGCAAATGGTTTCACCAAATGAAACAGTGATAGTTATATCACTAGAGACACACGTTGGAGAAGCATCGGGAATGATAAATATTTGCATTCCACATGTAGTATTAGAGCCAATCATTCCTAAACTTTCTGTTCATTATTGGATGCAAACATCTAAGAAGGACAGAATTCCTCTGGAAATTGAAAAGCTAGAAAGCAGAGTCAAAGAAGCAGAAGTAGAAATCGTCACTGAAATGGGTCAAACAGAAATTACTATTCAAGACTTTTTATTCTTAGATTTAGGTGACGTTATTGAATTGAATACACATTTGGATCAGCCATTAGTTATGAAAATAGGTGATATTTCTAAATTCACTGTTCAGCCAGGAAAAGTTGGTAAGAAAATGGGGATTCAAATTTTAGATACCTTTAAGGGGGGAGACGACGATGTTGCTAAATGAAGATATGCTATCACAAGATGAAATAGATGCATTGTTGAAGGGGACTGATGATGCTGAAGAAGTAATGGAATTAACTCCTCTTTTGGAAGATTATGTGAGTGTTATGGAACAGGATGCTTTGGGGGAAATAGGAAATATTTCTTTCGGTAGCTCTACAACAGCATTATCAACCTTGCTCGATCACAAAGTTGAAATTACAACACCTACTGTTACATTGATTGAAAGAGAAAGAATAAAGGAAGAGTTTCCTCTTCCTTATGTAGCTGTAGAAGTTCGATATACTTCTGGATTTTCAGGAACAAATATTCTTGTAATTAAACAAAGTGATGCAGCTATAATTGCCGATATAATGCTAGGCGGAGATGGATTGAACCCTAGTGCAACATTAGGTGACATCCAATTGAGTGCTATTCAGGAAGCGATGAACCAAATGATGGGCTCAGCGGCAACTTCTATGTCAACTGTATTTAATAAGAAAGTAGATATTTCTCCTCCAGTTATTAGTCTAATGGACCTTAATGCAGGTGAAGGGGAAGAAAACATTCCACCAGATTCATTATTATTGCGTGTTTCATTTAGATTGAAAGTTGGAACTTTAATAGACTCTAATATTATGCAATTATTACCGATTGATTTTGCAAAAGAATTAGCAAATGAATTGTTAATTCCAGCTACTAAAGAGGCTAGCAGACATATTGCTAAAGAACAACAGTTGAAAGTTCAGTCAGCTGCTGTCAAGCAGACTACAGTAGAGCATCAAAGAGATGCAACTGTCTCTAATCAATCTAAAGTACAGGTTGCTGAGCCAGTAAATGTTCAACCGGTAAACTTTGCAAGCTTTGAATCAAATCATGCGCAAGAATCAGAATCCAATAATTTAAGTATGCTGTTAGACATACCTTTGCAGGTAACTGTTGAGTTAGGTAGAACAAAAAGATCCGTTAAAGAAATACTGGAACTATCAAGTGGTTCCATTATCGAACTTGATAAACTAGCGGGTGAACCAGTTGATATATTAGTTAATAATCGATTGATTGCCAAAGGTGAGGTTGTCGTCATTGATGAAAACTTCGGCGTTAGGGTAACGGATATTTTGAGTCAAACCGATAGACTGAAAAAAATTAGATAACTGTTGGAGGTAAGATTAAATGGCATACAAGGTTTTAATTGTTGATGATGCTGCTTTCATGAGAATGATGATTAAAGACATTCTAACGAAGAATGGTTTTGAGGTTGTCGGTGAAGCAGCAGATGGAATTCAAGCAATTGAAAAGTATAAAGAAACTCAACCAGATTTAGTTACGATGGATATTACTATGCCAGAAATGGATGGAATTACAGCATTGAAACAAATTCAAGAATTTAATCCTTCAGCTAAAATTATTATGTGCTCAGCAATGGGACAGCAAGCAATGGTTATTGATGCTATACAAGCCGGAGCACGTGACTTTATTGTAAAACCTTTTCAAGCTGATCGGGTTATTGAAGCAATTAGTAAAGCATTAAGTTAAATAGTTTGAAATAAATGACTGTAAATAGTGTTAGTATTACTCCACTTACGCGTTATATGGTGGGTGGAGATTACTTCTCTCAATTACGGTTATTTCTAATGATTATAATTGTACAGAAATGTTAGAGGGTGCAACTGAATTTGAAATTTTTAAAGAAAATTAGCTTCATAACTTTATTGGCGATCACTTTGTCATTTACTACTTCCATAACAGCTAGTGCTGAAAAGTCGAGTGAAACAGTTGAGAGTTTTTATAAAAAGCCAACTGAAACAACAGAAAATGACAAATCAGAACAAAATAAGCAACTTGATGATGATGTTCTTTCTGAAGAAAGTACGTCAACTTCTACTAGCTTCGGCTTTCTTGATTTTTTAAGAATGATTGCAGCTACAGCATTCGTAATTGTACTTTTATACGGAACTTTACGTTTCATTAATAAAAAAAATAAATTACAGGACAAAGGTAATTTAGTTTCGAATCTTGGTGGTACAACGATTGGAAGCAATAGGTCTGTACAAATTATCAAAATTGGCAATTCTCTTTATGTAGTAGGAGTAGGTGAGAATGTCCAATTATTGACCGAGATTACAAATGAAGAAGAAAAGAAGCAGATATTAGATGAGCACAATCAAGCAGTTGAACGTGTTTTGGCACCTGCAGACTTGTTAAGCAAGCTTTATAAGAATAAGGGGATTCAGAAAAAGGATCAACTTCCATTCGTAGAGCAATTCAAACAACAATTAGCAACAATGTCAAAAGATCGTAAACAGCTTCAAAAAGAGTTGCAGAAGAAGGAGAAGTTTGACGATGAATGAGTTTATGCAGTTTTTTAATAGTAGTGACCCTTCATCAGTTTCTACCTCAGTGAAGATGCTCCTTCTATTAACGGTTTTATCATTAGCTCCTAGTATTTTAATCATGATGACATGTTTTACGAGAATTATAATCGTTCTAGGTTTTGTCAGAACATCGTTAGCAACACAACAAATGCCACCGACGCAAGTGCTAGTTGGCTTAGCTTTATTTATGTCTTTTTTTATAATGGCTCCAACACTAACGGAAGTTAATGAGCGTGCACTTACTCCATTATTTAATGAAGATATTACTCTAGAAGAGGCTTATGAAGAAGCTTCTTTACCTTTTAAGGAATTTATGAGTGCACATACACGACAAAAAGATCTGGAGTTATTTTTATCATATGCCGAGATGGAACGACCGGAATCTATTGATGATATACCTTTAACTGCTCTAGTTCCTGCGTTTGCTATTAGTGAGATGAAAACTGCCTTTCAAATTGGCTTTATGATTTTCATACCATTTCTCGTTATTGATATGATTGTTGCAAGTGTTTTAATGTCCATGGGGATGATGATGTTACCGCCAGTCATGATTTCGTTACCTTTTAAAATATTATTATTTGTACTCGTGGATGGTTGGTATTTAGTTGTTAGATCTTTACTACAAACCTTTTAGTTGGTGAGAAGAATTATGAATCAAGAATTAGTTGTAAGTATTGCAGAGCGAGGAATTTATACAATCCTAATTATAAGCGGCCCGTTGCTTATTCTTGCCTTAGCTGTTGGATTAATAGTGAGTATATTTCAAGCAACTACTCAAATCCAGGAACAGACACTAGCCTTTGTTCCTAAGATTGTAGCTGTATTGGTAGGTTTAGTCTTTTTTGCACCATGGATGCTATCACATATGGTCTCTTATGCGGCAGAAATTTTTGCAAATTTAAATAGGTTCGTAGGATAGAGAAATGGAAGCGTTAATACCTTCTCTTTCAGGCTTTCTCTTGGTGCTAGTAAGAATAACTTCCTTTTTTGTAACATTGCCTATTTATTCGTATAAAACAATTCCGGCAATGCATCGTATAGGCTTGAGTGTTTTTTTAGCCTGGATCATGTACTATACGATTGAAGTTCCGGAGCTTGCGTTTGATTTACAATTTTTAATGTTAGTTTTAAAAGAAGCAATGGTCGGATTGTTAATCGGCTTTGTTGCCTACATGATTTTGACAGCTATTCAAATTGCAGGTGGTTTCATCGATTTTCAAATGGGTTTGGCAATTGCCAATGTCATTGACCCGCAAACTGGAGTGCAAAGTCCACTTGTTGGTCAATATTTATATACATTTGCATTATTGTTTCTACTGGCTACAAATGGACATCACTTATTATTAGATGGGATATTTTATAGCTATCAATTTATACCTTTGGACCAATTAAATATTAATTTAAGCAGTGAAGGATTACTAGAATTTGTTGTATTGGCGTTTAATCAATCATTTGTTATTGCCTTTCAAATGTCCATTCCTGTTGTTGGTAGTTTGTTCATTGTGGATGTTTCACTAGGTATACTTGCTCGAACAATGCCCCAATTGAATGTCTTTGTTGTCGGTATCCCTGTTAAAATTATCGTCAGCTTTGTAGTTTTGTTCATCATGATGGGTGTAATGATTACAGTCGTCGGAGACTTGTTTGAATATTTGCTCATTACGATGAGAGGATTAATGGATTGGATGGGGGTGGCATAGATGGAACGTTTATCTCTTGATTTGCAGTTTTTTTCCGGAGAAAAAACGGAAAAAGCCACACCGAAAAAGCGCCAAGATTCTAGGAAAAAAGGACAAGTTGCCAAAAGTCAGGATGTAAATACAGCGATTGTCTTATTTGCAGCTTTCTTTCTAATGTTTTTCCTAGGAGAATCAATGAAAAATATTGTCTTGGACCTATTTCGTATATCTTTCAATGAATACATAGGTATGCCTCTTACAGAAGCGAGCGTTCAAACAATATTCATTCAAATGGTTTTAAAATCTGCTTATCTAGTTATACCGGTTATGGGTGCAGCCTTAATTGGCGGCATATTGTCAAATTATATTCAAGTTGGATTTTTATTTTCAACGGAAACGATTCATTTTAAGTTGAGTAAAATCAATCCAATATCAGGTTTCAAAAGGATCTTTTCTTGGAGGGCCTTAGTAGAATTTATAAAGTCGATTCTGAAAATTTCGATTGTTGGTTTTGTTGTGTATTTAGTTTTATCGACGAGATTTGATGATATTTTAATTCTTTCTCAAAAAAGTATCGATGATGCTCTTGCAACAATAGCTAATATTGTCGTTGTGACGGGATTGATTGTATCCATTGTGTTACTTTTACTTGCTGTAATGGATTACTTTTATCAGAAATATGATTTCGAAAAAAATATTCGTATGTCCAAACAGGACCTTAAAGATGAATATAAAAATATCGAAGGGGATCCATTAATTAAATCAAGAATTAAGCAAAGACAACGTGAAATGGCGATGCAAAGAATGATGCAAGAAGTTCCCAATGCGGATGTAATTATTACGAATCCTACTCACTATGCAATCGCTATTAAATATGATGAAAGCAAAACAGATGCTCCATTTGTTGTGGCAAAAGGGGTAGATTTCATAGCACAAAAAATTAAGCTAATTGCTAAAGAAAATGATGTCGTTATGGTAGAAAATCGACCACTGGCAAGAGCACTTTATGATCAAACAGAAATTGGGCAGGTCATTCCAGAAGATTTTTTCAAAGCAGTTGCTGAAATACTTGCTTTTGTTTATAAGACAAAAGGGAAAATCTGAAATTTATCAATATCACAGCAAACTTGTAAATGCTTGATAGTTTGATAAATTGAAAACTTATTATGGTTTGATAGGAGAGGAAAAAATGTCAGCAAGAGACTTAACTGTTTTATTAGGAGTAGTTGGAATTATAGCGACACTCATTATTCCGGTACCTACTGTTATATTAAGTATACTTATACTATGTAATATTTCTCTTGCTCTAATTGTTCTACTGACATCAATGAACATGAAAGAGCCATTAGAGTTTTCTATTTTCCCTTCGCTACTATTAATATTAACATTGTTTCGTTTGGCACTGAATGTATCTACAACACGTGCAATCCTAACTACTGGTGATGCTGGGGTTGTTGTAAAAACATTTGGTACGTTTGTTGTCGGTGGCAATGTTCTTGTAGGGATGGTTGTATTTTTAATTTTAATCATTATTCAATTTATTGTTATTACAAAAGGTTCAGAGCGTGTTTCGGAAGTTGCAGCACGTTTTACATTGGATGCTATGCCTGGTAAACAAATGAGTATTGATGCAGATTTGAATGCAGGATTAATTTCCGATAAAGAAGCGAAGGAACGTCGAGAAAAAATAGGTAGAGAGGCCGATTTTTATGGATCAATGGATGGTGCCAGCAAGTTTGTAAAAGGTGATGCAATTGCCGGTATTATTATTGTATTCATTAACTTAATATTCGGTATGATTATCGGTGTTACCCAATTGGATTTCAGTTTTGGAGAAGCGGCAGCTCATTTTTCATTGCTAACAGTTGGTGACGGGATTGTAACACAAGTTCCTGCACTGCTTATCTCCACTGCTACAGGTATTGTGGTGACAAGAGCTGCTTCAAAAGGTAATTTTGGATCAGATATTTATGACCAATTATTTGCTTATCCAAAAATGATGTACATCACTGGTGGAACAATTTTACTATTAGGGTTAGTGACACCTATTGATGATTTTTATACTATTCCGATTGCGGCTGTGTTAATTATTGGTGGATATATGATAGGACGTAAGCCTGTTCAAGATGAAGAGGAATTACAGGAATTGGAAGAGGAGTTACATACTGATGAAATGAAAAGTCCTGAAAGTGTGGTCAATTTATTAAGTGTCGATCCTATTGAATTTGAATTTGGTTATGGGCTAATACCTTTAGCAGATACAAATCAAGGTGGGGATTTATTAGATCGGGTCGTTATGATTCGTAGACAGCTTGCTTTGGACCTTGGACTTGTAATTCCGGTCGTCAGAATAAGGGATAATATTCAATTGAACCCGAACGAATATCGTTTGAAAATTAAAGGAAATGAGATGGCAAGGGGAGAGCTATTGCTCGACCATTATCTAGCCATGAGTCCTGGGATAGAAGAGGATTCAATTGAAGGTATTGATACAATTGAACCGTCATTCGGATTGCCAGCTAAATGGATTAGTGAGGAAACGAAGGATCATGCGGAAATGCTTGGCTATACAGTTGTTGATCCGCCAAGTGTTGTTTCTACTCATATTACGGAAGTAATTAAGGCGAATGCTCATTTATTAATTGGCAGACAGGAAACGAAGAAATTACTCGATCATTTAAATGAATCTTCTCCTATTCTCGTAGAAGAAGTTACACCTAACCCATTGTCAATTGGTGAAATACAAAAGGTATTATCGAAATTATTGAAGGAAAAAATTTCAATACGAAATTTACCAGTCATTTTTGAAACGTTGGCTGATTACGGAAAAATTTCTTCGGATACTGATTTATTAACTGAGTATGTGAGGCAAAACCTTGCTAGACAAATTACACAGCAATACTTGAATGGTGGCAGTTCCTTAAAGGTTATTACTATTTCAGGTAAGATTGAAAAAATGATTGCAGATTCCGTTCAGCAAACAGAGCATGGAAACTTTCTTTCAATGGACCCGAACGATACCCAGGAAATCTTGTCTCAGATAGCGACAAAACTAGAGGAGATTTCATTTATGGACCAAGTTCCAATCGTCTTATGTTCACCAGCTGTAAGAATGTATGTAAGACAATTAACTGAAAGGTATTTCCCGCAAGTACCGATTCTTTCATACAATGAATTAGAAGCTGAAGTTGAAATTCAAAGTGTAGGGGTAGTGAATGTAGGCTGATGAAAATAAAAAAAATATATGCGCCATCAATGGCTGAAGCGATGGAAAAAATAAAAAAAGAATTAGGACAGGATGCAGTCATTTTGAACTCTAAAGTGCTGTATTCTGGAGGCTTTTTAGGATTTTTTAAGAAAAAAAGTTTCGAAGTTTTAGCTGCAATCGATCCTCAACCAATGGCGAATAAACAGCAGCCTAATAAAAAAGAAAAAATCAAAATAGAAGAGCCTGAAAATCAAGGTGAATCTTTTAATCGACTTATTCAAACAAGAAACAACCAGGATTCTATGGTTAAAGAAATAACAGAATTAAAGCAACTCGTGAAAAATTTAAATACTCATAATGCTGTAGAGCACGCTAATGAAAATATTCGAAAAGTCATCGGTATTTTAAGAGTACAGGAGATTGCTGATGAAACTATAGATGACATTGTAATTGTATTAATGGAACAAGTCCAAAATGAAGCAGCATTTGAGGAATATCTAGAAAAAACAAAAGAATATTTGCTATCAAAAATACCTGTAGCTGCACATGGAGTTTTTCAAAAGAAATATGTTAACGTAGTAGGTCCTACTGGTGTTGGTAAAACGACTACTCTAGCAAAATTAGCAGCTGAAAGTGTGCTTAAGCATGGAAAAAAGGTAGCATTCATTACAACAGATACGTATAGAATAGCGGCCATAGAGCAATTAAAAACATATGCAACCATTTTGAATATTCCAATCGAAGTTGCGTACAACATGGATGATTTCAAAAAAGCGAAAGAAAAGTTTGCTCATTATGACACTGTTTTCATTGATACAGCTGGAAGAAATTTCAGAAATAGGGACTACGTAGAAGAACTGCAAAAGTTAATTTCTTTCAACGAAGATTTGGAAACTTACTTGGTTCTATCTTTAACAAGTAAGCAAAGAGATATGGAGGAAATTCTTCATCAGTTCTCCCTAATTCCTATCGCTCATTTTATATTCACAAAAATGGATGAGACATCATCTTATGGGGCTATCTTTAATATGATGAACAAATATAATGTGAATACTGCCTTTATGACAAATGGACAAAATGTGCCTGATGATATTGTACGTGCAACACCTGCTAACATATTGAATCATATTCTTGGGGTAAGTAAAAATGTCAGATCAAGCTGAGCAATTGAGATTACAAATTAAACAAGCACAAGCAACGAAAATAGCTAAAACAATTGCTGTTATCAGTGGCAAAGGCGGGGTAGGGAAATCGAATTTTTCATTGAACTTCTCCGTGTCTTTGTCGAAAAAAGGTTATCGAGTATTACTATTTGATATGGATATAGGTATGGGTAATATTGGTATTTTAACTGGTAATAGTGCAGATTCTTCTATTGTCGATTTCTTTCAAAATGGAGCTCCTTTGAAACAAATTTGTACAAGGGGTCCGGAAAATATTTCTTTCATAAGTGGAGGCACTGGTTTAACAAGCTTATTTAAGATGAGTAATCTCCAGTTCGAGCGTTTTTTGATCGAATTTGCTAACCTGCAGCTAGAATACGATTTTATAATCTTTGATTTTGGAGCGGGGATTTCTCAGGAATCATCTAACTTTATTATGTGTGTAGATGAAGTGATAACCATTACCACACCTGAACCGACCTCCATAATGGATGCTTATTCAGTCATAAAATATTTGCATTTCCAAAAAAGCGACTTACCTGTTTATCTTATTTGTAATAGAGCTCAACGTGATCAACAAGGGAAGGCGACAATTGATAAGTTGAAAAATACATTAAGTCGTTTTATCGGAAAAGAAATCACTCCTTTAGGGTATTTACCAGATAGTAAATGGGTCCAAGAAGCGGTTATACGCCAAACTCCTTTTATAGTCTTAAACCCTAATGCCGATATCAGTAAGTCCCTAAATAAATTAGTCGATCACTATTTATTAAGTTCAAATCGTGAAGAGAGTTTACAAGTTCAGCAATCCTTTTTAGGAAGATTGAAAAGTTTTTTCGTCGGAAGGTATGAAGTTTAATGAGAAAAATAAAAGTTCTAATCGTTGATGATTCGGCCTTTATGAGAAAACTAATTTCTGATTTTGTTACGGAAGATAACATGATTGAGGTAGTCGGAGTTGCAAGGAATGGTAAAGACGGTATAGACAGAATAAAGAAATGGAAACCGGACGTTGTCACTCTAGACGTTGAGATGCCAATCATGAATGGTCTTGATGCGTTAAAAATGATTATGGATGAATGTCCGGTACCAGTTATTATGCTTTCAAGTACAACAGTTGAAGGCGCAGAAAATACTTTGTTATCAATGCAATATGGTGCTTTTGATTTTATTCAAAAGCCTTCTGGATTGATTTCATTGGATTTACATAAGATCAAACAGGAACTTATTGAAAAAATTCACGCAGCCAGTAATACAAATATCGCATTACTACAAAAAACAACAAAAGTACACAATCACCTAAGGTTAAAAAAGGAAGAATGTAGTAATGTAGAATTATGTAAGAAAAAACCAGATAAAACTCCTTTTTTGTCTGGAAATAAACGGATTATTGCTATTGGAACATCGACTGGTGGTCCAAGGGCGTTGCAATGTGTACTGACTTATATGCCAGAAGATATCGATGCTCCCATATTTATCGTACAACACATGCCTCCTGGTTTCACTAAGTCTTTGGCAAATAGACTGAATGGTTTAAGTCGTATTACTGTTAAAGAAGCAGAGGATGGAGAAAATGTTCAAAATGGGGTCGCTTATATTGCACCTGGAGGTTTCCATTTAACAACGGTTCAAAAAGGTAATCGACTGAAAATTCAGTTAAACGAAAATCCTTTAGTTAATGGACATAGACCATCAGTAGATATAATGTTCGAATCAATTAGCAACTTAGATGGTTATTCCGTTATTGCAGTTATTATGACGGGTATGGGAAATGATGGTTCAAAAGGTTTAATATCTTTGAAGAAGAAATCAAATGTTGTTTGTATTGCAGAGTCTGAACAAAGTTCAATAGTTTTTGGAATGCCTAAGGCTGCAATAGCGACAAATTTTGTTGATGTTGTTGAAGATATTGAAAATATTGCGCAATCAATCATTAAATATTGCTGAATTAAGGAGGGCTGCGGTTTGAGTTTGGACATGAATCAGTACTTAGAAGTTTTTATTGAAGAAAGTAAGGAGCACCTGCAATCCTGTAATGAGAAATTATTAGAATTAGAAAAAGATCCTCAAAATTTAATTATAGTAAACGAGATTTTTCGTTCGGCCCATACTTTGAAAGGTATGGCGGCTACAATGGGCTATGAAGACTTAGCTAATTTGACACATCAAATGGAAAATGTTCTTGATGCTATAAGAAATCATAAGTTGACTGTTTTCACTGGACTATTAGATGTTGTTTTTGATGCAGTGGATTATTTAGAAGAAATGGTATTACATATTGCTTCTGGTGGGGATGGAAAAAAGGACGTTACGTCTGTAGTTCAGAAGCTATTAGCTATTGAAAAAGGAGAGCCGCTCATTTCAGAAGTAACGAATGAGGTTGCTGCTGCTATTGCTCCTGTAGGGGAGAAAGAAGGCTATAAAAGCCAATACGATGAATTTGATCTTACAGTATTAGAGCAATCGAAAGAGCAAGGCTTTTTAAGTTATGAAATTACGATTCATTTAAGAGAAAATTGCTTGTTAAAATCGGCAAGGGTATTCATGGTATTCGGACTTCTAGAAAAAATAGGTGACATTATAAAGTCTAATCCGCCAGCCAATCGTTTAGAAGAGGAACAGTTTGATACGGAATTCACAATTACATATATCACAAATGTATCTTCTAGTGATTTAGAAAAACAAATAATGAGTGTTTCCGAAATTGATAAGGTTGAAATTAAAGCGATTTCAATGGAAATGATAAAAAACAACGAAAAAAAACAGCATGAAATTACAGAAAAAACGTTTGAAAACAAGCAGGTTCAATCTGGACAAACAGAAGTTGAATTGACTGCTGTCAATCAAAAACAAAGTAATCAAAAGGCTCAAAATAATAGTAAAACCATCCGAGTGAATATCGAACGACTAGATATATTAATGAATTTGTTTGAAGAGTTAGTAACAGATCGTGGTCGCCTAGAGCAAATATCCAAAGATTTAAATAATCAAGAGCTACATGAAACGGTCGAAAGAATGTCTCGTATATCTAGTGATTTACAGAACATTATTTTGAACATGCGAATGGTGCCGGTGGAAACGGTCTTTAATCGCTTTCCTAAAATGGTACGAGGATTAGCTCGGGATTTGAATAAGAAAATCCATTTAGAAATTATTGGGGCTGATACAGAATTGGATCGAACTGTAATAGATGAAATTGGAGATCCGCTTATTCATTTATTACGAAACGCATTAGATCATGGTATCGAAGCGCCTGATGTTCGAATGGCCAAAGGGAAAAATGAAGAAGGCACAGTTGTTTTGAAGGCCTATCATAGTGGAAACCATGTATTCATTGATATTGAAGATGACGGCGCGGGAATTAATAGAAATCGAGTTATACAGAAAGCAATTTCCAAAGGTATTATTAATGAACAGATTGCTTCAACTTTAACTGATCGACAAGTGTCCGAGCTTATATTTGCACCAGGCTTTTCAACTGCTGAGGTAATATCAGATGTTTCAGGGCGTGGGGTTGGGCTCGATGTTGTGAAGAATACAATTGAGTCTTTAGGTGGGTCTGTTACAATCGATTCTGCTGAAGATGAAGGTTGTATATTTTCAATTCAGCTTCCTTTAACTTTATCGATTATTTCTGTAATGCTTGTAGAAGTTCAAAATGAAAAATATGCGATTCCTCTATCATCAATTATAGAAACAGCTATTGTGAAAAAAACAGATATCTTAAATGCCCATAATCAAAGAGTAATAGATTTCCGTGGGAAAGTGATACCTTTGGTTGATCTAAGCGATATTTTCAATGTCCCTGTCAATAAACAAGAGGATGAATTATTATCAGTTATTGTTGTTCGAAAGGGCGATAAGATGGCAGGTCTTGTAGTAAGTTCCTTCATTGGGCAACAAGAAATTGTACTTAAATCTTTAGGTAATTATTTAACTTCAGTTTTTGCAATTTCAGGAGCAACTATTTTAGGAGATGGACAAGTAGCTTTAATTGTAGATTGTAATGCGTTGATTAAATAACTTCGTAGGATAGCTATTTTTATAGTGATGGATTAGAGAATGTATTATTCAATGAATACTGCTTATATAGGGGGATCTAGATGTCTCAAGCTGTGGAAGAAGTAATGTATAAAAAAGTAGTCGTGTTTCAATTGAAGGATAAAGAATATGCTATTCCAGTCGAACGGGTGAAGGCAATTGAAAAAGTTCTCCATATTACAAGAGTTCCTAATGCTACTAACTATATAAAAGGGGTTATCAATCTTCGTGGTGTTGTAACGCCGATTATTGATTTACGGGCTCGTTTTGAATTAGCAGAACAGGAATATACAGAAAGTACAAGAATTATAATTGTTTACGTGGATGAAATGGAAGTTGGATTAATTGTGGAAGCTGCTAATGATGTAATTGACATACCTATAGAAAATATTGAACCTCAGCCTGATGTAGTTGGGACGGATGAGGCAGAATTTATAACCGGTGTTGCAAAGATAAATAAACGTTTGTTGATACTAATTGATCTAGAAAAAGTACTAATAACAGATCATATATCTGAACGTGTAGGGGAAGAAAGATAATTATGTCATATGTACATGAGATTTCACCGCTACATTTGGATGTTCTTAAAGAGTTTGGAAATATAGGTGCAGGTAATGCTGCAACAGCACTATCTAAGCTATTAAATAAAAAAGTTGATATGAAGGTTCCAAATGTTCGTGTTGTTTCATTGGATGAAATGATTGAAATGGCTGGCGGAGCTGAAAAAGTTGTAGCTTGTGTGTTTTTTAGGGTTGAAGGTGATGCACCAGGAAGTATGTTTTATGTGCTGTCATTAAAGCAAGCTGAATTTCTTATTCAGCAAATGACTGATGACGAAAGTTTTCAATTTAACAAACAATCTATTTCTGAGTTGGCGATTTCTGCATTACAAGAATTGGGTAATATTCTAGCTGGATCATATCTTTCATCATTATCGGATTTCACACAATTGAATCTTTACGCATCTGTACCCGCTTTATCAATTGAGATGGCTGGAGCATTAATAAGCATAGGACTAATGGAAGTTTCACAAGTCGGTGATTTTACAATTGTAATTGACACACAATTAAATCAAGATAATAGCCAAAGTAATTTGAGTGTAAATGGCCATTTCTTTCTATTACCAGACCCAAGCTCTTTTCCAATCATTTTTCAAGCGTTAGGAGTGTCTATGGATGACTGACTCCTTTAATACGATCAGAGTAGGGATTGCAGACATGAATGTGGTAAAGCCTCCATTCATCATTAGAACTGCTGGACTAGGATCTTGTGTGGGAGTCGTTCTATTTGATTCAGTTGTAGATATTGGTGGTTTGGTACATATCATGTTACCAGATTCCGAAGTAGCGAAAGATGGACAATTAAATGAGGCGAAGTACGCAGATACGGGAGTAAAGGTGTTAGCAGAAAGAGTGATTAAACAAGGTGCAAGAGCTTCTAAATTGAAAGCGAAAATTGCAGGTGGTGCACAAATGTTTCAGTTTTCAGTTGGAAGCGACCTTATGAGAATAGGTCCTAGAAATGTAGCGGCTGTAAAAAAAGCATTACTTGAGTTACAAATCGAGTTATTGGCAGAGGATTGTGGAGGGAATAATGGACGGACGATTGAATTCAATCCAATATCTAAAATAGTGACCATTAAAACTGTTAATCAAGGCGTTAAGTCTATTTAATTCTATATCAGCTCTAATGACTTCGGAGATTAATGCATCTGGATTGAATAAAATGTTGAATATTCTATTCTATAGTACATTCTTAGATTCTGATGTTTCTATTCTTTGTAATTGTAATGGGTATGGAAGGACGCTTAGCAGTCAGCGAGGTTGTTTACTTTGCTGGCTATTTTTATAAAGATTTTATTTGTAATGATTTTGATTGAGAAAAAGGGAGAGAAAACGATAGTTCAATAGTGTAGACAACGTGAACTGTTCCGTAATCACCTTAATTAGTAGATGATAAATCATTCTATTCTTAATAAAGCATAGTTTAGTTAGCTAAAGTAAATCAATTGGTATTCATTATTTACAAAGGGTGATAAGGAGGGGGACAATGTTTCAACTGGCAAAAGAGGAAGAATTGCAGCTGTGGCATAAGTGGATTAAAGAGAAGGATCCGCAAGCAGGGGATTTTTTGGCAAAAAAATATATGCCTCTCGTATCTTATCATGTACAGAGAATTGCAGTAGGACTACCGAAAAACGTAAGCAGGGATGAAATAAGAAGTTTAGGGATGATGGGGTTATTTAATGCTTTAGAGCGTTTTGATCCAGAAAGAGATTTAAAGTTTGATACATATGCTTCTTTTCGTATTAGGGGTTCTATTCTTGATGGGTTAAGGAAAGAGGATTGGCTACCTAGAAGCAGCCGAGAAAAAACAAAAAAAATAGAAAGTACTATCGAAAAATTAGAACAAATCAAATTGAGGAATGTATCTGCCCAAGAAGTAGCGAATGAGTTGAGTATTTCTCCTGAAGAAGTCATTAATACAATGAACGAGAATTTTTTTGCGAATGTGATTTCTGTAGATGATCAGCCAATTGAACAGGAAGATAAAGATGGAAAGCATTTTCATTTTAAAGATGACAAAGCCATTCTTCCTGAAGAGGAATTGTTAAAAAATGAGCTGTATGAAGATCTTGCTCAAGGAATATCATCCTTAAATAAAAGTGAACAACTTGTATTGCAACTATTTTATAAGGAAGAACTCACACTGACAGAAATCGGCCAAATTATGAATTTATCAACATCTAGAATCTCACAAATTCATTCGAAAGCGATTTTTAAATTAAGAGGCATCCTAAGAAAGATAGTATAAGTTTGAAATAGAAAAAGGGGGATGTTACATGCATGAATTATTTCAGTTAAATATAGCAGGAGATCGCAAAACGGCATTGATTGCTTTAAAAAATGATTTAACGTCGGATATCGAAGTGAAATTGGAAGACTTGAAACAGTTTTTATTAGAAAGAAAAATTGTTTTTGGCATAAAGGAAGATGTGCTACGTGCTATTGTAGAAAACCCAGAACACATGAACTACCCTTTGACAATTGCCAAAGCTCAGCTGCCTCAGCATGGTACTGATGGTTACTTGGTTACGAAATTAATAGAAGAAGAGATAGAAGATCAGACAAATAAAAATAAAACATTGAATATGCGCGATGTTATCAAAATAAAATCCGTTAAAAAGGGGCAGCTGATAGCGGATATCATTAAGCCTACAAATGGTATAGATGGAAAAGATATATATGGTAATCCAATTAAAGCAAAAGATGGTAAACCATTAGCTATTCGAGCGGGTAAAAATGTGCTTTTTCACATGGATAAGGTGTATGCAACGATTGATGGACAAATATCCATTTCATTAAATGCAATTAATGTGTTGCCTGTCTTTGAAGTGCAAGGTGATATTGATTTAAAAACAGGAAATATCGACTTTATAGGGAATGTAGTTATCCACGGGAATGTCCCAACAGGCTATTCGATAAAAGCAGGTGGAGATATAAAAGTATTTGGGCTAGTTGAAGGAGCTGATCTTACTGCAGGAGGCTCGATATTGATTTCTGGTGGAATTGCCGGTGCTTCAAAGGGAAACGTGGAAGCAGGAGTGAATTTGCACGCCAATTACTTAAATCAAGCGAAGTGTAAAGTAGGCGGAGATGTTTTAATCGAATCATCGATTTTACATAGCGAGGTAATTAGTGGCGCACATGTCATTTGTAAAAAGGGGCATATAATCGGTGGAAAAATATATGCAGGGAAAAGCATTTCGGTTGTAGATATTGGGAATCATCACTACATACAGTCTGAATTGTTTATAGGTGCAGGACGATATGATATTGAAAGAGAAGAACAAATTAAACAGGAAATAAAGCAGCAACTTGAAACGCTTGAAAAAATTAAACTACTAGGGGATCGCTTAAATAAACGTTTGGCTTATCAAGGTTCACTTACAGTTCAAGAACAATTGTTTCTTCAGAAGCAAGGTATAACAGAAAAAATGTTGAAAAATAAATTACAGCAGCTAGAAGAAGAACTAGTTTCTATTAGTGAGGAAAAAGTTAAGAGTAATGATGCAACTTTATCAGCGAGTGGCGTGATTTATCCTAATACTAATGTGCATTTTGGCAAATATTCAAAAAAAATTCATAGTCAATTTCAATTTGTTAAATTATTTTTTAGCCAAGGTGAGATTGTATCTGTTCCTCTTTAAATATTTAGGTATTTTCGGTAAGAGTAAATATACGTAAGGCTATTAAAAAGAAATTTCTCTAAACTAGTTGAAACAGCATGAAATGGCTTCTAGACTAATTTTGTTCGAAGGAGTGGTATAAAAATGAGTTTAAAGGCCATTGAGCTGCAAGTTGCATTACCTAGAACACATGATGCAGGAAAGATTCAAGAGCAATTTCAACAAAGAAGCCAAGTAACTAATGATCTAGCTGCTCTAGAGATGCAAAAGGAAGTAGCGAAACAAGAGAAGTCAGTAGTAAAGCATTCTCAAAAAGATAATGTGAAGTTAAAGAAGGAAGATTCTGATTCGAATTCTCAAGAGAATGAACAACAACAGGAAGAAAAACAAAAAAAAAATAATGAAAAACCAATTACCCATCCCTACAAAGGGAGAGCAATTGATTTTTCGGGGTAGAGGAATAGAATGAGCACTTTTATAATTTTTAGTTTTATTTTACATTTTATTAGCTTATTTGCCATTGTCGTGCTTTATTTAAGGCAAAATCGTTATGTTGAATCAGAAAAAGAAATGAAAAAGATGAAAACAGAATTAGAAGAAGTATTACAAGGCTATTTGTTAGAAATGCAAGAAGAAAACAAATTAATGCTGGTAAACATGAAATCAATCAATAAACAATCTGTTAAACTGGCAAAGTCAGAACAGAAAATGGAGAAAAAGAATTCTGTGGCAACTAGTGAACAGGAAGCGATTTCGATTAATAATATTACGAAGGTAGCTGCTTCACAAGCATATGACTCAGCATTAAAAAACAATCAAAAATCGAAGGAATATATCCCTCCTTTTGAGGATGTAAAAGATAAAATAGAAGTATCGATAGCAACTAATGAGAAGAAAAGTGTTTCTCAAAAAGAAAAGATAAAAGAAGATGAAAAAACGCCATTTGCAACTATTATAGATGAGCAAGTAAAAGTTAATGAAATGGCACAAAAGCTTGCTAAAGAAGGCTATTCAATTGAAGAGATTGCAAAGAAATTGCATAAGGGAAAGACAGAGGTTGAATTGATGTTAAAGTTTTATTCAGAAATAACTTGATAATAAGTATGTACTATGCTATATTATTTCATGGTGTTAATACACACGTTCAAGGATCTGTTCAAAGGGTGCTGTATATCAGTTTTGAACAGAGATGAATTGAACGGAGGAAAATAAAACCTAGGAGGAAACAAACATGTCAGTAATTTCAATGAAACAATTACTTGAAGCTGGTGTACATTTCGGACACCAAACTCGCCGTTGGAACCCAAAAATGAAGAAATATATCTTCATGGAGCGTAACGGTATCTACATTATCGACCTACAAAAAACAGTAAGAAAGATCGAAGAAGCTTACAACTTCGTTAAAGAAGTAGCTGCTAACGGTGGTACTGTTCTTTTCGTTGGTACAAAAAAACAAGCTCAAGATTCAGTTAAAGAAGAAGCAATCCGCGCTGGTCAATACTATGTAAACCAACGTTGGTTAGGTGGAACTTTAACAAACTTCGAAACAATCCAAAAGCGTATTCAACGCCTTAAAGATATCGAGAAAATGGAAGAGAACGGTACGTTTGAAGTACTTCCTAAAAAAGAAGTTATCCAACTTAAGAAAGAACAAGATCGTCTTGAAAAATTCTTAGGCGGAATTAAAGACATGAAGGGTCTTCCAGATGCGATTTTCGTTATCGACCCTCGTAAAGAGCGTATTGCAGTTGCAGAAGCACACAAATTAAACATCCCATTAGTAGGTATCGTTGATACTAACTGTGATCCAGATGAAATTGATTATGTAATCCCTGCAAACGATGATGCAATCCGCGCTGTTAAACTTTTAACTGCTAAAATTGCTGATGCAATTCTTGAAGTTAAACAAGGTGAAGACTTATCTGAAGCTCCAGTTGAAGCTCCAGCTGCAGAATAAGATATGCGAAAAGGTGATAAGAGGATAAGGCCTTTTATCACCTTTTTTTAAAAAATCTGCTTTTTATTCAAAAAAAAGTAGATACTAAAGTTTAGTAAAACTAAAACAAAATTGTACGAAACGAGCTTTGGCTGGTTAAAATAAATGTACATATTTATAAGGAGGACCTTCATAATGGCTATTACTGCTCAAATGGTAAAAGAACTTCGTGAAAAAACTGGTGCTGGAATGATGGATTGTAAAAAAGCACTAACAGAAACTGATGGAAACATGGATGCTGCGATCGACTACCTTCGTGAAAAAGGTATCGCGAAAGCTGCTAAAAAAGGCGACCGTATCGCTGCTGAAGGCTTAACTTACATTCAAATCGAAGGTAATGAAGCTGTAATTCTAGAAGTAAACTCTGAAACTGATTTCGTTGCTAAAAACGAAGGTTTCCAAACATTAGTTAAAGAGTTAGCTGCACATCTTCTAGCTAACAAACCTGCAACTGTTGAAGAAGCTTTAGCTCAAACTATGGACAATGGTGCAACTGTTGAAGCTCACATCAACGCTGCAATCGCTAAAATCGGTGAAAAATTAACTCTTCGTCGTTTCGAAGTAAAAACTAAAACTGATGCTGATGCATTCGGTGGATACCTTCACATGGGTGGACGCATTGGTGTGTTAACTGTTCTTGAAGGTTCAACTGATGAAGCGGCTGCTAAAGACGTTGCAATGCACATTGCTGCATTAAAACCTCTTTATGTAAACCGTGATCAAGTTACTGAAGAAGAAATCGAAAGAGAACGTAAAGTATTAACTGAACAAGCGCTTAACGAAGGTAAACCTGAAAAAATCGTTGCGAAAATGGTTGAAGGTCGTTTAGGCAAATTCTTCGAAGATATTTGCGTATTAGACCAAGCATTCGTTAAAAATCCAGATCAAAAAGTAGGTCAATTCATCGCTTCTACTGGTGGAACTCTTACAAGCTTCGTACGTTTCGAAGTTGGTGAAGGTTTAGAGAAGAAAGTTGATAACTTTGCTGAAGAAGTAATGAGCCAAGTTAAAAAAGACTAATTATACGTTACTTTCGTAAGTACAATAGGGAGCACATTGTGTTCCCTATTTTTTGGATGTATATTAGAAATAGAGGGTTTAAAAAGGTCTATTTTGTAAAAAAATATAAGATAATAAGAAGTTGGAGGTTCTAATGAGTAACGCTAAATTTAAACGTGTTGTATTGAAATTAAGTGGAGAAGCATTAGCGGGTGAAGAGGGTTTTGGAATTAACCCAAAAATCATTAAATCCATTGCAGAGCAAATAAAAGAAGTTTCTGATCTAGGTGTAGAAGTTGCTGTAGTAGTTGGCGGCGGTAACATTTGGCGTGGGAAAATCGGAAGCGAATTAGGTATGGACCGTACGACTGCTGATTACATGGGAATGCTAGCAACCGTTATGAACTCATTAGCATTACAAGACAGCTTGGAACATTTAGGTATTGAAACGCGAGTTCAAACATCGATAGAAATGAGACAGGTGGCAGAGCCTTACATCAGAAGAAGAGCTGTGCGTCATTTAGAAAAAACACGTGTTGTGATTTTTGCTGCTGGTACAGGTAATCCTTATTTCTCTACAGATACAACTGCAGCCTTAAGAGCAGCAGAAATTGAAGCTGATGTTATCTTAATGGCGAAAAATAATGTTGATGGCGTTTACAGTGCAGATCCTCGAAAAGATGAAAGTGCAGTAAAATATGATGAGCTTTCTTATTTAGATGTTATTAAAGAAGGTTTGGAAGTAATGGATTCTACAGCTTCTTCATTATGTATGGATAATGATATTCCTTTAATTGTTTTCTCTTTATCCGAAACTGGCAATATCAAACGTGCTGTTATGGGTGAAACAATTGGAACTACAGTAAGGGGGAAATAAAAATGGCAAAACAAGTAATTGCAACAACAAAAGATAGAATGGATAAGGCGGTACAAGCTTTATCAAGAGAGTTAGCGACTATTCGTGCAGGTAGAGCAAATGCATCTTTACTTGATCGTATTACAGTTGATTATTATGGAGCTCCAACTCCAGTTAATCAATTAGCTGGTATTTCTGTTCCGGAAGCTCGTTTACTTGTCATTCAACCGTATGACAAAACCGTTCTTGGTGAAATTGAAAAAGCAATTCAAAAATCAGATTTAGGGTTAAACCCAACAAACGATGGCTCAATCTTACGTATTGCGATTCCTGCTTTAACAGAAGAGCGTCGTAAAGAATTAGTTAAACAAGTAAAGAAAGAAGCAGAAGAATCGAAAGTTGCTGTGCGTAATATTCGTCGTGATGGTAATGATGAGCTTAAAAAGCTTGAAAAGAACCATGTTATTACAGAAGACGAACACCGCGGTTATGGTGAAGATATTCAAAAGCTAACAGATTCACATATTCAAAAAATTGATGAAGTAGCGAAAGAAAAAGAAAAAGAGATTATGTCAGTTTAATTTAATCTCAAACCTAATAAAGGGTTGACACTTATTGAATAGTGTCAACCTTTTTAAGTTGCATTGTGAAAATCTCCTAAAGTAGCCTGCTTGTAAACGTTTATCATTCGAAGCACGCACGTACCTTGAATAAGAGAATAGATTAGGAATGGACGACTTAGATTGGTACGATGATTGCCTAAGTTTATAATAGTCAAAATAGGTTAATCATAGCTTTCGTCTAAGTTTTCCCATACGTGTAAAACTTCAGAAGCAACTCGTTCCCATTGATAATAGGCTAATGCAAACTCTCTACCTGTTTCACCCATTTGTTTCATTGCTTTTTTATCCGAGAGCATTTCTTTAATTTTTGTGGCGAAATGTTTAGGGTCTTCAGGATTATCTACAATTAGTCCATTTTTGTTCGGGTTTACTACTTCAGGATTTCCACCTCTTGCTGTTGTAATAATAGGCAATCCGCTAGCCATAGCTTCATAATGTACCCTAGCTAATGGTTCTTCCCAAATCGAGGTACAAACAAACAAATCGGCAGCAGCAAACCAGTTTTGAATGTCAGTAGGAGGCACAAAACCTGTAGCTATTACAGGTATAGGTAACCTTTTGGCTAATGATTTAACATAGGCAATGTAATCTGTTGTGCCATTTTCACTAAACCACTTACTACCTACAATAACTAATGCAATGTTCTTATGTTTTTTTGCGATTTCTGGTATTGCTCTCACTAATCGGTCGACACCTTTGTTTCGTGATAGTCGACCAGTGAATAAAATCACGGTTTTATCTTCAAGTCCATGCTTGCTTCTAATTTTTTGGCGTATGTTTTTCATTTTAGGGTGATGTCCAGGTAAAAAACGTGATGTATCAACACCAGAATAGATTGTATGCAATTTAGTTGATGCTTGTGGATATAGTTCCTTAATTACATTTCCTACATAATCACTAACTGTTATAATCTCAGATACTTCATCCAAAACAGATTCT
>Ga0233379_1000002_pt1 | contig 52464 bp, 79 predicted proteins | sample ElkDunMinimDraft_8_FD_180679 | JGI IMG/M metagenome (GOLD analysis project Ga0233379, IMG submission 180679) | Fecal eukaryotic communites from dung pellets of Tule Elk in California, USA - Elk Dung F1 | ecosystem: Host-associated > Mammals > Digestive system > Large intestine > Fecal | place...
GTCGGGTCCTCGACATAATTTCCCTGAAGGACGGCCACGTACTTCTCCGCCTGCCTGATGTTGGCGTTGATCTGGTCATATTCGTCCTTGAGCTTGAGAAGGGTCTCGGCGCCCTTGACACCGCCATATCGCTTGTAGGCCGTTTGATAAGCTCCTTTATATATGAATCGGTCCTCTCCGGCGTCGTATGCCTTTTTGGCTGCCGCGACATACTCACGTTCCCGCTCTATCTGCTTGAGCGCCTCCTGATTCTCGCGGATCTGCTCTGTGAAGCGCTCCATCTGAAGCGCCTTGTACTCGTCGTTCAGCGCCTTGAGCTTATCGGTGTCTATCTCCAGGGCCTCGCCCCATTCGTTGGCCTTGGTCACCGCCTCCGGGAAAGATGACGCGAGGGTGTTGAGCGCCTCGTTCATCCTTGCCGTCTCATCCTTCGTCAGCTGCGTCTTTCCCTTGAGTGTCTCGTATTCGGATATCAGCCTGTCGTTCTGGGTCACCTTGCCTGTGCTCTCGATGGTCTCGTTCAGCTCGGCGGTGTAGTCTGCCGCCGACTTCGCGTTCCTCGTGTATGCCACGAGGGCCGCACCTGCCGCCACGATGGCGGTGGCGATGAGGACATAAGGATTCGCAAGCATCGTCCTGTTGAGCAGCTTCTGAGCCTTTTCCGTAGTCACCAGCCAGCCGTAATGCAGGGCTTCCATCTTCGTGAGCCTTCCTATTCCGGTCGCCCTTATCGCCTCGAGAGCGGTGACGGCCATCGTAGCGGCCTTGTATGTTCCGTATGTGGCCACTATGGCGGCGATCGCCCTGCCGACCTTCTCGTAGTTCTCCACGAGCTTGCTTGCCATTCCGATCGCCTGGCCGAAGGCGCTCTGCGTCGTCTTGCCGATCTCGTTCAGCATCATGTCGAGCGAGTCCTGGAGATTGGACCACTGGCCCTGCAATGTCTTCGACTGCTCCTCCATCAGGCCGTCATACTCGCCTCCGGCACCGCCGAGAGCATCGATTGCAGCCTTGAATTCCTTAGCCCCGACCTTTCCGGCAGTAACATACTCCTGCACCTGATCCGTCGCTATGCCGAAGTGCTCGGCCAGCTTGTCAGCGAGCGCGATACCCCTTCCCATGAACTGACGGAGGTCCTGAGTGTACATCCTGCCCTGGACCATCGTGGTACCGTACAGGTATGCGATGTCACGCAATGGGGCGCCGACGGCAGACGCGATGTTTCCGAGCGTTGTCAGTGTCTCGTTGACATCCTCTGCGGCGATACCGTACGCGATGAGCTGCTTGGCCGTGCCCGACACTTCCTGAAGACCGAATGGCGTCGTGGCCGCAAGATTGGTGAGCTCACCCATGAGCTTCACGGCCCTTTCCTCGGACTTCAGAAGCACCTTGAAGGCCACCTCGAGCTGCTGGAACTCCGAACGGACCTGGAAGATCTTCTGCCCGAACTGCTCGGCGGCCGCTATCGAGAACATCGCGGCCATACTTCCTGCCACCTTCTTCGCTATCCCGTCGAGCTTCTGTCCCTCCTTTGCCGCATGCGTGCCCACCTCACTGAGCTGAGCCTTCATCTTCTGTACGTCCCTGTTGAGCTGGGCGAGGTCAATGCCCGCCGTTATGTTCATTGGTCCCGATGTTTCTGCCATTGTCGTCTATGCTGTTATACTATTTCTCCTCTGATTATCGCCCTGAGCTTCTCCCTGTTGGCCGGATCGTCTGCATCCACAACCTCCTTGTTCTTGTCCTTCGGCGGCTCGTACGTCGGCAGGACAGCGCTGTACATCATCAGATTCTCATAACTGAGATCGTGGATGACATAATCAAACGTGAGGTTGTAGGACTTGCATACGCCCGCCACTACTGCCCAGATGCTGTCGTTCGCTTCCTCTTCTTTTCTTCTTCGCCCACCTTCCTTGTCGGTCTTGTCAGATTTACCCCTTGGAGGAAAGTGGTAACTGCGAAAAAATCCCTCACCTCCAGCGAATGGATGAGGCCGACTATCATGTCGAAAACCTCTCCGGCCGTATATTCCTTGAGTATCCTTGCCGATATGTGGTCCTTCAGCTTCTTCCTCCTGCGGAACGGCCACCATCCCGGGGTCTTGTAATCTTGGTCTATTCCCTTTTCTCCCAGTATGAGGATGGCGCAGATGTCTCCGAGGAAACGGCAGTCCTTCGCATTCTTCAGGCATACATTGATGAGCTCGTCATCGCTCTGCGGCTCGAACGACAGATCCTCCGGAATCCTGCTGATGGCTTCCGACAAAAGAATCAGTGTACCGAGCGTCGGTCTCGACACCTGGTACACTTCATCACCGAGCCTCACCTCCTTCTTCCTCTGGAGGATGGCTCCCGCTACTTTCTGTTCGATAGTTTCCATTTCGGTGGTGTTTGTTGTGCCGAAGCGGGACTCGAACCCGCACCTTCCGGGCCACCTACCTTCACCCGGACGTTCTTCCGTTAAACCAGTCGGCTTGCCGCGTTTTCACCCGCGGCGGGGTCAACGCTGCTACTGCGCGGTGTACTCCTTGCAGATCTCCTTGTCGGTGCCGTTCGGCTGGACTCCGCTGACGGTGAGGATGTCGAGAAGTCCCTGGTCCTCATCCCAGCCCTTGTTGACTGCAATGTTGCACTTTCCGAACTGGATGCCGATTGCCTCCGGATCTTCAGGAATCAGCCTCATCGCGTAGTCTCCGGTGACGATTCCGTTTACCACCGGGAACTTCGGTGTGGAGCCCTTTGTACGGATGATGGATGTCTCGAGAGTGTAAGATGAAGGCATCTTCTTCGAGTCCACATCGTTGCCGCGGGCATTCTTGAGCTTCTTGGTCTCTCCCTCCTCGGTGTTGAGAGTGGTCGAGCCTTCAAGGAGGATGTCCGCCTCGATGGTGATGAGTCCCTCTTCATTATCCCACTTTCCTACTGGAGGGACCTCATTGGTTCCGAGGGGTACGAACTGGAGCGTCGGAGCTCCCCATGATGTACTTGCCATGTTTTTATACCTTTTGAATGTTAATGAATCGAATAGTATCTGTAAGCCAGACGGATGACGACAAACGACTCGCGCCTCTCGTCGTTATGCTGCGACCTGATGGTGCCGTTCTGCGTGAACCTGTAGTCGGATCTGTCGGCGGTCCAGGAATCCACCATTCTCTGCCCGAGCGCTTCGATCTCCTCCAGCCTTGCGCTGTCCGGCACGAATGCTCCGTCATCGAACGGTGCGATCTGCGGTACAAAGACATTGATGGTCACGACACCGTCCTGCATCTGTCCCATCTCTCCGGTCGTGAATATGACCGATATGTCCTCCGCCTTCGAATCCCTCGGGCGGGAACCTTCACGGTAGATCTCGCCGCTGACGGACGCAGCAAGCTCGCTGTCCCGAATGAGCGCGATGATGTCGCCCACTATCTCTGACGCTGTCTTCTTCCTGATCATTTCCTGTTAACTGTTGCCTTGAACCCCAGCCTCTTGAGCAGTCTCGGTACCTGTTTCTCAGCAAGTCTTTGCGCGGAATCAGTGACATTCAGACCCATGTCATTCACATACACGGCGTAATTCATTCCGGCTACCACTATCAGGGCGAGGTGTGTGGGATACATCCGGGCCAGTCTCTCAGCATATTCCTGTCCCGTTGACGCACCTTCACCACCTTCCTTGACTACCTCGAAGGATGAGCTGTCGATGATTCTCCCCCTGTCAGACACCACGTATCCGATCGAGCTGGTGAGGTTACCGGTCTGATCGGTGTACTTGTGCCTGTCCCTCGCCTCATTCACGCACTGCTCCCCGATGTACATCAGCACCTGAACAGCCTGCTTCAGGCGGGCGTTGATGGCCTCGGTAACTGCCTTGCCGATGGCGGCGTTTGAGAGAGACATCCCCATGGTTCACTCTGTTGTCAAATTATCAATCTTGTCTGGCATACCGCCGCGAGTTCTTCTATGCTGATCACCGGCGCCTCGGCCACAATCCTGTCACCCCTGTACAGACGGATCTGCTCGCATTCCTCGTCCCATCTGCCCTCTATCAGTATCTCGTAGGAAGCCGTCTTGTTGGGCTCCCCCAAGGACTTTGACTGCAGACTCAGGTGGACGGGGCGGAACTGGCAGAGAACAGGACTGCCGTAGTCTACGGAAGGGGCAACAGGATGGCGGGTGACAGGATCTATCCCGCCTCCCGTCTTCCTGATGGCACATATATGACCGTTTGCGATGATCATAATCTCGAACCCTTGTATCCGTAAGTCACTTCGGAACCGGAACCGTCCCCGGCTTCGCCATACTTCGCGTATATCGCCTCGGACTTCCTCCTGAACATATTGCGCTGATCCTCAGTAAGGGAGTATGACTGCCCTCCCTGAGATATCGAAGGCGCCGCGAGAAGGTATTGCATGACATCGGCGGTCGCGAGCTTATACTCAGCCGACGCCATTGTCTCTGATGAAACCTCGTCATTGATGTTCAGCCCTCTTGCAACGGCTATGCTCTCAAATGTCCTGGGCGGTATGGGAAAGGCGCTTGTCGCCGCGAGTGATTCCAGTACTGTCATGGCTTGACGGTTTTAATTACGCGTTTGTCTGGTCCGCCTGAAGGACGAACACATTGGCTCCGTTGTCGATCACCGGAAGCACGAACGCCTGTCCCGAAGTGTACTCGGCGAGCGAAGGCTCGTTCATCGAGTACTGTGAGATAAGCACGTGTGATCCCGACTTGCTGTATGACACACCGGCAACCGGATTAGCCTCCTCGACGAGGTCAGAGTACACAAGGCGTCCCATGTTCTTGGCAGGGATACCCACGACGTTCGCCTCGGCAAACGGAGTGACTTTCTGCTTGGTGCCGTCAACCTTCTCCACCTGGAACTTAGGCGAGATGTACTCGAATGTAGCGCCGAACTCGTCCTCGAGTGCGTCGAGCATTCTCTGTCTTGTAGGCACCACGAGCTGAGTGTTGGCTGTCACCACCTGGCCCATGAAGTTGGCCGCGAGCTTCTTACCCTGCACGCTGTTGCGGAGGTAGTCGAAGTACTTCTTTGTGAGGATGACGTGACCGATGGTCTTGCCCTCAGCCTCGGCAGCGTCGAACATCTGACGGATGTCGTCCACCGGAGAAGCGTTAGCTACGCTGCTCCAAGCCGATGTGGTTGCCTTGAAGAAGTGCTCGGCCTTGTAGCCGAAGTCCACGCGGATAGCCACGCCTTCCTTGTCAGGATGGGCCACAGCCATCTGTCCTGTAGAGAGGCCCTCGAGGAACATGATCTCCTTGCGGATATCCATGCCCTTGATGCATCGTGTAGGGAGCTTGAGCAGCTTTGCGGCGATCTCCGCCTCCTTGCCGCCCACGCGCTGGAGGATCTGAAGCTCCTTGAGGTCCTTCTCACGGAGCTGATACTTGATACCGAGCTTCGGGATCTCGCCCACCGCCTTGCCGAATGTGTCGCGTGACTTGAGCGGAAGGCTCGAGTCCATTGTCACGAGGTCGGCGGCAACGACTGATTCGTCATAGTCGGCCGATGTCCATGTGAGGTCGTTCGAATACTCCTCAGTGAGCATTGTCTTGTGGAGCAGCGGCTGCTCCTTCTCCTCACCGTTGATCTTTTCTGTAATCTTCTTGATAGTACCTGCCTGGAAGTACTTGTCAATGATCTGTGCGAATAATGATGTAGTTCTCATTTCTCAGTCCTCCTTTTAGCGGTACATAAACTGGATAAGCGGAAGACCTTCCGCGATTGCGTCGGTCACAGGGTAAGGGCTTGCAGCCGCATTTACCTGTCCGATGGTCATGATAGGCGCGAACGCCTTCTTTGCGAGCACGTCTGTCTTGAGTACACCCACATACTCCTGTCCGGACGTTGCGGCGGCATACGCCTCTCCGCTAACCGCGAGCGGAAGGTAGTCGCCGGTTGCCGTATCCTTCACGATGACGTGACCGGCCTTAATGACATCCCCGGCCCAGCCCTCCACATTGAGGCTTCTTCCGCCAACGAGGTCGCCGAGGTCCCTGATGATGACGATTGACGACTTGCCTGCGTCAACGCCCCAATCGGTCTTGTTAAGATTCACTTCTGCCATGATCTTTTAGAATTAAGAGTTAAAACCTAATTTCCCGAGCACGTCGTCCACCTCCTTGTCCGACGCGGCCTTCACATCCTTGTTCTTGCCGTTCGTCATAGGCGGTTTGAACGAAGCGCCCGAAGCCTTGTTTTCGCTCACAAGACCTTCAACCTCCTCTCCCACCTCGCTGAGTAAGGTGTCAAACTCCTCGTCACTCAGGCTGTCGTAGCTTGTGCGCGCGTAGGCCTTCTTCTGAGTTTCAGTGAGTCCTTCGAGGATCTTGTCGAATCTCTGCTTGCGTCCTTCGGTGACCTTCCCCTTCTTGAGCGCGTTGATCTCGTCCTGCATAGCCTTGTTGCTCGCGATCAGAGCCTTCGCCCATTCCGGGGCATCATCCTGCTTGTCGAGTCCGTCTTTTAAGTCTTCGTCCTCATCCATGACTTTCTTTCCGTTCTTGATTCCATGCTTCTTCTCGTAATTCGAGATGGCGGTGTTCGCAGCCTCTGTGGCGCGACTGTCGCCGTACATGTTCAGAACATCCGAGAATGACACCCCCTCCACTGCGGTTGCGACATCCTCCTCGCTTGTCGTAGTCTTGGCCAGCTTATCTGCAATCCTACCTAAGATTTTTGCATCGACCCCCTCAAATTTGGCTTTCAATGCTTCTAAGATTTTACCTTTCATTTCCTTATGGGTTTACACATTGGCAAAAATATACAAAAACATCGCAAAATGTTTATGTCATAAGCATTAAGTTATAAACTATTTAATCTTGCAATAAAGCGAAAACTTTAAATTATTTCGGCAAAAATGTTGTTATATTAAAATATATGCGTATCTTTGCAACGTAATATTAAAATAAACACTTTAAGGATTATGAAAACACGTTACGAAAAACACCACGATCAAGGAGTCATGTGGACTGTCGAGTTCTACTTCAAGCGAGAGACCGGCCGAGCACACATTGTAATCAAGTACATCAAGACCAAGGAGGAGGCGATCGCGCAGCTCGAGGCTCTTGTGGCCGCGCACAGGGATGAGGCCAACCTGGAGATCTGTTGCATCAACAAGATCACGACACAGATCTATTGGAGATGTGAAAAATAGGGAAGATCAGGAGAGAATGCAGAAAACTCACAACAAGAATACAAAGGACATGACTTACTTCATTTGTTACAACGCAAAATTTATTGCTTCAAGAAAGAGCCTCAAGGCTGCTGTTGCTTTCATAGATGCAAAAGGCATCAAGGATGATGAGAACAACGAACTCTATATTACAGATCAGCAAGGCAACTGCTTTTCTGCTGATGGAAACAGAATGGAATGGATATAATACACCAGGGGAGAACGCAATATGATTTGGATTAACGGAACGGTCTTCCACGAGAAGCCGACATCATGCGGGTGCTGTCCGTTCTACCACTCGGCCAGCACCTACCATTGCCCCTCATCCGACGGGGTGTGCATGCAATTCAGGGAGAACCACAAGTCCTACATCAACCCTCCGAAAAGATGCCAGAAGCTCTTTAACAAGGCGTTCAGGATGCCGGAAGGCTCTCAGCTGGTAATAGTGGTCAACGATTAACTTTAAGGCACTTTAAGACATGAATTTGATAAAGATAAGATTTTACTACAACGAGGACATGACCCGTTGTGTCGAGGTCCAGGAATTTGACAGCCGGTCACGCGTCACAGTGTTCGCATGGGCGATGGTAAACGGCCTTGTTACAAACTTAACCCCGCTGGTGAGCTACGATACCAGGAAGAAAGGGAAGGCGGCTGCAAAGTGGGCATACCGCAAATATGTGCAATCCAATACAGCGGAGGTGGTATGAGCAGGATAAGCGTATCACAGGCCATTGAGGTCAAGTTCCACGAGACAGGGGAGAGCGTGCATTTCGGAAGCCTCGCCGCCATATTCGAGGTGTACACTCCCGCTGAGGTCGGTTGCACATTGAGGACCTTGTACGGAAAACTGAAAAAAGAGGGCGGTTATGCAACAAACCGCTGTTTTATTCGTAAGTATAATATAAACAGGCTAAGACGCCGTTAACATTTTATGGTTATGGAAAACAGATATGAATTGGGCCAAGATGAATTGGGCTATATGTATGAGTCGGCGCAATCCCGCATGGCGGCTCATCCTGATTTCGCGAAAAGGTGCAAAAAGGCGGTTGCGGATTGCACCCACTTTGATAATGAGCAGGACGCCTTGCAAGCGGCAATCAAACCCTCAAGGGAAGGGGAATTTGACTATTACTGTCAAATATGGGCCAAAATAGAGAAAGACGAAGAGTTTTACCGCATCTCAGACTTTTGGATAGTTACCGGCGATGTGCAGATACAGCAGGCCGCCGAATACATAGGAATGGCTCTTGTGTATGACAATGCAAGGCTGCAACGCATCTCTCAAGAGAAAGCGTAAATGATAATGCGTCATAGGTTTAAGGCTTCATAGAACATGAAGCCTTTTCTTATGTCTTCTTAACGGCGATTATCGATCTATTCCATATAACCATATAGTTAGGACCGTCGCAATACATGCCATCATATCCTAAAGCGCAGGCATAGGTATTTGGATTCATTCCAAACCTCGCTTTCTCGGCAGTACTTAATTTCCGATACTGATCTATCAGGTCGCTTTGCTCAATGATCTTTGGAACCCTTGTGAATGTCATCTCGGATATTGTATGCCTGCCATGACCATAGCTTATACTGCTGTCGTATGCCGACCGCTTGTTGCTTGCGTTCAGCGGATTCAATCTGCTACCATCCCATGCTGACGTAGCGACATACATGCCATCACCGTAGACGCGACCGCCTGGACCATTGAGCTCCAGCTTGTCCGCCTTCCAAAGCTGAGAGGCGAACTCCTGACTCGTCATATTCGTGCCCTTGAATGTCGTCGGGTTGACGGTACGGTAAAATACCTCTCCACAGGCCTGCTCCAACTGTCTGAACTCCTGCTCTGACACCAACTTGGCCGGCGCGTCGAATCCTTGCATTCTTGCAACATTGTTGGTGAAAGTACCTCTGTATGGATCTTCCGACACCATATTCGAGACGTCGATGCTTGAGGCGATGTCCTTTCCGACCGCTCCTCCCTGATATTCCGGATTCAGGGCACCATTGGTGCTGCCGCCTCGCTTGATCTGATTGGCTATGAGCTTCTGCTGCTGCTTCTCCGCATCCTCGACAGCCTTGCGCAGGACATCGAAATCATTGCTCTTTATTGCCCCCTCTATCCTGGCCAGATAGCCCTTGTATGTCGTTGATCTGGTCTTGAATGACTTAAGTGTAGCAACCTTGGACACCATTTCGTTCCACTCGATCTTCCTATTCACCTTTCGGATCTGCTCTGTCAGCGCATCCTTGATGATATCCTTATGAGTGTAGGTGATGGTAGGACTTGTCAGCTCGAAATTCAGCTTGTTGCGCAGGTGCGCCAGATCGGCCTTGTCAAGTGAGGCATAGCTGTACTTCTTCATCCATTTGTCCATGACTCCACGCAGCTCGTCATTGGCCTTCACCACGTCATTCATCGAATACTTCTTGGCTGCCGCTATTCCGTCGTCTATATACTCAAGCGAACTGAGCTGCTTGCCGATTCCCTTGAGAGCCTTCGCCGATGTGAGTATCGCCTCCATGTCGCCTCCCCTGAGAGCCTTCTCGAGCTGCCATGTAGGGACATCGGAGATGCCGGACATGATGCCGAGCACGCTCTCGCCGTACTTCCTCGTCGCCTTCCTGTCGTGCCACTCCTTGCGGATGGCCTCCTTCTGCTCGTCCGTCTTGAACTTCTGCTTGCCCTTAGGACGGTACTTGTCATAGATTGACAATCCCTTGTCGATGTCGCCGTCCTTGAAGTTGTCAAGCACCCAATACGGCTTGCTTGCGCTTCCGGCAATCCTGTCGCGGTTCGTCTTCACGTACTCGTCGAACGCCTTCGGAGGCTTCTCCACCTTGTTCTCGGAGCCTCTGTCCACCCCGTCCAGATCGCGGAACAGCTCGTCCTCGGTCTTGAGCACCGAGGTAGGGTAGCAGCGGCACAGCGGATGCCATCCGGTGAACTTGAACGTCTTCGGGTACAGTCCCTGGAGATCGTCGCAGATATCGGTGAACGGGACGCCGTTGATCGTGTGGTTCTTTGACAGGTTTATCCTGATTCCCACCACGAAGTCGAGCTGATTCCATCTTACATGATCCGCCGACCTGTAGGCGATGTTTGTCTCCGTCGCGGCGAGCCTCCTGGCGTTCTTGTATGACGAGCGGTACACTCCGCGCCCCGGATGATACGCCTTTGCAGCCTTGCTCAGCACCAGGTTGCCGTGCTTGTCGCGAACCCTCCTGAACAGCTTGTTCGGCTCCCTCAGATATCCCCTCAGGTCCCTGCTCATCTGGTCCGCCGACCTTCCTTCACCCAGACCGAGATCCAGTCCGAGCTCTATCTCCTGCTTGAACTGGTCAGTGTATCTCCACACCCTGTCGGAAAGGTTCAGGCCTTCCGTCTCGCCCCTCACTTCCTCCCTGCGCCTGATGAACTGCTCCCTCGCGTCGTTGTTGTTCATGTAGTAGCGTTCCAGGACCTCCTTCGGCATCGTCTCCCTGTACGGTCCGAGAAGCCTCTCCGTAAGCTCGTCGTTCTTCTCGTTGGCGAGGTCCCACTCCGCGCGGCATCCGTTCTCCACCACACCCACGACCTGGTTGTGCAACTGCTTCAGCATCGCGTTCACGCGGTCCCTCGTCATCGGGTAGTCCGAAAACGCGAACACCTTGTCCGGATTGAAGCCCCTGACGATGGCACCTATGCTGGCCGCCTCGGTGACGGCCGCCGCATAGATGTCGTCTATCTTCTTCGTGATCTCGTTCACGCGCTGCTCGTGCAGAAGGTCGTATTTGCTTTTCTTTGCCATCTTCCTGCCGTTTTCTCATCCCAGAGGCACAACTACATGCCGAGGGCGTCAATGGCGCCTTCCTCGGCGATTCTCAAAAGCTCCGCATCCACGTCATCGACATAGTCCAGCCTCTCTATTGCGGTACGCTGGGAAATGAGCTGCTTGCCTCCGGCGAGCGTAGACATCTTGTTGATCTCTTCCATCTCGTCGTTGATCGCGTAAGGCGTGATGACATTCTCGACCTCGAGCTGGTCTATGACGCTGACCCATTCCGGCCTCATCTGCTTGAGGAACGCCTTGACCACATTGACCTCCCTGTCGAAGAACTCGAGCCATCTTCCGCTCTCGTCCTTGACCTTGAGCTGGGCGTCGATGAACATCTGCTTCCTCGCCTCGCCGGACATCGGCGTGGTCTTCATGCTCTCGTACGACCAGTCAGGAAGCTGGAGCTGCGTGAAGAACATCTGACGGAGCTCGCCGACATAGTACTTGAGGTTCTCTATGGCGGCAGGCCATGTGATGTATTCCAGGCGTGCGCTTGACGGGAGTTGCATCACGTCCTTCGCCGCCTTGTCCACATCGGGAGAGTCGCCGAACTGTACGGCGTCATCCGCGAAGCATGCGATTATCGGCCTTGAGTTCTCGCGCAGGTAGTTTCCGTTGCGGCTGAGCGCCCACTCGATCTCGTTGACAAGCGTCGTCGTGCCATCCCATACCGGTGTAGGGCGCCAGACGTATATGGCCGGGATCTTGCCTATGTTTATCTCCTCGTCAATGTCCACATCCCATCCCTCGGCGTTGTTCCATCTGATGTGCCTCTCGGCGGTGAACGCGTCGAAGTAGGTGATGTCCTTGCCCGCCTTGTTCCTCGTGTACTCAACGCTCATCGCCACCATGTCGCCGTATTCGTCGAAGAGAGGATACAGCTTGTCGCCGAGCATAGGCGAGAAGTTGAGCGCACGCATCTTGAGCTTGGACGGGAAGCCATACACCGAGTTGTCCTGCATGACGCCATACCACATGGTCATCACCTCGCATCCGGCGAACAGCATGCGGCCCCTCTCTATGTTGAGAGAGTCGATGCGGCAGCGCTGGAAGATGGCCTCCAGAGCCTCGGCCACCTCCTGCTGCGTGGCGTCGCCGGTCTTGGTCTTGTACACTCGCTTGACGGGGATGCCGAAGCAGAGCTCGGTGGTTCGCTTGACTGCAAGACGCTGGTAATCCACGGCCACCCTTGTCACCGGAGTGACGAGGTTGCCTTCCCCGATGATGTCAGGGTATCTCGCCTTGTCCATCACCTCGTGCAATTCGGGGTCATACTCTCTCCTGAGGGCCGCCCATGCCGGAACCTCTATTGACTTCTGCTTCAGCTCGGCGATTTTCTGCTCGGTCGCCATGTCCGATGAAAGGATATCCTTGATGTCCATTATGCTGTTTTTATTGGTTAAACTATCTGTGTGCGAGCCTTGCGAGCTTCTTCAGGTCGACAGGCTTCTTCATTCCTCCTAAGATTTCGCTGATGACGACATACCTCACCGCGTCGATGGCGTGGTTGAATGCGTCGATGGGCTGGTTCAGCCACCTGCCTTCCTTGTCCTGCGCATAGGTGTAGTTGCGGAACTCCTTCTGCACGTTGCTCGAGCGCCTCGTTATCTTGATCTTGAACTCCAGCATCTTCGTGATGCCCGCCTCGACGGACCCCTTGAACTTCTGGACCGAATGGACGTTGATGCCGGCCCTGTACACCTCCTGCACGAGCCTCGGGTCAGCGGACTCCGATATCACCTTGAGGGGGTCCAGCGCCTTGAGCTCACGTATGATGTCGCTTGTGAGCATCTCGGTGCGGTAGCACTTCTCGTCGATGTAGAGCGTGTCGTCCAGCAGTCCCACCTCCACGATGGCCGTAGGGTCGTTGGTGTATCCGAGGTCCATTCCCAGCCACCTCTTCTTGACGTGCTCGGGAATGTGGTCTATCTCCTCGTAGGACTTGAATATGAGTCCCTCGACCACAGCCTGGAGTCCGAGTCCGTAGATCCTCCATAGCGATTCGTTCTTCTCCCTGAGGCTCTCGATCTCCTCCACGATGGACTGCTCGAGGAACACATTGTCCTTGTAGGTCGTGATGAAGTGGTATGTCCTCGGGTCTCTGTTCACCCCGCAGAGCCAGTGGTCGTCGGAGAACGAAGGGTTGTAGTCGATGATGGCAAAGCGCGTCGTACGCATCTTGAGCTGCTGCCATTCGATGTACAGGAGCTCGTTGGCCTCGTTGCAATAGAGGATGTCCCTCTTTCTTCCTCGGATCTTCTGCTCGGAGTCCGTAGAGAAGAACTCAGCCCACGAGCCGTTGCCGAACATGTAGGTCATCTCCGACTTGTTCAGCGCCCTCTCGTCAAAGATCTTCATCTTTATCAGGATCTCCTTGAAGTCGATGAACACGGATCCCTTGATGGACGGGAGCGTCTTTCGCACGATGCTCAGCCTTGTTCCGGGATGTATGAGACAGTAGCGTATGAGCCAGATCAGGGTGTTGTAGGTCTTGCCGGAACGCGACGAGCCCTGCTCGGATATCGTCGTGTAGCCGGCCGCCACCGCGTTGTCAATCTCAGTGAACACCCTTGTCGTCTGGATCTTTGCCATCGTGCCTATTCCGTTTCGGCTGCAATGCCGTCGTCGGCGTCCTCCGTCCTGTCTACCTGAGCGGCGGCGGTCACCACTTCAATCACCAGAGGCTCTGTCTTGATCTCCTTGCCCTTGCTGGTTATGTCGATGCTGCTCTGGTTCAGCTTCTCCCTTTCCTCGTCGGTCGCCATCAGCTTGAACGCCGCGATCTGTAGCGTCGCGTTGTCGCTCGCGAGCCACTTGTTTATCTGGAAACCCTTGGCCTTGGCCTTGTTGGCGTCGAGCGCCTCCTTTATTTCGGTTGACTCGTTTAACTTGTGATGGACGGCCTTGGTCTTCCGGCAACCGTAGTAGTAGCCGAATATGTGGTCAAAGAACACCAGCTTGTGTTTTTCGATGATCGCGACCATCTCCCTGATCATTTTCTTCTTCTCCCGCTCAGACAGCGGCCTGAACTCTCCCTGTGCCATAATTACCTCCTTCTCGTGCATTTATAGTCCCTTTCCGTCAGTTCCGCGTACAGAAGGTCCAGCTCCATGTCATTCCCGCACTCCACTTCCAGGATGAACTTGTCTTCCTCGGAACCTTTTTCCTTGGGTTCTTCCTTCGGTTCCTCACGTCCCGGCTCGGCCCATTCTATCTCCTTTCCCCATTCCTTGAGCTCCTCCGTATCCCACTCGCTCGACAGCAGGTCCCAGTCGTCATCGCCGAACTGTATGTTGTGCTTCATGACGTACGCCCTTATCTTCTCCGCCGGAAGGTCCTCCGGAAGGATGACTGAAGGTATGGTCTTCCATCTGAGCTCCCGGCATACCCTCAGCCTCATGTTGCCTCCGATCACGACATACCCGTCGCCGAGAGGGTAGAGCACCACCGGATTGTACCACATGAACTCGGGATCTTCGGTGATGGAGCGCTTCAGGTCCCTGTACCTGCTGTCGCGTATGAACCTCGGATTCTTCGGGACGCCCGGTATCTGGCCGTCATTGAGGCTTATCCTCGCCATCTCTGTATCTCTTATCTCTGCCATCCTATTTGCCTTTCAGAGCCTCCTTGCGCTCCCCGTTGATGAATGATTCGGTGTATATCAGCCCGTTCTTGTAGCAGAACTCCTTGACGGCCTTTCCGCCGCCGTATATGAGCATGTTCGGTGCGTCGCATCCGGATATCCTCCGCGCGATGTCCACCTCCATCTTGGTGTATTCGAGCCTGTCGGAATAGCCCCTCGTGCAGAACGCGTTGTATCCTTCCGGGATGCCGAGCTGGTTGTATCCGTAGAACTTGCTCGCCACATTGAGGTCGGCGTAGACCCTTATGCCCTTCTCCTGTAGCCAGCGCGATATCCAGCGCTTCTTGTATATCATGTGAAGCCCGTATGCTATCGGCGTGGTCTCGTACAGCGAGAGGTTCGGCTCCACGATGACCTTGCATCCGCTGTTCACCAGTTTGCTCGGGTCCTTCCAGATGGCCTCAAAACGGTAGTCGTCCACGTAGAAGTGGTAGGTCTGCACGTCGGTCCTGAGCCTCGAGTCCGCTCCCCATGGGGCAAACGGCACCACCAGCCCAGGAAGCGCCTGCATGCTCTTCAGCAGGACGGGGATCTCGAAGTCGTTGTCGTAGTTGAATATCCTGTCGTCGAGGATCATGTCGGAAAATGACGGAGCGTCGTCTGAGGGTTCAGGGACAGAGGACGGCGAGGGATCTCTGCCCACGCTGTCGGCAGGGCCGGACTTGACTGCAACGGAGTCGGGACTGCCTCCCTCTTCCTCATCCTCGTAGTCCTCATCCTCGCCCCAGTCCTCCTGGACACCCCAGTCGGTCATCTCGGCGGCATCCCACTCCTCCTCGATCATCTCCCAGTTGAACTCGCCCGCAGACACATTGTCCTTCGACGCGTAGGCCCTCAGCTTCTTCTCGGATGTATCCTGTGGAAGGATCTTGCACGGCACCTGTCGGTATCCCATCTCCAGACACGCCCTGAACCTCTGGTTTCCGCATACGGCCACATACCTGTCCCCGTGCGGATACACCACTATCTCGCGGAGCTCCAGCATCTCGGGGTCGTCCTTGATGGACTTCTTCAGCCTTCTCAACGCCTTGGCCGAGATGTCGCGCGGATTGGCCGGAAGTCCGGGCACCTGGCCGTCATTGGGCTCGATGAGCCCTATCTCAAGCATCCTTGTCTCCATTTCTGCACTTTTTGTCAATCATACGCAAAAATGCTTACAATACAAGCACAAAACAAGCCGAAATGGCGCAAATTCTTGTCAATAGTATATAAAAAAGCCCGCCACCCTTGCGGATGACAGGCTGCGAAAGGAAGAGAAGTGCATGTAGCGCTATTGCTCCCTTTGTTCCAGGTACTTGTTGTAGTACCATCCGAGCATGTCTTCTCCCAACTCATCCCAGGCGTCCAGCTTGCGCATCAGGGCGCCTGCTCTGTCATTGAGATTTCTGATCACCGTCATCTGTTCTTCTGTGGCGGTAAACATCCCGATTTCTCCGGCGAAGTACTCGTCGAGCACCTTCAGTTCCGTAGCTGTCAATTCAATCTTGTCCATAGTGGTAGGTTTTTTATGTTATAGATTATATTTCTTCACGATGCTGTAGAGGGCCTTGTTCCACTTGTCCTTCTTGCCGTGCACCCTCTTGGTGATGGCCTCGGCGAAGAACTCGTTCACATTGGTCTGCGAGTAGTCTCCGTATCCCGCCCTCTTCTTCTTTCTCCACTCCTTGTACACCTGCTGGATCTCCTTTCCGGCCGCCTTCTGCGCCTTTCCCTTCAGGTGCGAGTTCCATGTGGCGTGAGCGAGCTCATGCGTCACTGTGTGGGCTATAGGCTTGTTCGTCTTCGTCGACCATCCCGTCTCATAGGCCTTCTTGGTCCTGGCCACGATCTCCGACTTCTTCATGTCGAACACCTTTGCGTTGAGTACTATCTGATGGCTCTTTCCGTCCGCCTTGCCGGTGAGATGGACTCCGTTGTAGCTGTCCGGCAGGTCTCCCAGCTTGACTTCCCTCTGCCTTACGCCGAGTACCGAGTGATATCTGCTTATTGCGCTCTTGACCTCCCTGTACACATCCTTGTGCGCCATGGTGGCGAGTCCCCTGAGTTCGCCGACGGTGCCCTTGAAGGTTGCGTCACCCTTCGCGAATCCTCCGGTCTTGCGCACGCTTCCCGCTGATTTTCCCATAGTTATGCGAATTTAATGAAAAATTACGGTAGGCATTGCAAATATAGCAACATTCGGCAAAGCACGTGCACGATGCTGACAGATAGTTTATAATTTCATGAACATAGGCAGTCCGGCATAGTCCCATGCAAGCAGCGCGGCGTCCCTCTCCTCCTGGTTTGTACGCCCTCTGGATATCCTGGTGAAGCAGACCAGCTCTTTGTGAGATATCTTCCCGTCCCTGGTGCGCCACACTTTCTTTAGCGGCAGCTTCTCCTCCACCGGCAGGCCGAGCCACCGGCATATCTCCAAGATCTTGATGCCCGCCTCATGGTTGCGTCCGACCCTGTGGCCTATCTCCCCGCAGGCGGCCTTGCTCCTGCCCGACTGGACGTGCCAGTTCGTCTTCTCCCTCCAGCTCGCCTCTATCACCACCTTGATCGTGAATCCCTCGGCGGCGGATCTCTCCTTCAGCGATTGCAGCTCCTCCAGCAGATCCGTGAACGTCATCGTGGTCAGCAGCTCGAATTCGCGTCCCGAAGGCCTCAGCAGCGCCACTCCGCTCCTGTCGCAGTCCGGGTCTATCCCCAGAACATAATCATACCTCGTCATCATTTCCCTTTCTCCTCCACGATGTCCGGCAGACGCGTTATGTAATGCACGCCGCCGCGCGATGTCTGCGCGAATTGCATGCCCACATCCTTCTTCAGCGCATTGGCCATATATATCAGGCTCCTGAAGTTCAGAGACGAGGGAATGACCCTTGTCTCGAGAATGCCCATCCCGGTGAGGAACTCCTTGGCGCCCCACTTGTAGGGCTGCCGGCTCTTCTTCTGCTGCTTTTCCATCGTATCTTTTGTTTACAGTCGTCAGTCTCCGCTTGATCCGTATCCTCCGGCGCCCCTGTCGGAATCCTTCAGCGCCTCGGTCTCCACGAGATGCACCTTGGGGTAGGGAAGGATGATCATCTGCGCCACCCTCTCGCCGATCCCGTACATCTTCGAACGGGAGCCGGGCGTTATCCTGAACTTGGCGCTCACCTCGCCCCTGTACCCGCTGTCTATCACCCCGACGCAGTTCGTGAGGTCCAGGCTCTTCCTGTACACCGAGCTCCGCGGGAATATCAGCCCCACATGTCCCTCCGGGATCTCGAACGCAAGGCCGAAGCCGTAGGTTATTATCCCACCGTCATCCAGACTCATCGTTACCGCCGTCAGATCCATGCCCGCATCGCTCGGATGCGCGTAGAACGGTATCACCGCATCATCCCTCAGTCTCTTAACTTTTACCTTCAGTTCCATTTCTTCTTGTTCTAAGTCAGTGTTGTAAGCCGCTCCGCAATCCCGCACTTATCAAAATCGTGCCATTGCGGAGCGTCCGGAAAATTAAATTCTATCATACCTCTCGCCGATCTGGCACTTGTACAATGTCACTTTCATAGCAGTCTTCCTTTTTCCCGCCTCTCCGCCCTCATCAGTATGAGCGAGATGTCGCGGGCAATGTTATACACCTGGTTTTTTCGCGGGCAGTTTCCCACCCTGTTGAGCTTCGCCACGGCATCCCTGATCCGGGCGACCTCCTTGTCCGACAGCGTCATTTTCGGAACGATGAATTGTCGAACACGATGACCTTCATCATCTCGTTGAACCTGTCGGCGACCCTGTCACCGTACTTCTTCCTCACTTCCGGAGGCGTTATGTTGGTCGTCACGAACGTGAAGTTCTGTCTTCTGTACCTCTCCTCGATGACCTCGATCACCGGATTGAGTATGTTGCCGTAGTCGAGCACGTCCGTCGCCTCCAGCCCCATGTCGTCAAGCCCGAGGACAGCCACGCCCTTGTAATGGGCCAGGCCGTTCTCCTCCTTGGCCATCTGCGCCACCTTCCTTGCCGACACCACCTCCGCGAACCTTCCGCTTGCCGCCGGACCCTCGAGCCTCCTGAGGTACTCCGAGACAGTGAAGAACGCCGCCATTGCAGTCGTCTTTCCGTTCCCGCAGTTCCCGCAGAGCAGTATGCCGGTCTTCCAGCTCGTGTCGCCCGTCATGAACTCCGCAATGCTCCTGAGATTGTCCAGCACCTGCCTCTCGTTCCTTGGATGTCCGCCTCTTATCTGGACCTCCCTCGCGTAGGCTGACGTGAGCATCATGTAGGCGTCCTCCGGGCTGATCTTCCACCTAAAAAGGCTTCTGATACTCTTCTCGCGTGCGAGCCACTGCCGGAACGCCTCTGCGTCTATCAGTGTCCTGTTGTCTCTTGTCGCTTCCATCTCCTGTCTTCCTTTCAGCTTGCCTCTCCAGCTCCGCGCGTCTTCCGATGTGATTCCAGAAGTGGTCCTTGAAGTCCTTGAAATCCGCCTTCTGCTCCTCATTGTGCTCGAGCATCATCACGAACTCGTCGAGCCATGCCAGCACCACCTCCTTCTTCCTGTGCGTCTTCTGACACGCCATCGGGATCCATATGCCCTCGCTCACATATCTCGCGGCATAGTCCCTCACGGTCTCGCGCGTACGCGTGGTAGAGATATTATTATTATTATTAATAATTTCTTTAACTTCTTTAATTTGTGTAGGCAAGGTATATGGTGGGGTGTTGGCAAAGGTGTTGGCAAAGGTGTTGGATTGCTCGCTGTCGTTGTCTTGGTAACTCTCATAATTACAGATAGTTACAATGGACACATTGTGTTGGGTAGCCTTGTGTATCATGCTATCCCTTTGAAGCAATCCGAGGAATGCCATGACCTTGTCCCTGCTTACGCCCCATTTCTTTGCCAGCGAGGCATAGCTGCCGATCAGCTGACCCCTCTGAAGAGTCACGAGCTGATTGCCGACAAGCACCTTGCTCTCCTCCCATGAGGCCATCATTATGAGATCTATCCACCACTGGAACTTTACAGCATCCTGATAGATCCAATGATTGACGATATCCCTATGTATCTTTATCCATCCACACATATATTGGTCAGTTTTACGCTTGATTGCCTTGTTTTCGGGCCGTTCTCCCCTGCGGACGGGGAATTTATCATCCGGGAGGGAAAACGGCCGGAAAACGCCTATTTCAGTGTGAATCTGCGGGAACCTGCCGATGTCTCGATGTAAGCCTTCGCGAGCTCCGGATTCTCGGCCGCAAACCTCTTGGCATTGAACTTCTGGGTGTCCTTCGCGGTCTTCCACGTGGCCACGACCCTGTCGCCGTCCATGAGCAGCTCCGCGTCAAGCATCGACATCTTCAGGGAGTCCTCAAGGCTGTCCTTCTCGTCGTTGAACCTCTTGAGCTCGTCCCTCACCTCCTTCAGCCTCTCCACGTTCCTGAGGATATCCTCGCCCGCCTGGATGCACTTGCCCTCGATGTGGCGGGGATACTTGAGCATCACGTCGTCCACTGTGTACGGAAGCGGCTCCTTTCCGCCGATGATGTTGTCGGTCCAGAACCTCTCCACCTGCTCCTCCAGGAATGCGAAGAACTCCCTGTCAAGCGCGTAATGCTTGAACCCGAACTCTCGGCCCTGGATGAGCCATGCCAGTGCGCCCAGCTCCTTGCCGGACACTCCGAGGTTCATCTGCAGCTGTACGAACCAGTGCTGCGGCACGCTGTCCTCCGTCACGCTCCTCTGCGTGGTCTTGCACTCCAGGATCCTCTTGTTCGCCTCGCTCTTCCTCACGCCCTGCTCCCAGTATGTCCTGTCCGGAGACACCCTCATGAACGGCTTGTCCTTGTTGACATACATGAAGTCCTCCGCGCTCGCCTGAATGATGTGCGCTCCGGTCTCGTCCGCGTAGAAGCGGGCTACCGCATCCTCGAGGTAGTGTCCCGCCCTCATGGCGAAGTTCTCCTCCTTTGGAGGGTCTATGCCCATCTTCAGCCTCCAGAGCTGGTACGGTGTGGAAAACGGGTTGATTCCGAGGATGGTGCCCACCTCCGATGCGCCTATTCCACCCTTGCGTGCGTCGAGCCATTCGCTCCTGTCCTTGAATTTAAGTATCTGTGCCATACCTCTCAATCCTTAAAAGTGAATGCTACTGTTCGTCCGGGAACATGCCCGCACCGGCCTGCGCCCTCGTGATGGCCTCCCTGACCTCGCTGGCCTTGGCCCTCGCCTCCTCGTGCGCGTCCTCCTGGTACTGTACGTCGTCCGCGTTGTCGGGATACCTCTCCACATCGCCGCTCTCGTTGATCACGGCCTGGTCCACCCTTACGGCGTCCCTCATCTCCACCGAAAGCGGAGCGTACTTGCTCAGGAGCAGCTTGATGGCCGTCTTCTTGGCCATGGCGTCGAAGTCGGTCGACCACTTCGAGCTGTTGCGGATGTAGTCCTTGCTTGACGCGTAGGTCTGCGAGTATCTCTTGCCGTGCGCCTCCATCTCGTCCACGGTCATGTAGAGCATCTTGCGGAATCCGTTGGTCAGCGAGAAGAAAGAGACGTATCCCACGATTGGAAGCTCCAGGCGGTTCGGCGCCCTCCTGATCTTGATCTCGCCGCTGATGATGTCCTCGTCGACGATCTCGCCCTCGCGCACGTCGCTGACGTTGATGGTCTGGAACTGGCCGGAACGGATGGCGAGCTGGATGAACGCCCTGTATCCGAGCTGGAGCTGGGCCTCCTGCTTGCCGGTCTTGCCGTTCTTGTAGGGGATCACGTGCGCCATTCCGAGATTCTGGTCAAGCGGAAGGTCCAGCGCCGTAGCCTTGATGCACGCGTAGATGAGGCTCATCGGCTCGCACGCCTGGAGCGCGGTGCTGTTCGCAACCAGTGCAGTGATGTTGTTTACGAACGAAGCCTTCTTGGCTCCGAGGACCTGCTGGAGGTAGTCCTGGGTCCTTGCGTTTGTGAGCGTCGCGTTGAATGCCTTCAGCGGCGACATGGCAGGCCTCTGGGCCTGCGGAAGATTGTTGTTCTCCATGTTGAAGTGAATTACTGATTATTATTGCCCTCTCTGTCAGCCTCGGGCTTAGCCTGGTACCCGGAGATGGTCTCGAACCACCCTGTCATCCATCGGTGTATTAGCTTTCACGTCGGACGATGCTCCAGCAGCTTTCCGGGCAGGTGGGGTGCGCTTGCACCCCTGTTGACTTGTTAAAACAACTAAAACTAATTGCCTTGTGTTTCTGTAACGCCTCACGGCGGTGGATTAGCGCGTTGCTGAGTCTGCGACCGGGGACTCGTCAGCAGCTTGGTAAGAACTCTTCCGGCCTTTGCGTGTACTAAAATTGTTTAACCACATTACTATGAATGAAACGAATCTGCGCATCGCTGCGTTTGTGGCGGTCAGACGGGGTAATCCTCCCCGCAAAGCACTCCCAGTCCTCTGGAGCAACACGGATTTGCTGAATTCCGGCGTGGGGCATTTCCGTGCGGTTTCGCGGATGATGCGGCTTATTATTATCGCACCGTTTTCTGACCGTATTTTTCGGGAGTGTGCAGACTCCCTCGCATAAAATAACCGAACATGTTAAACCTTATAGATTATAACCGGCATCTGCACCTGCCGTTTGGTTGGGGCGGAGGCTACCCCTTAACAACAAAACTCTGAATATACAACGGTTTATAGTCATGCCTCCGATTGAATCAGTCCTCCGGGACCTGTCCGGTCCCTCTGCATGTAGGGCATCTCTCCACGCATCCCTGACACCATCTCATTCCCATGTCCTTCGCTTCATCCTCATCAGGCGGAAGGATCATGTACGCCAGTTCCGTGACCTTCTTGAACACCCTCTGCCTTGTGTCGAAGGCGAAGTATTCGGCACCCCCTCCCTCGCAGTCAGGGCATTCGGTCATCCTTACCTCCTCTCCGCATACCGGGCAGTTGTAGGATGAATAGCCTGCGCATACCGAACAGCTCATACCAGTGTATCTTTACGGACCGACCAGATGATCCATGCGACGAATCCGCAGAATGCCGCGAGAATGACCGAGAAGATGTCCTTGTCGACGATTGACGTTATTGTGCAACACAACGAGCACATGGCGAAGAGCCCGGCAAAAACCGTCAGCATGATGCTGGCTCCGATGCCTATGACCTTGATCAGGGTCTTGCTTACCATAGATTCTTCCATTTCCTTAAGTGTTTTGGAGTTAAAGTGTTTTCTTTATATTCAGCGTGACCTTGTCCAGGTTCTCTGCTTCGGCAGCCCTGAGGCACGCGATCTGTGTCCTTGAGTATGTCTTCTTGGCGTTCTTGCCGGCTCCCGATGACCAGCACTGGAGGTTGCCGTTCTCGGTGTTGGCCCTGAGCCATGCGGCGCCGTAGCACTTTCCCGCCTCCCTCTGCGATATGAGGTCCGCCTTGGGGTTGATTATCCCGGCGAGCGATGTCGTGATGAGCTCGATCTCCCTGCGGATGATCTCGGCCCTTGTGCCCAGGGTTGTCATGACGTCCTCCTCCTTCCCCGCCTGTTGCTCTTCCGGTACAGACCCTTCTTGGTGAGCACATACCTCACGCCCTCGGTCGTCATACCATACTCCTCGGCGATGGCCGCCGCAATCTCATAGGAAGAGAATGCGGAGTAACGCTCAAGCGCCTCCCTGTACCTCGCCGCAATCTCCTCATGCTTGACCTCAAGTTCCTTGACCTGAGCCAGCTTCTTCTCCAGTGTTGCTATTGTCATATCCGTTATGTTGTGAGCCTTGCAGCTCTGATTAAACCATTACGAAAGCGCGGTAAGCAGCCATGCCTTTTCGAACTCCCCGAGCTCCTCTCCGCCTCTGATGTGAGCCTTTATGAGCTCGCAGGCAAGCTCGTCTATGCGCTTTTCCGCCGATTTCAAAGCGTCTGCCAAAGAATCCTTCTCGGCTTCGCAATTTTTCAATTTATTCTCAACTATTTGTATAGATGTCTCGAGTTCTCTCACGCGGGCGTCCAGCTCGTGCACGCGCTCCTTGTATGCGCGGATCTCGACCGACTTGTCTCTCGATGTGCCGCAGAGCAGGTCAAAGTCGTTCTCGATGTTCTTCTTCATCTGCTCGACGTCCTCCTTCGTAAACGACTCGGTAAAATAGCCGTTGAGCCCGTGAAGATCCTGGAGCATCCCGCATTCCAGCTTCTTTCCTTCCGACATTTCCATAATAAAAATCCTTAAAGTGTTTGTTTTATTAAAATTCTTTTCTCATATTCGCCACCGTTGTACCGAATGACTTTGCAAAGGTAAACAAGTTTTCAATACCATGCAAGAAAATTGTAAACTATTTTCATTAAAAACGTAAACTTATTTTCTAAGAGATATGCAAACTATTGATTTAAAGCGGTTTATGTTTGAGCAGAACATAAAGCAAAGAGAGCTCGTTGAGTATCTTGGGGTATCTAAAGGGTACATATCCCTCGTAATTAGTGGACAAAGGCAGCTCTCAAACGAAAACCTAAGTAAACTAATTAACAACCCTTTTGGATGGGATACTTCTATATTATTGGGGGCATCTAAAGAGAATGTCTCAGAAAATCAGCCTCAGAATCCTACGGAAGAAAAGCCAGAGGAAAAGGGTATGGTAGACAAGCTCCTCTTCCTCGTCGAATCGCAGAGAAAAGACATTGAAACGCTCATACAAATTGTGAAGAACAAGGACGAGCGAATCGAAGAACTCCTCGACGAACTCGATACACGTAAAAGGGGATGTGCCACCAATGCCGTCAGCTATTCCGATGCCGATGCAGTCTGAAACGCGTGAAATTGTAGAGAAGTTCTGCATAACAAATTCTGTGTAGTACTTTACAATTTCTGTGTTACTAAGTATCGTGCCAAACACTCAATGGGAGAAGAAAATATTTGGAATATATTAGGAGGATTCAACAATGAAAAGAATAGCAATCATAGCAGCATTAGTGGCAATCACAAGTTGCGCTACCATAAAACCTACAGAAAGGAAAGTTTACACCTATGTATCAGATTACACAGCATACTCGCAAGCAGGATTCCTAATTACTCCGCAACCTTATCACGGCGATTATGAAAGTATCGGAGAAATAGACATGCATATAACACCCGCTTTTGAAGAAACAGCAGAAGAGAAATACGGAGAACTATGGTACACCTATGGATTTGAAACAATCTCCTCGGACGAAATAGTCAACATGGCTGTCAAACAAGCTGTAAATATGGGAGCTGACGCAATCTCCAACTTCTCTATAACCTACAAAGAGATAGTAAGAACCTACTCAGGACACAACTATATCGGATATGAGTATCACGTCAAAGGATTCTGCATCAAAAGAAAATAAACACTAAAACAAATATTATGTACACAATCTACATCATCCTTTTGATTGCCGCGAGCATACTCTTCACTTTCCTTTCTATCCGCCTCTGCGTGGATGTCCGCAAGATCCGTCACCAGGTAGCCCCGTTTGACTACGACAATGTGTGCAGGACCGCCGCCCTGTATGAGGCCGGAGGACTTGGAGAAGAAGCGGTCAGATGGCACCGCATCGCCATCGGCCTGCTGCGCCAGTCGGTCACCGGAGACAGCCCTGAGTCATACAGGAAGACAATCATGGCCAAGGTCATGTATCACGAGGATAAAATCAAGCAGCTTACCCAGAAATGCAGTCAAGACTGAACCATCTCATAGCCGTGAAGGCCAACGGCAACAGGTCCCAGTTCGGACGCATCCTCGGATGGTCGCCGCAGTACCTGAACAGCCTGCTGACGGGGGCCATCGGCATAAAGCCCGTGACGGCCATCCTCGAGGCGTTTCCCGACATATCGGCCCGCTGGCTGATACTCGGGTCGGGCGACATGTATGAGCTCGAATATGACCCGCTCAAGAGGGAACTGATGCGGCTTGCCGGGCTTGACCGCTACATCCGCGTAATGACGGCGGAGGAGATAGACGCGCATGTCCATAGGGCGGTGCCGGTGACCGCGGAGCAGGAGGGCCGGTGGAATGAGAAGATAAAGGAAAAGGAAGCTGAACTCGGGCAGAGGATAGGCGAGGCGATGAGGAGGTCGCAGAGGCATGAATAATCCCGACAGCCAGATCATCGTCGGGCGCTTCTTCGAGGCTCTTGACAAGCTCAAGGCGGACAGGAAGATCCGAGGAATCCAGACATTCACCCGCCGCTACGACATCAACAGATGGAACCTCCTGACTCTTTCCGACAACTACGAGAGCAACATCTTCCAGCCGTGCTGGCTTACATACCTGGTGCAGGACTACGGCGTGAGCGCCTCGTGGCTGCTGCTCGGCGTGGGAGACTTCTATGAAAACGAAAAAGAGGGCGACTAACCCTCTTTTTTCTGTATGAGCACGGACTCCAGAAGGGGAGTGACCTTCCGTCCGGAATCCTTGATCTTCCTGTATGCGTCGTAGGCCTCGTCGCTGATCATGAACGTCACGTTCCTGCGCTTGCGCCTTCCTGGCGGGCGGCCTGCCTTCTTCATCCCCTTTTCCATAACTCGCAGTCTGTTGGCTTTACAGTGTCGTACCTTCCGGCGAATGATCTGCCGGTCTCTGGACAGACATATCCCAGGGACATGTCGTACAGCAGGTGGACGCAGGTCCAGCACTGTATGAATTCATTTCTATTCATGTCTTCATTCCTCCTCTGGTAACTCTGGTAACTCTGGTATCGTGCAGTAATGTGTCAGATAAGTCTTTCCGAATAGGTCTGAGACCGCATCACTCCAGTTGTCTTTGCAGACTAAATCAAGGGCATATAACCCTTTGTGCAAGACCGCTATTGGAAGCATCGCATACATCTCACTCATACACTCATCGGTGGTGAAACCATCCTTATCCCTTCTTATCTCTTTCCAATTCTCCATAATCACTCCTCCCTATATTTCGCTTATCACCTTGTCAATTTCAGCTATTCTCGCCTCCATTCTCCCTATAACATCTTTTGTCATAAATTCTCCCGTATAGTTTCGCACCCAAGCAGAGCACGGACTAGGGTTATCAATGCCTATTTCAACCCTTATTCTCAAATAATCATCAAGCTTGTTTACTGCCATCTCCAAGCATTCTTTCTCATCCAAAAGCTTGCTTATCTCTTGCGCTTTTTCTATAGTCATAACTAGTCCTCCTTTGGTCTTTTCATTTCACTAAAATGCCATACCTTTGTTATTAGCCTACCCTTCTCTCCGTCCATAATGTTCGCATCAAGATAATCCCCAATGCTATCCATCTTTTCGTGAAGCACCTCTGCAATTTCATCAGTTTGGATAAAATCGCAATCGGGGTATTCAACTGTTATTACGAATGTCTTTTTCATATCACTCCTCCTCTGGTAACTCTATCGGCATCCAATATTCTACATTCTCATAAGGCACTTCGTTGTGGTCAAGCCATTGGTCAAGGAGTTTATCATAGCAAGCAATTCTTATTACCCAGTATGATGAACATCCGTTAATCCATCTCATAGCCACAAGAACACTACGCGAATAATGCATTGTTTCCCTGTCACCGAATGTGCATTCCGGCAGTCTATCGCTGACCTTTATCCAATCTTCTTGTCTCATAACGAATACATTATTGCTGATGTGAATGTCGCTCCGAATGCGATGGTCTCAAGCCAGTAGACAAGAGCCTTCTTGTAGGAGCTTGTCAGGATGGATGCAAGTGCTATCAGTCCGAACCAGATCAGAATTGTCCACCAATACGGAGTCACCAATGCCACCCATGCAAGGGAGCATGCTGCTGCGATGACTGCCGAGATTGAGTGTACCTTGTTCTCAAGGTCATCCGACTTGAATCTCGGTGCAGTTCCAACGAATGCGATGGCTGCTGGTGCAAGGAAGGCCAAGAACTGGAAGTCCGAGCCTTCCGACATCGTTATCCAAGCGGGCATCATGAGTGCGACTACCGCATACATCATAAGGCAGAATAGCCATCCTTTCCCGTTATGCTCTTTCCAAAGGTAGTAGGTATTACTCAGTGACTCTGGAATGCCGAATAAGGCCAAACAAATAGCGTTATAGGTCAAGTAAATTACTGTTGCAGCAATGATGCTGATTGTTATTAGTATCATTTCTCAATCAATTTAAGTTCAACTTCCTGCGGTGAGTTCTCGAAGGTTACTTCGGGGAAAAGGCTTTGGTCTATCTGCCACCAATTATCAGCGTCAAAGACATATTCATATTTCTTTGGCTTCGTGGAGTATAGGTATATTTCCCCATGCTTATCTCTTGCTATCCACATCTTCATACTATTCCTCCTTTAACTCAAGAATAAGTCTCTCTATCAGCGAAATCTTTGCACATAGTTGAATGGCTCTTTCGTACACCCTCGGCTCAGCATCCAAGTCCTTTTCATAGTCACTTTTCAACTCACGCAATTTATCAACTATAGTCTTGTCAGCCCATTCAGCACCCTTCACAAATCCATTCTTGAATGCTTCCTGCTCTCCAATAGTACCTATGATTTGATACTGACAAATAGATGCCTTTTCTATTTCTTTCTTTCTCATACCAAATACTCCTTGTTAAAATACCCTTCCTTGATTAGCCAATATTTCTCTCCTTTATGCTCCGTATATCCTTTGCCAAGTAATTACCAAACGACAAGAACTTATTAAGAGCATTAACTATATTGTCGGCTGAAACAATATGCTCTATCTTAGAGCCCTTAACCTTTATTGCAAAATTCATCTAAATAACCCTCGCTTATTAGTAGTTGATAAATCCATATTACACTATCGTATAGGTCTCCTACGCAGTCATACCAACCTTGATAACCTACACACCATTTGCCATCACTTCTTTTTTGAATCTGCAACGGATATGCAGTATCTCCGTCTATTGCTATATTCTTTGGCATCATCTCAATCAGCCTGTGCAGACTCCAAGCAGGAATATCATCCGAAAAGTCCTTAAAATAGTCTTGATTAAGTAGACTATGGGGAGCACTATAATCTATTATGATACCTTTACGATAAAAAGGCATATACACCATATCCGCAGTCTCCTTCTTCAATCCGAGGGAGAGCAACCGCTCCGATTGCTCCCTCGTTGTGCATATCTGACTATTGAATTTCATTTCATTTCCTCCTTCATCTTCTCCACGAGGGCGTGGGCGAACTCAACGCATAAATCCACTATCTCATCGTAGTCTATATTGGTATGTGCCATCATCCCCTGCATCGCCATTCCTGCGTACTGATGCTCAAGGCGAGTCCAGTAGTCGGGAGTCTCGGTAAAGTCAAGTTCTTCCAATATCCACGGCCCTGTCCTCTCATTCTTGTACATCGGATCGTGATGAATCGTATTATAATCTCCCACATGGACAATCTCGCCCGTTGCTTTAATTTTGGCTTTCATACCTCTTGTTCAATTCGTTTAACCTCATTTCTCCGGCTCTCCTCGCTTCCTCTTCAGTACCATACCCATCCCATCCTGCCACCTCAATTCCCTCTTCATCGTAGATGATGTACTCATAGCTCTCATCATATACTCCATCCCAATCTCCGTCGGAGTCCAAGAACTTGCGGAGCTTCTTGCATACGCATAACCTTAACTTTCTCATATTATCTCCTCCTGTTGCTTTCATGACTATATGATTTAGAATGGAAGATCACCGTCCGGCATATCCTCCGGTCCTGCGACAGACTGCTGCCTTGCAGCTGCGGAAGTAGACTCCTTCGGACGGCCGAGCATCTCGAGCCTGTCCGCGATCACGTCAGTCTGATAGCGTGTCACCCCGTTCTGATCCTGCCAGCTCCTGGTCTTCAGACGTCCCTCGACGAAGAGCTGCTGACCTTTCTTGACGTACTTCTCGATGATGTCGGCGTTGCTCCTCCATGCCACGATGCTGTGCCATTCGGTGTTCTCCTTGACCTCGCCGTTGCGGTCTCGGTATTTCTCGGTGGTGGCAAGACGGAATGTCGCCACCTTGTTGCTGGTGTCGCCGGCCTGTCCGACATAGCGGATCTCAGGGTCCTGGCCGACGTGACCGATTATAATTGCTTTATTCAGACTCATGTCAAACTGCTTTAAATGTAAATCCTGTCATCGGCTTCGCTTCAAAAGCCAGATGTCTTCTTGTGTTCTTGTCGTAATAGGCCACGAACCCGCCTCTCTCTATGATGTACCCTCGCCTTTTCAGCTCGTACCTCATCTGGATCTGCTTCCTCGGCCTCCTGACTACGTTGAGCTTGGTTTCTCTTGGGAGGCCATAAAGAGCCCTCGCTCTTTCCAGCCTGAAAGTCTTCCGCCTGGATTCGACGCTTTTGGCGACTCTCTCGGCCTCACGTTTGGCGCCAAGTCTGTCGACCGGCTTCTCGCCCTTACGGAAATGGTATTTCTCGCGATTGGGTATCTTATACCCCTTCGGAGGATATGTGCCGTTGATGCGGTTGGACAAGTTGGCCTTCTCGGCTGCCGCCAGCTGACACTTTCTTATGAACTGACTGGACTTCTTCAGCCCTCTTTTCTTTGCGATCCTATTGACCGATCGGGGAGATATGTCCAGATGTCTTGCAATATCCTCGTTCTTGGTGTGCTTGAAATGCCTGTCAAGCCATGCCAGCTGCTTGTCCGTAAGGACTATCGGAGCGAATTTGTTCTCTGGTGGATTCATGCTAAAAGATTTAATTGTTGTCAGTGTCATGTCATTTGAGATTTGCAGTCACCCATTCCTCTATCCTCGATCTTCGTGAAGATGCGAAGAGGTTTTTGTGCAAATCCCTCTCGCCTTCATAGTAATGCCAGAACACTTCATAGTAATATGGCATCATGGTCTTGTCTATCTTTATGCGATACCTCTGACCATTATGCTCAGCAAGAAGCGTTTCCCCATACTTATCGGCCTTGCTTGTTACAAAGATGATGTCATTTATCTTCCAAATCATATTACTTCAGTTTAATCGTTATCTCCGCTTCCTGCGGTTCTGATTCCCAGGTAACCTCAGGGAACATTTCATCCGTAACATATCCATAGGCATGGTACCCGTATGTCAACCATCTGCCATTCTCGCCGCGATGTGGCTTTTCTTCATAGAAGAATACGCTTCCGTCCTTGTCTCTCGCAACCCATCCCCTGATGGTCACATTCCTCTGCACTCCCTTCAGCCTGTCGATGATCTCCAGGGCATTGTCCATTGCCTCCCTGTAGTCCTGTTCGTGTTTAAGGAAGAACTTGGCGTTATGATAATGGCTGCTGATTGTTGCGTGAGACAGCCCGAGGAAAGCACCTATCCTTGTCATCGGATAGCCCTCAATCTCATATCCGAGGTATGTGACGAACTGCTTGATCTTGACGGCATCCGGCAGCTTCCTGTCCTTCACGCTCTTCCAATACTTCCTGTCATATCCCAACGCTTCAAGGGATGCTGACAATATTTCATCAAGTGTTGGTCTCATGCTGATTGTCCTTTAAGAATTGCACTATCTTGCGGCACAGGCTGTCTATCATGTTCATGAATCTGCTTGAGTCCGTGAGGGTCACTATGTTCTGAGTCCCCCTTACAAAGGAATGTGCAAAGTCGTAGGTGGCCTTCTTGACTCCTTCGATATAAACATTGACCTCTCCGACAAGCTGCCCTGTGCAATCGCGTCTCTTGTACATGTCGTAATGGAGATGCTATGCCGCCTGTGCAAGTACATTGCACACAGCTACCGATGCCAGCACTTTCTTGTCGTCAAAATCCTGCGAGTCACCCATCAGCTCCATCGCGCACGACTTCAGCATAACGACATGGTTGCGGATGTAGTCACCGAACTTATCCATCTGTTCGCCGATATATTCGGTCTGATCCGCATTGAAGGGACGGAAGAACTCCCTGTTGAATTCATCGTAGTCATTGCGCCACTTGTTTTTCGCCTTGGCCAGCTGGAACCTGCACGGGTAGTCCTTGATGTCCTTGCAGTATATCTGATAGACCACATCCATGATGAAGAAAGGCATGAGCGGGAGATTGTAATCCCGCTTGCCGTCCGACAGCTTCATGCTACGATGCTTCAGCCATACGTCTACAATATCAGCGTTAGTCATAATGATTCTCTTCTTCAGGGAAAGACATCCTGTTTGCCACGACCTCGTAGAAAGATTTCTTAAGGCCGTCTGTTCCGGTGTACTCGACCTGCCTGAGTCTTCCGCGAATATCCACGAGCACGCCCTTCTCGAGCGGGAGAAGGTTAGGGATGCCGCGGCCTTCCCATGCCACCACGTTGTGCCAGGTGCTTTCAACGGAGGCAGATCCGTCCTTTGTCTTGTAGAAGAGTTCCGTAACCACAGAGAAGTTGGCTACGTTAGATTCGCCGACCTGTGAGCTTCTCACATTGCCGACACGTCCCACGATGTGGACCTGATTGATATGTTCCATAATCCTTAAAAGTGTTTATAATGTAAGCACAAAGGTACGCTTTATTTTTATATTTCCAAATGGAAAAACCCAAAACCGCATAAAAAAGGGCACCCTCTATCGGATGCCCTTACCAATCGTCGTGCCAAACTATCTTTCGCTCATCTCTGCGAAGCTCTTGATCAGCTGTCAAGCATCGTGTCAATTTCCCCACTCAAAGAGCTCCAGGACCTTGGCGTTCGCCTTCCACATTTCCTCCCAGTCAAAGTTGACGTAGGTATCCTCCTGGACGTGCGTCCTGCTCACGTGGCAGAGACACTTGCCTATGGTGCCCATGTCTACGCCGCACTGATTCCTCGCTATTGTAGCCCAGCTGTGCCTTGCCGAGTACAGGGTGAATTTGTCAAGACCGTATTTTTCGCAATACTCTTTCAGCCCGATGTTGACCGCCCGGCTCAGCTCGGTGTACTTACAGTATCTGTGCCGGAAGCTGAACTGCTTCTTCCCTGTCCGGTCCGAGTATTCCCCGATGATCCCTGCCGCCTGAGGCTCTATTCTCACCATGTGCAGGGCGCCGTCGTCGCGCCGGTCTCTGGTCTTGGTCCTGTTGTATGTTATGATGCCATTCTTCGCCGGCTTGCAGTCATACAGGTCCGGTGCGTTCATCCCCATCAGCGCGAACGAGATCAGGTATACATCCACCGCGAGCCTCATCCTCCCCTCCAGCTCCGCACGCCTCAGGATCATCTGCTGTATCAGCTCCAGCTCGATGTTCCTGTGCGCCGCCTTCACCTGCTTCGGGCACCGGTAACGCTCGAACGGATTGTGCGGTATCCTCATGATGTTCTTGTCATAGTCGTTGAACTCCAGCCTTGCCTGCGTGAACACATACCGTACAGCTGACGTGTACAGCGATACCGCCCTCGCCTTGGCGCCGTGCGTCTTCACAAGGTAGGCCTCATAGCCGGTGAGCAGGTTGTATGTCACATCGGATATATGGATGTCCTTGCCGCAGAATGAACGGAAGGATCTGAGCGCCGAGAGATAGTTCGCCAGGGGCTTGCCGGTCTTGGTGCGCCTGACGACATCCTCCCAGTATTCCATGAAGTTAAGCCGGAACTCGCCCTCATCGGCCAGGCGGCTGGTGATGTGCTCCACAAGCTGCGCGATATCCATCTGCCGGAGAGAGAATGTCGATATCTCGCTTACCGCATCCTGTATCCTCAGGATCTCCGCCTGGATCTTGTTTTTCAGGACCGCATCCTTCGGCTTGAGGCTCCTGGTCAGCTCCGACGGGTGCGCGAATATGCCGGTCGCGATCTTCCGGTTCTGCCTCTTGAACACTATCCTGATCTTTATATTATAGGTGCCGTCCTTTCGCTTCTGGTCGGCATAGACAAAAGGGGTGAAGGTAGGTGTTGACATATATCTTAAAGTGCTTTATTTTTCGGGCAACATACGGGCAACATTTGAAAACAAAATTAGACAAAATTTGTATTATTTTGCAAAAGAAAAAGGGACTCTCTTTTCGAAAGTCCCTTGCAGAGGCCTCTGAGGCCGTTTATTTTGAGGGTGCCCAGTGGGATTCGAACCCACGACATTCAGAACCACAATCTGAATGGTTATGAGTGCTATGGTGCTATGTATCAAGTTGTTAGATGTTTACTCCCGAAAAAATCGGGCAACATACGGGCAACATTTGCAAAAAAGAAGGAGAACGCACCTTCGCGGCGGGCTCTCCAAAACACTTTAAGGATTGAGTGGCATGAACCACTCATGCTGCAAAATTAAATCAATTATGTGAGTTTTCCAAATGCCCCGGATTTGTGGTCTTGCTTCTTTCTGAAACAACTATTAATAAACCAGCTTTCTCTTTGGCACGCTATATGCCTATTACAACAGCAAAGACGTTTCAAAATAACACAAATGACAGACATTGATTTCATTAGACTTTCCGCACTTGTGTTTGCGACAAGACTGGTTGGCAAGACAGCAGACCCGATCAGCGAGGGGACGGAAATGGCAGAAAGATTGTTTAACAAACTAAAAGAAAAGGAGGATTAATGAAAGCAGCCCTGCCTCGATGAGAATCGAAGCAGGGCTTGTTGTTACATGTCACATAAGTATTCTAATGCTCACAATGACACTCCGTAATCTTATTCCGGCAATCCTCACAGAGAAGATGCTTCACATGAGGAAACAAGTCCCTTGCAAGACCACCACTGAAGTAGGATGCCTCTTCCGATGTCAAGTCTATCCCAAGATACTCGCAGATGTGAGTCTTTGCATGGCTTATCTCATGAACAAGGCTGTTGAAGAACTCCTCAGCAGAGGTGGACTCGCTTACCACAAGGATTGTAGTCCTGTACCATCTGCTTGTGTATGTCAGCCCGGTGTTCTTATATCCTCCACGAAGATTGCGGAAAGCTTCACGCATTGTGTCCATATCCGCACCTACTGACCACAACTCTCCGAGAATGAGGTCGGCATCAGAATCATCAGAGTTGATGTATGCCTTGACAAGCCAGTCGTGCTGATGGATATGGAACACATGCGTTATCATAGGAACATCCCCCAATCTATCGGATTCCTCCTGCGGAGCATCTTCACATACCAACAAGCCATCACCTCTCCGTCTGCCGCATCTGGATCGTCAATCAGTATCTTGACATACATGGCATGAGCCTTCTCATCTGAGAACGGACTTGTATCCATGTCACTTTTTGCCATGTTCGCGCAGTACACATAATCCCATCCCTTGTTCTTCTCCAAGGTTACGCCATACTTTGACAGCATCTCATCAACTTCCTCCTTGGTATAAGGCTTGATAGGCTTTCCGTTCTTGTCTTTCAGATACTTCAGAGCATACTCGCATGCCGCCTTGTTGAAGTGCCAATCGTTCTCTGCGAGGTACATTTCCTTTGCCGGAGTCTGAATATAATCGTACATGTCATTTAAATCTAAAAGGGAGCGACCGAAGCCGCTCCCATCGGTTACACTTACAAGAACCACAGTGGGTTCATCTGCTGCACCATATCCTGCTGAGGATACTGCTGAGGGAACTGCTGCGGATACATCCCCTGCTGCGGGAATCCCTGCTGCATAGGGTTCATCTGCCAGTTGTCACGGTTGCCGTAGTTGCCGCCCTGACCATTGTATCCTCCGCTATTGCCGGAATAGCCTCCCTGATTGCTTCGCATGCCGTACATGCGCTGAGCCATAGAGCCTTCCATCTTCTGCAAGATATGCTGTCCCTTCTCCACGACCTCCTTGAGTTCGTGCTTGAGTTGCATCATCTCCTGATCCATAGTCTTACACATTAAAATAGTTCTTCATTTCCTTGATGTCACTCGAAGTGAACTTAATCCCTCCGAGGTCTCCTGCAATCATTCCAATGAAGGCATTATGAGGGAAATGCACCGCAACCTCTCCCTTGCCGACAACAGCCTTGAAAGGACCGATAGGGAATTCAGAGGAATCCATCTCATCGAGAAGCCCTGCCACTCCGTCCACGAGGGTCGTGGAGTCAATCGTGCCGGACTCGTCTCCGAAAAGGAGAAAGAGAGTGTCGACATACCCGTTAATCTTATCGTCAATGCGGTTCATTCCATTGTTGATGGCGTTCTTCGCTACAACCCTTATCTGCGGCTTGTTGGGGAACATCTGGTCAACCTTGTGACCAAGCCAGTCATGAACGGCATTCTTCACTTCGCCCTTAAAGGCATTTATGTCATTTGTCCTCATTTCTTTCCTCCTTTCTTTGACCTCTTCATCTTCTGATACTCCGCATAAGGCATTTCTGAATACTTCTCAGTATATTCCTTGAAATCCTCAAGTTCCTTGTTGACTTCTGCCTCTGCTGACTTCTTCAGCCTCTTGACAAGAGTAAGATGTCTTTCAAGAGCATCCTTGCCTTGCTGTGACTGCTCTATCACAGGTCGGATCTGCGCCAGTTGAGTGGCCTGCACAAGTTCATTGATAGCCTTTACGCTTTCCTGGAACTCCTCGCTTGCTGCCATTACCGCAAACTCCTTCTCAGTCATCTGAGCTGTGAGCGAATCGAGTTCATCCCATATCGGGGTATTCGACCTCCTCTGCTGTGCCTGCGGTTGATGTGGCGCACTTTGCATGCTGACAAGGTTCTGTCTCTGCTGTTCAAGCATCTGCATCGCCCGGTCAAGTTCCTGTATCTGACCTTCAAAACTGGTTCTATTCCCAAGTATGGGGTCAGTGCCGTTGCCAAGAAAAATATTAGTGTTTCCATTCATAATGCCTTCATTTTTAATTTATGCTCCAGGAGTTGCTGCATCAGCGGCAGGACGATTGCCGCAGCAATAACTTGCAATACCTGTCACTGGATTGTCAGTAGGAAGTACTACGACACCAGTAGGTACCTTGCAGAGTCTCGCATCAATGTAGTTCTTCAGCCAAGAGAACTTCTCGCCAATCTCACACATGATGAGCTTGTCCTGATAAGGACGGATCTTGGTGTTCACCTCGACATCCTTTGCAAGTTCGTAAATCTTGTCTCTGGTCTCGTCATCCTTATCACGGGTGTACTTGTAGAGCGAGAAGAGTTCCGCATTGATGCGGTTGTTCACGGAGTCGATGTTGTCCCTGTTGTCCTTGTAGAGACCGAATTTCTCGGCTACATCCACCTCACGGGCAGCAGTTGCGCTCTTCATTCCGGCAATTGTAAGGTCATAGTACCCCTTGGTCACAGCAAGGATGTCTGCACACTCCTTAGATGCTACCTCGTAAGTGGTAGGTGCAACGCATCCTCCACCGGAGTAGTTGTTTGTCACAGAAGGGCCACCACCATTTGTCAGTGCCCCTATGCCACCCCTACCGAGCAGTGCGAGACCTGCACCAACGGTTCCGATGATTCCGAGAGTGCGAGCCGCAGGATCACGGAATCTGTCACCACGACCATTGTAACCGTCGTCATGAATGACCTTTGTTTCCTTGATAATAGGTTCCATAATGTTGAATTTTTACAGTTACGGTCAATATCAACCGCACTGCAAAGATTCAACATCGTTATTGCCACCTAAAGCAGTTGTTGCTGTGCTGTTGCCAAGATATTGCCAAGGCCATTGAAAGAGTATTTAACCCTATCCATGAAACTGTTGTAAGCATGATTGATAGTGCGCTCTGGATGGCACATCAGAGGGACTATCTGCTGAGTAGTATAACCCTTCTCCTTCATAAGATAGATTACCATCCATCTCGCATCAACAATTTCCTGAACTCTTGACTTTCCAAGAATATCACTCTCCGTCACATCTGTCAGTTCGGTCACAACCTTGATGACCTTGCTGAAATCTTCATTCTTTCCCATTGTAGAACTTGTCTGACAAGACACCGCATAGCAAAAGAAAAGCCACATCGTTCTGATGTGACTAAATCTTGTTGCTCATTCTTCCTACCATTCAAGTTGCAGATGCACTCCGGCAGATACTCCGAACTGCCTTGCATTCAAATCATACAGCATCTGCCCGTAGATTCCTACATTTTTCTGCAACATTCTTTCATATTCGAGATATATAGGAATAGATAGAGCCGACATATAGCCTAACTCCACTCCGGCAGAAATGCTGTTCATCTTCCGCTTCTCCACGATCCTTTCAGTAACCACTCTTGTCTTCGGAAAGACCTCTATATAGTCAAGATTCGGCCTATATCCGCTGACCTCGGCATAGTATTCACTATTGCCGTATATCTTTTTCTCAAGAGGCAGAGATAGAAAAAGAGTGTCACGCAGACGGATGGTGTCCCTCAATACTACAAGCATCGTGTCAATGACCGACTCCTTTATGAGTATCGGATTATCCTCTCTGATGGTGTCAACTCTTACAAGTGTATCTCTCTGCACTATCGGAGTCTTGTCAACATGAAAGCATCCTCGGCACAGCCAACCTATGACCATGCCAAGGACTAATATTGCGAGTAAAATAATGTATTTCTTCATATACTATACGATATACTATACGATAAAATTAGAGGGAGTTTCCTAAAAACTCCCCCTAATTCCCTCTAAATATTCTTCGGTCCTTTGTAGTTCTTTGCGTAGAATATCTGATTGCGATTGCCTCCCTCCTTCTTGTAGCTAAAGTGGACGAAGGAAGGGTATATGCCCATTTGGTCATAATCGAGCTTCATCTTCTTTGCCAGTCTTGCCAATGCCAAAGGATCGGTGCATCCCACGTCACAAGCCTGCCCCAAAACGTGCTGACTTGTAGGCACTCCTCCCACCGCCTTGTTCAGCTCAAGACATCGGTAGCCGGAGTTGATGAACAAAGGTCCACCCCAAGCATCACGCAGAGGCTGAAGGACATCATCGACCAGTGCCTTGATGTTGTCCCTCACCTCACATGATGTAATCGCATTATTGATGTGCAGCCTTGCTGCCGTGTCACTCTTGGTAAACTCCGACCAGTCGAAGTTTCGTGATAGCTTGCTAATGCTTCCCATTCCTTCTTGCCTCCCAACACTTGTAAAGGTTGTCGTATTCGGTCATCGGGATAGTGACCTTCATTCCATCCTTGTAGAGAATGGTAAGCATCTCATATCCCGGCTTTACCGCCTCGTTAGGTCTTGCGTTGACATGCTGAATATCATCTAATGGTATCAGTTGCCTGTCCTTCGTTTCGTAGATTGCTTTCCCCATAGTCTTCTCCTAGATTACCCATTCTTATCTGTTTAAAGGTGTCCGCAGCACCCTCTCCCAAGGGAGGACGCCTCAAGTCACAGCCGAGATTCTGACACTTCAATATCTTGTTGACTGCCGCTCTGCTGTTGGCCTTGTCAAGCCTTTCGTGAAGGTCTGACTTCTCCTTGTGCTGATCGTGGATGTATTCCTCCTGATGACGGATAAACTCATCCTTCTGCCTCATCTCCTCCTTGAGCGATGTGACTTCCTCCTTGTACTGCTTTGCAAGTTCCCTTTCTTCCTCTATGACCTTCTGCATGTTGTCGAGGATGGCAGCAGTCTTCTTGTCCTTGATGGTGACGATTGCGATGATGCCACCACCAAGCAAGAACTCAGCTATGAGGATTATGATTGTTCCTAATTCCATGCCTACTTAGTTACTTACTTAGTTATTCGATTTCCAACCACTCACCCCATGCCTGCCATGCGAAGATGACAAGGGCAATCACGCATCCGATGATGGCAGACACTCCGAAGAATCCCTTGACCATCGCACCCGCAACCACTCCGCAGACCATGAGGAGAGCCATAAGCACCCACCATGCAAATGGCAGGTACTTACCGATTATCTCTCCTATCCTCATCATGCCACTTCAACGTAAAGTCCCACAAGGTCTTTCAGAGCATGATACACAGGGTTGCCAGTGTCTCTTGTGCAGAGGTACACCACCTCATTCTGCCTGTAATACTTGCCCTCCTCAAGAGCCATGTTGCCTTCGTATGCGATAGGGTTCTCAAGAGTTCCCTGCTCAACTCCGTCAACATAGTCCTCGGTCACTTCCACATAGAGGGCAGCCGTGTCGATGCTCGGTGTGTAGACTGACGAGACCACTACGGTCTGTCTTGCAGCCCACAGCTTGCCGTCGTACTGAAACTTGGTGTTCATGGCAAGGGTGTCTCCCTCCTTGAATCCCTCGGTCTCATAGAGCTTCGGATACCATGACTGCACCTCAAGAGCCTCGGTTGCCGAAAGGTTCATGTCGTTCATCTCCGCTGTGTACTGATTGCAGATTTCAGTCGCTCTTTTGAGCATCTGCACAGGACGGATGACGTTGCGCCCTTTCCAGTTTTCGGGAGTGTCTGTCTCCTCGTAGTCATCGGGAGTCGTTGCGTGTGGTGCAGAGTTCGGCAACCCTGCATCATAATAGTCGTAGCCAAGGGTGATGGTGTCACCCACGATGTAGCCGTCTGACTTTCTGACGAAGACCTTGCCCTCGTCAGCTATCATTTTTGATGTTATGATTTGTTCTATTCTCATGATTCAACGTATTCTGATAAAGGTTTGATTCGACTTGCGTATGTTGACCAACCGCTTGCTGCCTTGTATGCGTCTACCGAAGCATCGGGGACGTAGATAAATCCATTAGCTGAATCTATAGCTGTATTTTCAAGTATAAGTCTGCCTGCCGATGGAGGTGTAGTTGCTCTTACAATGAGTGTTTCCAACGAAGTGCTGTTTCCGAATGCAAAATTGCCAATGGATGTTGCATTGCCGCCAATGTCCACCTTGGCCAAGTATGGACATAAGTTAAGGCCATCAATGCCAATAGTCTTGACATTCGGTAAGAAAATCTCTTTCAGTCTTGTGTCCTTTAAGCCGTTATCTTGTATTTCAAGCAAGTTGGTGCAAGAGATTTTTTGAAGGCCCGACTTGTAAAATCCATTCTTGTATATGGTAGTACATGATGGGAGATTTATCGAGAAATCAGATGATATTTCGGTAAATGCATAGTTGTTAACAAATCCCAATAACGGAGCATCAACATGACTCAGAGCTGTTTGCTTTAAGGCGTCATAGCCAGTGCTTTCGATGTTTTTCAGAGAAATACTCTGCAAAGAAGTACACCCACTAAAAGCCTCGGCATGCAACCACTTTACATTAGAGAAGTACTCAAGTTCGTTAAACGAAGTGATTTCCTTATTTCCCTTAAACCAAGTTCCGATAGATGTCACCGCCTCAGCATCAGCCATAGTGATTCCCACTCCGTCAGAAGATACGTTGTTCTCCATCAGCACCCTCTCGACCTCTGGGTCAGCGAATGTGATGTAAGGACTTCCCTCAATCTCACTCAACGGATGAATCCTGTCTGAATACTGGCTCCAGTTCGTTGCGGTCTTGTATGCTTCAAGAGAGGCATCGGGAACGTAGATGACGCCTGTTCCAAGAGCAATCGGGGTTTGAGCAGCCGTACTCATACCTGCACCAAATGCATTATTTACAAGCGAAGGAGGTGTAGTTGCACGACATATCACCGTTGCTAAAGCAGAACAATAGACAAATGATGAATCTCCAATGCTTGTTGTGGTGCTTGGGAAGTCCACAAGTGTCAATGCAGTATTTTTACTTGCGCCTCGTAATCCAATCTTTGTAAATCCATCAGAGAATATCATCTTTGGTACTGCGACACCTTCGACGGCATACGGACTAACTTCTACTATATTATCAAGGTTGATACTTGACAATACGGAGTATTGATAGAATGAATAGCCAGGTATGGTAGTTAATCCCTCTGGCAACACCACTTCTTCCAGTACACTCTTATCTCCGTAGTTCTGCGAAGTATTTATAGCACTTGGCAGGCTTGTCACCTTTCCAAGATTCAGCTTCTTAATCTTCACCCCGTAGAGGGCATTTTGACCGAGAGAAGTGAGGTTCTCAAGATTAAGCTCTTCAAAGGCAAGGGAGGTGCAGTTGTAGAAGGCGTTAAGAGCTATTGTTTTCAACACCTCGATATTCTCAACATTTGAAAGAGCCGAGCAGCCCAAAAATGCTCGTTGACCAACGGAAGTGAGACTTGGTGGGAATGCTATACTTGTCAACGATGTACATCCTTCAAATGAGCCTTTACCTGTACTTGCATTCGCTTTGATAGCGGTAACTCCTGTAAAGTATTTAAGCTCATTGAAGCTCGTTATTTCTGTATTCTGATAGAACCAAGTCGTGCCAATAGATGTCACTTTCGCTGCATCCTCCATCGTGATTCCCACACCATCGGAAGACACTCCATTGGCCATCAAGACAGCCTCCACAGCAGGGTCTGCGAACTGGATGTACTCTTTCTCCACAGCCTTGACAACGCAAGTCGCAGAGAGTGTCACATCAGCAGTCATGGTGATGCTCCGAGGATTGTCGGTGCTTCCGTCTGACCATCCATCGAACTCATAGCCGTCATTAGCTGTCACCTCCACTACAACCACATCCCCCTCGTTGGCAGTATAAGGGAGTGTCACTGCGTTTCCGTTCACGGATGCAGACACCACTCCGTTGCTTGCTGAAGCGGAGAGGATGTAGGTCACGGGAACATCAGGCACGTCAGGCTCTTCAGGCGGTATCACTTCTCCACCGCCTCCTCCGGCAGATGCACGAAGCCTCTCTCCGACACCATTGAGGGATGCGGAGTTAAGGCTCGCGCCGTTCAGCCGGACAGTATTCAGCTTGACAACCATGACTATGCGTTGAAGGTTACTACCGCAATGGTCGGCTCTGACACGCTCGCTACCTTGATGTACTTAGGATAGACCAAGGCCGTCATGTCAAGGTCAATCACATCCTTGTGGTCGTGGTAGTCGATGTTGTCCACGATGGCATACTGACCATCAGCCACACTCTTCTGATAGATGATGAATCTGCCTCCGGCCACTCTCTCAATGTGAAGATTGAAGTCGGCAGTTGCCTCGAACTCCGCTTCGTATAAATTCCCGTTTTTGACAAATGTCAGTTCCATATAAAATCGATTTTAAGGGGTTAAACTTTCTAGTAAAAGACAACATACCATGTTGCATCGTCAGCGCAGTAGGTCATGTCTATTATCTCCTTCGTTGTCGAAGTGAATGTGTATATCTTGCTTGTCTCTGTCTTGAACTTGAGGATGTTAAGCAATGTTGACGAGCCGTTCCTCACGATCAGCGAAGTGGTGGAAGTGTGGATAATCCTGTAATGCTGTCCATCCATAGGGGCCGAAGGCAGGTAGAGTGTTCCGCTTGCTATCACAATCGTGTGGTCAAGCCCCGTAAGTGTTCTTCCTGCAGTCAGTTTTTCGGTATTAGGTCTGAGGCCTGCAAATACCCCTTCCTTGGCATACACAGAGTATTTCCCATCACTTTCTGCAACCATGGTCTCCTCTTCGTTTACCGTCATACTTCCGACAATCAAACCAGCCTTGCAACTCAAGGCATGAAAGCCTACATGGAAGTATCTGGTATCGACAGCATAAAATTCTCTGTCATAAGACGGATGGCCTGACAAGTATATACCGTTAGCTGTCATCCGTGCGGAACCGATCACCGCACAAGCTGAACCAGTGTTATACACCTTGGATACGTAGAATCCGTCTTCTGAAAAATTGGCATATTCACGTTTTCCTCCGGTAACGTCAAGACACTCATCTTGTGCGGAAATACCATTTTTAGTCACATTTAGAACGCCGATCCTGCATCCTTTTTCAAGGTCTAGTGTACTGGTTACGGTATAGCCGTCCTCATACATCCTGGTCTTGGCCTCCTTGGCTCTCTCCTCAAGGTCTGTGCTTCCGGCAGAGGTCTCCGTAGGAATTCCCAATGCATGCATGAGCTTGCCATGAGTCGCATCCGAGGCAAAATCACTTCCGTTCATGAAGGCTTCGACATCAGCAGATGCCACATCCTCGGTGTCTCCAACAGCCACGAGCGATGTCATGACAAGACCACCGTCAGTAATGGTCTTTCCGTTTCTCATCGCATTGGCAAGATAGTCAATGTCGGATGTGGCTGTGTTCACAAGGATTGCGCTTACCTCCTTATAGTAATCCTGGAACAGTCTGTATACCTCATCACGGAATCCAGACGGAACTACCGTGTTTTCGTTTGTCCATACCTTGTAGTCGTACAGATATGAGAACAGCGAGTCTGCCGCATCAACCGCAAGGTCACATATAGCATTATCAAGTCCCTTCCCGGTGACAATATTCATCCAGTCTCCAAGGCTGCCTGAATCATATTCAGCATCCGCTATCCTGTAGTATCCGTTGTCCGGGGCCGTATCTCCTCCTGAATCCTTACGGAACATCACAGTGAAGAAATGGGTTCCTGCCGACACATCCTTGAAGACGTGAGAAACAGCCTGTCCCTGCTTGTTTCTAGTGGTAGTAGCAACCCTTGTAGAACTTGAATACGTGTCACTCGCCAGCAGGGTCGTGTCAATAAGACTTAACAGAGTATAGTCGAAAGAACTCTCCGCCCTTGACATGATGCTTACCTCTATGTCTGACTTCCTGTTGACCTGCAGGGTGATCCTTACTATGGACGAGCTGTTAGCTGTATGCATATTAGACACATACCACCCGTAGTTGGCATCCGAGGCGTCAGTAATCTTGCTCCAGGCATCACCTATGACTGAAGCCCTTGCCGAAACCATCCATCGGTATGGTTCGGCGGCATCTGTCTGCGATGAGTTTATGTCCTTGAGAGCCTTGCGTATGCTCCTCTTTTCCGTAACAGTAAAGATGAGGTCGCTGTCAAGAGCATCGGTTGCCTCCTTTGCCGCTTCTGCCGCATCCTTCGCCTGCTGTGCGAGTTCCTTTGCCTCCTCTGCAGTAGTGTCATCTGTGTACTTCGATGCCTTCGCCCAGTCAGATGCGACATAGGCACCAGAACTCCTTGCTACTATACACTTCATTATCTCTCCGGCATCGCCCTGCACCCACAGATCGCCGACAGAGTATGGAGGATTCGGCTGACTGACGAATGTCCTTGACTTTCCGTCAGCTGCAGCCTTCGCCCTCGATGCCTCAAGCAGAGCCTTCACTGCATCGCTGTCAGCTATCGGATGCCAATGATAGCCAGTATGCTCGCTGTCTGTATATGTCCATCTCCACGACTTTCCGGCATCAGGCGTGGTCTCCTCGTCAACGAACTCCTGTATGTTGGTGTATGTGTCTCCAAGGTGGTTCTTCTTGTCGGTGTCGGTTGTCCATTCGTTTGCAGGATAGCTGCTCAATGTCGGAGTGCCTTCCTCAAAGTAGTTCTCTACAACACCGTCAAGCCTCCTGTTGATCTCGTCCACATCCTCAAGCAGACCAGTCTCCACATTGCCTATCTTGGTGTCAAGGTTCTTCGTGGCAGCATCGACAGTATCAGCAAGCTCCTTCGCCTGCTGTGCGAGGGCGTTGGCCGCATCCGCAGACTCCTGCGCCGAATCAGCAGCAGTCTGAGCTGCATCTGCTGCGTCCTGCGCATCATTCGCTGCCGACTGCGCATCGTCTGCAAGCTTCTTTGCTGCTACATATATGGCGTTCAGCAGGTTCGTCCTTGCTGAATAATAGGATGACTGCAATGATGACAGATTGCCGACGGCAACGCTGCCATTCGTATTTATCTTCGAGAGCATGTCAGCACGATAGAGGTCGTAGGCATTGTCATATGCATTCCATAATGTAGTCTCATTGACAAGAATGTACTTGTTGACCTCGTTGGCAAGATCATCGTAATCGGCATCAATCTGGGCCATCTCGTTCTTGAGGGACAGCTTCTCCATTGGGGAGATATATCCGTCAGCAGTCAGCTCATCAAGCCTGCTGGCTGCGCTCTCTGCCTCCGCCTTTGCATCAGATGCATTCGCAAGAGCCTCCTGTGCATCAGCTGCTGCATCCTGCGCCTCCTTCTTGGCTGTATCAGCGGCAGTCTGCGCTGCATCTGCCACCGTCTTTGCACTTTCAGCAAGTGCGCTTGCATCGCCGGCAATATTTTCTGCGTTTTCTGCCACCTCTTTGGCATCGTTTGCATCAGTTATAGCCTTGGATGCGTTGTTGTCAGCCTGTGTCGCCAGGGAACTAGCGTTCTCTGCTATTGCCTTTGCATTTGAAGCAGCAGCGGCTGCACTTGCCGCCTTTGCGTCTGCCGAGCTTGCCGCTTCTGCCGCACTCTCTGCATCTTCTATGGCCTTGTCGGCCTCCTCCTTCACTTCTGCAGCAATAGCATCGAGGATGGTCGCTCTTGCCGTATAGTATGCCGCTATATTGGCATAGTCCGTTCCGACAGCTATGTCCGAACCGTCGGATGTCGAAGCGGAATACTTCTCAAGGGCAGACACAGCCTTGTTGTATGCGGACACATACGATGTCTTTGCTACTCCGTACCTGTCTGCATCTGCGATGATCTGGCTGTATTCGGCTTGCACCTGCGCCAACTGCTGCTTGAGGGCTGTCTGCTCCATCGGTGATATGTATCCGTTGGAAGCCCATCCTTCAAGCCTTTCGTTGGCATCGTCTATGTCCTTCTGCGCATTGTCTGCGGCAGTCTTGGCGTTGTCTGCGGCAGTCTTGGCATTCTGTGCTAGTGTAGAAGCGCTTGCTGCGTTTGCCTTGGCTTCGTTGGCTGTAGCCTGGGCGTTGTCTGCGGAAGTCTGCGCTGCCGAAGCAGATGCGGAAGCATCATCCGCTGTCTCCTTTGCCGTTCCTGCAAGAGTCATCGCCTCATTGGCAGTTGTGTCATCGGTATATCTGACCTTCTCCGACCAATGGGATGCCACGTATGTTGTGCTTGAAGCGCTGGCGCAGAGAAGGCTTCCTATAGCATAACCCGAAGGAACGAAATCAGATCCAACAATCCACAGGTCTCCCTTGCTGTAGTTGCTAGGCTTCACAAGGAATGTCCTGCTCTTTCCGTCAGCTGTCTCCTTTGCCTGTCCTGCCAATGCAAGAGCCTTTGCAGCATCGGAGTCAGCGATCTGCTGCCAGTCGTATGTGCCGTCTTCCTGCTCAAGCCATCTCCATGACTTGCCGGCATCGTCACCATCAAGAGCAGTGTTCGTGAAAGTGTCACCGATGTGTTCAGCCTCCGTTCCGTCTGCTATCCACTCGCTTGCAGGAAGATTGCTCCTTGTAGGAGTGTATGCATCGAAATAGCTTTCCACCACTCCGTCAAGCTTCTGGTTTATCTCCTGTATGCTCTTGTTGACACCAGTCTCCACATCGGTAATCTTCTCGTCAAGGTTCAACACTGATGCATTAGCCAAAGCTGCGCTTGAAGCTGCGTTCTTGGCATCATTGAGCGCCTTGTTAATCTGACTTTGCTTGCCTGACCACTCGGAAAGGTTCTCAAGTCCGGATGAACCTGACGTGAAGGTTATCCTTCCACCTATGATTCCCTGGACGAGATCGAAGAAGGTCTTTCCGTCTGCAGATCTGATAACGTCGGTGGTGATCTGGCCGGGAAGGATCTCCGTAAATCCGTAGAAAGGCACGAATGACCTTGAACCCGCGTACTCGGTGTTCAGTATGCCGACAAGGAGGTGGTAGTATCCTTCAACGCCCTCCATTTTGATTGGAGCCTCTGAAAGCAGGAACTCTCCCGTCTGATCCTCTTTTGACACCTTTGCATAGAGGTAATACGCCTTGTCTCCGTCTGCGAGTGTGCTACTTGCGAACGCCGCGATCTCCCATTTCTTGTATGCATCAACGTCATGCGAGGAACTGACTTCGTTGATGCCCAAAGTATAGTGCATAAGGAATGACGCAGGAGCAGAGAATATCCCTGTCGCGTCATCATAGACAAAGGCGGGAGTTACGACATCCGTGTCATCAAGACTCTTGATGAACGCTAACTGCGATGCCTGATTTCCGACAAGGATGGCCATCGTCTCCAATGCAATCGGATTGATGCCTGCGTCAAAGCCTTCAATCGCACCCTCCAGCATGGCGATTGCCTCCTTTGCGTCACGCCATCTGCGCTTCGAGAACTTTATGCTGTCCTTATGTAATTCTTCCGCGTGGGTCTCCTGATTCTCAAGCTCCCTGATCGTCGTGCCGAACGACACGGACGCCGTGCTGTTGCTGAGTTCCACGACAGGCTTGGTCGGAGTGTTCACGTACTGCTTGACCGCCCTTATCCTGATGTCCGAGACTTCGGAAAGCAGATCGTCGTCTGTCAGCCTCACAAAACCGCCAAGGATGATCTTAGGGCTCCAAGAATCCCACATCCTCGCCGCCTGTATCGGATCTATCTCGGCATTGATGGTCACCTTCTGCGCCTCATGCTCATGAAGGTATTTGACAGCCTCCTTCAGAGCCTTGTCCTCGGCTTCGAGTACATATTCGGAAGGGAGGCTCACGCCTACGACTATGAATGTATTGCCGGCTGACGGATGATAAACTGGGCCGGCAGGCATCCTGAACCCGTCCACCCACTCGGATACGAGCTTGAACCTCCTTTCTTCATGATCGTAGTCGTTGATGTCGAACTCACGCGACGCAAGGTTTCCCGACTGGAACACCACCTGTCTTGTCTCTCCGGGCACCTGAAGCTCGTTGGCCGAGTAGTCCGGAAGATACGCGTCCTCCTTCACGACGACGTCTACCTGGACATTATCCCAGCCTTCCGCATTCTCGTCAGCCAGCTCCGGATATGCCGCCACCAGCTCGTCTACGCTGCCGTATGTTTCGCTTTTGTAGAGATATTCCACAGACTCCACCTCGCATGTATGGGACGGATATATGTGCGTCAGATCCAGAGCGACATCATCACCGCCATTGACGGGACCGCCCTCTCTCGCGACAGATTGGCCAAGATCGTCGGTGACATACCTCACACCCTTGGTGTTGTCATAACCGTCCTCACCCTCGTATTTCTCTCCGTCGTAGCCTATTCCGGCAGACTTCGGGAACTTCAGTTCCCTTGAGCCGTACTCACTCAGGAAGATGTTCCTCTCACCGCCCTGGATGTAGACCCTTGCCGCCGGAGTCTCGTCGTTGTATGCCGTCCTCTGTATGCCGGCTCTGAGTCCTTTGCCGCGTCCGTAGCTGAGCTCGAGAGGGGAGTCTGCATTATACTCCACCTTCCTGAGGAAGATGGTCCTGCCCTTGACCTCCCATTCGGTTTCGAAAGTGTCCGCCACCGCCTGAAGTGCCTCCATACAGTTGTTGCGACTGTACGATATAAGCTTCTCCGCGCTCTCGATGCAACCTTCCCCAAGAACCCACGGCGTATCCCCAGGCTGAAGCCTGTCGTTGAGATTGTCCACGATCATCTGGATGTGCTCCCAAGGCCTTGCAGTCAGATCAAAGCTCAGCCTCTTGTCCACCCAGTTGTAGAACATGTATTTCCTCAGGAATGCATAGTCGGCGTTGAATGTCGCCTGATACTCGAAGTTCCTGCTTCCGCGCTTGTCCACGCGGCACGACTGAAAGAGAGTGTATGTGTCTCCCTCGAATGCGACAGTAGAACCTGCCGGGATCTCCTCGTATTCGGCAAGGCTGAAATTGAGGACCAGCTCATCCTCGCCCATGATCTCACGGCGGCGGTAGCTGCTGTCGTCAACAGTCAGGACTAGCGGCTTTCTGTCTGGTCTGATTATGGTTATCTCGCGGGCCATCGTTATCTTTTGTGGTAAAGATAACAATAAAAGTGCTTACGATGTAATCACTGATATCCAAGTTAATATGATTGTTTATAATTTGTCGGCCACAATGGTGAATGTCACCGAGAAAAGTATCCACGCCTCGCCATCCGCCGGCACGAAGTCCTTGACCTGGGAAGACCTGTAATAGCATTGCATCTGACGGCCAGAAGCCGAGACAGTGAGAGCCCTGAGCCCTCTCTGCGTGATGTCGGCTCTGCTCATGTCCGCCCGCACCCAATCGTGCAGAAATGCATCGTAGTTACGCCACAGGTACGGAAGTGAGGCTGCCTTCATGTAACAGCTAAGGGTCATGTCGCGCCCCTTTCTTTTCACTTGTGCCCCTCCGTCGTAGATGCGTCCCCCGATCGTGTCTATATTCCTCTTGAGAGCTTCCTTGATGTCCGGCCTTCCGAGATCCTCCGAGATATGGTCGTCCACTACGCGGATGCCGTATGCGCCGAAGTCAACCCCGTCAAGCTCGTACTGACCGCCGATGCCAAGACCCGACATCGGCACCATGTATTCATAGCCGTAGAGAGGGTAGTCGTCGGCAAAGCGGACGGAGAAGGAATGAAGGTTGCCGTTCACCTGCGTTATGCCTGAGTATGACAGAAGACGGAGCCTGTAGCTCCTTCCGAGGATGACAGCGTCCGCATACACCTCCTTCTCAAGAAGTGCGCAGAATCCGTTGAAATCGGCCTCAGAGCCGACGAATCCGAATGATATGACAAAGTCCCTTCCCTCGAGCACCGGAAGCGTCAGATCGGCCTCCAATCCGTCCTCCTCCGGCCAGTCGTTGGTGTCCACCTTCTTCAAAGCCGGGTAGGAGAGCAGGTCGTTAAAGCCTTCCTTCGTCACGAACACGCCGTACGTGTCAAATATGTCTATGCCGTTTATGTGGAATTCCCCTGTCATATCCTATACTCCCTTGATGTTGACGCCCCTGTCCCTGATGTCCTCGATGGCGGACTGTATCCTCGTAAGCTTGCCGTCCATGCTTCCGGTGTCCTCATGGATGCCCATCACATGGCTCAGTATGCTGCCTGCCTGGCTCCTGAGCATACGCATGTCCTCCGCCATGGCCTTTCCTGATTCCATGATGGAATAGGTGTGGCTCTGAATGGCTGTGGCCCTTCCGTTCAGCTCGTCCACGCTGTCCTGCGACGCGGTGGCTATGCCCTTGGATGTGGCTTCGCGGGCTGATGCAAGATCGTAGTCCTGCTCCTCCATCATCTTCACCCAGTCCTCTCCGGCAGAAGTGATTATCTCGCTCTTGCTTTTGAGGTCGTTCATCATCTCGGCGTAGATGGCTGCAAATCCCTCCGCGTCACCGCTTCCGAGCGCATCGCGCAGACGCGCCTGGTAGTCCTTCTCTACATTGTTGAGCACCTCCGTCATTATGAGTTCCGAGAGCATCTGCTGTCCAAGCGCAAGGATGGTCTCCGAACCTTTGTCGCGGAACACATCCCATGCGTCCGCGCCCGTGAGGATGCCGTCGAAGATGGATTCGCTCAGGCTTGACGCCATGTTCTGCGTGTAGTCGGATATGATGCCGTCAAGTATGGCTATGTTCTCGTTGATGAGCTTGGTCTGCTCCACAGCCTGCTTGAGCGCGTCGTAAGCCGTGTCGTAAGCTCCATTGGCTTCTCCTGCATAATTGGCGAGAGCAGCCTCCGCTTCTGCGAGCTTCAGGGAGCCGTCCTCGTTGAATATCTCAGGATACACGTCCGCGAGAGTGCGAAGATCCTTCTTGCTCATCTGCACGGTAGTGTCCGCAAGGCTCTTGGCCACGTCCGGCATCCATGTTTCAGTGCTGCTCAGGAACCCATTCTCCTTCGTGTATCTGTATGCCGTGTAGTTGTCTCCATAATAAGCCTTCCATGCCTCGTTGTACAGCCTGTAAGCCTCCTTGGCCTTGGCGAGAGTGCGGTCGCCGAAGATGCCCGAAAAGTCAGTTTCGTCAAGCGACAGCCTTAACAGTTCCAGTTCCTGATTGTAGTCCTTGAGCGCTGCCTTTGCCTTTGCTTCGGCCACGGCAAGCTCGGTAAAGTAGTTGACGAGCTGCCCCATGAGCGAAGATATTCCGCCCACGATGGCGCCTATCCATCCGCCCGACGCGGCTCCCTGAGCCACGGAAGAGAGGACACTACCCGCCTGCATCAGACTGTCGGCCATCTCCCTGATGTGCGCGTCACCGCTGATGTCCGCGATTTCCTCCATTGCGGAAGCCGCCTGCATCAGACTGTCGGCAAAAAGGGTTGCTCCCGCACCGGCAAGATTCTTCTTCAGCGCTTCCTTGGTGGATTCGAGGTCGGATGCAGCCTCCTCCTCGGCGGCCTTGTTGCCGTCTTTCTGCGCCTTCTCGATCTTGTCGTTGTAGCGCGATATCATGACGGTCTTGCGGAGAACCTCATCCCATGACGAGCCCCATCCCCCGAAGTCTATGTTGTCGTATGCGTTCTGAAGGCCGTTGATGGCCTCCTGTAGCGCCTTGAAGGATTCAGGATCGGCTTCCTTGTCAAGTTCCAGCAGCTTCTTCTTTGCAAGCTCTATGGTGTCCAGGATGGTCGCCTTCGTCATCTTGGAAGGGTCGCGGAAGATCTTCTGGTACGCCTCGTCATACACCTGCGCCAGGGCGTCCAGCTCCTCCTCCATCTCCTTCTCGAGCATCTTGATGTCGTAGTCCTTCAGACCCTCGGCCATCATCTCCTTTCTGTACCTGTCCTTGATGGCCTTCTTCTTCTCTTCGTAGTTGCCGTAGCGTTCAAGATAGGCCCTTCTCGCTTCCTCCTCGGCCTCTATCTCTGCCATGATGGCATCGCCCTCGTCCTTGTGGAACTGCGCGTAGAAAGCCTCCTCATCCATCTGTATCTGCTCGAGACCACGGTTGTACGCCTCCTTGGCCTGCATGCCGAGCTTTTCATACATATCGAGGACATCTTTGTCAAGGGTGGTCTTGGTCGGCTTGAAGTCATACTCCTTGCGGTTCTCGTCCTCTGACAGCCACTGCTGCTTCTCCTCCTCCTGCATCTTCTTGAGCATGTCGGCCTTCTCCCTCTCAATCTGCTCGACGGTCTTCCTGTACTGGAGAGCCTCGGCCGCCCTCTGCTTGTCGTAGCCCTCCTCCATCGCCTCGATCTCGCCTTCCGCTATCTCGATCTCGAGGTCAGCCTTGGTCTTTTTGAGGTCTTCGGCAGCCTTCTTTGCCCTCTGACGCCTGTTGTAGGAGTTCCTGAGCTCCTTTTCGCTCTTTGCCTTCTCCTCCTCGGCATCCGTGGTCACAGTCGGGTCCTCGACATAATTTCCCTGAAGGACGGCCACGTACTTCTCCGCCTGCCTGATGTTGGCGTTGATCTGGTCATATTCGTCCTTGAGCTTGAGAAGGGTCTCGGCGCCCTTGACACCGCCAC
>Ga0233379_1000003_pt1 | contig 50389 bp, 55 predicted proteins | sample ElkDunMinimDraft_8_FD_180679 | JGI IMG/M metagenome (GOLD analysis project Ga0233379, IMG submission 180679) | Fecal eukaryotic communites from dung pellets of Tule Elk in California, USA - Elk Dung F1 | ecosystem: Host-associated > Mammals > Digestive system > Large intestine > Fecal | place...
CCTGCGGCGTTTCGCTTAGGAGTAGCCCCGATACGACATCGGGAAGTGACATCTAATGCTAAAAAATGCTTGGAAATACAGGGTTTTTCAGCATTTCATATCCCATCTGGTACTACGCTGTGATAGCTAATTCAGAGGGAATTTACCCCGTCCGATTGGCTCGAAATTAGCAAGGCTTTCGATTTTTGGCGGACGTTGCAAGTGCAGGTAAATGTCACTATGTAACTGCTCGTTATGCGGAGTGATAGGTTGTCCCAATCGGGGCCGCAGGTGTCCTCACATACAGGCACCTGTAATTGTCGATTTAGTATAGCATTTCTTCGATGCTATTTCAATCCGTCCCACACTTTTTATTTGGTGGAATCTTTTGGACTAATTCGACTATGTAAAGACAAACGAGGGCAGACCCTTCTAAAGCCGTTTCAGCTATGAAAAAGGATCTGCCCAATAAAAGACTAATTCCCGGACTTTACAATATCAAGCCACTTAGTGTATTTTTCACACGCATCGAGATTGATGGCTTCTTGAATAAATTCTAAAGCAATTTCTTCAGAATGCGGTGGTGTCAAAGATACAAAAAGATAGTAAGAAATCAGGTAGCATACATAAGCGGTTTCCCTTACACAATTAGCATTTTTCAAATGCACATACTCATTATGTAGATGGAAATAGATGTTGAATTGTTCTGCTTCGGAAGATGTAATATACAGGTCATCTAATACACTCTCCGTAAGAGAAAATATCTCATCTACTGGGATTGCTGTGCTTTCATATTCGAAAAATGCCTTGATGTTCATAAGTGTCTCCTCTCATTTGCACCATGCAGTGCTAATATACTTTACAAGACCTTCAGCATCTTTAATGAAGCGTACTACAACCGTTTCCCCTTGATAAACTAAGGTTCTAATGTACTGATCTCCAGTTTCCCACTTTTCGGAACCTTTCTTCAATACTTCGATAAGAATAGGGGCAACATCGCTCCACTTAGGGTCTTTATTAAACTTGTTCCAGTTATGCTTGGACTGCATAATATGATTTTGTTTATTGCTGTTGCAATTATTGACTGCATCTTCTGCCGATTTGTTAAACGCACGGGTTGCAAACCATTCAACAACCGTATCATAAATCCACGAACCGACTTCAACAACGACTCCGGCAACCAAAACTGCACCAGCAGCAGTTACGATAACCTGACCAATACCAGGAATATACCAAGTGCCAGCAACAAGGGCCGCAGCAGCGGCAGATCGAGTCTGATTTCCCGTTTCGGTTTCAATTTCCTGCGCTGCTTCAAGCAGCTGAACGAACTGTTCCTGAGTGTAATATACATCATTGATGTAAACACCGGAATCCGTCACAATAACAGAACTGTTTTCATTTTCAGGTGGGAACGAAGTTGCAAAAGCAGGGACGCTGGTACTAAACAGCATAACAAATACCAGCAAAAAAGACAATGCGTGTCTAAACTTTTTCATGGAAAGCTCCTTTCATGTTGGTTGTTTTGAAACTGGCTGACTATGCGCATAACCCAACATGACAACAGTATGGGCTATGCGCCAAAACTGTTGATTTTAAGTCGAAGCCTCCATAAACCCACGGAGCAATAGGCATTCCAACACAAGAACCGGTTAGAATCATTATTGGTGACCATAAGCCTATTCCTCCTTGTTTTGCAAATTGGATCAGATTCTATTACATAATAAAACTAATCCACTTTTCATTCTTAACTATAATAACGATTAGGGCGAACGAATTTGGACACCATCTAATAAAATTTTTTGTTTCGCCCATGTGAACTCATATCCGTTAGAATTTAAGGGACTAATTCGATTATGTAAAACAAAAAAACAAGGGCAGACCCTCGTACACGCTTTGTAAGCTATGTAAAAGGATCTGCCCTTGCAGTTGTTATAAGGTCTTTGCCAGCGACTTCAGGAGTGCTGCCATTTTAGGATTTTGCAGTAGCTTCAGAAGAAGCTCTTTATCGTCGGTGGAGCTTACCTGTGTGACTGGCTGAACCGGTTCCGGTGTGGCCTGTCTGCCTGAGTAGAAAGCCGCTTCCAGTCTTTCAGCGTTCAATCTGCGGTCATCGTCGATGATATGGGAGTAAACATCCGCCACCATCTTAACCTGTGCGTGACCGGAATCGCCCTGAACGGATTTCATATCGCCGCCGTTCAGCTTCAGCTTGTAAGTGATACTGGAATGTCGGAGACTATGGAAAACTACCTTCGGCAGTCCGTTCTCCTCGATTAGCTTATTGAAAGCACGATTGATAACCTGACCCTCAATCGGTTTGCCGTTGGAAGAACAGAAAACCAGATTGAAGTCTACAAACTCGTCACCGAAAAGGTCTTTCAGTTCTTCGATGTCAGCTTTTCGCTGCACCAGCATCTCCGCTACGGTTTTCGGCAAGAATACCTTGCGGACACTTGTTTTGGTCTTAGGTGTTTTGAGAACCAATGCGGTGTGCGTACTGGCAAAGGTCGGCGGGAACTTAAACATAATGTCCTTGCCGTTCAAATCTGCCATCGCTTCACGATTTACTCTCTGCAACTCCTTTTCAACGAAGATGCTTGCCTGACCAAGTTCGATACTTGCAGGAGAAATATCCACGCAGTCCCAGGTCAGCCCCAGAAGCTCACCCATTCGCAGAGAACAGGAGAAAGCAAGGTTGATTGCCAGACGGAGAATATCATCGTCGCAGGCTTCCAGAGCCTTCAGAAGCACTTCCGCAGTCCAGATGTCTCTGGTCTTGTGTTCTTCTTTCGGCAGAGTAGCGTGTTCTACAGGGTTTCTGGTCATCAATTCCCATTTCACCGCCTGATTGAACGCATTACGCAGAACCTTGTGAATCTCTCTGACTGTATGCGGTGTCAGATACTCGTTACGGGCTTTCACATACTTGGTGGACACAGCTTTTACAGTAAGCAAATCTCTGTAATACTTGTCCATGATTCTCGGAGAAACATCCTCCAGTTTCATATCACCGATAAGCGGACGAATATAGTTGGCAATCAGGCTCTTTCTGCTCTCATAAGTAGACATCGCCCATGTGTTCACACCATAAATGGACATATATTCTTCCAAAAGATCGTTTACGGTCTTGGCAGATGGCGGGATAAAGGTTCCCGACTCCTGCTCATATTCGACCTGCAACTTTCTTTTCTTTGCTTCGGCATTGGTGTCAAAGGTTTCCCATTTCTGACGCTTATTGCCGTTCTCATCGGTGTATGTATAGACCACAGAATACTTCTTTTTTCTTTTAACGATGGATGCCATGTAATCATCTCCTTTCCTGTCCATCCTCCGCTACTAATCTGTAGCGGGTCTGATTCTGATACCATTTATCAAAGCTCTCTTTGGTAGCCCTTTTATATCTGCCAACCTTGATAAGCTCAAAATCGCCATTTGCAACGATGTAGTAGATGGTCTGACGATGCACCCCAAGCATTCTTGCCATTTCCGGCAGACCGTAGGTGGATGCTACAATGTCTGCATCCAGTTTCTGATCCTCTACCGTGCGGTAATCACTCTGGGATGCGTACCATCTTTCAAAGCTCGCCTTGGTCACTCTACGTTTGCCCAGGGCTTCGACAATTTCAAAATGCCCTTTGGCAACCAGTTCGTAAGCAGTCGCTTCTTTCAGCCCAAGACGCTGACCAAGCTCCTCTACGGAGTATGTAGTTTTCTTCAGTTCCTCACCAGGAGGGGTTCCATCGACCTTCTGGTATTTGAACTGGTTAGCATACCATTCTTCAAAACTGTCGATCATCACCCTCATGGTGTTTCCGACCAGAACGGTCTTAAAGTAGTTTTTCTTAATGAGCCAGTAAGACTCCGTTTTGCAAAGGCCAAGCATTCTGCCCATTTCAGGGACAGACATACTCGTGCGTTTTCTTGTTTCTGCCATCGCACAACCTCCTATGTAAAAAATGTAGCCATGTGTTTTCTTGTCATGGCTACATTTTATCGAACTCTTAATTTATTTTGAAGTTTGTCGCCGGGTTGTACGACACACTTGACAAACCTCACATTTGCTGATCCAACCACTCATCAAAACTCTTTTTCGAGATTCTGATGCTGCCGCCGATGCGGACACTATGGAAATCCTTCTTCTTTACGAGGTTGTATGCACTGGTTCTGCTGATACCCAGGATGTCCTGAATTTCATCAACAGTATAAGTTCTCTTATCAAACTGACTCGCATTGGCAGTTACGGTTTCTTCGGTACGCTGATTCATGGCAGCGATTCTTTCTTCAAACATCTATGTTCACTCCTTCGATTTCTTTGCTTTATGTTTTGCGGAACGCTTTCGCAGCTGCTCCATCGCCAAACTGACGGATAAGGCTTTATCAATCGCTACCATTTCACGGGGCGTTACCTTACCTAAGTAATTATCAATCCTGCTTTTATCAATAGTGCGAATCTGTTCCAACTGAACAACGGACGCTTCTTTGAATGCAGGATTGTCGTAAATAACAAAGTGCGTCGGCATATTCGCTTTCTTATGGATTCTGGTTGTGACCGTTGCCACAATCAAAGTGGGAGCGTGTTTGTTGCCGGTATCGTTCTGAATAACAATAACCGGACGGATACCCCCTTGCTCAGACCCAACTACCGGGTCCAGATCGGCGCAATAAATATCGCCACGGCGATATACCCAATTTTCTTTCATCATGTGCCATGACCTCCTTTCGTTGGGTATGTAACAACTGACTGCCCGAAAGGAATCAGGCAGTCAGTCCAAAGTCTATGTGTCCCATATTTGCCACGCACCCCTGGGAAAGAGGGCTGATGCCCTCAGGGAATCACCGAACGACTGATTGCGAATCAGTTCCATAGGAATCTAACCTCTGCCGGGTTCTCCGCCAGCTCCGTAGAGAAGTATCTTTAACCCTGTTGCTTTCATGGCCGTATTGGGAGCAACCCAATATTTACGAGCCGATATTGATCGCTGGCACCGGGAGAGAGACAACTGCTTTATAATAAGAAGAAAGTCGTTCTGTTTCTCTGTCCGATACGTCACGGCGTACCGCTGATGTGGCTGATGCTCTCGCACCGGCAACAGGAACGTATTCGATGACTGTGTATTCAGTTTTCAAGGATCGAACAGCCGTTTTTCATTGGCTGTGTCTAAATTGTACTGGTTTCTCATGCAAGTTTTTATTGCCTCGTAGGTAGAGTTTTGGGGTTATTCACGACCTAAAAATATGTAATCAAGGGTTGTATCGAAACGCACAGCCAATTCGATTGCCAAATCAATAGAGATACCTCTGTTGCCGATTTCAATTCGTGCAACGGTATTTACGGCAATGCCCAACTGCTCTGCGAGTCTTTCCTGTGTAAGCCCGTGTTTCTTTCTCAATGCTTTAATTCTTTTTCCGCTTTCGACTAAGTCGTAATACATTCATGTTCCTCCGATTTCTTGAAATTTTGAAAATGAAAATTTCAAGAAGCCGGGAGGTGAATGATTGCGGGGAATGTCCCCTGAAAAAAAAGAAGCGCACCAGATCTCACAATTTCTTGCAAGAACCGGTGCGCCTTTGCGCTGTCCATTATTCAAAAAAGATACCCCCGCCGATTACATTTTCTAAGGCAATTTCGTTCTTGCCCAGAAAACATAACCGGCGAGGGTGTTATGGAAGGTGTTATGAAAGTTCGTGGCGGTCACACGACGGTGTTATGAAGGTGTTATGAGAAAAATCGGGTGTTATGAAAGTGTTATGAAGGTTTTTGGCGGTGTTATGAGCCAAATCAAGGCATATCGCCTACCTCTTTCAGTCTGTCCACTAAAGCGGAGTATTCTTCATCAAGCAGTTTCGTTTGTGCCATGCGCAGCTCACCACGGGCAACCTCGGAATGACCAACTCTCATCAAAGAGCGAATCATCCAAAAGAAAAGATCCTCGGCATGGGGTGCGTGTTGCAAAGCTCTGGTAGCATAATTGTGAACGCAGCCATAGTGCATTTCCTCATACAGGGTTTTCAGCAGTTCACCTGCCAGAGATACATATTTATGGTAGTAATCAACTGCCGTCGGCATAATCCAATGCTCACCGGCTGCGGAACGGAAGAAAGAACCGTTGTAAAGATCAAACGCCTTCTCCAACAGGGAAATCTTCTGCTCGGCTGTTGTTGCGTTTAACGCATTGGTTCGTTTCATCTGGAACAGTTCATAGTCGGTCGTGATATTCAGTTTGCAATTCAGCTTGTAACCATTGGGTGTAGAAATTACCAGACGGCTATCAGAAATCAGGCTGAAGGCTTGCTGTAAGCGGTAAATCAATCCTTTGAAATTCTTGGTGACGCTATCAATATCTTCGTCAGGCCAAACTGCATCTGCCATTTCTCTGGGAGAAACACCATTCTTTTTCGTCAGAAGCAGATAGACTAAAACTCTGGCAATCTTCGGGGATTTCAATTCTTCTTCGGTCAAGATCCCCTTTGACCCAATAATCTTCAATTCACCAAACAGACTGATGTAAACATCGTTATCGCTGTTAATTCTTGGAGAGGTCAGGGTCAGCTTACTGGTCTCAATCATAAAATACTCGCTGAGAGAGTTCACCACAATATAATTCAGCATACGAAGAAAGCTCGTCTGCTTCGTGTATCGCTTTGGGTTTCTCAAAACCAGGAAGCCCACCGGTCCCTTCCAGAACGGAACCGCCATCAGGTTCTTTACCTGTAAACGAGTGTAAAGCGCATATTCTTCGGGATATGTGTCACGGATTTCTTCTCTGTCCTCAATAATCATGGCTGTGTGATTATTGAGAGAATCAATCCATCGCTGATATTCCATCACTTCAATCTCAGCGGATAGGGTCTTGGACATTGCGCCCAATTCACGGTTATACCACCAGAAGGGTGAAAATATCCCCAATTCCAGATCAACCTCAAAAATGCCGCACCAGTCGGCATCATAAAAGTCTGTTGCTACTCGCATCGCATTCAGAGCGATTTCCTTTGGATCATAGCAAACAGCTAATCCTTTCTGTAATTCTGCGAAAGTACGCTCAATCTCCATTGAGTATCGGGCGTACTCTGTGACATCTGCGATGTCCAATTCCTCATTGTCTTTCAAAAGTTTCTTATCTTGCATTTGTGTGGTCTCCTTACTTTTTACAGAAAAAGGCCGCAAAACTACTATGGTCTTTACAGACCATGACAGCTTTGCGGCTCATTCTTTGCTTAAATGGGTTGGCTGTCATATCAATTCTTTGATACCGGCAGTCAAGACATCTTTCTAATGGAAATGCAGTATTGCATCAAGTTTTCAGTTACGATACTTGAAGGGCATTCACAGCGGCAATCCGGATGGATTGTTGGAGTGTCTTGCTCTGAAGTAATTCAATGTGCTATGTAATCAGTAGGTCATCGTTACTTTTCGATTTGTACGAAGAACCTTTTTGGTGGATTGAATGATTTCCAGAAATGCCTGAAGCTCCGCAGGATCACAATCTTCAAGTTCTTCAGCAATCTTTTTGTCATAAACGACCTTTACCTGTTCCATGCTGTCATACAACAGCTCATCTACAGAAACAGACAATGCGTTCGCAATCTTAACGATAGTCGGTAGAGCCAACTTTGTCTTTCCTGTTTCGATGTGGCTCAAATGAGCAGAAGTCACGTCGCTACGAAAAGCAAGTTCTGCCTGTTGCCATCCCTTTTTGATACGTTCAGCACGAATACGCTTACCGATCATCTCATAATTAAGCTCATTTACGTCCATCGCTACGATCACCTCCTGTCTGTTTTTGTCATTATCAATTTTATGGTCAAATTGACTTTTTGTCGATTTTCCACAAGGGCATAATGACTACACAGTATAATACAGCGCAATTTTTTACCAGAAGGTCATCATATATACTATTTCCCAAAAAGAAGAAGGCTGGTAGTCAAATAGACTGCCGGCCTTCTTCTTTTATTGGAAGATCTTCAATTGTTTATTGGATGCCGTTAATAGCAGATCCACAGATTATCTGTGTCGGAAACAATATTGAAAACAAAATAAGACGCTTGCTGCCTATTTTCAATATCAGAGAGTGGCACGATTTTATTTTCTATAATAATATAAATTTCTTCTGTGCTGTGGGAAGAAGTTTCAAGATCAATAATGCCAATGAATGATAATTCTATATGATTAGGAGCTTTACTGCAAATATCTTGTATAATTTGCGAATCACTAATAATTCCAAGAGCCTTTTTGAGATCCCCATAAGACATTAGCTGATTGGTGTATATGTCAATCTTGGTTCCACGGGACGGCTCAGAGAAAATATCTCCTACATAGTTGATTTGAATGATTCTTTCAAGCGGATATGTGTCTGTAGCTACAAGGAAAGAGTATGTTAGATTTGAAAACGAGTCCTTATGAAAACTCACATCAAAATTACTAATTTGTGTTTGCTTGATAGTCTCCTGCGTTGCAGAATCAGCCAATTCCGCCATCAAAGACTGATCCGTGAGTTCACAAACACTTGAAAGATCCGCTATCGAATATGATTGAAAATTTTGGATATGCCCTGTAGGAGAATTACTTCTAAATGATAAAACCATTAAAATACCCGCAAGAATAATGCAAGGAATAAGCACAACAGCATTTAGCTTCTTCCTTTTTTTTAGCGAAATAATGAGTAGTGTACCAAACAAAAGCAAAACACCACGCAAAAACAATTGTTGTACAGTTGCAAATGTCATCGTTAGCAATCCACCTCCACTAAATAATGATTGTATAAATGTCAGGTGACACTCATTGTGCCACCTGACATTATATCAAAAGTTAGAACCAACCGCCAACGTTAATTGAGTTGGTATTCAAGGTAATGCCCAAAAAGAGTGCATTACAATACACATTAATGAAAGCTCCACGCATATACTGCGTCGGGCAGGCAACTCTCATTCCCGGTGCAATATCAAACGCTTTGCCCGCTCTCGGACTCGTAGGTTCAGCTTTCCATTTTACAATCCGGGGAGCAGAGCTGGACTCCGTAATAGTTTGGGACTCTGGATTGTATGTCCAATTTGTTGTATATGTGCCAGAGCCACCGCCACCGTCAGACTGGGAATAGGAGCCACTCAAAGATAATCCCTGATCTCTGGTAACGCCAGACAAAAGAGTGGTTGTCTGCAAGTTGCTAAAATCTGTATAGTTAGCATTGATCTCAACTTCATAACGCTTCACCTTCACATTAGAAGCAGGATAAGCTTTGACCACACTAACAACATCATAGATTTTATTTAGTGCTCCATTTACCATGCCATTTCCTTTAGCATAGCCATATACAGTACAGTTCAGATATCCATAATAGGTATTGTTTGCATCGTAAACATTAAGAGTATCGTTCCAGGATTCGGTTGCAGTGATTGAGGGCAAAGTTGTGCTTCTGGGCTGCGCAGTAGATTCGGCACCAACTGTAATCTGGGTATTGATTTCTTGTGCAGTAGCAACGACATCTGCTTTTGCAGAAATTGCTGTGGAAACAAAGTCCTCGGGATTAACCTGAAGCGCATTAGGCAATTCGTAATATTCGGAAGCAGTGATTACATCAGAAAAATTAGAAGAAACATTACCATCAGAGGATACCATGGGTGCCATACTTTCTCCGGCTACTTCTGGTAGAACTGTACTATTTTTCGTTGCAGCTTCGCTCGTGTCAGCAAGAACAATATAGTGGTTGGCAAACACATAATGTTCACCCAACTTATAAATAGAATATGCCATCAGAGGCTGGCTTTGGTACAAGGTAGTGCTTCCTTTTGGAATTGAAAGCATTTCTGCGATAGCTTCTGCACTTACTTCGGGATACAAGATAAAAATGGTTGCGCCAGCATCGACGATCTCTTTTGCAGAAGACGAAATGCGATTAATGTCAGAGTAGTCAATATATACCACATCAGTTTCGTCAAGCTCGTTCAACGAGAAGTCTTCATCGTAATTTACGATCTTGGAAGCATCGTTATCGGCCGCAAGGGCAAATACGGGAGTGGTCGGCATAACGCCGATAAGCATAAATAATGCCAAGATAAAAGAGAGAATTCTTGTTTTCATAATTCAACCTCCGTATATAGATGTAAATAGTAAAACACTCATGTATTCCAGCCCATTGGAATCTCCTCCTTTTATTTACTTACCTATAATAACGATTTGGGCTCCCAATTTTGGACACTATTCAATAAAATTTTTTTGAATTATTTTTTAGACTTACAAATTGGCAAATTGGCAAGCAGTGTAAACCTGTACAGGTTCACTCATTTTCTCGATTTTCCCTCCGGTGCAATCTTCGCAAATTTGCTTGTTGGGGCAGCATCCCCAATCCCCTTTGAACGGCATCTACGATACCGGCTACGCATTCATTCTGAACGCTCTATGCAAAAAGAAAAACCCGGACTACTGAAAAGCGTCCAGGTTAAGATATTTCATTTCAAGTATTCAGTTTTTCTTTTCAATCCAACCAATGAAGGTGCGGACCTTCTCCAGATCTTCCTCATTCATTGTTCTCATCTTTTCACACAATTCACGATATGGTGTGTCAGCATCGTCCATCGGAGCGAAAAATTCTGTTGGAGTCATATTGAAATATGCGATAATATTGAACAATTCCTTGAGAGATGGCAAGGCCGAACCGCTGGTTATCCCACGAATGTATGAGCCACTTTTATCTAAATCCAAGCTCATCTTATGTTCAGAAATATTCTTTGAAATTCGCAATTCAGTAATCCTGTTGCGAATAAAATCATCATACTGCGTATTGGCCATTCCTGTCCCTCCTTCCTTCAATTATTGTAGTATGAATTGAAAGATGGCGTTGGTAGGGAGAAAATGAATTTTTGTTTTAATCGTTTGACTTTTAGCGATATGCTTATTAAAATAGTGCTGTAGTTGGTAATGCTACTATGAAGTATTCCCAAAGGAGATGATTTTATGAATCTGTATGCGGTCAGCTTCTTTGGACACAGGCAAATTGATAATGTATTTGTAATCGAGCAACGCTTGGAAATGATGATACGGGAACTTCTTCTATCCAAAGAATATGTAGAGTTCCTTGTTGGACGTGACGGAGAGTTCGATCAGCTTGTCGCTTCGACTGTCCGTAGATGCAAGCGAACCGCCCGTGATGATAACAGCGCACTTGTTCTGGTACTGCCTTACGCAACAGCAGAATATCGAAACAACGAGCAATCGTTTCATGCGTACTATGATGAGGTTGAGATCTGCGCTAAAGCCGCAGAAAAGCATTTCAAGTCTGCCCATCAAATCAGAAACCGCACCATGGTTGACCGTTCGGACTTGGTTGTTTTTTGCGTGGAACACAACTCAGGCGGAGCTTACCAAACCATGCAATACGCAATGAAAGCAAATGCCAATATCATCAACTTGCCAGATGTAACCTGTTGACCCTCACACTCTTTTTCAAAGAAGGATGAACATGAACAAAAAGAAAATCTTACTTATTGTCTTTGCTGTAATTATTGTTGCGGTTGGCATTGTCGTTGCCGTAGTTTCACAGAAAGAGAAAGAAATGGACCCGGAAGAATTTCTGGAACGCTTTGAGCAAGCCGCAGAAGAAGTCCTGGGCGAAGATATTCAGCAGATTTCCAAAACGGAGCTTGTCGCCACGCTTACCTACGGTCACGAAACGGACAAGCGCAATAACATCTATTATAGAATTTTGAAAACTACATACGGTGAAGCCGGCGATCCGTCCTCTGTTACCGGTCTGAACACCGATGCCCTGAATGTACTTTTCCCCGTTGATATGATGGACAGTTGTGAAGAAATGATGATTCAGGATTGCCACGGCGCACTCTATAAAAAAGATGATACCGCTTATCTGTGTTGGACTTATGATCCCGAAGTCACTTATGTACTGGAGTATACTCCAAGCAAAATGCCTGACTCCGAAGTTTTGAAAATGGCAGAAAGTGCAGCCCCCATCGCCAAATAATACTTCACATTATAAAGCTAATGTTGCCACGACTTACCCCAAATAAGGAGAAGTCGTGGCAACACTTTTATGCCTGGAAAACAGTCCATAGGCAAACAGCACATTTATCCGCAACTATTCTTTACAGATACAGTATCATACTTTTGACCGCCTATTATCGCATCTACCGATAATTTGTACTCACCTTTGTTTGCAACATTATGCGTCTCACTAAAATGCAAAATTCCTTTTCCGTTATCCGTCCAAGTTGCAACGCAACTATTTCCATACCACAGTTTTACAGTAATGTATATGCTTTCACTCATTGTATTTCCAGTTATATAAACGACGCAATTTGCAGTTTTATTCTCAAACTCTAAATTTGGCATTATTCCAACACTCCGTGGAGTGGCTGCATTTGCAGTAACCGGAATACTCACCAAAATAAAAATGGCTAAAATAATTGCAATCTTTCTCATGATCTCCCTCGCTTTGATTAGGTAATTATACAAAACAGGTGGTGCTCACCGATATAAGGTTGCACCACCTGTTGCCGTTGTTTATGAGATCCTCTTTCCTTCATCCTATTATTATCTTTTTTTCAGAACAGCAGACAACACGAACATAGCAGTCGTAAAAACTGCATAAATGCCGTAAATCGTTAAAGTAACATTGTTGTTCCAAGGAAAAGACATTTCAGGATGGTTAAAAGCAAAAATCAGAAACAGAATTGCCAACAATACCAGTAGGCATCCTATCCCAAATAAGATTTTTGATTTTTTCATATTACCCCTCCTTTCGCTTCTTAGAATTTCTAATGATTACAATAGTTAATTGGTAGAAAAGGAAACAGTTGCAGTTTTGGAACTATCACGAATATCACGGGGAGTGATACCCGGCTCGCCCAAACCGGATACCTCAATGTCAATTCCAGCTTTTTTGTAACCTGCCCATACCAACTCGGAACAATACCAATCGGTTTCGGCAGAACTGGTATCCTTTGCAAAATCCAAAGAATAGTCTGCGCCTAACTCATCCTTGCAAAAAGAGACCGCCGTAGAAATATTGGTGGTCGTTGCGCTACTGACTCTCAGAATAGTTACTGCTTTATCATCAACTCTAGTGTCATCGAGGATGCTTCTGACAACACCAACATCGATTGCTTCAATTAAGCGGATATAATTAGTACCGTCGCCCCTGGAATAGATACCTTCGACGATTGCTACGTGGCCAGTAATACCAAAACCACCATTAGCTTCAAAAATAATATCGCCTTTCTTTACAACATTAAGCAAATTGTACTTACTGTATGTAGCAGAACTGGGACAAGTCGTACCGGTGTTATAATAATACTTGCTACTTCCACTGGAAGAGGAAGATCTTGCATTCGGATTACCCACAGAGAAAACAGGATAAAACATCTGCTCATATTCCGCTGCCGATTCGCCATTATAACTTGACAGAAAATCCTCATACGTCATAGCCAGATCAATATTGTTTTCATCTGCATAGGCGATGATATTCTGATACGCTTCTTCTAACCTCTGAACACTTTCAGCTGCATAAGCGGGGACGGAAATACCGAGCATCATGATTGCAGCCAACAACAAACTTAAAAATTTTTTTCATTGATTGACACCTCCATGCACTAACAGTCGAAAAATCATTCTTATTGAAGTAATCCCATTTACTAACTGCTTTAGAAGTTATTCAGCCCATTGGTAACGCCCCCTTTCATCTGTTTAACTATAGTAACGATGAAAGAGGGCGTTTTTGGACACCTTGTTAAATTATTTTTTTGGCTCGATACTTTCTGCCATTTTAATCAAATCTTCTTCATTAAGAGGACCGGAAATGTAAAACAAGGTTTCCTGCTTCTCATCCGTCCAAACTATTGCATTTGTTTCATCATTACTCAATGCAATATAAATTGTACCTGGCATTCCATTAACCAGAGTTTCCGTCTGTTTATATTTTACAGTATCCAAGAATAGGGAAGTACCCTCTGCCGAAGATGTATATGTTAATTGAAGAATAGAATCCTGTTGATCTGTATAAACGTAACTCTCTCCGTTAGGAAGTTCATAAGAAGAATAGAATTCATATCCATTAGGAAGCCAGCCCGGATTATATCCCGATGGTTTTTCTGCACCTACTTCACCTTCAAAGAAATACTCATAGTAATTCTCATATTGCTGTTTTACCCAACCGAAAACGATTTCTCTTGCTTCTGCACTCACCGCAAGAGTAGAACCGAATCCGATCAATATTACAAGCACAATGCTTGCTACCGTCCGTAGTGTTCGATAAAAAATCGGATGATGGGTCTTGCGAATTAGTCGCTTCATCTTTTTCTCAAACCGAGGTGAAAACTGATGCGTACATTCACTTGGACTTGGTAAACTGTCGTTAATAGCATCAGCCAGTTCAGCTGCGGCCTGTGCCAACATTTCATCAGTTATCATAGTATTCCCTCCTCCTTGCAAATCTGAAGCAATCTATTCTTTGCTCTCTGATCGAGTTTGATCGCATTTGCTTCTGTGATATTCAGCTGTTTCGCAATCTCTCTGCAACTGAACCCCTGATAATATTTGAGCAGGATTACTTGACGATAACGAGGTGACAACTTAGCCATACACGCAGCTAACCCATGCACCTTTTCTTCTTCTATGGAAATACCGGAAATCTCATCAAGGTATATGACTTTACTTCTTCGTTGATTGGCTCGATACAGATCGATTGCTTTGTTCTCAACTATAGTAACGACATAGACCTGCGTTTTTGGACACACCGGTTCACCAATTTTTGAAATGTTTTCTGCAATCTTCACGAAAGCATTATGGACAGCATCTTCTGCATCTTCCTCATTGTTGAGAACCTTGTATGCCGTATGATACATGAGTCCTCTATATGTAAGATATACTTTTTCAAATTTTGATTGATCCTCTGGGGAATCAATCATCATCAAATATATGAGCATGGGCATAATCCTCCAGTCTGAATGTAAACATTATACCATATTGTTACAAATTTTGTGTTATCAGCGTGTAAACAAAAAGTTCATAATTATTTTTTGAAGGGACTGTCCAAAATCCGCACCCTCAATCGTTATTATAGTTAAACCGTAAAAAGGAGAGGGTTCCGATGTTTTATTAAGTAGATTTACAAGTCTTTTACGTTGCATGAACGAGGAGGTTTCTCATGTTGAAGAAATTTATTAGCGTGCTATTGGCATTCGTAATGGTTTTCTCTTTAAGTGCTACGGCATTCGCAGCAGAAAATACTCAAACGTCCCCCTACAGTATTTCCTTCGATTTCAATGACCGTTCTGTACATACACAACAGTTTGAACTTGATGATGGTACAATTCTAACCATTGGCGCAGAGCCTGTGGCATCAAGGACAAGAGAGGCACTAAATGGTACATGGAGAATTTGGGGAGATAATGGATTGGCACGAATGGAGTATTACATTGAATTAGCTCCGACTTATAGTGGTAGTCCATATACGAAAATTACCCAAACCTGGGGATTGGCAGTTACCGGAAGGTTATCCAGTTTTTCTGATGAAACAATCAATATTGTTAGAGCATCTGAAACTTCGACCAAGCCTGCTATTGTAGAAGGATATGCAAAATTTAACTACTTAGGAAATCAGTGGATCTCTATCTGGACGCAAAGTGGAGGTGTCAGAGCTACTATTCGGAACGCAATCATCACAGTTGACCTTTATTAAACAAAAAAGGAGTGTACTATCTATGATGAATAACCTTAAGAGACTGCTATCGGTCGTCCTTGTATTATCGTTCGTATTGATCACCGCTGTCCCTGCAAGTGCGGCTACTACTTCGGGATATATGGTGACTACTGATAATACGCTTTATCGTATTGCTGAAGAGGTCGTTGGTACTACAAGGTTCGTATACACTCTTGATAAGAGTGCAAATACACTTAAAACAGAAGCATACGATGAAAGTGGTAACAAACTTTCCACTAAGCTGGTCGATTTGAATGAAATACTTGCTTCTTCTGAGTATGCCTACCCAACTGACGATGTTGCAGTTGCTTCTACTGGCTATTACCAGCATACTTTTGCAAACTATGAATACGATCAGTTGACAACGACGAAATACCAACTACGAAATAAGAATTCTTATGCTATCCGCTATACGACAAATAACCTCGAAGCAATTAATAATTATATTGAAGCAGTTGACCTTCTTAATGCGGCAGAACTGGCGGTGATTGCATCCGGCGGTGCAACTGTCCTATGGGCGGTTCTAACATATTTGTCTGGTGGATTAACTGCGGGTGAGGCTGCACTTGCTGCTGGCGCTGCTGCTGTTGAGGTTACAGCACTAAGTTTGGCGATCGATAATTGCCAAAGAGTTTGGCGATTGTATGTTGATGTCTGACTAACTAAGCAATAATCCATTTTGTCTTTAGCACATAAATAAAGCCACGGTCTACGCTCTGATTGGAGAGTGTAGACCGTGGCCCATTTTTTGATTCACTGCCGTTTCTAGCCCAATTTCATTTTTTCTTCCGATGTAACTTTGCAGGGTTTGTAAGACTGGTGAAATGAGTAGGCGGTGATATTATTCTTTTGTTGTCTGTCAATGATGTGCGAATACTATCTTTTGAAGGGTAGGACTCCTCATCATCAGTGTTTCTTCTTTAGCAGGCAAATAAAAACAAGCATCATTGCGGCACAAACCAATAAAATACCAATTGCTATAGCATGATGTGCAATCGAAATATATATTGCTCCAATCAACGCCGATATGATTGCAAAAATCAACAATAACTTTGAATAAGCTTTTTTCATATGCATTCTCCTTAATCTAAATCTTGAATATTCATCTTATTGATCTGCTTATTGCGATACTTTTTCTCTCTACACCCGGAATAGATAGCAAGAAGAATAATAGTCGGGATATTCGCCAGTAACCATACGATTAATATTTGAAAAACAAAACCTGCGGTCACGCCCTCGGATGGTACTGTCATATTAAGGGGATATAATAAACTGAAAAGTAATGCCACAATAGGAAGTATCAGTCCGGGCAATCTACGTTCTCTTTTAGAAAGAAACACCTGTAAAAAAACAATTCCCGCAAAAAGCAGAATGAGAAGAATTAGAGTTGAAGTTATTCTCATAATCTACACCTTACCTTTCACTTTTTTATATTCGCTGATTAGCACCTTTGCTGTATCGAAATCTATCTTCTCATTAATAGCCATTCTCTTAATTAGAGCAATATACGGCTCACTCTCAGTGTCATCGCTGATTTTTATTTTCTGAATAAGTCTGTCAAGCCTTAATCGGACTGTTGGATAAGTTACTTCATACTGTCTTGCTATCTCTTTTAACGAGCCAGAAGCTAAAAGAAATCTTTTGATAAACGATACGTCTTCATCATCAAGGTTAATAATCCATTCTGGTATAACTTGAAGTGCCATTTTATCATCCCTCCTTTAACTATATTAAGTATATCATTTAATATAATTAAAGTCAATGTTAAAATTTCTTTCAATATAATGCGCTTGAAATGCGACTCAAGCGCATTACATTATGATTTCAAATTTCTTAGACTCAATAAATCCTTCCAAAGGCTGCACAGTTTTCAGTTTCTTTTGTCTTGGAACTTCTTTCGTGTTCTTTTCTGCTTGCACTCGTCTTGCTGTTCCTCTCCAAAATGCAAAATAGAGAGCCACGACTGCTACCCCATTATGGAGTGACAGCCGTGGCTTTCTTTGTCAGCGGACAGATTTCTTTTCCTGTTCCTGCTCTTTCTTTTTGTCGATGTTCAGAATTGTCTCAACCGTCTGCTTGGCAATCAGCAATTCTTCTTTTTCTTTTCTTATCTTTCGGTATTCGGCATAATCCTGTTTCTTCTGGACAGTCAGACGATGAAACTCCTCATACAACGATTGAGTGGAGGGGAGCTTCGTGATCTGCGCTTCATCAAAGGCTTTCTTCGCTGCTTTGTGAATTGTGATTTCCTGACGATGTTCCTCAAAGAACTTTTTGCTATATCCAGACTTGCGGTACTCTACATAGATTTGCCTTGTATCACGGTAGTTTTTAATATGCTGCTGTAATGCCTGAACTTCAACAATTCGTTTCTCTGCGGCCTTGATGGAATCAGAAAGCTCATCGAAACGGGCAGACAGTTTTTCAATATGAGCAACCAGATCATTGTAATTGCCCAGACCTTTTTCTTTCAGAAGAATGACGGTACGGGCAGCTTCTTTTCGGTTGAACTTCTTTGCCCACTTCTCATAACCAACAGTTTTACCTTCAGCCATTTTTGCCTGAACATCAATAAGCATCTGGAACTGTTTCTGTGCGGGAGCCTTGGCAGAACCACCTCTGGATCTGTGCAGACTCTTACCTGAGATAACTGCTTGCAGTTCCTCTTTGCTGTACCCTTCACCCAGGGAACGCAGACGGATAAATCGTTTCTGGTCTTTCCCTTTGAACGCAGGTTGCTTTCCATCTTTGAACTCAACCCCCAAATCAGCCAGAGCCTGAATAAAGTCCTCAAAACTCTTGGGCTTTTGCTTCAGCACCGCATCAATGGCTTCACAAAGATCGTCACGTTGGGTACGCTTCTTCGGGTAGACAGTTCTTTTCTGTCGCTCTCCATAAGGTTTCGGAGTGATGATGGACAGTCCATGCTCCAGACAAACCATATCGCTGAGTCTTTGAACTGCCAGACCGGAAAGGAAGAAATTCTTAAACTTGCGACTGGCATCCAAAGAGGTAGAGTTATAAATGATATGGTTGTGTATGTGGGCTTTGTCGATGTGAGTGGCAACGATAAAAGCGTGTTTGCCCTTCGTCCATCGCATCGCCGTTTCATAGCCTACCTGATTTGCTTCCTCCGGTGTAACTTCTCCGGGCTTGAAAGACTGGCGAATCTGATAGGCAATGATATTGTTTTTTTGCTCTCTGCCGGTGGTGTGCTGATACTGCCTTTTGGAAAGAAGAAATTCTTCATCGGCAGTCTTAGGATCACACTCATAGGAACTGATAAATTCGCCGTCATTGGTTTTCGCTGCGTTCTGCGAGTAATCTGTTCGATCAGCCAGACACTGAGCGACCGTCTTGCCCTTGTTCACATGAAGCGCAATCAGTCTTGTAGCTGCCATTCACATCACATCCTTTCCAAAAGAAAAAGCCACCCGCAGGTGACTTTCTCATAAACTATCTCAGCATCTTTTCCCGATCTTCCGCACCACGCAGATATGCCAGTTTTGCCAGATGCAGCTGAATCGCATACAGACTGTTGATTGTGTGTTCGCATTGTTTCCAAAGGGCTGTATTCGATTCTCCAACGATACCTGCAAGGGTGTGAATGGCTACATCAGCCGCCTTTTGCAGTTCCGCATATCGTTCATCGTCCCCGGCGATTTCCCCGGTTACATCGTTATAGGCTATGTCAAAGTAGTGTTCCATAAATCCTCTGTCCATCAGTTTCTCCCATCTTAATAATAAATAAATTCTTTGATATGGTTGCCCAAAGTTTCAAATTTTACAACAGCCCAAACCAACAGGAAAATTGCGAGGATTGCCGCCAGTCCCATGCCGACAAGGATAGACAGCGAAGTCCACATTGCCTGAACGATGCAGTAAATGGCACAGCCTGCAATGACCAGAAGCAACAGCCCAATCACATAAGAAGAAATGTTGGTGAGCAGATTTCCAAGGATACAAATAGATTTTACAACGAACAGCACCGGAAGTGCTAATACTTTGAGCATCATCTTCATAAGCAAAACTCCTTTCTTCTAACTATATTGTACAAGGGGGATTGCAAAGACGCAACGATGTCAACCCCTATGTAAAATGAAAAGGACGCAAGGCTTTTTATCGCCTATGCGTCCTTAAAACTTAAATATTCAGTTCGACAAATTGGAATTTGTAAGAGTATCGTTATCAAAAATATTGCAACAAAAGGCTCAACAATGAATAAACAATCGCCCCTCCTACAGCACTTTCCATAAACCAATAGCCCTTTTGATAAGGACGTTTGCCATATTCTCTGTGTCTCTGAATCTCATCTAACATTATGCCTTCACAAAATGCTACTATTTCCTTATAGGTTTGCACATCATTGCCCTTTTTGATTTGTTCGACCTTTATTGCAAAATAAACAGCTGTCACAGCGATGACACACCAAAGAATCACTGTCCATTTATTACCAAAGTAAAACAACAGAGCTGCCGAAATAACAGCAGTAATGAGCAATGCCGTATAGTTTGCGCCGTAGTGATTGAACTTTTTAATTTCTTCTTGTTTGATTACTTCCTTCATAGTATCAATATCTCCTTTGATCAGTTTATCAAGAGAGATTTGAAAGATTTCACCCAGCAACACTAGGCTGTTCACATCGGGATAGCTTTTATCATTTTCCCAATTTGAGATTGTTTGCCTTGAAACATAAACACGATTGGCTAACTCATCTTGAGACAATTGCGCCTCCTGGCGATATTTTCTTATTTGCTTTCCGAGTTCCATCTCTTCACCTCCTTGCGTACTCATACTAATCAAAAAATCTTGTTTGCGCTATCAAAAAACATTGACATTGTGTATTTTTAATGTGTCAAAAGTATTTTACAGACCGATAAATTCAAATTTATCTAACTGTTTCTAAACAGACTTATTCAATAATATTATAGCGCATAGATGTGAACAATTCAACCAATGAAAGCGTACTGCCTATGTAAAGCCGCAGCCGAAACTGCGACTTCCCGACAAGTTGTCGGGGATTACTGGATGGATGCCAACCTGACAAGGACTTCTTTCATATCCGTCCAGATTTCTTCCAGACGCACCTGCAGGTCGTTGATGTCGGCTTCATAAATGCTGCCGGTCTCATTGGCTCGTTTTGCGTACTGGTTCAGGTTGTTGGAACAGATTCGCAGGAGCGAAACCAGAGCTTTCACATCCTGCAAATCCAGATTGATGCAGTAGCCATCCAGAGCCATCTTGCGAAGATACGCACCCATACTTCGGATACCAAGTTCATCCATCTTCTGATGGATTCTCTCGACTTCCTCTTTGGATGCAAGGAAATGAACATCCTGGTCTCGCTTTGCCATTACAACACCTCCTCACGGGCTTCAGAGCGTTTTGCAGGCGGGATATGCTCTGCCTTGGATTTCAGATCAGCCAGAACGGAAGGACGCTCTGTGCTTTTCTTTTCGGCACGGCTCTCCACTGTGTCCTCCATATTCAGAGCCGCATCAAGCTCTGCCAGTCGCTGACTTTTCGCCATCAGTTCCGCTTCCTGAGGGAACGGTTTTCCAAGTTCACCCTTGGTTGCTTCCTGCTGATTGTAGAGATTAGTCAGCTGTTCATTGGCTCTTTCAAGCCTTTCTGGGATGCCTGCAAGGGCATTATCCAGACGGGTAATGTTACCCCTCGCATCGGTGCCAAGGGCTACACGGTGGCTCATAGAGCCTTTCAGGATGATGTCGTACTCATGTCGGAAACTGTCGAAAGAAAGCTCCATTTGGAACCCACGGTAACTGCCCAAAGGGACAGGGTCGGAGCCTTTTGCTTCCTTACACGCTGCCAGAATCCACTCACCGGCAACTGCTTTTTCCGCATAATGCTTGCCACGGATGTCCATGCCACAGAACCCCTCGGAGATCTGCGGGTGAGCTTCTACGGTCTTAATGTCAGCTTCAAAGCCATGGATATATCCTGTCTGCTTTTCAATCTCAGCCGGGAAGTATTTCAGGAGCTTATCTTCCATGCGGTACTGCTGACTCTGGTGGTCAGCTTTCAGCACCTTCAGCCTTGCAACATCAATGTCCAAGTCCATCTTTTCCTTGATGAGAGGATTACCGGCACACAGCGCCTTGATCTCTGCATAGGACAGAGCCTGCTCGTCCACATCGTCACAGGAGCGAACCGGCGATTTGGAGGTCATAATCTGAGAAATAAACTTCTGCTTGTTCTCCAAGGTCTGATACAGATATGCGTCGAAGGTTCCCTCGGTCACATACTGATAAACCTGAACCTCTTTGTTCTGGTTGCCCTGACGGATGATACGACCGTTTCTCTGGGTCATATCGGACGGACGCCAACCCACATCCAAGTGGTGAACTGCCACCAGTTTGTCCTGGACGTTGGTTCCTGCGCCCATCTTTGCGGTACTGCCAAGCAGCACACGCACCTGACCGGTACGAACCTTGGCAAAGAGGTCTTTTTTCTTTGCTTCGGTGTCTGCATCATGGATGAATGCGATTTCCTCCGCAGGCACTCCGTTTGCAATCAACTTCGATTTAATGTCATCGTAGACATTGAACGTACCATCATTCTTCGGAGTGGAGAGGTCACAGAACACAAGCTGAGTCAGCTTATCTTCCTGACCGTCCTGCCAGATACGGAGAACATTTCCCACACAGGCATTCAGCTTGCTGTCCGGGTCATCGGGGAGCAATGGGTTCATCAGTCGCTGATCCAGGCCCAGCTTTCGACCATCGCTTGTGATCTTCAGCATATTGTCCTCGGACGGGTCTACGATACCGGCATGGACCGCCGCAGCTCGTTCCGAAAGCTCCGCTACCATATCCTGCTGATGTTCAGAGGGCTGAACCACAACAGTCTCAAACTTTGCTTCAGGAACAGGGAGATTCAACTGGTCAGAGGTCTTGATGTCTGCCACTTCCTTGAACATATTCATCAGTTCAGGAAGGTTGAAGAACTTTGCAAATCGGGTTCTGGCACGATAGCCGGTTCCCTCTGGTGCAAGCTCAATGGCAGTTGTTGTTTCACCAAAGGTAGATGCCCAGGAGTCGAAATGGGTCAGGTTCTTTTTCTGAAGCGTACCGTACTGGAGATAACGCATGACCGTGTAAAGTTCGGTCATGGAGTTGCTGACGGGAGTACCCGTGGCAAAGATAACACCACGACCGCCGGTGATCTCGTCCATATAGCGGCACTTCATAAACATATCCGAAGATTTCTGGGCTTCGGAAGTGGACAGACCTGCCACATTCCTCATTTTGGTGTAGAGGAACAAGTTTTTGAACGCATGGCTCTCATCCACGAACAGTCGGTCAACGCCCAACTGCTCAAAGGTGATTACATCGTCCTTTTTGTCTGCGGCAAGGAGCTTATCCAGTCTTGCTTCCAGAGATTTTCTGGTTTTCTCCATCTGCTTGATGGTGAAGTTTTCACCACGCTGCCATTTCAGTTCTGCGATTGCGCCCTCGATTTCATCAATCTGCTCTCGCAACTGTCGTTCCTGTCTTTCCGCAGAAAGAGGAATACGCTCAAACTGGCTGTGACCAATGATAACGGCATCATAGTCGCCAGTTGCGATACGGGCGCAGAACTTCTTACGGTTTGCGGTCTCAAAATCTTTCTTCGTGGCAACAAGCAGTTTTGCACTCGGATAGAGGTGCAGGAACTCATTTGCCCATTGTAAGGTCAGATGGTTCGGCACGACAAACATGGATTTCTGGCTCAGGCCAAGTCGCTTGCTCTCCATAGCCGATGCTGCCATTTCAAAAGTTTTGCCCGCACCAACTTCGTGTGCGAGCAAGGTGTTACCACCGTAAAGCACATGAGCGATAGCGTTTCTCTGATGTTCACGGAGTGTAATATCAGGGTTCATACCGCCGAAACGGATATGACTTCCATCATACTCACGGGGTCTGGTGGAGTTAAAGAGTTCGTTGTACTTTGTGACCAAAGCTTCACGGCGGCGAGGGTCTTTCCATACCCAATCCTGGAACGCATCCTTGATTGCCTGTTGTTTCTGCTGTGCCAGAGTGGTTTCCTTTTTATTCAGGACACGCTTCTGCTTACCGTCAGGATCTTCGATGGTATCATAGATACGAATATCTTTCAGGTTCAGCGTTTCTTCCAGAATACGATAGGCATTGGCACGGTCAGTACCATAAGTCATATACGCAGCCACATCATTATAGCTTGGGGAACTTTTACCGTTGATACGCCATTCTGCGGTCATTTCAGAGAACTTGACCTCAATGGAGCGTCGCAGGTAATACGGGGTTTCAAAGGTTTCCTGCATGAACTGCTGGATATAGTCGGCATCAATCCAGGTCGCACCCAGACGCACATCAATTTCAGACGCATCCAAGTCCTTCGGCTGTGCCTTTTGCAGAGCTTCCACATTGATGTTAAAAGAAGAATCGTGCTTTGCCGCCATTTCTGCGATACGCAGCTTGCTTCTCACATCACCGGAAAGGTACTCATCGGCAGTCTGCCAGCCTTCTTCGGGGTCGTTAGGACCCATAGGGTCTTTGAAGATAACCCCTCGCAGTTCGGTTTTAATGGCATCGTATTCTTCAGGAGTACCTAAAAGCTGTGTCATGAACGGCAGATCGACCTTGCCACGCTCACCGATGGAGATTGCCAGAGCTTCGGACGGAGTATCCACACTCGTCACTCTGCGTTCCGGCTTGATAGTTCTCTTGGTGAACATATCCGCCTTACTTTTCAGATTGCCGTCCTCGTCCACATTTTCCAGAGAACACAGGAGGTAATAAGAGGAATCGTCAGAGAAAGCCTGACCGTTGGCACGGTTGTTGATAAGCCCATGCTTTGCGGTAAAGGCATCGTAGGCATCATTGAGTTCTGCCTGTTTTTGCTGAATCATCTGATCCGGGAAGTCCTCAAGCTGATATTCAATCAGCTCATTGACGATACCACGCAGTTCCACCATGCCCATCACACGGTCTTTTGCTTTCTCATTCAGTTCCACATGGCGCATGATGGAGTTTTCACGGAAGTACACTTCACCGTCCACCACGGCATAAGAGAAGTTCTTTACATCAGGGGTTGCAGGAATGGTCTCTGCTTCTTTGCCCTTGTCAGCTTCGGGAAGTTCCACGGCCTGATAGGTTCCCTTGATGCGGGAAACCGCTTCTTTCAGAAGATCAGACAGTTCCACACCCTCAATAGGACGGACAGTAATATCCATACCGTAGGCGGTGCTTTCCTCCACCGTATCACCCAGAACCATTTCAGGGTGATCGACAAAATAGCTGTTCATGGTGTGTCCTTCTTCGGTGCGGTTCAGATGCACCCAATCAGGAACGATGTCGATAGGATGGTCACGCTTTTGCAGGAACAGAATGTCAGACACGACCTCTGTGCCAGCGTTCTTCTTAAATGCATCGTTTGGCAGACGGATAGCACCAAGCAGTTCTGCTCTCTGCGCCATATATCGTCTTGCATCAGAGTTCTTGGAGTCCATGGTATAACGGCTTGTCACAAAAGCGACCACGCCGCCAGGACGAACCTGATCCAGAGCCTTGGCGAAGAAATAGTTGTGGATGGAGAATCCCAACTTGTCATAAGGCTTATCGGACACCTTATAGTTGCCAAAAGGCACGTTGCCCACAGCCAGATCGTAGAAGTCTCTGCGGTCTGTCGTTTCAAAACCGGCTACCTTAATTTCTGCGTTGGGATAGAGCTTCTTAGCAATTCTGCCGGTAATGGAATCAAGTTCAACACCGTAAAGGCGACTACTCTGCATCTCAGGGGGCAGCATACCAAAGAAGTTACCGATACCCATGGCAGGTTCCAGAATGTTGCCGTTCTCAAAGCCCATCTGTCCAACTGCATCATAGATGGAGCGAATAACCGTAGGACTGGTGTAATGTGCGTTCAGGGTGGAAGCCCTTGCCGCAGCATATTCATCCTCGGAAAGCAGATTTTTCAGAGTGGTGTACTCCTGCGCCCAATTTCCCTTATCAGGGTCAAAGGCATCTGCCAGACCGCCCCAACCGACATAGTTCGACAAAATCTCCTGTTCTTCAGGAGTAGCGTTTCTGTCCTCACTTTCCAGTTTGAACAGGGTTTCAATGGCTTCAATGTTCCTTGCGAACTTCTGCTTCGGTCCACCTTCACCGATATGGTCATCCGTGATGTGGAAGTTTACCGCAGGAACAGGCGGGACTTCTCTGGTGGTAATGGACTGCTCGATCTGAGCGATGATGTCCATGACTTCGGCATTCTGCCATCCGTCCACCTTGGCATAGTCCTGAATGATGGTGTCCTTGCCATCCACGCACTGTACGAAATCCAGACTGCCCGGTAAAGGCTTTCTGGTATTCATCGCACCAAGCGCTTTTCTCTGTGTGTCAGGCAGTTCATGGTAGGCTCTCAGGGCATCTTCAAAGGAACTGTATTCCTTGATGTCCAGCGCACCACGCTTCTGAACATCTTCGGCAACATAGAAATGGTCAATGAAGTGTTCCGGCTGTACAGGCTCGGCAATGCCATAAACCTGTGCGTATGCCTTTTCATCAGGATAGTCACCATAGATACGGATGCACTTATGCTCCTGCTGATCGTAAACGGCAGCACCGTCATACTTGAACCCGTCATCCTCCATGGTTCCGTCTACATAGCCCTGGGCGGCTTTTTCAGCTTCTTCCAGAGTGTAGTAGTCCAGTTTATCATCGAAGCCGTTTTCAAAATGATGGTAAGCGGCAACCAGATAACGGGGAGCCATGCGCTCCTCGTAGCTGTTAATCATTTCAGGGGTCAGCCACTCCGGTTTGTCGGGAATCATTTCATACAGTTCACGCATCTTGGCGATCTGTGCATGACGGTTGCCTGCCCACAGATGCTTTTCGCTGTGCTGTCCTGCACCAAGGAAGTATTCGCAGTCCATACGCAGGCGGTCTAACAGCTGATACTCAGGGGTGTAGTCCCTCGGTGCGGTTTCGCCCAGAAATTCCTCTGTAACGGTTTTTTCTTCGGCGTGGGTATCAACCCTTACCGCATGGTTTCTTTCATCCTGAGAAAGCAATTTTTCAAAGTTCTCACGGTTCTCTGCACGGAAGATGGGATAAGCAAGGGTAGGGTCTCGCAGCTGAACTTCTCTGTCCGTGATCTGCTCCACACGGAAAGCAGTATCTTCCAGATATACCGTGTCACCGACTTGATAGTTCCATACCGGTTCCTTTTGGGCAGGTTCTTCCACGACCTCGACAGGCTCTGCCGCAGGAGCTTCAGGCTGAACTGCTTCCATAGCTGCTACGGACTGACGGACTTCCTCAAGGTAGTCATTGGCAAGCCATTCATCATCAAAGTATTCCGTAACACCCTCAGGGTCTACATAGTAAGCACCAGTCTGTTCATCCCAGATGGCATACTCGCCATCTTCGGTATCGACAACAGCGAAACGCTCGTTGACATCTTCCAAAGGATCTGCCTTGGCAGCTTCGATTGCCTGTCGCTCGGCTTCTTCTTCAGGGGTGAGATAGCGACCTTTCTTCATTAGGGAATCAATTCGCTGTGCCACCTGCGTCCAGGACATCTTCACATTGTCGCAGCCGCTTTTGTTATAACGGACACCCTTGGCATCGTGATCTTCACCACTGTGCGTTGCACCGGAACAGGCATGGGAATGACCGCCTGTACCATACTCATGCTTTAGGAACTCTGCCTTTTCTTTGGTGGAATGGTTTTCCTGCCAGTAGTTGTAGATACGGGCTTTCCCACCGGAAAAGCCACTTCCACGACCAGTCAGGTCTCGGTTGACTTCATCATCGGTAATGAACTGACGGACAAGGGGTGGATACATCATATCGGTCTGATACTCCCTGAGAGGGGCATCCAGTTCACCGATACGCTTTCCAATCTTATCGAGCTTATGATAGCGGAAGCGGAGCAGGTTGGGGTTCTCGGTAAGGGCTTCTCTGAACTCGGCATACTGCTGAACCAGAATGGACTGGAACTGCGGGTCAGCCAGTTTCTCTGCCAAATCCGCCGTTTCATCAGGGAACCCACGGAACTTGCCCTGATTGAGAATCGCCAGATAGTTTCCTTCCTTGGCTTCGCCACTCAGGTCACGATAGAGATACCAGATGGATTCAGCCAGTTTCTGACGCTCATAGCCCGGTGCTTCCACCAGTTCCACATTGGTCGCAAACTGACCGTTTTCAAGCAATTCCCCGATACGGGTTGCGGCATCTTCCCAAGGGATAATCTGCGCTCTGGGACTGTCAATGGCAGAGGAACCTTTGGCAAGGTGAATGCCATCCTCGGCATACCATGCAGAAATGTTTCCGCTGTCCTCTTTGATACCGAAACCGCCATGATAGACTTCTTTTAGAGTCTGGGCGATTTCCTCCACGGACTTCTGCTTCATATACTCCAGAGCTACGATTTTTCTGGCTTCATCCGTATTACTGCCAAGCAGTAAGAAGTGGTCAATTTCCTCCTGGGCAAAAGAAAAAGCAGAGGGCTTGAAGCTCTCTGCTTGGTCGATAAAACTGATTTGTTCATTTTCGGAGAGGAACAGGTTGAGCGTTAGCTGTTGATAAGCTCCGTCATCACGACTTCCTCTGCCTGTGCTTTCAGGCTGTTCATGTGCTGCACCCACGCCATCTGATTGGTCTCTTTGTCCGGTGCCGGGTTCTGCTCCAGATACTGCTTCATCAGCTGATCCATTCTGGTGTTCGCCGTGTCCTCGATCTCCCACAGATGCGGGAACAGGCTCTCCGTCAGAATCATGTCGTTCAGGAGCATCGGATTGTTCTGCTCCAGAAATGCTCTGCGCATCCTGCCATACTTGCCCAGAACTCTGTCGCTCTGGTTCTCCAGTACCATGTTCGGAATCTGGTAATCCCCAACCTGTCTGTAATTCATTTCGTTCATCATATTCGCTCCTTTCAGCAGTTCTGCTCTGCTCGTATTCTCCAATCGCTTTTTCGATCTCCCCGAACATCCTTGAACTGATGGCATTGACCGCAGTACCAAGGGCATTTACGGTCTGCCTGCTGTTAAAATCAAAGACCTTCTGGAAATCCTCATGCTCGAAGTAGTTGTCGGGATTCTCCACCAGTCGGCTGTACATTGCGTAGGATACGCTGTTTGCGACCGCTGTTTTGAAAGCCACTTCGATGTTAAGTTCATCATACTCCTCAAGGAAGCTATTGGCAACGATGTCGAGGAACTGCTTTCTGTTGTCAGCCCAATACTCCGAAGCGAGACTCTGTGCGATGTCCTCAAGCTGCGCTTCAAGCAGACCGTCTGCTTTCACGCCGAAGGTGCGCTCCATGGCATCCATGACATACGCACGATTCTCAGCTGTGACCTCCCACGGTTTCAGTTCAGGAGAAGAACGGCGAGTGCCGGTGTCAGCCACATCAAACACATAGCGCAGGTAAGGCTTATCCCTGTTGGTTACAAACAGGGCAATGCCGGTGGAACCTCGTCTGACATATCTGCGATATTTCTCGTCGTTCCATTCTTCATAGGGCTTACAGAAGGTAGCACCCGGACGCTGGGCATAGATCATCACCTGTTCGGGATAGGTGAAATCGTAGTTACGAGCCATTGTAGTCAGAAAAGCTGTCCAGTTATCCTTATTGGCTGTGATCCTGCTGATGGTTTCTCTCGCCAGCCCGGAATAAAATCGCTCTTTAGCGTTCATTTCATACCTCCAATCCTTAAAAGTCAGGATAAAGGTTCAGCCTTTCAAAAGTCTCATCGTCCATGGCGGACAGTTTGTTGAGAACGGAATCAGCCAAGGTGCGAAGCTCCGCTTCATCCTCGGCAAGCTGTTCCTTCATCTGCGTAAGTGCTTCACGCAGCCCCGACAGAGTGCCGGGGCTGTAAAGCATCATTAAATTCATTTCATCGTGTGTGAAGTCCATCATTCAATATCCCTTTCCGGATGGCTTCTGGAAGGTTTATGGGGCGTATCGAAAACCGACATTTCTTTCAACTGACCGAGAACCGAAGGTCGTTCCTCCGTTGCGGGAGCTTTACCGTTGTTGATGATACCATCCAACATCCCGTAATCATCCTCCATAGCCATCTCTGCGTATTTCAGATAGTTTTCGGGTTTCATAAAGCCCTGAAGCTCCACAAAGCCAATCCTATCAACATAGTGAAAGGATACCTCATGTACCACCTTTAAGGCTACGATGTCGCTCATGGACATACTGTGACCACGGAAGTCCTCAGGGTGGTCGATATTGAACTTGGTGTACAGTCCTTCCAACATTGCACTCTGATCGGTGTAAGGAGGGAGGGTTCCCGTATAAACCACATCGTAATGCTCGATGTCAGGTTCCTTGCCACGGCGCTGCAAAGCGGAGAGGGATTCAAAACGCTCATCTCTGGTCTCGTCAATGCGTTTCAGCTGAAGGACTGCGTAAGCGTCGGTGGAGCTTTCCAGAAAAGCCACCATTCTGTCATCGGGAGTGGTATTTCCGTGAACATCGTTCCATTTTTCAATTTTCATAGGCGTCCTCCTTATCGTTCCGGTTCTTTGCGTTTGGGAGAGGGACTGGCAGGCGCAGTCTTTTCTGCGGCCTGTGCCAGTTTTTCCATGACCGACTCACGCTTCGGAGGGTCGATCTTATCCAGCTGACTTCTTAACACCTTGGCAACCTCCACGGCGGTTTCCTCACGGGACTCGGCAATGGCTGTATCCAGGAACTCACGGTACGGAGCAGTCTTACCGGCGGCAAGATCTGCCTTGATTTCTTGGATATGCGCCTGCACATCATCGACCTGATCCATATACTCATAGGGGTCGAAGTTCTCCGCAAAACGGTCGAGCTTAAAGGCAAGCTCTGCGATAGGGTCTTTGACCACTACCGCCTGCCTGCCCATCTCAAAACCCTGTTCCATCACATCCTCGTAGACCATGGCACGAAGCTCTCTGTGTGCCAGATTGAAAGACTCCAGAATATCGGTTCTGACCTCGATCATGGACATTTCAGGGTTATCAACCTGACCGCCATCAATCTCGTTGTAATTCTCATCGAACAGGGTGTAGTCGTAGCCATCGTCACAAGTCTGGATAGCAAGGATTCTGTCCTTGCCGACCTTCCAGGCGGCTTCATCGCCCATGATTTCAGGCTCTGCCATATAACTTGCGCCGTTGCGCTCCATGATTTCTGCGAACTGGCAGATGTGGAACACATTCGTACCGATCTGGGTGTGATACTCGTCGATGAACTTACAAGGCTTCACGACGGTCTCATCAGGATAGTGAATCTGGATGCAGCCACCGTCAGGAATACGGAACAAGTCCTTATAGTGGCTGTCGATAAATCGGATGTCCTTACCATCCGGGTTAAACTTGTTCATCATTTACGCTTTCCTCCATTGTCAAATTCCATGTTGAACTTTGTGCTGCCATCCTCGGAGACCTCCATATACACCGTGGCATCAAAGGTATTGCCCGTCTTTTTCGACTTGCAGCCTTTCAGCTTGACCTTACCGGAACTAAGCAACTTCTGCGCCGTGGCAGAAGTCATGCTCTTGCCGATGCTGTCAAAATAGCGGTTGTTCTTCCATAGGGCAAATTTACAGCTTCGGTTAGAACAGAAAAATGCCTTGGCTTTGTCCTCTACGGCACTACCGCAGACAGGGCATTTGCCGATGGCATTGGCTTCTTTTGACAGAAGAACCTCGGAGTCACGGATTACCTCATAATTCTGAATCAGACCGGCAATCACATCTTTGATCTCGTCCATAAAGTCCTCGCTGGCATATTCGCCTTTTTCGATGAGCAACAGTTTTTCTTCCCAATCCGCTGTCATGGATGGGGACTGAATCTGTTCGGGCATGACTGTCACAAGAGCTGTACCCTTGTGGGTAGGAATCAGGTGCTTGGTTTTCTTATCGCCTTTACGCTCTAAAAAACCGATACGCACCAGTTTTTCGATGATACCGGCACGGGTCGCAGGCGTTCCCAAACCTTTGCGCTCCACCTCATCGGGCATTTCGTCCGCACCGGCAGTTTCCATGCTCTGCAGGAGCGTATCTTCGGTGTAGTGCTTCGGAGGGGAAGTTTTACCTTCCTTGATTTCCGTGCCGCTGACGGTCATTTCATCACCAACGGAAACGGAAGGAAGTGCCTGTTCCTTTTCGTCGATTTTTGTCGGACTGTTTTTCTTGACATAGGTTTTCCAACCCTCATGCAGAACGGTTTTGCCCTTTGCGGAGAACGCTGTGCCGCCGCAGTCCAGTTCAATGACTGTCTCTGCGTATCGGTACGGATCTCCAACAGCTACACACAGGCGGGTGGAAATGAGTTGCAAGATTGCAAGTTCACCCTTGGGAAGTTCGTTCAGATTGCATTTCTGCAATTCCTTGGTTGGGATAATGGCATGGTGGTCTGTGACCTTTTTGTTATTCACAACCTGCTCTGCATGGACAGGAACATTATCCACACCATCCACGGGGAATGTGTTGAAAGCCATCTTCACAAGGTCAGGCAGACTGTACGTCATGTCATCCGTCAGGAACCTGCTGTCAGTACGAGGGTAAGTGACCAGTTTCTTTTCGTAGAGGTTCTGGGTGTAGTCCAGGGTCTGCTGTGCCGTGTAGCCCAGCACACGGTTGGCATCTCTCTGTAAACTGGTCAGGTCATAGAGCGCAGGCGGCTTTTCGGATTTCTCTTTGCGTTCTGCCTTTGTGACAGTCGCCACAGAACACCCCTTACAGACAGTTTCCGCTTCGGGCTTTTTCTTGTAGCGCTCACTTGATGCCGTGAACCCGTCCAGTCCGATCTGAACCGTGTAGAAAGGTTCGGGCTTGAATGCGGCAATGGCAGCTTCACGCATCACCGCCATGGCAAGTGTCGGGGTCATTACACGACCGACATTCAAGGTCTGCCCGTAAAGGGTCGAAAAAAGTCGAGTAGCGTTAATGCCAACAATCCAGTCGGCTCGCTCTCGACACAGGGCTGCTTCATACAAAGCATCATATTCAGTTCCAGACCTGAGATTTTCAAAGCCCTCCTTGATTGCCACATCTTCCATAGAGGAAATCCAAAGTCGCTCAAACGGCTTTCTGCACCCGGCTTTGTGGTACACCAGTCGGAAGATCAGTTCGCCCTCACGACCGGCATCTGTTGCACATACAAGGCTTGCAACATCCTCTCTGGCCATGAGCTTTTTTAAGATACCGAACTGCTTCTTTGTACCGGAGGACACTTCATACTTCCACTCCATCGGGAAGATAGGAAGATCTGCGTATGTCCATTTACTGTACTTGGCATCGTAGGCTTCCGGTTCTGCCAACTCTACCAGATGTCCCACGCACCAACTGACAATGTAGCCGTTGCCTTCCAGGTAGCCATCTTCACGCTTGTTTGCCCCAAGCACCTTTGCAATACTCTGGGCGACTGAGGGTTTCTCAGCCAATACTAATTTCATTCGCATCTGCTCCTTTCCAAAAAATAAGCAGCCACACACCGTAGTGAATGACTGCTATGTAAAAATTAAAAAATTATTTTTTAATAGGTGTCCAAAATCGGATACCTAAATCGTTATTATAGGTAAATAAACAAAAGGAGGGGATTCCAATGGGCCATGATATGTCCCAGTAATACTTCATCTAAACAAAACTTAAGGAGGTTTTTCTATGAAAAAGTTTTTCTCTTTGCTGCTTGCTATGATTATGGTGTTTTCTATGTCTGCAACCGCCTTTGCTGCGGAAGTTTCTGAACCCGTAATTAAAGAAGCACCTGTCACCGAGGAAACCGTGACTCCCCGTATTTACTGGAACGGAACTGCCATTTTGAATACTACCAGCTATGAAAATATCACATCTTCCAACAACATCTTCAAAGATTCTCCTGTAGTTACCAGTAATGCAAATAATGCCAGCTATGTCTACATTCGAGTAATTGACGGAGATGGTGCCCAGATCGGTAACACAAAGATTGTGTGGCCCGGTAAATCTGTTACTCTTGATGCCATTCCTGCTTTTAGTGGTACATACACCATTCAGGGAAAAGCAGGTGTAAGTGGTACATACACGTTTAATGTCGATTGATTCTTGTCCAATATATGAAAGGACCCGGATGGATATCCGGGTCCTTTTACATCACTATCTGTAATAATAAGGTTGAAAGATACAAGACAGAAATATGTACAGGATAAAACCAATAGAAAAAACTCTTTGTGCGTATACTTCCTCTTTTGCCACTATAGAACAAAATTATAATAGCAGAAATGAAAACATAAATTGTTGGCTGATTTCCCGTCGTAATCATATAAACAACCAAGAATGCAATTACTTGACAGATTCGTTTTTGTCGTAACAAGTAGAATGACGTTATAAAAAGGATGCCTTGTCCGCCATAATCACAACGAATCAATTCTGCAATAAAGAATATAGTTACTACACTTAATAGTTGAAATAAACGAGATTTCATTTTATCAATGAAATTTTCCTTATTGCATCGTAATTTTTCAATACATAATAAGCAAAGCAGTCCCAAAAACAAGGTGAAATATACGTTTTGATATTCCCAATAAAAAGGAAAAGAACCTGCATTTTTTGAATAAGCATGAAAAAAAGCTATATCAAAAGGGATCTCTGATATAAAAGCAAACAACAACATTCTCCCAATATAGTGTTTTCTGTTTCCTGTGTAATGAAACCCCTCTGAGAGCAAAAAACAAAATAACGGGAACGCAATACTGCCAATACCATGTAATGGAAATCGTATAAAATTATCAAGGTAATGGAATTGCTCCCAATTCATTATCCCATTTTGATACATAGGGAACCATACCGTACTTGTACACCATGATAAAACAATTTTGCTTAGATGATCTATAAACATGGTGACACAAGCAATTGATTTTATACCCACACCTGATAGAATCTGAAAATTCTTGAATTTATCTCTATACAGTTGAATCATTTTGCCACCTCCCGTATCTGCTTTATTATTATAACGAATGGAGATACTAATTTTGGACAGTGGTGCACAAATTTTCTTACTTAGATTTTTTGTTCGCATTCTATGTAAAGGCAATCCGAAGATTGCCCCCAGGCATCATGCCTGTTCTTGGTTATACGGGTTCATTGTCCTCATCGTCTGCGATGAAGTCCACATCATCCTCGTCCTCATATTCCTCGCTGTAACCGTAGTCCTCATCATCGTCTACATAGTCCGCATCAGGGTCAGGCTTCGCAGCTTCTTTTTCTTTCTTCTTGTCCTTGAACTTCTTGAACACGAAGAAACCACCGCCGCCGATCAGAGCCACTACAAGCAGAACAACAGGAAGCATATTGGTCTTAGGCTTCTCAGGTTCAGGTTCGACTATATCAGGCTCAGGCTCTGTCACATCGGGTTCCGTCGCAACGGGAGTATCCTCCACAGGTTCGGTGTACTTGGCAGCTTCTTCCTCACTCATCAGCATAAGCAGGTCAGCTTCATCCACCTGATTCAAGAAGTGGACAGTCTCGTTGCCCTCATCGTCACGGTCGATGATGATATAAAAGTAGTTGCCGTTCTTCGTAACCGCAGTAATGAACTGCTTACCGGACTTGTCAGCAGAGCCAACATCGTCAACCAGAGTCAGATTGCCGTCAGGAGTAAGGGCAGGTTCGCTTGTGTCCGTGTCCATGTTCTGCATGAACATACTCATAAACATCATAAGCAGCGCCATATCCATTTCGCTGTTCTGCTCGGCTTTCTCGATCAGTTCCAGATAGTCGCTGTGAACATAGCCGTTCTTTTCGGGAACGGTGATCTGATACCAGTCACCCTCAACACCGACTACCACAACTTCCTCGCCGGGACGGAGCTGGTCGATGATCTCATAATTCATGCCTGCGCCGGTACGCACATTTAGACGGGAACCGTTCGTTACCACCTTGCCGGTTCCCATGCTGTTATCTTCGGTTTCCTCGGCATCGTAAGTCCATTCCTCACCGTTGAAAGAGAAAACCACCGTGCCATCCTCATTGACGGTCACGGTGTACGGAACTTCCTCGGAAGTCTGATCTTCGGTTTTCTCAGGGGCAGTTTCCACGGTTTCTGCCTTTTCCGTGGCAGGAGTCGTTGCACTCTCATCGGAGTAGGCAAACGCCGTGGTCGAAAACACTCCCGTACACATCACAAGTGCCAGCAACATGGCACCGAATCTCTTAAATTTCATCCTGCATTTCCTCCTGTTCATTCATAGAATTGATAGTCTCAGGCTTCGGAACCATATCTGCCGCAAACATACGGAGCAGTTCGGAAAGCTGATCGGGGGTAAGGTTCGCAGCGTGAACCAACTCGTGAATCTCAGAGTTTTCTTCCTCACGGTATCTGCGTTCCAGGTCTTTTACTTTGGCATCCCATTCAGCCCTTTTACGGCGGGCTTTTTCAAGGTCTGCACCAATCTTATCCAACTTGGCACCCAATAGATATTCCTCCTTAATTTCTGATTCTGCCGAAGCAGTAAAAATGCGACTGCCAGTAGCTCGATTCAATGGAAGCGTAAGAAATCGGGTTTCCGCAATGGATCATCATTCCGTTGCCTACATAGATACCGACGTGCGATGCACCGGAGGTATCATAAGTGCCTTGGAAGAAAATCAGGTCGCCCGGTTTCGCAGAGCTTCTTGGAATAATGTCACATACACCCATCAGACCGTTGGCTGTCAGTCTGCCGACACTCCAACCGTTTCCGCAGTTATTGATAACCCACGAAACGAAACCGGAGCAGTCGAAAGAGGTGGAAGGACTACTGCCGCCCCACACATACGGGTATCCCAGATACTTCTCGGCTTCACGAATCATATTGGCAAATCGTGTGTCCGTCAGAGCTTCGCCCGGAATGTCATAGTCGGTGTATTCACCGGTCACGGCATAGATGTCATCCCCGAAAATGTCGGGTCTGTTGCCGTTGGTCTGGAGCAGAACTGCGTAACGCTCCATTTCATCCTCAGACATACCGGAACTGCCGATCACTCGGTTCAGACCGATGTTTTCCAGTTTTACATTCAGGATATAATACTCATACTCGACCTCAACTTCGTACTCGTATTCTTCCTCGTAGGTTTCTCCGGTTTCAGAGTCAGTCCAAGTGTAAGTTCCGGTGCGGGTCTCTGTACGGGTCCTGATTTCCACTTCTTCCGTCAGGGTCAGTTCATACTGCTGATCGAACAGCCTTTGCAGAGTGCTTTGAACTTCCGAACGGGTGTAGTCCTCAAACTGTACCGTCAGATATGCCGCAAGCTCATAGGGGTTGTGGTTGATTTCATCAAGGTCATAACGGTACTCATCATAGCCGCTATGGGTTAGCTCGATGTTGTTGATCTTGTTTCGCAAGGATGCTTCCAGAGCCTTGTAGTCGTTGTCTGCGCCGATGATGTCCTCATCGTTGGCAGTAAAGGAAGTTCCAAGGACTACCTGCGCTCCACCCTGGAACATGGCAGTACAGGACGAGAACATACTGCAAATAATCATAAAAAGCAGTCCTCCCGCCAGAACCAGAAAAATCGCTTTGGAGTGTGTAGTACAAAACTCCGTCACTTTCTCTGTGATGTTCTTGGCTCCCTGGGCTGCTTTTCCTGTTGCCTTGCCTGCACCCTTGGATGCAGATGCCGTTGTCGAAGCGGTGTTCTTACCTGCTTTAGCGGCAGCATATTCTTTCTTGATCGCCTTTTTCTGTTGCCAACGGGAGAAGGGATTGGAACCTGCATCGGGATTGTCCTTTTTGAACTTCTCATAAAGGGCATCCACATTGGCTTTATCTGATTTCTCCACCAGTTTGTCAGCCTTGGCATGAGCTTTCAGCTTGTGGCTGTAAACGGCATGATCGACGGTGTAGGCAGTGGATTCCACTGCCTTTGTCATTTCCTGTGCGGACTGAACACCGACGTTATCATCTTCGTATTCAGATACTGCCTGATGCGCTCTGGATGTGACGGACACCGCAGCACCACGGCTTGCCATGTGCTTTGCCACAGACGGCCTTTCGATTTCCGTAATGTCCGCTTTTTCAAAACGGAGCTTTGCTTTACGGGAACCGGCAGCGTCCTTTTCCAGACGGAGCTTGGTGGTTTTCTTCTTGGAAGCTAACTTGTCTACCGCTTTCTCTGCTTTATCAGCCGCCTTGTCTGCACGAACAGCAGCTTTCTTCACATGAGAGTCGGCAAGGTCATCTTCGGTGAAACGGAGTCTGGTAGGTTTCTTAGCCATACATTACTCCTCCTTGTCAGTTACCACCTCGTTCAGCTTTGTGGTCATAATGCGGTAGAGTTCCAGATCAGTCGGGAATCTGTCGATGAACGGCAGAATGACATTGCCGTAGAACAGAAGTCCTTCACCCTCACCGGAGTTGGTTACATAGGACAGCTGATGGGGAGAAATGTTCAGACGCTTCGCAAGGATGCTTCTGTCCTCACTTGCCTGATTCAGCATATAGATGAAGTCAGAGTTTTCGAGGATGTTGGCAATCTCAGGGGAGCGAAGCAGGTCTTTGACATTCTGCGTGATGCCGGTCGGCAGACCGCCCCACTTACGGAATCTTTTCCAGATTTCCACGGAGTAGGTGGCAGTCTGTTCTTCCTTCAGAAGCAGGTGGAACTCGTCGATATAGTATCTCGTGGACTTACCTGCGGTTCTGTTGGCAGTAACACGCCCCCACACCTGATCCTGAACAATCAGCATACCGATTTTCTTCAGCTGATTGCCAAGCTCCTTGATGTCGTAGCACACCAGACGATTGTGAATGTCCACATTGGTGCGGTTGTTGAACAGCTTCAAGGAACCCTTAACATAGATTTCCAGAGCCGTTGCGACATGGTGGGCTTCCTTTTCGTCCTGTTTCAGAAGTGCGTTATACAAGTCCTCCAGCACGGGCATATTCTCAGGAACAGGATTATCGAAATACTTCTGGTAGATCTGATGCACACAACGGTCGATAACCGTCTTTTCGATAGGCTGCAAGCCATCCTTACTGCCCATAATCAACTCACAGAGGGACAGGATGAAGTCGGCTTTCAGAGCCACAGGGTTATCATCCTCGGAGTAGTTCAGGTTGATGTCCATAGGGTTGATATAGTTGGTACTGGAAGAACTGATTTTCACGACCTGACCGTTGAACTTGTGAACCAGAGCCGCATATTCTGCTTCCGGGTCGCAGATGATAATGTCATCATCGGTAACAAGGAACGCATTGGTGATCTCACGTTTTGCTGAGAAGGACTTACCGGAACCGGGAGTACCAAGGATAAGTCCGTTGGGGTTCTTCAGTTTCTTTCTGTCCACCATGATAAGGTTATTGGACAGAGCGTTCAGACCGTAGTAGAGGGTTTCTTCACCGTTCTGGAACAGTTCCTGCGTAGTGAAAGGCACAAAAATAGCCGTGGAACTGGTAGTCAGACCACGACGAATCTCGATCAGGTTCTGTGCCAAAGGCAGACTGCTCATCAGACCCTGTTCCTGCTGAAAATCCAGTCGGCGCAGGTTGCAGTTATGCTTCTGGGCAATACTCTGTGCCTGGAACACATTGTTTTCCAGTTCCTGCTCGGTGCGACCGGTATTCATCACAAGGAATGTCAGCATGAACATTCGCTCGTTCTGGCTCTGAAGTTCTTTCAGGAGTGCCTTTGCATCCTTGCCGTAAGTGGCAAGGTCAGAGGGAATGATGTCCATATCGTAACCGGAACGGACAGCCTTTTTCTGTTCCTCGATCTTGGAACGGTCAAGCTCCGTAATGGTTCGCTTGATGGTCTTGATTGCCGCAGTCTGATCTACAGACTGGATGTGCATGGTCACAATCTGGCTGGACTCCATATCCAGAAAGTCTGCAAGCATACGGTCACTCAGGTCGGATGCCGTGATCTGAAGATACGACATAGAGCCATAGATACCGCCCATCTGGAAAGTACGGTTGGTCTTAAAGGCGAAGGAAGTCGGTGCAATAAAGTCCTTTACGGACAGACCGGACTCCACAAGGTACTTCCAGTCGAAGAAGAACTTGTCGTTGTCGCCCATGTGGAACATGGAGTGCATCAGGCGAAGTCTTTCCTTGCCGTTCATCGGGGTTGCGATAACACCCAGACGGCGGAAGTTGTTGAGCAGGTCATTTTCGATGTGCTGAAGTCTCGGCTTTGCCTGTCGCATGGAATCAGCTTCAATGCCGAAAGTCAGGAACTTGGTCTTTGTCAGACCGTTGTTGCCCTGAGACAGCTGCTTTTTCAGCATCTGACTGTACTCGGCACGGACAGAGTTGAACGCATCCTTGCGGAACGGAATGCGGATACTCTTTTCAAAGCTCTCCGCATCGGTACTCATGTTCATAAAGGACAGTTCAAAGTGGATGGAACTATCAAAGAAGTTCAGGAATCCGCACCACTCATCAAAGATGGCAGTCTTATCTTCCTGCTGTGCCAGCTGATAGTTGATGTCCTGAAACTGAATGGTCTTGGTATAAAAACTGTCGGTGACTCGGCAGATGCCGTCAGGGAACATTCTCTGGAAGGGAATGGACTGCTGGGCAGTCTGCGGTACACCATTGTCTTTCTTAGCTCGCTCCACAACAGCTTTAATTTCTCGCTGCTGCTTGCGATTCAGATTTGCAGGCATTTTTACTTCTCTTGCCTGCGGCTTCTTCTTGAAAAACAATTCGCTCTACCTCCTTTTCAAGATGATACTGACGCACCAGAGCGTCGTAATAGTTGTTCGTCTGATAAGGGCGAACCTTGGGACGAATGAATTTTGCCTGAATGAAATGCCCTGCGATGACCTCTAAGGGCTGTCCGTCCTTTTCGTACATTGCCAAAAAGAACAGGGGCAGCATGACGATAATCATGGTCATAGCGGCAAGGCTGACATTTCCCAAACTCTTGACCAAAAAGAACAACGGCACTCCGATGAGCGCCGCTGCTCCGAAACAGATCAGCTGTCGTTTGGTCAGGTTGAAAAACACCTTTGTTTTTACCCTCGTCAGGTCACGGGGTACGGGGATATATGCTGCCACACGAAACCTCCTTCCTTAGTGGGCTGAGAACACACCCTTGGCGAGAGAACCGGTCTTGAACAGGGTGAAGCAAAGCAGGACTGTGTAGCCCATGACACCCCAGATAGAACCGATGATGTCATCGGTGAACGCTATCGACTGTACCAGTACCGCATAGATGCCCACGCAGATCATAATGAGGAAGCCTTGGAAGCCGATGGCGAACAGGGATCTCAGGTAGTTCTGTCCGATATTGCTCTGTTCTCTGTTTCCGAAAGTAGAGAACGGAATCGGAGCAAGGCTGACCATCAGGTAAATCTCGATCATACGACCGTAGACGATAACAAAGATGATGATTGCCAATGCGGACATCGTGACCTGCACGATAAAAGATTGCAGGAACAATCCAAGCAGAGGACCCAGTTCCATTGCCATCAGCGTGTCTTGCATATTCTCAAGCGCCGAAGCATCTACGGCTGTATTTCCTGCTATGATGCCGCCGCTTGCGTTGATGACATTCTGCGTGACATCGAAAACCGCCATGGTGATGTTGAATGTGTTTGTGATTAACATGACCGCAACGAAGGTCTTGAACACCCATTTGAAAAATGTCCATGTCTCAAAGTTCGCCAGATTGTTGTGGTCAATAATCATTTGAATTAGCTCATAGCAGGCTATGAAGGTTAAGATTAAACCCGCTATCGGGATAATCACTGACTCGGAGATGTTGCGTACCATGGCAAAGACCCCCGGCGAAAACGCCGCCGGGGTCATGCCAACGGAGGTTGCTATCTCGCCAACCTGGTTGTTGACGGACTCAAACATCCCCGACAGATTACCCATGATGGCTGAAACGAGCATTTCTTTCAGCCAGTCCGTTATCTGTTGGAGTATGCTGTCCAAAGGCGATTACCTCCTTTTTCGCTGATTAACCAAAGAGACCGGAGAGCAAAGGAACCAGAGTGATACCGATGAGGGCGACACCGCCGCCTGCCATCAACTGCTTCATACCCTGAGACTTTGCACCAGGGTTGTCGTTACCGTAGCCTTCCAGAAGATTGATCGCACCCCAGATGCCCAAGCCTGCGCCCAAGGCAACTACCAGAGTCTGAAGAACAGTTACTGCGCTGTTGAAAAATTCCATATATTATTTCCTCCTTGAAATGAATGTGGGGCTGGGTACTTTGACCCAACCCCGTGTTTGGTTATTGAGTTGTGATCGGCTGACGATTAGCCAAAGAGACCGCTGAGCAGAGGTACGAGGGTGATGCCGATGAGAGCGACACCGCCGCCTGCCATCAGCTGCTTCATGCCCTGAGACTTCGCACCAGGGTTGTCGTTACCGTAACCTTCGAGCAGGTTAATTGCACCCCAAATGCCAAGACCGGCACCCAGAGCCACCACGAGAGTCTGAAGAACGCCTACTGCGCTGTTGAAAAATTCCATATATTTTCCTCCTTGAAATGAATGTGGGGCTGGGTACTCTGACCCAACCCCTTGTTTGGTTATTAAGTTGTGTCTGGCTGACGATTAACCGAACAGACCAGAGAGCAGAGGTACGAGGGTAATGCCGATGAGAGCGACACCGCCGCCCGCCATCAGCTGCTTCATGCCCTGAGACTTCGCACCAGGGTTGTCGTTGCCGTAACCTTCCAGAAGATTGATCGCACCCCAGATACCGAGACCTGCACCCAGAGCGACTACCAGAGTCTGAAGAACACCAACTGCGCTATTGAAAAATTCCATATATTTTCCTCCTGTAATTTGAATTTGTTTTTGAAATAGAAAAAGCCCTCCGTGATACCGGCTTTACACCGGACGGAGGGCAAGCACATGGGGGCTATTCAATTACAATCATATCTATCACCACCGCCTTTCTGGGCAAAAAGAAAAGCCCCGACCGAAGTTACACTTCACTCAGAGCAAAATCCTTGTAGACTGTTTCGTTTTTACTGCGCTTTCTGCCCACACTTTCCGTAGGGGCAAGTTCAGGGTAGGTTGCCTGCACTTTCTGTCTGCTTCGACGGACAGTTTCAAAACCCGGAAAGCTGTGCCTATCCAGTTCCTTCAAAAATACGGGAACCGTCATGGCACGAATGTCGATACCACGCAGATCGGAATAGTGTTCCAGTACCTTCAGGTACAAATGATTATCAGTATTTCTTGCCTTGTTGTCCTGTTCCAGAATCTTCTTGACCAGAGCAGATACAGTTTTCAGATTTTCCAAATGCAAACCTCCTTCATCAATCGGCATCGACTACTACATATTCATCACCTGCCTTCAATTTCAGCCTGCGACTGAGGAACTGTTCGATGTTGAACTCGTTCTTCTTGTCGAAGTCTGAGGTGTACTTATAGTTCGGATGCTGCGTCAGGTCGTATTTGTCCGACTTGAACGGTCTCACACCACGCAGCTGTAGGATGCACTTACCACCATCCAGAACCGCCAGTTCGTCCACGGTAGCAAGGTCTTTGCCCAGCTTCTGATAGTTCATGCCGTAGGACGGGCTGTTACCTCTGGTATTTGAGGTGTTGTAAGTGTCGATAGTTTCTTTACCCAGAGCCTGATTCAACTCTTTCAGCGTAGTCGGCTCAGAACCGCCGAGGAAAATACGGGAGTCCATGTTGCCGATGATGGTATCAGCGTTGTCCTTGTAGATGGCTTTCAGCTGTGACTGTGCCTGAAGCACCAGACAGGCCGAAATCTCACGGCTTCGGATGGTCGCAACCAACTTCTCCAGATTGGGAATCTGTCCGATGTTCGCCGCTTCGTCGATCAGACAGCGCACATGAACCGGCAGTCTGCCACCGTACACATCATCTGCTTTTTCGCAGAGCAGATTGAACAACTGGGTATAAATCATGGAAATCAAGAAATTAAAGGTCGCATCCGTATCCGACATAATCAGGAACAGCGCCGTTTTCTTGTCTCCGAGGGTATCCAACTGCAATTCATCGTAGGCAGTTACATCTCTGACCTCCTGAATATCAAACGGGGCAAGTCTCGCACCGCAGGAGATCAGGATACTCTTTGCCGTTTTACCGGCAGCCAGTTTGTACTTCTTGTACTGGCGAACTGCAAAGTGATTTGGCTTTTTCTTTTCCAGAGCTTCAAACATCATGTCCACAGGATTCTGGAACTCCTCATCGTCCTCACGCACCTCCATTGCGTTTAAGAACTCGATCAGAGTTGAGAAGTTCTGTTCCTCAACCGGAGCTTCGTAGTGGATATAGCCAATCAGGGCGCAATACAGAAGTGTTTCTGCTTTCGTCCAGAACTCGTCACCGGCTTTGCCATCGCCCTTGGTGTTCGCAATCAGCGTAGTCACCAGTTTCAGAATGTCTTTTTCTGAATGGATATAGGCAAACGGATTGTAGCGCATCGACTTCTTGAAGTTGATGGTGTTGAAAATCTTGATGTTGTAGTTATGCTTCAATAGGGCATTCCCGCACTCAATGACGATACTGCCCTTGGGGTCTGTGACCACATAACTGCTGTGCATCTGGAGCAGATTAGGTTTCAGCCAGAACCTTGTTTTACCTGAACCTGAACCACCGATTATCAGTACGTTCTTATTTCTGGCATTGGCGGGATTCTTCGGTCGGTTGGACATCATCAGCCTTTCCGTCTTGGTCAGGATGATATTATCTTCAAACTTCTGATCCATGAATGGCTCAATGTCTTTGGAAGTACCCCAACGGGCAGAGCCGTATTCTTCGTTATGGCGATACTTCTTTGCGTTCTTGCCTTTCAGGTAGACCGCAAGGCGGAGTCCTGCGCCGCAGATGATACCGACCACCAAATCCAGAGGGTGAAAGCTCGGTAAAGGATTGCTCAGAGCCACCATGAAGGTATCAAAAAAGCCGAGGAGTTTTGCAGACATATCTGCACCCTCGGCTAATCGCCATGCTTCACCCAAGTTGGTTGCGAACAGTCCCAACAGGATATACGGGATGCTCAGGATCAGGAGCTTTTTGATGTTTACATTCTTCATCACAAATCACGCTCCTGTTTCTTTTCTCGAACCTTCTTAGGAATGGCAGCGACAATCTCTTTGAACTTTTTCAGCTGTGCCAGAACGCTCGGTTTCTTGTCCTTCGTCAAAGCCCTCGCCTGATGTTCCTTGCAGATAGCATCCAGGGCATCTGCATCCTTGGAACGGACAAAGACCAGATAACGGGGAGGATCTACGGACTTATCTTTTCTTACGGCAAAGTCCACGCCGTATTTCTTGGCAAGTCGTTCAAAATCTTTGATGCCACTTTTGTCGATCTCGACATTAGTGGCACCCTGATTCTGAGCCAACAGCTGTTTCACGGTCTGTTTTCCATGAACAGCGGGGTCTCTGGCTTTCTGTGCCTTGACCTTTTCTCGGTGCTGCAAATACTTGCGAATACCGGCGACGATAGTTCGTCCAGTCAGCTTCGTTGTGCTGATAGCGAGATTTATCGTCCTGTTTTCAACTTCTTCCTGCATGAATCATCACCTCCTGCAAGCAGTAGAGTGAGGGTTATCGTGCCATATCTCTGCGGTCGTAATACAGATTGCCCTTGGCAACTGCGGCATGGCTGATAATCTTAATGTCACCGGCTTTCTGATGTGCCAGGGCTTTTTGATACCCAACTTCACCCAGAAACAGGCGGGTGCGTTCACCTCTATCGCCTACGGGAGAATTGTTCGTCAGGACATCAAAGATAATCATGTGCTTGGTGTTTTCATCGAAACGAGCCAAATCCAGATAGGTGTGACCCTTGTATTCCTTGGCACCATCCAGAATGCGGCGGCGCTCCATAAGGTCTCCGATAGTGGAGCTTCGCTTTTCCATACTCCCTCCTTACAGCGAATCCCTGTCGGGACTGCTCTTGTGGGGAGTGGGAGCCGCTTTTTCAGGTGCATCTGCTTTCTTTACCTTGTCATCAGGCAAAGGCAGAGCCATGATACTGCGACCCATACGGACGAACATTTCAGGCTGATGGAAGTGTTCTTCATACTTCTTCATCTGTTCAGGGGACAGGGAGCAGAAATCTTCCTCTCCAAGACCAACAACATAGAAGTCACCGGCTACGATGTCATAGATGTCACCATCTTCATCACGCAAAGCTCGGTTCAATTCACTTCCATTCAGTTTTCCTTCCTCGTTCATCACCAGAGCCACAGGATCTTCAAACGGATAAACCGCCTGAATATAACCGCCTACGGCTTTCTGCAAATCCTCCAACTCGCAGCCAATCTGCACAGGCTGGGGATACATATTGGGACGAATCAGGAGAACATCCATCATGGGAGTCTGTTCCTGCTGAATCTCACGTTCTGCCTGAGTACCAAACTCCACACCGGTGAAGTTTTCGGCATCCAGAATATGCTCCGAATTGTAGTAGGCTGTTTTAACCTGTTCCTCCGCAGCATCACGATTTTCAGCCTGCACCGTGACCGTCTTTTCCAAGGTCTCGGTGATTTTTACGTCATACTCTTTCAAGTGTCATTACCTCCATTTCTTTGAAAATAAGAAAAGCGACCATCCACGAACCTCTTACAGTTCATAAATAGTCGCTTCATGTTCCCACTGAGATACACACATGGATTCCAGTTCTTCGATTAGTTCCTCAGGCGTAAAGAACAGATCATCTCGGCTTTCAACCTGTTTCTTGAATACACGATAGTCAGAAGTGTAACCAGTATCATCGGGGCCGACAAACATAGTTACGCAGCGAACGATTGCAAAACTCATGTCCTCTAAAAGCCACAGTTCTGTTTCATACATGATTTTAGCACAGTCCAAAACGGCCTGATCCACATCAGAGATAAGCAGACAAGCTCTCTGTCCGAAAAGTTCCAGACCTCGATAGTCAAAGGACTTATCATAGCCGCCATCAACAGAATACTGATATACAGTCTGCATAGCCCCTCTCAGGGCAATACATACCTCAGGCATACAAAGCCCACCGGCATAGCCGATTTCTTCCTCGTCATAACCCTCGTAATCATCGGGTTCAAACAGTTCAAACAGCCAGTCGATTGCTTTACTCATTTCTTTTTCACTAAACAGGGGGAATCACCTTACCTTTCCATAGATTTTTCTCTTTTCTTCTGCCATTGCTCAAGCAGCTGAATGATTTTATCCTCCATCTGCTTATTGGTATAGGATTTGGGGAAATATTTTCTCAGGGCATCCGTTTTGAAAGTTACCTTGCCTTGTTCCTCCTTTTTGATTTCATTCATAATGTCGCACATAGCATCCAGAGTACACTCGCCCTCCTGTGCGAGTTTTTTTATTCTCTGCGCCTGCGAAAGAGAAGGCGTAGTCTGGGCATAGTCCATGGCAGAAAGAAAATCCTGCTGTTCTTCTCTCGCCAGATAGGAGAGTTCTACCGCAGGATTAAACTTGAGCTGTCCGTTATCCACCATGTCTAACAGTTCAGGAATAAGCTCTGTCAGACGGATATATCGCTGAACCTGTCTGCCGCTCTCACCGCTGTCAGCGCCGACCAAATCGGCAGCTTCCAACTTCCTGACAACTTGTCGGGAAGTTAAATCCGACCTTTCGCCTTGGTGTTTAATGGCATCCAGTTTCATACTATACGCAAAAGCTCGTTCACTCGGCAAAATCGTTTCTCTCTGTAAATTGGCATCGACCATTAAAATGATAGCGGCATCATCGTCCATTTCACGGACAATAACCGGCATGGTCTCTTTTCCCGCAAGTTCGGATGCACGATGTCGCCTGTGACCAGAAATGATTTCATAACCACCGTCCGGGTCAGGACGAACAATAGCGGGAGTAAGAACACCGAAGTCTCGGACGCTCTCAGCCGTTTTCATCATTTCCTCATCGTCTACCACTCGGAACGGATGTCCCTCAAAGGGGTGTAACTCAGAAAGCGGAATTTCCTGTACTCGTTCCTGCTTGGCTTCAGCTCGTGACTGGTCTGTTGAGAAAATATCATCGTACCCCTTCAAGCTGATGTTTGCGCCTTTTTTCTGCATTGTGTAACACCTCCTTCGTCAGAACTTTATAGGCTTCGGCAACTTTGCCTTTGGGATCGTGCTTAAAGATACTGGTTCCCTCGGCGCTGATTTCCTCTGCACGGACAGAACGGGGAATGTCTGTCTTGTAGACCTTCAGCTTACCACCGTAGCTTTCACGGATAAGGTTGCTGATGTCTTTGGAATAATTTGTTCTGCTGTCCACCATCGTCAGAAGAATACCTTCGATTTTCAGCTTGGGATTGATTTGTCTTTTGACCTTGTTGACGGTTTCGAGCAACTGTTCCAAGCCCTTTGCGGGAAGATACGCCGCCTGAACGGGTATCAGCACATTGTCGGCAGCTGCCAACGCATTGACGGTCAGCATACCCAGGGAGGGCATACAGTCCAGAAGGATGAAATCATAATTCTGTTTAACCGTATCCAGATACTGACGGAGAATTGTTTCTCGGCTCATGGCATTTACCAGAGAAACTTCCAAACCTGAAAGTTCGATATTGGCAGGCATATAGTCCACACCTTCGGGATGTCGCAGGATTCCTTCTCCCGGAGCAATCGGTTTTTCCGTAATGATCTTTCCCATCATGTCCGAAAGGGTGGGGGACAACTCATCAGGATATGGGTTCCCAAGACTGACGGTTAAGGATGCCTGGGGATCTGTGTCTACCAACAGAACCCTTTTGCCCTCCATAGCCAATCCGACACCCAAGTTTTCACAGGTCGTCGTCTTTCCTGTACCGCCTTTCTGGTTGACTACTGCGATGACGGTTGCTTTTTTCGACAATCTTCATCACCTCGCTTTCTTCTTTTGATTTGCTTCAACATTTACCACCTCCCTCCAAGTTTTCCCGAAGCCATATCGTGCCTTACTTGTGCATCGTAATGAGCATCTATGGTGTACGGGGCATTGTATATCGAAGCAAGTAGATACTGCTTGATATTGCGAACTTCAGTTGTGTTTTCTTTGAATCGGTCTACAACAAACCTGATATGCTCTGAATCCAGTTTCATAAAGGTACTTCGGACGATTTCTACCGGCTTATCATCGCTGGCTATTCTTATCTGTTTACGGTTGCTGCACATCACTTCAACGATAAGTCTGAGGATCAATTCAAGGATTTCTCCGTCATGTCGGAAGTCCTGTTTTAGATATTCCATTTCAAGCTGATCGTAAAAATACTCATAATATCGGGTGAACTCTCCGGTCCCGTCGGCTTCCTGTCCGTGAAAAACGGAAGAAAGGAAAGGATCAGTATCACTAAATTCAGTATCTTTAATATCAGTATTATTACATTGTGATTTTGGAAGTTCTTGAGTTGTGATTTTCATTGTTCCAGAATTGTGATTTTCACAATTCAAGAGTTGTGAATCCACAGCAGAAATAAAGTTCTTCACATATATCAGATTGGGTTTTCCTAAACCCTGACGCTTTCGCTCAATCAATCCTGCCTTCTTCTCAAGTTCGCTGAGCAGCTTTATAGCTTTTTGCTCAGCACAGTTCAAAGCCGACTTTGCTTCGTCGATTGTGAAGATGATATACACACGACCGTTTTCATCTATCCAACCGTTCTTGGCAGACAGGCTCATGCGATCAAGCAATATACCATACAGCATCTTGGCATCGGCCGAGATGTTCCAAAATCTCTCGTTGGTGAATAACACCTTCGGAACTCGATAGAATGTGAACAGTTCGGATTGCTGACCATAGAAGTAATCATACGTCACTCATTTTCACCACCTCTTTCTGCGGGAAATTTTCTTTTTCCAGAGGGGAGCTGCGGAATGTCGTGTCTCTTAATCCATACGGACAACGGACGAAATAACAGGAACGATACCTCCAGCGAGGTTGATGATACTCACAATCTCGACAGCCTTTGGGCTTTTGGCAACGGACACGCTCATACTCATACATATCAACGCACCCCCACTTCCTTCAAAATCTTTTTGGTACACCAACCGATGCAGGGATGATCTCGACCATAAGGACAACCATCACATTCGGACTTCGGTTTTTGGGGTACAGAGATTAAGTAGTAGCATTTATCTTCACCCAGACAGCAGCCCTTTTTGTTGTTTTTCCAGAAATGGCAGTAACGGCAGTCGTTTGGCTTGTCAGGGGAATAAGCAATCTTACTCAAAAATCAAACCTCCAATCTTTTTAGATTTACCCGTGGATTTGGGCATAAAAAAAGAGCGTCTATCCATCCCCAATGCGGGGCAAATAGACGCTCTATGTACGAGGTAATATTCAATTTTATCTGCTATAACGGGGTGATACTTAAAACATCCGCCTTTTTTGATTAGCAGGTTTTTTAGCACGATTTTGGGGCTGATTAGCAGGAAGGCCATTTTCATTAGCAAAAACAGCCTTTTTTCTGCTAATGATTAGCAGAAATTTTTGCCTTATAACAGTAGTTCGATTTTTCAGGGCTTGTCAAAAATCAGAATTTGGAGTAAAATTCAGAACCATGATTTAGACACAATAAGGGCAAGCTGTTGGGATGAAAAAAGCCGAAAACCCTTGAAAACAAAGGCTTTCGGCATTGTTGGCTGGCGTCGCAAAAGGGACTTGAACCCCCGACCCCACGCTTAGGAGGCGTGTGCTCTATCCAACTGAGCTATTGCGACGTATTTAATTTTTTTGACAGCCCCCGTAGCTATCGGACTTAGCTCCCACCTGCACTTTTTCAGAGGTGAGCGTTGTAACGCCACCTTAGGAGGCGGCCGCTCTATACAACTGAGCTACCGGG
>Ga0233379_1000004_pt1 | contig 40044 bp, 52 predicted proteins | sample ElkDunMinimDraft_8_FD_180679 | JGI IMG/M metagenome (GOLD analysis project Ga0233379, IMG submission 180679) | Fecal eukaryotic communites from dung pellets of Tule Elk in California, USA - Elk Dung F1 | ecosystem: Host-associated > Mammals > Digestive system > Large intestine > Fecal | place...
AGAATTAACGTTGACGTTTGTGTTTTGTTTAGTTTTCAAAGATCAATTTGTTGTTTGACACAGCTTTTATATGATAACATTTCGTCATCTTTTTGTCAACAACTTTTTTTATTTTATTTTTCACTTCCTCAGAAGCGACTTTTATAATATAACATCTAACCAAAATCGCTGTCAATAACTTTTTTGAAATTATTTTTCTTGAAAGTTCGTTGTTCATCAGCGACGTTTATTAATATAACAAGATACAAAACATAAGTCAATAACTTTTCTACAAAAACTTTTAATATTTTTTTCATTATCCAATTACATTGATATTACTACATTTGGCGTACATAGTTTCATAAGAATCCTTAATAAATGAATTGTATCTAGTACTGAATTAAACAACAGTTATTCTACTAATACTTCCTTGACCTTAAGTAAGACTTACATGTAGTAGGATTTGCAACCTTGGAAAATAATCTAAATAATATTTTATACCGTTCTTCCATCGCCCTTTTTATAATACCCTCAATCCGTTCATCCTGAAAATCATATAACAATTCATCTAGCTCTCTTTTTATCAAATACTCCATTTCTTGTCGTTCGATATCTGAAATTATAATACCTTGCATCCCTTTTCCACCTTAAAAAAATGTCTAATTTTATTCTTAGCTATCGATTTAATTTTTATGTATTACTGCTGTCATATCTTATGGGTACAAGCATAGGATTTTTATATATAGGCGGATGAGGTGATAACGTGAATTTTTTTATGGCTATTCCTGTTAAAAAGATCAAACAATATATTTTTATTATTATTTTAGCTTTTTTTACAGCTTGGTTTTTATTTATTCAATATAGTTCTGAACAACCTGTATTTTCAACTGAAACAGGGCCGAAAGCTGTTTATAGAGGAGAGCAAAATGTAGCTTTAACTTTTAATATCGGCTGGGGCGATGAAAAAGCCTTAAGTATCCTTGAAGTGTTACGAAATGAAGACGTTAAAGCAGCAACTTTTTTTCTATCAGGTTCATGGGCTGAAAGACATCCACACATAGTGGATAAAATTAAAGAAGATGGGTATGAAATCGGCATCCTTGGTTATAATTACATCGATTATTCACAATCAGAAACAAATGTTATTGTTAAAGACATTATTAAAGCACAAGAGGTGTTTAGAAAGCTCGGATTAAAAGATTTAAAATACTTACGTGCACCTACAGGACATTTTGATAATCGACTACTTGATATTAGTGAGAAATTCGGATATACCGTTGTGCATTGGAGTGTCGATTCTAAAGATTGGACGAATCCCGGCATCAAGCAAATTATGAAAAATATAGACCGCGTCGAAAAAGGCGATATTTTACTTTTTCACGCTTCTGACTCGGCTCAACAAACAGCCGCTGCTTTCCCAAGAGTAATGCAATTGATTGAAGATAAAAAGTTAAAAATGATTACAGTATCTGAAATGATTTCAAACTCCACTACTAAAACAAGAGAAATTAAATAAAAAAGACAATCTCTAATTTAGGGACTGACTGGAACATGTTCGCTAGTCGATAAGCTTGGTAAAAAACAAAGCTCCAAATTTTAAAATGATATTCATGAACTGATTCGGTCCAAGAACAAAAGCAGGATAAGTTTTATTAGTTTAAAAAGGCAACCTCTTTGATTAGAGGTTGCCTTAATTTTATGCTTTACTAGTATTCATTTGTACTCGAGCTTTCTTCCGGCCTAGTTCCTCAGCAGATTTTTGATTAATTTTTTGCAGTGTCAGCAATTGGTAGCTATTACAAACTAATAGAGGAACCAACATGAAATATAACCAGGCTTGATCATTTTCTCGCAACACTGGCACCCATTCAATTACTGTAGCTACAACCATAAAGAATAATGCCGGAATAAACGCATGCTTATTCGTCAATTTTACTTTAATAATAGCCACAATAAGAGCTACAACCAAAATAAGTACTGCCATGAATATATATGGGGTTAAACTTCCACCTTCTCCGAAAGTAATGTAGCGCAGGTACACTAAATCAAATAACACAAACATCACGATAACTAATTGAACGGCATTCCAAAGATTTTTGAAAATACCTAATCCAAAGCGATGAATCGTTAAATAAGAAAAAAAACCCATTTGACTAATGACGCTAAATATTAAACCTAAACCTACAAGCCAAATAAATGTCATTAGAATCTCGATATACTCTTTGGACTCAATTAAAGATTGGAACTGCCCCCATCGTGACACAACTCCAACAATCCCCGCTGTAATACCGCCGACTAACAAAGTTGAAAAAAACAAACGTACTAAATGACGACTATTCACTCTTTGTTCCCCCAAATTTTGTTTTTTTATGATAATTGTACCAATCACTATTGTAAAATGCTACTAAATATGTAGTCAATTGTATAAAATGTGACTGTTATATTCATAGTAATTAGTAGATTTTTTAATAAAGGGGGTCATTGTATGAAGCTGAAAATCATTCTATTTTCGTGCCTACTAATTGTTTTATCTAGCTGTTCATCAAATGAGCCGGAAGTAGAAGTGAAAAATAATGACGAATACAAAAAATATGTCATCGATTTTCTACAATCAAAAGAAGGAAGGGACACCATTGTCGAACTTATACAAGATCCAGAAATCGAACAGGCGATGGTAGACTTATTTAAAAGCACCGAAATCCATGAACAAATGAAAGAGACAGCTTTAGAAATATTCGAAAGTCCGTCAGTACAGCAGTATATACAAAGTATTCTTTCAAACACTGATGAAACAAAAAAAAATAAAAGCAATCAAGACAGTAAAGACAGTTCAAGTCAGACAGAAACTGGCAGCAATAAGGAACAAAGCAGTCCTGATGAAGGCGAAAGTGAACAAGGGACAAGTTGATTTTTTGTTACTTAATTACACTCAATCTTGCTGCGTGGGGCATGTAAAACCCCTTCGGCACAAGGTGTTCTCTCGTTGAAGTCAGTAACTTCCGCTCTTATGAAACAAATTTTACACAAGATCGCTTCTTTCTCTGAACTTGGTTAAAAACAACAATCTTTTAGAAAACAGCCTATAAAAAAGGAGAACAACTTATCCGATTAACATAAGACTCATGCTACTGACTATCAATATCATTAAAAATGAATAGATCGTTCAGAAAGTATAAGTATTGTTACTCTTCTTAAATGTTCTCCTGTTTGTTCTTATTTAGTTGTAATAGTAATAATCTTATTAGCAATATCTTTATATATTGCACCAAGCTTATGATCAGCATCATAGACGGAAGGTGCAAAGTCGTCATCATTCCAATCTGGTTGCTGCAAAGGAAGTTGTCCTAATACTTCTGTGCGAAGCTCTTCAGCTAGTTTCTCACCGCCACCTCGACCAAATACATATTCTTTTTCCTTTGTTAATTTACTTTCAAAATAAGCCATGTTTTCTATTACACCAATTACTTCATGATCTGTCTTTAAAGCCATTGCTCCCGCTCGAGCCGCTACAAAAGCCGCTGTTGGGTGCGGAGTAGTAACAATGATTTCTTTACATGTTGGCAACATCGTATGAACATCTAATGCTACATCCCCTGTACCAGGTGGAAGATCTAATAATAAATAATCTAATTCTCCCCACTCTACTTCTGTGAAGAAGCTATTAAGCATTTTCCCTAGCATAGGACCTCTCCAAATAATAGGAGCATTATCCTCAACAAAGAAGCCCATCGAAATGACCTTTACTCCAAGTCTTTCAACTGGAATGATTCTTTCTCCACGAACAACTGGTCGTTTCGTAATACCCATCATGTCCGGAACACTAAAACCATAAATATCTGCATCTATAAGACCTACACGTTTACCCAAACGAGCTAATGAAGTAGCTAAATTCACTGAAACAGTTGATTTACCTACGCCACCTTTTCCACTAGCAATTGCAATGAATGTTGTTTTGCTCATCGGTGACAATAACCCCAGGCCATCACTCGGTTCCTCATTACCTCGGAATTTTTCTAACTCTTCTTCTGAAAGCTCTCCGAAGCGAATACCAACTGATTCAGCACCAGCTTTTTTTAATAAATCAACGACTTTCATTTGTAGCTGTAACTGCTCAGGAGTACCTGTTTTTGCTATTAAAATTTTGACGCTTACATGACTTTTTTCAGGCTTAATTTTCACTTCAGCTATCCCATTTGTATCTAATAAACTTTTATGTAGAAAAGGATCTTCTAATCCTCCTAACAGCCCTACTATTTGCTGTTCTGTAATCATATTCGCACCCCTCTTTGAATTCGTTTTCAGTTTTCAATAATTAGTATAACATAACTGTTCTTTTACCATATAAAAACAGACTTAAACAAAAAGAAAAACCCTTTTAAAAAGAGTTTGGATTGTTCTGTTATTTTTTATCTTCAAATTCATCTTCTGTGAAATAACGCATAACACCTTTATAGATTGATGCTGCTAACTTATTTTGGTATAAATCCTCTGTTAGCAACTCTCTCTCAGTTGCATTCGATAGAAAGCCCACTTCTACTAACGCCCCAGGTTTCTTTGCATGTTTTAATAAATACACACTATCAATTGATTTCGCTTCTCTATCTGTATTTTCCAGATTATATTTCAGCTCTGCTTGGATAAATTGGGCCAATTCTTTATTTTCCTTATATCTTAATGTATAAAAAGTTTGTGCACCGCTATATTTTGTAGAAGGAAATGCATTCAAATGAATACTTAAGAACATGTCTGCTTGCGTATCATTTACAAGCTCAACTCGTTTTATTAAATCCGCCCTTTTTCTTGCTCGGTAACCAGACACATCCCCTGCTAAATCAACATCTTCCTCTCTCGTAAGAATAACGAGAGCACCCTGTTCCTGTAAATAATCACGAAGCTTCTTCGAAATGGACAGGGCAATGTCCTTTTCCATGACTCCTTTGATTGCAGCACCACCATCCGGACCACCATGACCTGGATCTAGAATGATAACCTTCCCTGCCAGAGGAAGATTCCATGTTTTCCATGAATCCTCCTCCATGAAACGAAATACAACTATAAGAAAAATTACAGTGACTCCAATGGCAGCACCTGTATACAATAACCTGCTCCACATCCACAATTCCCCTCTCGCTCGTCCTACCATTACCATATGGGACAAACTGTGAATTTAGAACTTTTAATGCAAACGGAGCTTGTACCGTTTCTCTCCCTTTGCAAAACCTTCCCTCCACCAGCTGTCAACATAACGCTCACACTGGTACAATAAACTGTCACTATACAGATCAAAATTACTTACCTTACCCCAATAAAGAATGAAATTATACATCGTATCTATTAAGTGCTTTTCCTCATTGTAGCATCTTGCTTTCGCATCCTCAGCAGATTCCCCGTAATAACCAAATTTACTGTAATTAGCTCCCAGTAAATATGCCTCAATTGCCACATCATAACAACCTTCCTCTAGAATTTGAGAAAACGTGATACCCAACTGATGCTGAGTTGACATAAATGTTTGAAACTTTTCCTTTAACAGCTTAGGTGTAATTTCCTTTAATACCCTGCGCTCATACTTCAATTGTTTCTCCCGTTTTTTTTCCCTGAACGTAAGAATAACATTGTCCACTATATCCACCTCAATATATAAAAGGGCGTGCCCTTCATTTTCTTTTTGGAATTGTTAATGACGCTGTTGATAATCGGTGCGATCGGACTTTGAGCAGGCCATAAGCCAGACCTTCTCATCGTCATGCTTCTGCAGTGTCTCGATTGTATACTCCCAAGGGAGTCGCCTTTTGGTCTACAGAATCTTTAAATATCAACATTGAACTTAAACACAGCCATTTTTTTTATCCTGTAATAGCTTTGTTGTTAAAGGATCTAAAGAGCATAGATTTAACATCTTCATCTTAAGAACGTATACAGAAGTTTTCTGTTAGTACCTATAGTTTTCACATAAAGAGGACAAGGTGATTCTTCCTATTTATGTTCCAACTGCTAAAGAAAAATAGGAATAGAAATTTGAATAAACAAAACGTCTTGCTAAGGACTATTTGATTGAGGATCTTAGGAAGGAGTACCAACTGATGATTGTACCAGACATAGCTCCCTTTTCTTTTACTTACAAGAGCTGACCGATTTCATATTTCTTCCCCTCTTTATCGAAAAAGGGAAGTGAACTTAAAAACATGGCTATTTCATGTTCTTTACTACAGGTTAGTCACTTTTCTGGGGAACATTTGTGACTCTTCCCTGGCACATGACATCCAAACTCAACCAACTATTTACCCACAGGAGGGTTCGCACAGTTACACCGCAAAACCGTTTCAAGTTCTAAAATCGTTTGAAACCAACTAATATTTTACAAAACAAAAACATTTAAAAAATAAAAAAGACCCCCAAACCAAAGGTTTGAGAGCCTTGAAACGGTAATATAAAATTAACGTTTTGAGAACTGAGGCGCACGACGAGCACCTTTAAGACCGTATTTCTTACGCTCTTTCATACGTGCATCACGAGTTAAGAAGCCTGCAGCTTTAAGAGTTGGACGGAACGCTGGATCAGCTTGTAACAACGCACGAGAAATACCGTGACGAATTGCACCAGCTTGACCAGTGAAACCACCGCCAGATACGTTAACAAGAACATCGTAGTTACCTGTAGTTTCAGTAGCTACTAATGGTTGTTTAACAACTAGGATTAATGTATCAAATGGGAAATATTCATTGATTTCACGGCCGTTAATTACGATACGTCCTTCGCCTGGTACTAAACGTACACGAGCAACAGAACTTTTACGACGACCTGTGCCATAATATTGAACTTGTGCCAAAGTAATAACCTCCTTTAGAAATTAACCGCGTAATTCGTATACTTCTGGTTTTTGAGCTTGTTGATTGTGCTCAGCACCAGCATATACGTGTAATTTTTTAAACATTTGACGACCAAGAGAGTTCTTTGGAAGCATGCCTTTGATAGCAAGTTCTAACATTTTCTCTGGGTAGTTAGTTCTCATTTCAAGAGCTGTTCTTTCTTTTAATCCACCTGGGTGCATTGTGTGACGACGGTAGATTTTGCCAGTCAATTTTTTACCTGTTAAGTGAATTTGAGAAGCATTGATAATAATAACATGATCACCAGTATCCACATGCGGTGTGAATGTTGGTTTATTTTTACCACGTAAAATAGATGCTACTTCGCTAGCAAGACGACCAAGAGTTTGGCCTTGTGCATCGATAACATACCATTTACGCTCGATTTCATTTGCTTTCGCCATGAATGTCGTACGCATTATTTGACCTCCTAGTAATTTGAAGAATTAATTTATTTATTTACAATCACGAAAAACTCTTCCGGGGCTCATCGTGGGATTAAATAAAATACATACCATATTATATTAGCTTTATTTTGGTTCATTGTCAAGAAAATGTTATTTTATTCATCATCCCTTACTTCTAATTATTACTTTTGTTTAGTAATAAACTTCCTGTAAGTAAAGACCCTGTGCAGGAGCTGTTTTTCCAGCTGCTCCACGATCCATAGCACTGATGATATCCTTCATTTCCTCTGGCTTTCGTTTGCCATTACCAATCTCAACTAGTGTTCCAGTCAAAATACGAACCATATTATATAGAAATCCATTTCCTGAATACGTCAGTGTCAATTGATTCCCCTCTAGAAGGCATTGAATGGAATAAATCGTTCGTACTTTGTCCAACACATCAGTATTAGCAGCACAAAAGCTAGAAAAATCATGGGTTCCAACTATATACGGGATAGCTTTTTCTATCCTCTCTACATTTATATCATGCGGATAGTGAAAAGAATAATTTCTCTTCAAAGGATCTCTAATTTTTCTTAGATCAATGACATATCTATACTTCTTTCCTTTTGCATCATAACGGGCATGGAAGGACGGTTCAGCATATTCAGCAGATAAGACTGATATATCATGGGGCAGCATGGCGTTAAGTGCTTGCACCCACCTTGCTGCTGGTATATCCAGCGTTGTGTCAAAATGTATAACTTGTCCATAGGCATGGACTCCTGCATCAGTTCTACCAGATGCTATGACTTTTACTGCTGTTTTATGCATCTTTGTTAATACAGCTTCTATTTCTCCTTGGACCGTCCTTTTGTCCACTTGAACTTGATAACCGGAAAATAAAGAGCCATCATAAGAAATGATACATTTAATACGTTGCATCTACAAAAACTCCTATGTTCTGAAATAAAAAAGAACAATTGATAAAATTGCTAATGATACTAATAGAATTGTATCTGAAGTTCCCCACTTAAGTAATCTATATTTTGTTCTTCCTTCTCCTCCACGGTAGCCCCTTGATTCCATAGCAGTAGCTAACTCCTCTGCCCTTTTAAATGAACTGACAAACAGTGGAACAAGCAAAGGGACAATGGCTGACACGCGATCTTTAATAGGTCCGGAAGAGAAATCTACGCCTCTGGCTGTTTGAGCTTTCATAATTTTATTTGTTTCCTCTAACAATGTCGGAATAAAACGAAGAGAAATACTCATCATGAGAGCTAGCTCGTGTACCGGTAATTTAAATCTCTTTAATGGATTCAGCAATTCTTCCAATCCATCAGTCAGCGAAATAGGTGTAGTGGATAATGTTAGTAATGTCGCTATCAGTATTAAAAATAAGAAGCGTAGTGATATGAAAATCCCTTGTTCAATTCCGCCCTTGTAAATTGTTAACCAGCCAAGATCAAGCCAAATATCTCCTTCTTTAGTAAAAAAGATATGAAGAAGGAAGGTAAAAGCGACTAATAATAGTATAGGCTTTAAACCACTAAGAATAAACTTAATCTGGATCTTCGATAAGGCTACTAAAAGAAGTGTATAAGCACCCAAGATAGTATAGGTTACAACATTATTAGCAAGGAACACAATACAAATGAAAAAGAATACGAGTAACAACTTAGAGCGCGGATCCATTCTATGGAGGATGGAATCTCCTGGTACATAACGTCCAATCATAATGCCATCCATCATACTGAAGACCCCCTATTCGTTAATGCTGCAATTTCTTTAGCAAGCGTATCAATAGATAGGCAAGGTTGTCCGAAGCGTATTCCAGTTTCCTTTTGAAGTAATAATTGAAAACGAACTGTTTCAGGCACATCAAGACCAATCTCAATTAATTGTTCTGGCTGAGAAAAGATATCTATAGGCGTTCCACTTTTATAAACAGTCCCTTGATGCATGACAATAATTTCATCGGCATATTGAGCTGCATCTTCCATACTATGTGTAACTAAAATCGTTGTCATTCCACGTTCTTTGTGCAATCGAGCAAACATATCCATAATATCTTTACGACCACGAGGATCCAACCCAGCTGTAGGTTCATCTAATACAATAACATCAGGCTCCATAGCCAGTACACCTGCAATTGCAACTCTACGCATTTGTCCACCAGACAGGTCAAAAGGAGATTTTTGCAAAATATCTTCAGAAAGTCCAACTAAGCCTAATGTTTTTTTTGCCAGCCTCTTTGCCTCTTCCTCTGAGGTTCCAAAATTCATTGGACCAAAGCAAATATCCTTTTCAACTGTTTCATCAAATAATTGGTGTTCAGGAAATTGGAAAACAATCCCGACCTTTTTTCGGATTGATTTTAAATCTTTTTGCTTCTTTTTCGATGTAATTACTTTGTCACCTATGGCAACTTCACCTTTAGTTGGCTTTAGTAAACCATTTAAATGTTGCAATATTGTGGATTTACCTGATCCAGTATGACCAATGATTGCTACATAGCTACCTGGTTCAACGTTGAGATTAATATCATGCAAAGCTAGTCTTTCAAATGGTGTATTTAGTTGATAACGGTATTCTACTTGTCGTAATTCAATTCGCATAGCTCTTTCACCAACTGTTCATATGATAAGTATTGATCGGAGATTGGAATTTGATAATTAACTAACGCCTGGGATAACTTTATAGAAAAAGGAATATCTAAACCTATATCGGTTAACTCTTGATCAAGTCTAAAAATTTCAGAAGGTGTTCCTTCTCGAAATACTTGTCCATCATTCATCACTATGATTCGATCAGCTTTAGCTGCTTCCTCTAAGTCATGTGTAATAGATATAACCGTTAACTGTTGATCCTGTTTTAATAGCCGTATCGTTTCCAGTACTTCTTCTCTTCCCCTTGGGTCAAGCATTGATGTGGCCTCATCAAGAATGATAATACTCGGTTGAAGCGCCAAGACAGACGCTATCGCAACTCGCTGCTTTTGACCACCTGACAGATGGTGCGGCTCTTGATCAAGAAAAGCATCCATTTTAACGCTCTTTAGAGCCCAGTGTACTCTATCTACCATAATATCTCTTGGTATTCCGTTATTTTCTAAACCAAAAGCCACATCATCTTGCACAGTAGAGCCGACAAACTGATTATCTGGATTTTGAAAAACCATGCCGATAGTTCTTCTAATATCCCAAATATTCTCTTCAGATATTTTTTGACCATTTACTAAAATATGTCCTGACTGTGCAAATTGTAGTCCATTCAACAATTTCGCTAAGGTAGACTTCCCAGAACCATTGTGGCCAACAATGGCAAGCCATTCCCCTTCTTTTACGGTTAGGCTTAAATCTTTAAGGACAGATTGATCCTGTTCATCATAAGTAAATGAAACATTTTCGACCTTTACTAGCTCCTTGTCCATACTGTTTCCCCCTAATCTCATACTTCTCTCTACTAACTAGGCTCTTCTCACTATTTTTTATATTTATTATTAGAAGTGTATAACCCTTTTTTCATTACGTCTAGAAAAAACACCTCAAAAAGGATATAAAAAAACGCTGCATCCCTCCTAAAAGAACCAATGTTCTTTAGTTGAATAGCAGCGAAACTACATTGCCTATGCAACGCACATAAATCTCTCTTATACAAAAGAGTTGGAGGGATGCGAGAGCTAGACGTGATACATGCAGTGAAACGTATGTAACCATCATAACACTCTATATGCGAATTTCATCTTTGTGTTAATTTCGAAAATTAACTATTTATTGTGTAAAAAAAGGGCGAGAACATGTTTGTTCTCAACTGTCCCCGCCCTTCATAATATTTACACTAACTCGATTACTACCATTGGAGCTCCGTCTCCACGACGAGGACCCATTTTCATAATACGAGTGTATCCACCTTGACGCTCTTCGTAACGAGGTGCGATATCACTGAATAGTTTTTGTAGTGCATCTTGACCACTTTCTTCGTTAGCAACTTCATTACGAATGAATGCAGCAGCTTGACGACGAGCATGTAAATCACCGCGCTTACCAAGCGTGATCATTTTTTCTACTACAGAACGTAGTTCTTTAGCACGTGCTTCAGTAGTTTCGATACGTTCAAAAACGATAAGGTCAGTAGCTAAATCACGAAGTAATGCCTTACGTTGAGAACTTGTACGTCCTAACTTTCTGTAACCCATTAGAGATTCCCTCCTTTGTTGAAATTAGTATCTATCTTGTTGGTTGTATAAACTAATAGCAGCCCTTGCTATTAGAAATTAGTCATCCTTGCGTAGACCTAAACCAAGCTCATCTAATTTCGCTTTCACTTCTTCAAGTGATTTGCGACCTAGATTACGTACTTTCATCATATCTTCTTCTGTTTTATGAGCAAGCTCTTGAACAGTATTGATTCCAGCACGCTTCAAGCAGTTGTAAGAACGAACAGAAAGATCTAATTCTTCGATCGTCATCTCAAGAACTTTCTCTTTTTGATCTTCTTCTTTTTCAACCATAATTTCAGCATTTTGTGCTTCATCAGTAAGACCGACAAAAATATTAAGGTGCTCAGTTAAAATCTTAGATCCTAAAGCAATTGCTTCTTTTGGACCAGTGCTTCCATCAGTCCAAACATCAAGCGTAAGCTTATCGTAGTTTGTCATTTGTCCTACACGTGTGTTTTCTACTTGGTAAGAAACACGTGTAACAGGAGTGTAAATAGAGTCGATTGGAATCACACCGATTGGTTGATCGTCTCGTTTATTCTGTTCAGCTGGCGTATAACCACGTCCACGACGTGCAGTTAATCTCATACGCATGTGACCGCCTTTGCCTACAGTCGCAATGTGTAAATCCGGGTTAAGGATTTCAACATCACTATCATGCGTAATATCAGCCGCAGTAATAGCTCCTTCACTCTGTACATCAATTTCAAGCGTCTTCTCCTCATCAGAGTAGATCTTAAGTGCAAGTTTCTTTACATTAAGAATAATAGAAGTAACATCTTCTACTACGCCTTCAATTGTTGAGAACTCATGCATCACTCCATCAATTTGAATAGAAGTGACAGCCGCACCTGGTAATGAGGATAATAGAATACGACGAAGGGAGTTACCCAATGTAGTACCATATCCACGTTCAAGTGGCTCGACGACAAATTTTCCATACTTGGTGTCATCGCTGATTTCAACCGTTTCGATTTTTGGTTTTTCTATTTCAATCATTAATAAACCCTCCTTCAAAACGTCAAAATCTCGGCTAGATATTGTAATCATCTTATTCTAACCGAAATTCCCCATGTAATTGTTCCCAACTGCGAGTAACAACTAAGTTAATCATTCTGTAAACTCATGTTTGTATTGTATCATTCCCATTATTGACAGTGATACAGATTCTATACAGAAAAATTAAACACGGCGACGTTTCGGTGGACGGCATCCGTTATGTGGAACTGGAGTTACGTCCTTGATAGCCGTAACTTCTAACCCAGCAGATTGAAGTGCACGAATAGCAGCTTCACGGCCTGAACCAGGTCCTTTAACAGTTACTTCAAGAGTTTTCAAACCATGCTCCATAGAAGCTTTAGCTGCAGTTTCTGCTGCCATTTGAGCTGCGAATGGAGTAGATTTACGAGAACCTCTGAAGCCAAGTGAACCAGCGCTTGACCAAGAAATTGCATTTCCGTGTGTGTCTGTGATAGTAACGATAGTGTTGTTGAACGTTGAGCGGATATGCGCGATACCAGCTTCAATATTCTTTTTCACACGACGTTTACGAGTGTTTGTCTTACGTGCCATGAATAAGTACCTCCCTTACAAATTATTTTTTCTTGTTAGCTACAGTACGACGAGGTCCTTTACGTGTACGAGCATTATTTTTAGTATTTTGACCACGAACAGGTAGACCACGACGGTGACGAAGACCGCGGTAGCAGCCGATTTCCATTAAACGTTTGATGTTTAATGAAATTTCACGACGAAGGTCACCTTCTACTTTTAATTTATCGATCGCTTCACGGATTTGATTTAATTCATCTTCCGTAAGATCACGAGCGCGTGTATCTTCAGAGATACCAGTATCAGCTAAGATTTTTTGTGCAGTAGCTTTACCAATACCATAGATATATGTTAATGAAATGACAATACGTTTGTCACGTGGAATATCAACACCAGCAATACGTGCCATTAGGTGTGCACCTCCTCTTAATTAGCCTTGTTTTTGTTTATGTTTAGGGTTTTCACAAATAACCATTACTTTGCCTCGTCTGCGGATAACTTTACACTTTTCGCAGATAGGTTTAACTGATGGTCTCACTTTCATGTACCTAACCTCCTTAGATCAATCGGAGTGTAACTCAGATTATTTGAATCTGTAAGTGATTCGTCCGCGAGTTAAGTCATACGGTGAAAGCTCGACTGTTACTTTATCACCAGGCAGAATACGAATAAAGTGCATGCGAATTTTGCCTGAAACGTGAGCTAATATTGTATGACCGTTTTCTAATTCTACCTTGAACATTGCGTTTGGCAGAGTCTCAATGACAGTGCCTTCAATTTCAATTACATCATCTTTAGCCATCGAAGTCGTCCCCCTTCTCTTAAGACAATAATGTCTTTTTTGATTATACTCATTCAAAACAGATTAAACATATAACTTGCACCTAAATCTTTGTTAATATTTCAAAACCAGATTCAGTAATCGCTATTGTATGTTCGAAATGCGCACACATTTTCCCATCTTGAGTAACAACAGTCCAATTATCCTCTAAAGTTTTAACATATCTGCTTCCTGCATTCACCATTGGTTCAACAGCTAGCACCATGCCCGGCTTTAAGCGAGGACCTTTGTTGGGAGGACCGTAGTGAGGAATTTGAGGATCCTCGTGCAGATCTTGACCAACGCCATGACCAACATACTCTCTAACGATGGAGAAATTGTTCGCCTCAACAAATGTTTGAATGGCATGGGAGATATTCGAAAGACGTACATTCGGTTTAGCTTCTTCCAAACCTTTAAATAATGACTCTTCTGTTACATCTAAGAGTCGTTGAGTTTCCTCGTCAATATCTCCTACAGCATACGTCCAAGCTGAATCCCCGTGATATCCTTGGTACTTAGCACCAATGTCAATAGAGATGATATCTCCATTTTTTAGTACACGAGGTCCAGGTATACCATGAACCAGTTCTTCATTGACTGAAGCACAAATGCTGCCGCGAAAACCATTATACCCTTTAAATGATGGTATTGCATCATGTTTACGAATAAATTCTTCTGCAATTGCGTCCAATTCTTTCGTTGTAATGCCAGGAGCAATATGTTTCTTTAATTCTTGATGAGTTAAAGCTACGATTTTTCCAGCCTGACGCATGATTTCGATTTCGCGTGGGGTTTTACAAATAATCATACTTGCAAGCCCCCAAGAAGTTTCTCAACATCTTGGAACACCACACTGATTTCTTGTTGTCCGTTAATGTTACGTAGTGTTCCTTTATCTTCATAGAAAGATAAAAGTGGCTTTGTTTGTGCTAAGTTAACATCTAAACGGTTTTGTACCGTTTCGGCATTGTCATCAGCACGTTGATAAAGCTCACCACCACAACGGTCACATACACCCTCTTTTGTAGGAGGATTGAAAACAAGGTGATAAGTAGCTCCACACTCTTTACAAATTCGTCTTCCAGTTAGTCTTTCCATTAGAATTTCCTTGTCTACATCAACATTGATTACGTAGTCAATAGGACGCTCTAAATCAGCAAGCATGGAATCTAACGCTTCAGCTTGTGCAACTGTACGTGGGAATCCATCTAAAAGGAAGCCTTGTCTGCAATCATCTTTCGCTAATCTTTCTTTTACAATGCCAATTGTTACTTCATCAGGAACTAATTCGCCTTTGTCCATAAAAGATTTAGCCTGTAAGCCAAGTTCCGTACCATCTTTAATAGCTGCTCGGAACATATCTCCAGTTGAGATATGAGGGATGTTATATTTTTCTACAATTTTTTCAGCTTGTGTGCCTTTACCGGCACCCGGAAGCCCCATAAGAACGAGATTCATTTTGTTACCCCCTCAAACTCCATAATTGGTTTAGGGAACTATTTGTTCCCAAACCGATTATTTAATAAAGCCTTTGTAATGTCTTTTTACTAATTGTGCTTCTAACCCTTTCATCGTTTCCAGTGCAACACCGACAACGATTAGTAAGCTAGTTCCACCTATCTGTACTGACTGAGGCAATCCAGCGATATTAATGAAGAATACCGGTAGAATAGCAATGACAGCTAAGAAGATAGATCCTACAAAAGTAAGTCGAGACAATACTCGTTTTAAGTAATCCTCTGTATTTTTTCCTGGTCGGATACCAGGTACGTAGCCACCTTGTTTTTTCAAGTTCTCTGCAACTTGTTCTGGGTTAACCTGAACAAAAGCATAGAAGTATGAAAACGCGATGATCAAAGCTACATACAGAATCATACCAACAGGCTGTGAATAGTCGAATGTTTTTTCAATCCAATTTGTTACACCGTTATCTCCAAAAAAACCAGCAATAATTGGTGGAGTCATTATGAACGATACTGCAAAGATAACTGGAATTACCCCTGCTGCATTTACTTTTAAAGGTAGATGCGTTGATTGTCCTCCAACTTGAGAACGACCGCTAGTACGTTTAGCATACTGAATTGGAATTTTACGAAGTGCTTGTTGAATGAAAATAACACCAACAATCATTGCAATTACCGCTAATAGGATAAGTCCAACAATAACTATTCGCATGAATAGTTCATCTCCAGCATTTTGCAACTGTTGAGCGTAAATCTGGTTTACCGTAGTTGGTAACGCAGCAACGATACCAGCGAAAATGATAATGGAAATTCCGTTTCCTACACCTTTTGCTGTAATTTGCTCTCCTAACCACATTAAAAAAGCTGTTCCTGCTGTAAGTACTAGAGCAATTAATAAGTACGTTGGAATGCCCGGTTCAGTAATAAAGCCACTAGCCATTTGATTGAAACCATATGACATTGCAAGTGCTTGTATAAAGCCTAATACTATCGTTCCATAGCGGGTAAACTGAGCTAATTTACGTCTTCCTACCTCACCTTGCTTGGACCATTCCGTAAACTTTGGTACAACATCCATTTGTAGTAGTGATACAATAATGGATGCTGTAATGTACGGCATGATGCCCATTGCTAGGATCGAGAAGTTTTGAAGGGCGCCTCCACCAAAGATATTCAATACACCGAACACTCCAGTATCAGCCTTCAAAAAATCAGGATTTACATGTGGTACAGGGATAAATGTACCAATGCGGAATATAATCAACATTAGTAGAGTGAAAAAGATTTTGTTTCTTATTTCACCTACGCGCATAAAATTGGAGATTGTTCGAAACATTAAATCACCTCAGTTTTACCGCCAGCAGCTTCAATAGCTTCTTTTGCAGCAGAGGAGAATTTATGAGCTTTGACAGTAAGTTTTTTCTCTAATTTACCGTTTGCAAGAATCTTGATTCCTGAGCGCTCTTTCTTCACAACACCAGTTTCTATTAATAGAGCTGGAGTTACTTCTGTTCCATCTTCAAAAACATTAAGCGTATCAAGGTTAACAACTGTGTACTCTTTACGGTTAATGTTAGTGAATCCGCGTTTTGGTAGACGTCTGAATAATGGTGTTTGACCACCCTCAAATCCTAGACGAACACCGCCACCTGAACGAGCGTTTTGACCTTTATGACCTTTACCAGCTGTTTTACCGTTACCAGAACCGATACCGCGTCCTTTACGTTTACGTTCTTGACGTGAACCTTCTGCAGGTTTTAATTCATGAAGTTTCATTTGGGCACCTCCTTGTTAAGAGAAAAAGTTTAATTATTGTTCTTTGACAGTAACAAGATGAGAAACCTTATTAATCATACCGCGGATAGCAGCATTATCATCTAGAACAACTGTTTGATGCATTTTACGTAAACCAAGAGTGTTTACTGTTACGCGTTGGTCTTGAGGACGACCGATCAAGCTACGAGTAAGGGTAATTTCTAATTTCTTTGCCATTGATATTCCCTCCCTTAACCTAACAGTTCTTCTACTGATTTACCACGTAATTTAGCTACGTCTTCAGCACGCTTTAATTGCTTTAATCCGTCCATAGTAGCACGTACCATGTTGATAGGCGTGTTAGAGCCTAGTGATTTTGAAAGAATGTCAGCAACACCAGCTAACTCAAGTACAGCACGTACTGGTCCACCAGCGATAACCCCAGTACCTTCACCAGCAGGCTTCAATAGGATTGAACCTGCACCGAAGTGACCAAGTACTTCATGAGGGATACTTGTATTAACCATTGGTACTGTAATTAAGTTTTTCTTAGCATCTTCGATTGCTTTACGGATCGCATCTGGTACTTCTTGTGCTTTACCAGTTCCGAAACCAACGTGACCGTTTTTGTCACCTACAACTACTAACGCAGTGAAGCGGAAACGACGTCCACCTTTCACAACTTTAGCTACACGGTTAACGGTAACTACGCGTTCTTCTAGTTCTAATTTATTAGGATCAATACGACGCATTGTTTTGTCCCTCCTTATCCATTAAAATTCTAAGCCGTTTTCACGAGCAGCGTCTGCTAGTGCTTTTACACGACCATGGAAAAGGTACCCACCGCGGTCAAATACCACTGATTTGTAACCTTTTTCGATTGCGCGTTTCGCAACTAATTCGCCAACTTTTTGAGCTGCTTCGATGTTGCTAGTGCTTGCTAAAGATAATTCTTTATCTAATGTTGAAGCACTTGCAAGAGTTACGCCGTTCACATCGTCAATTAGCTGTGCATAAATGTGTTTGCTTGAACGGAACACATTTAAACGAGGACGAGCTTCAGTTCCAGATAGTTTAGCACGAACGCGTGCATGTCTTTTCTGACGAACTGCATTTTTATCAAGCTTCGTGATCAATTTACGTCACTCCTTTCGTATACCTATGCGGGCTTACTTACCTGTTTTACCTTCTTTACGACGTACAAATTCACCTTCGTAACGGATACCTTTACCTTTGTAAGGCTCTGGTGGGCGAACATCACGGATGTTTGCTGCAAGAGCACCAACACGTTCTTTGTTTGCACCTCTTACGATGATTTTTGTATTTGAAGGAACTTCGATTTCAAGACCTGCTTCTGCTTCAATTTCAACTGGGTGAGAGTATCCAACGTTAAGAACTAGTTTGTTACCTTGTTTTTGAGCACGGTAACCAACACCGATAAGTTCTAGACCTCTTTCGAAACCTTTTGATACACCTTCAACCATATTAGCAAGTACAGCACGAGTTGTACCATGGATTGTACGGTGTTCTTTTGAATCAGAAGGACGAGTTAATGTAATCAAGTTCTCTTCTTGTGTGATTGTAATTTCAGGATTAAAAGTACGATTTAATTCGCCTTTTGGTCCTTTAACAGTTATATTGTTATCCGCAGCAATAGTTACAGTAACGCCAGCTGGGATTTCAATAGGTTTTTTACCTACGCGAGACATTTAGTGCACCTCCATTCGTGAAAAAAATTATTACCAAACGTAAGCTAGTACTTCTCCGCCAATTTTCTTAGCGCGTGCTTCTTTATCAGTAATCACGCCTTGAGAAGTTGAAACGATAGCGATTCCTAATCCGTTAAGAACGCGAGGAACTTCTCCAGCTTTCGCGTATACACGTAGACCAGGTTTGCTGATACGTTTTAGACCAGTAATTACACGTTCATTATTTGAACCGTATTTTAAGAAGATACGGATAATACCTTGCTTGTTATCTTCGATAAGTTCTACATCACGGATGAAGCCCTCACGTTTTAAGATTTCAGCAACATCTGTTTTTATCTTAGAAGCAGGAAGCTCAAGCTTCTCGTGACGCACCATGTTTGCGTTACGGATGCGAGTTAGCATATCTGCAATTGGATCTGTCATGACCATTTATATTTACCTCCTTCCCAAAATCGGGTTTTACCAGCTAGCTTTCTTCACGCCAGGAATTTGTCCTTTATATGCAAGTTCACGGAAACAAATACGGCAAAGCTTAAATTTACGATACACAGAATGTGGGCGACCACAACGTTCACAACGTGTGTACTCTTGTACTTTAAACTTTTGAGTGCGCTTTTGTTTCACGACCATTGATTTTTTAGCCATGTTTACGCCTCCCTTTATTTTTGATTACTTTTGGAATGGCATTCCGATTTGAGTAAGCAATTCACGTGCTTCTTCATCAGTGTTTGCAGTCGTAACGATTACGATGTCCATTCCACGAACTTTACTTACTTTATCGTAGTCAATTTCAGGGAAGATTAATTGTTCTTTTACACCAAGAGTGTAGTTTCCACGACCATCAAATGATTTTTTGGAAACACCACGGAAGTCACGTACACGTGGTAAAGAAACTGCTACTAACTTGTCTAGGAATTCGTACATGCGCTCTCCGCGAAGAGTAACTTTCGCACCGATTGGCATGCCTTCACGTAGACGGAAGCCAGCGATTGATTTTTTCGCTCTAGTTACAACTGGTTTTTGACCAGTTACTAGGCTTAATTCTTCCACTGCATTGTCAAGAGCTTTAGCATTTGCTACAGCATCACCTACACCCATGTTGATAACAATCTTTTCAACTTTAGGAGCTTGCATTACAGATTTATAATTAAACTTGCTCATAAGAGCAGGAACGATTTCATTTGTATACTTTTCCTTTAGGCGGTTCATGTATTGTACCTCCCTTCATTAATTACTTATTTATCTAAGGATTCACCTGATTTTACAGAAACGCGTACTTTTTTACCGTCAACTGTTTTGTAGCCAACACGTGTTGGAGTTCCAGTTTTCGGATCAAGAGGCATTACGTTTGAAACGTGGATAGCAGCTTCTTGACTAATGATTCCTCCTTGAGGATTTAGTTGAGAAGGTTTTGAATGCTTCTTCACGATATTAACACCTTCAACCAATACACGGTTCTTTTTAGGATAAGCTTCAAGGACAACACCTTGTTTACCTTTATCCTTACCAGAGATGACTACTACTTTGTCACCTTTTTTTACATGCATGAGTTTCGCACCTCCTTGAAAGGCCATTACAAGTTTTTACTTTATAGTACTTCTGGAGCTAATGAAACGATTTTCATGAAGTTGTCATCACGAAGTTCACGAGCAACCGGTCCGAAGATACGAGTCCCACGAGGACTTTTATCATCTTTGATAATTACACATGCGTTCTCATCAAAGCGGATGTATGAACCATCAGTACGGCGTACGCCTGATTTTGTACGTACAACAACAGCTTTAACTACATCGCCTTTTTTAACAACGCCACCTGGTGTTGCTTGTTTTACAGTACATACGATAACATCACCGATGTTTGCTGTTTTGCGGCCAGAACCGCCAAGCACCTTAATTGTTAGTACTTCACGAGCACCTGAATTGTCAGCGACTTTTAGACGTGTTTCTTGTTGAATCATGTACGAGACCTCCTTTCGGAATTATCTTTTCCGAACAGATTATTATTAAATAATAACAGCTTTTTCTACTACTTCTACTAGACGGAAGCGTTTAGTTGCAGATAGCGGGCGAGTTTCCATGATTTTTACCACGTCGCCTACTTTTGCTACGTTTTGCTCATCATGAGCTTTAAACTTTTTAGAGTATTTTACGCGTTTACCGTATAGAGAATGTGTCTTATACGTTTCTACTTGAACAGTAATCGTTTTATCCATTTTATCGGAAACTACACGTCCAGTGTAGACTTTGCGTTGATTGCGTTCACTCATTTTCGCAAACCTCCTCTCGATTATTAATTGTTGGCACTGATCTCTCTTTGACGAACAACAGTTTTCATGCGAGCGATCGATTTGCGCACTTCACGGATACGTGCAGTATTTTCAAGTTGTCCAGTAGCTAACTGGAAACGAAGATTGAATAACTCTTCTTTTAGTGATTTTACTTTTTGTTCTATTTCAGCAGTGGTTAGGTCTTTGATTTCATTAACTTTCATTTGATTCACCACCATTTTCTTCTCGTTTCACAAACTTACATTTGATTGGTAGTTTGTGTGATGCAAGACGTAATGCTTCACGAGCAACCTCTTCAGATACACCAGAGATTTCGAACATTACTTTACCTGGTTTAACTACAGCAACCCAGCCTTCAGGAGCACCTTTACCAGAACCCATTCGGACTTCTAACGGTTTAGCAGTATATGGCTTGCTTGGGAAAATTTTAATCCAAACTTTACCACCACGTTTCATGTAACGAGTCATCGCAATACGAGCAGCTTCGATTTGACGGTTTGTAATCCAAGAAGCTTCTAGAGCTTGGATACCGTATTCACCGAAATGTACCTCTTTACCGCCTTTTGCTTGACCTCTCATTTTACCGCGGTGTTCACGACGATATTTAACGCGTTTTGGCATTAACATGATTATTTTCCTCCTTCCTCGGATTTCTTCTTAGTAGGAAGGACTTCTCCACGATAGATCCATACTTTAACACCTAGCTTACCATAAGTAGTATCAGCTTCAGCATGAGCATAGTCTATATCCGCGCGAAGTGTATGAAGTGGAACAGTTCCTTCGCTGTATTGTTCAGAACGAGCGATATCAGCGCCACCTAGACGACCTGATACCATTGTTTTAATACCTTGTGCACCAGAACGCATTGAGCGTTGGATAGCTTGTTTTTGAGCACGACGGAAAGAAACGCGGTTTTCTAATTGACGAGCAATGTTCTCAGCAACTAGTTTAGCATCTAAATCCGCCTTTTTAATTTCGATGATGTTGATGTGTACACGTTTGCCAGTTAACTGGTTTAACGCTTTACGTAACGCTTCAACTTCTGTACCACCTTTACCAATAACCATACCTGGTTTAGCTGTGTGAATAGAAATGTTGATGCGGTTAGCAGCACGTTCGATTTCAACCTTTGATACAGAAGCATCATTTAAGCGTTTCGTGATGTATTCACGAACTTTAAGATCTTCATGTAAAAGATTTGCGTAGTCTTTGTCAGCGTACCATTTAGATTCCCAATCACGGATGATTCCGACACGCAAACCGACTGGATTTACCTTTTGACCCACAGATTATCCCTCCTTCTTTTCTGATAAAACGATTGTAATATGACTAGTACGTTTATTAATCGCACTCGCACGACCTTGAGCGCGCGGACGGAAACGTTTTAAAGTTGGTCCTTCGTTTACATACGCCTCTGTAACTACTAGGTTATTAACGTCCATGTCGTAGTTGTGTTCAGCATTTGCCATAGCAGATTTCAATAACTTTTCTACTACTGGAGATGATGATTTTGGTGTATGGCGAAGGATTGCGATCGCTTCTCCTACTTGTTTGCCTCGAATTAGATCGATTACTAAACGAACTTTACGAGGTGCAATTCGAACTGTATTAGCAACAGCTTTAGCTTGCATGAGATGCCCTCCTCTCATTAACGTCTTGTTTTCTTGTCATCACTTGCGTGACCTTTGTAAGCACGCGTTGGTGCGAACTCACCTAATTTATGACCTACCATGTCCTCTGTTACATATACTGGAACGTGTTTACGTCCATCATAAACAGCGATTGTGTGACCGATGAATTGTGGGAAGATTGTAGAACGACGAGACCAAGTTTTTACTACTTGTTTCTTGTCAGTTTCATTTAACTTCTCAATTTTTACCATTAAATGATCATCAACAAAAGGTCCTTTTTTCAGGCTACGACCCATGGGTGTACCTCCCTTCGTGATTGTTCTACGGTTCGTTTGTTGAACCGTAGCTCAACCCCGTTATTTTTTAGAACGACGTACAATAAATTTATCGGATTTATTTTTCTTCTTACGAGTTTTAAAGCCAAGAGTTGGTTTACCCCAAGGAGACATTGGTGATTTACGTCCGATTGGTGAACGTCCTTCACCACCACCGTGTGGGTGATCAACTGGGTTCATTACAGATCCACGTACAGTTGGGCGTTTACCTAACCAACGAGAACGACCTGCTTTACCGATGTTAATAAGTTCGTGTTGTTCGTTACCAACTTGACCTACTGTAGCACGGCAAGTTGCTAGAATCATACGAACTTCACCAGAGTTAAGACGTACTAACACGTAACGTCCTTCTTTACCAAGTAATTGTGCAGATGTACCAGCAGAACGAACTAGCTGACCACCTTTACCAGGTTTTAATTCGATGTTGTGGATAACTGTACCCACTGGAATGTTTTGTAGTGGTAATGCGTTACCTACTTTAATATCAGCTTCAGCACCTGACATAATCTCCATACCTACTTCTAGGCCTTTAGGAGCTAGGATATAACGTTTTTCACCATCTACATAGTTAATTAATGCGATGTTTGCTGAGCGGTTTGGATCATACTCAATAGTAGCAACGCGTCCTGGTATACCATCTTTATTGCGTTTGAAATCAATAATACGGTATTGACGCTTATGGCCGCCACCTTGATGACGAACAGTTAACTTACCTTGGTTGTTACGGCCACCTTTTTTAGATAAAGGAGCAAGCAATGATTTTTCTGGAGTGCTAGTTGTGATTTCAGCAAAATCAGAAGCAGTCATGTTGCGTCGACCATTGGAGGTAGGTTTATACTTTTTAATCGCCATGTTTTTCCCTCCTTCTTAAATAACTAAATTTATAAAAGCTTACGCTTCAAAGATTTCGATGTCTTTGCTATCTTTTGTTAATGTAACAATTGCCTTACGGCGCTTGTTAGTATAGCCTGCATGACGACCCATGCGCTTAAATTTACCTTTGTAATTCATGATGTTCACTTTTTCAACTTTTACGCCGAAAATTTCTTGAACAGCATCTTTTACTTGAGTTTTGTTTGCCTTCACGTCAACTTCGAAAGTATACTTTTTATCAGCCATAATTTCAGAAGAACGTTCAGTGATTACGGGGCGCTTAATGATATCACGAGCATCCATTATGCAAGCACCTCCTCTACTTTTTCAACAGCAGCTTTAGTAATGATTAGTTTGTTGTGTGAAACTAAATCAAGAACATTTAAGCCAGCTGCCTCTACTACAGTAACACCAGGGATGTTACGTGCAGATAATGCAACATTGTCATTTACAACGTCTGTTACGATAAGTGCTTTCGTGTCTACAGATAGTCCGTTTAAGAAAGAAACGAATTCTTTAGTTTTTGGAGCTTCGAATGCTAAGCTTTCAAGTACTAAGATGTTTTCTTCTTGTACTTTAGTTGCTAGAGCAGATTTAAGAGCTAAACGACGTACTTTCTTAGGTAGTTTGTAGCTGTAAGATCTTGGTTGTGGTCCGAATACTGTACCACCACCACGCCATTGTGGAGAACGGATAGACCCTTGACGAGCACGACCAGTACCTTTTTGACGCCATGGTTTACGCCCACCGCCTGCAACTTCAGAACGATTTTTTACTTTATGAGTACCTTGGCGTAAAGAAGCGCGTTGCATTAAGATAGCTTCGAATAATACGCTTTGGTTAGGTTCGATACCAAAAATAGATTCAGCTAGCTCGATTTCGCCAACGTTTGATCCTTTTTGGTCAAATAATGTAACTTTAGGCATTTTCTAATGCTCCTCCTTTCTTGCTATGTTATTTTGCTTTAACAGCTGTTTTAACTTTTAATAAAGATTTTTTCGCACCTGGTACGTTACCTTTGATTAAAAGTAGGTTGCGTTCAACGTCAACTTTAACGATAGTTAAGTTTTGAACAGTGATTTGATCTCCACCCATACGTCCTGGTAATAATTTACCTTTGAATACGCGGTTTGGAGCAACAGGACCCATTGAACCAGGGCGACGGTGGTAACGAGAACCGTGAGACATTGGTCCGCGAGATTGTCCGTGGCGTTTAATTGAGCCTTGGAAACCTTTACCTTTAGATACACCTGTTACATCAACTACATCGCCTTCAGCGAAAATACTAACTTTGACTTCTTGACCAACCTCGTATTCACCAAGGTTAATTCCGCGGAATTCGCGAATGAAGCGCTTAGGTGCAGTGTTTGCTTTAGCAACATGTCCTTGTTCAGGTTTGTTTGAAAGCTTTTCACGTTTGTCAGAGAAACCAATTTGGATTGCTTCGTAGCCATCATTTTCAATTGTTTTCTTTTGAAGAACAACGTTAGAACCAGCTTCAACTACTGTTACTGGGATTAATTCACCGTTTTCAGCAAATACTTGCGTCATACCGATTTTTCTTCCTAAGATTCCTTTGGTCATAAGTCACACCTCCTGATATTGTTTTATTTATGATTACAATTTGATTTCGATATCAACGCCAGATGGCAAATCTAAACGCATTAATGAATCAACAGTTTTAGGTGTTGGATTCACGATGTCGATTAGACGTTTGTGAGTACGCATCTCGAATTGCTCACGAGAATCTTTGTACTTATGAACTGCACGTAGGATAGTGTAAACTGATCTTTCAGTTGGTAACGGAATTGGACCAGAAACAGTAGCACCAGAACGTTTTGCAGTTTCAACGATTTTCTCAGCAGATTGATCAAGGATACGGTGATCATATGCTTTTAAACGAATACGAATCTTTTGTTTTGCCATTATTTTCCCTCCTTTTCGCCTATTTTTCTAAATAGACATTTACTCCGTGGAAATTTCCCTACACTCGCCATGGCAAAGCGGCCGGGTGTATCGGCAACCTCCCACATCATCGCGGCCGAAGACCAACATTGTCTATTATACAGAACTCTAGAGATAAAATCAAGTATATGTTTTATCTTTTGGTCTGCTGAACACTTTTACTATTATACATATACGCACTAACTTTTTCAAGGAATACTTACTAATGATTTCTTTCCAATTTATAAATTATATAATATAGAAGAAACTCATCTTTCTTTCAACAAGATTATACTTTCATCTCATTAAAAAATCACTGGAAATACAAGAGATATTCTTCATTAATTTCCCTTTTACTTAACCACAAGATTCATATTACAAGTGTCACCACTATTTAGAACAAGTTATTATCCTTTAGGTGTTTTTATTTTATTATAGAAAGACAACACAAAAAAGCAGGTGGAATAAGATCCACCTGCTTTTAAAATTGCTTATAGCAATTATTATTCTTGGATAGAAGCTACTACACCAGCGCCTACAGTACGTCCACCCTCACGGATAGAGAATTTAGTACCTTCTTCGATAGCAACAGGAGCGATTAGCTCAACAGACATTTCGATGTTATCTCCAGGCATAACCATTTCTACGCCTTCTGGAAGATTACAAATACCAGTTACGTCAGTTGTACGGAAGTAGAACTGAGGACGGTAGTTTGAGAAGAATGGAGTGTGACGTCCACCTTCTTCTTTAGAAAGAACATAAACTTCAGCTTTGAATTTTTGGTGTGGGTTGATTGAACCTGGTTTAGCTAATACTTGACCACGTTGGATCTCTTCACGAGCAACCCCACGAAGTAGAGCACCGATGTTGTCACCAGCTTCAGCATAGTCAAGAAGTTTACGGAACATTTCAACACCAGTTACAACTGTTGATTTTGGCTCTTCAGTTAAACCTACGATCTCGATTGTGTCACCAACTTTTACTTGTCCACGCTCAACACGTCCTGTAGCAACTGTACCACGACCAGTGATTGAGAATACATCCTCTACTGGCATCATGAATGGTTTGTCAGTGTCACGAGTTGGAGTTGGGATATACTCATCAACTGCAGCCATAAGTTCATTGATTTTTTCTTCCCACTCAGCTTCTCCTTCAAGAGCTTTAAGAGCAGAACCTTTAATTACTGGGATATCATCGCCAGGGAATTCGTATTCAGAAAGAAGGTCACGAATTTCCATTTCAACTAGTTCAAGTAACTCTTCGTCGTCTACCATGTCACATTTGTTCATGAATACAACTAGGTAAGGAACACCTACTTGACGAGAAAGAAGGATGTGCTCACGAGTTTGTGGCATTGGACCGTCAGCAGCAGATACTACTAGGATACCGCCGTCCATTTGTGCAGCACCAGTGATCATGTTTTTAACATAGTCAGCGTGACCTGGGCAGTCAACGTGTGCATAGTGACGAGTAGCAGTTTCATACTCAACGTGTGCAGTAGAGATTGTGATACCACGTTCTCTTTCTTCTGGAGCACCATCGATTTGATCGTAAGCGCGAGCTTCTGCTCCACCTACTTTAGCAAGTACAGATGTAATTGCAGCAGTTAGAGTTGTTTTACCATGGTCAACGTGACCGATTGTTCCAATATTAACGTGTGGTTTAGAGCGATCGAATTTAGCTTTAGCCATTAGGAATTTCCTCCTTGAATTTAAAATAAAATTTATTAATTATGCTGCTAATGAAGGTAGAACACTCTACCTTCATTGCTCACATAAGTATTTATACTTCAATAAAGAGTGAAAATCAATTATTCACCTTTATTTTTTTTGATGATTTCTTCAGAAATCGCTTTTGGTACTTCTTCATAGTGGTCGAAATGCATTGAGAATGTTCCGCGTCCTTGTGTAGAAGAACGTAGAGACGTTGCATATCCGAACATTTCAGATAGTGGAACGAACGCTTTAACTACTTGTGCGTTACCGCGAGCTTCCATACCTTCAACGCGTCCACGACGAGAAGTGATGTTACCCATAATATCTCCAAGATATTCTTCAGGCATTACAACTTCTACTTTCATGACAGGCTCAAGGATAACTGGTTTACATTTTGAAGCTGCATTTTTAAGAGCTAAAGAAGCAGCAACTTTAAACGCCATCTCAGATGAGTCAACATCATGGTAAGATCCGTCGAATAATTTTGCTTTAACGTCTACCATAGGGAAACCTGCTAATACACCGCGCTCAAGAGCGTCTTTAAGACCAGCTTCTACTGCTGGGATGTATTCACGTGGTACTACCCCACCGACAATAGCATTTTCAAATTCGAAGCCTTTTCCTTCTTCGTTTGGAGCGAACTCAATCCAAACATGTCCGAATTGTCCACGTCCACCAGATTGACGAGCAAATTTACCCTCAACTTGAGCAGATTGACGGAAAGTTTCACGGTATGCAACCTGAGGTGCACCAACGTTAGCTTCTACTTTGAACTCACGACGCATACGATCTACAAGGATATCAAGGTGAAGCTCACCCATACCCGCGATAATTACTTCACCAGTTTCTTGGTCAGTATGTGCACGGAATGTTGGATCTTCTTCTTGAAGTTTTTGTAGAGCAGTTGTCATTTTATCTAAGTCAGCTTTTGTTTTAGGCTCGATAGATAAAGAGATAACTGGCTCTGGGAATTCCATTGACTCAAGAATAACAAGATTCTTTTCATCACATAGAGTGTCACCAGTTGTAGTGTCTTTAAGACCTACAGCTGCTGCGATATCCCCAGCGTATACTTGTGAAATCTCTTCACGAGAGTTAGCATGCATTTGTAGGATACGACCTACACGCTCACGCTTACCTTTCGTAGAGTTTTGTACATAAGAACCTGAGCTTAATGTACCAGAGTAAACACGGAAGAATGTTAACTTACCAACATAAGGGTCAGTCATTACTTTGAACGCTAGAGCAGAGAATGGCTCTTCGTCACTAGAAGGACGTGTAACTTCTTCATCTGATTGAGGTACAATACCTTTGATTGCAGGTACGTCCAAAGGAGATGGAAGATATTCAATTACAGCGTCAAGCATTGGTTGAACACCTTTGTTTTTGAATGCTGAACCACAGATAACTGGGTAGAATTCAACGTTAACAGTACCTTTACGGATAGCTGCTTTTAATTCAGCAACAGTGATTTCTTCTCCGCCTAGGTATTTCTCCATTAACTCTTCATCAAGTTCTGCAACTGCTTCAACCAATTTTTCATGGTATTCTTCAGCTAGTTCTTGATAATCTGCAGGGATTTCAGTTTCTGTAATATCAGTACCTAAGTCATTGCCATACATGATAGCTTTCATCTCAACTAGGTCGATGATACCAGAGAATTGATCTTCCGCACCAATTGGTAATTGGATTGGGTGTGCATTCGCTTGTAGACGATCGTGTAGAGTTCCTACAGAGTATAAGAAGTCAGCACCGATTTTGTCCATTTTGTTTACGAATACAACACGTGGTACTCCGTAAGTTGTAGCTTGACGCCAAACTGTTTCAGTTTGTGGCTCAACGCCTGATTGTGCGTCAAGTACAGCTACAGCACCATCAAGTACACGAAGTGAACGCTCAACTTCAACAGTGAAGTCTACGTGTCCTGGTGTATCGATTATGTTTACGCGGTGTTCTTTCCACTGAGCTGTTGTAGCAGCAGAAGTGATTGTAATACCACGTTCTTGTTCTTGTTCCATCCAGTCCATTTGTGAAGCACCTTCATGTGTTTCACCGATTTTGTGGATACGACCAGTATAGTAAAGAACACGTTCAGTAGTGGTAGTTTTACCAGCATCGATATGTGCCATGATACCAATATTACGAGTCTTTGCTAAGGAGAACTCTCTAGCCATTTGGTATTTCTCCTTCCTTATTGAAGAATAGTATTAGTAATAAAAAATGAATCCTACCAACGATAATGAGCGAATGCTTTATTAGCTTCAGCCATTTTGTGAGTATCTTCACGTTTCTTAACTGATGCACCAGTGTTATTAGCTGCATCTAGGATTTCGTTAGCTAAACGCTCTTCCATCGTTTTTTCACCACGAAGACGAGTGTAGTTAACTAACCAACGAAGACCTAAAGTTGTACGACGTTCTGGGCGCACCTCAACTGGTACTTGGTAGTTAGAACCACCTACACGACGAGCTTTAACTTCTAAAACTGGCATGATATTTTTTAGAGCTTGGTCGAATACTTCCATTGGCTCTTTACCAGTACGATCTTTGATAATTTCAAAAGAAGAGTACAAGATTTGTTCAGCTGTACCTCTTTTACCATCAATCATTAATTTATTGATAAGTTTAGTGATTAATTTTGAATTATAAACCGGATCTGGTAATACATCTCTTTTTGCAACAGGACCTTTACGAGGCATGTTTTTTTCCTCCTTTCAAAGAAGACTTATTTTAGTTTAGTTTTTTATTATTTCTTAGCTGGTTTAGGACGCTTAGTACCGTATTTAGAACGGCCTTGCATACGGTTGTTAACACCTGCAGTATCAAGCGCACCACGAACGATATGATAACGTACCCCTGGTAAGTCTTTTACACGTCCGCCACGGATAAGAACAACGCTGTGCTCTTGTAAGTTGTGGCCGATACCAGGAATGTAAGCTGTTACCTCAATTCCGTTTGTTAAACGAACACGAGCATATTTACGTAAAGCTGAGTTCGGTTTTTTCGGTGTCATTGTACCAACACGAGTACATACACCACGTTTTTGTGGAGATGACACGTCAGTTTGTGCTTTTTTGAAGCTGTTATAGCCTTTGTTAAGTGCAGGAGACTTAGATTTAGTTTCCTTAGACTCGCGTCCTTTACGCACTAATTGGTTAATAGTAGGCATGTTTTTTCCTCCTTCCACTTCTTAGTTCTTGTACCACACATCCAGGTGGTTCATAATTGAGCAAAAACAAAGTTCTTGTAGCTAAACCACAAAAACAGTTTTACTTTTAAGAATAAATACTTGTGTATGCTAGTTGCAGACACATTCCAATGTAGCCTTCTACGTAATGTTTCATAACATTTATCGAAGAAGCACCTTTGCTATAATATCATCTTTATATTATTAATGTCAACTAACAGAAAATAAATTTTACGAAAGTTATATATATAAAACGGTCAGCAACTAGGTCACTGACCGTTTTATTATTTATTCAACTGGTGCAGTTTCTTTGTCAGCTTGCTCAGCAAAAACAGGTACTGCTTTTCTGTAGCGAGGCATTCCTGTTCCAGCTGGTACTAGCTTACCGATGATAACATTTTCTTTAAGACCCAGTAATTCGTCTCTTTTCCCTTTGATTGCAGCATCCGTAAGAACTCTTGTCGTTTCTTGGAATGATGCAGCTGAAAGGAATGAATCTGTTTCAAGAGAAGCTTTTGTAATACCAAGTAATACAGGACGTCCAGTAGCTGGAGCTTTTCCTTCAAGTAATGCTGATGTGTTTGCATCAGTAAACTGATGGATATCAAGAAGTGTACCTGGTAGAACGCTCGTTTCGCCCGCATCAACTACACGGATTTTACGTAGCATCTGTCTTACCATTACCTCGATATGTTTATCTCCAATTTCTACCCCTTGCATACGGTATACTTTTTGAACTTCTTTCAATAAGTACTCCTGAACTGCAAGTGTATCTTTTACTTTCAGAAGTTCTTTTGGATCAATAGAACCCTCTGTTAGTTCTTGACCACGTTTTACCGTGTCAGAAACAGCCACTTTCAAGCGAGATGTATAAGGAACTGCGTATTCACGTTTCTCTACTTCACCTTGAATTACAATGACTTGTTGCTTATCTTTTCCTTCAGTGATATCTAAAACGTATCCATCTATTTCAGAAATATGCGCTAAACCTTTAGGGTTACGTGCTTCAAAAATTTCTTGGATACGAGGTAAACCTTGAGTGATATCATCTCCGGCAACCCCACCTGTATGGAATGTACGCATCGTTAACTGTGTACCTGGCTCACCGATTGATTGAGCAGCAATAATACCAACTGCTTCACCCACTTCAACCTCTTGACCAGTTGCAAGGTTACGCCCATAACATTTCTTACATACACCATGACGTGTATTACATGTGAACGCAGAGCGTATCCAAACTTGTTGTACACCAATATCTTCAATATATTTAGCAAGATCTTCTGTAATTAGACCGTTCTCAGGAACAATAACTTCTCCTGTTTCTGGGTGCTTAATCGTTTTTCTTGCGTAACGACCGATTAGACGTTCTTCTAATCGTTCAATTATTTCAGTACCTTCTCGTAAAGATTCTACAAGTAAACCGCGATCTGTTCCACAATCATCATCACGAACGATTACGTCTTGTGCTACGTCTACTAGACGACGAGTCAGGTAACCTGAGTCGGCAGTCTTAAGTGCTGTATCGGCAAGACCTTTACGCGCACCGTGTGTGGAGATGAAGTACTCAAGTACTGTCAGTCCTTCACGGAAACTTGATTTGATTGGTAACTCGATAATACGACCAGCCGGGTTGGCCATCAAACCACGCATACCAGCTAGCTGTGTAAAGTTAGATGCGTTACCACGAGCTCCTGAGTCACTCATCATAAAGATCGGGTTAGTACGATCTAACGATTTCATCAGTTTAGCTTGAATTTCATCTTTTGCAGCACTCCATATAGAGATTACACGATCGTAACGCTCTTCTTCTGTGATTAAACCACGTCTGAATTGCTTCAATACGTTATCTACTTTAGTTTGTGCTTCAGTAATAATTAGTTTTTTCTCTTCTAATACTACGATATCTGCTACACCAACTGTGATACCAGCTTTAGTAGAATATTTGAAACCAAGGTCTTTCATGCGATCAAGCATTTTAGATGTTTCAGTGATTTTGAAACGTTTAAATACTTCTGCGATGATTTTTCCAAGGTAACCTTTTTTGAATGGATCAATAAGCGGTTGAGCTTTGATTAGTTCAACAACATTAGCACCCTTGTCAACAAAGAAACGTTCTGCTGTTTTTACTTCTAAGTTCTCTTGAGTCGGTTCATTGATATACGGGAAACTCTTAGGAAGAATTTCATTGAATATCAATTTACCAACTGTTGTGATAAGAAGTTTTTTGTTTTGCTCTTCTGTAAATGTTTGATTATTAACTGAAGATGCATGAACAGCCACACGAGTGTGCAAATGAACATAACCATTTTGGTATGCTGTTAATGCTTCATTAGCATCGTGGAAGATCATACCCTCTCCGATAGCACCTTCTCTTTCAAGAGTTAAGTAATAGTTACCTAATACCATATCTTGAGAAGGTGTAACAACAGGTTTTCCATCTTTAGGGTTCAAGATGTTTTGAGCAGCAAGCATTAATAGACGAGCTTCTGCTTGCGCTTCAGCAGAAAGCGGAACGTGAACAGCCATTTGGTCACCATCAAAGTCTGCATTGTATGCAGTACATACTAGAGGGTGAAGGCGAATTGCACGACCTTCAACTAAAGTTGGCTCAAACGCTTGAATTCCAAGTCTATGAAGAGTTGGGGCACGGTTCAATAGAACTGGATGCTCTCTAATAACCGATTCTAATACGTCCCAAACTTCAGGTTGTAAACGTTCAATCTTGCGTTTTGCAGATTTAATGTTATGTGCTAATCCTTTTCCAACTAGCTCTTTCATAACAAATGGTTTAAATAATTCGATTGCCATTTCTTTTGGAAGACCGCATTGATACATCTTTAAGTTAGGACCTACTACGATAACTGAACGACCAGAGTAGTCAACACGTTTTCCTAATAGATTTTGACGGAAACGACCTTGTTTACCTTTCAACATGTGTGAAAGTGATTTTAACGGACGATTACCTGGTCCAGTAACTGGTCTACCACGGCGACCGTTATCAATTAACGCATCTACTGCTTCTTGAAGCATACGTTTTTCATTTTGAACGATAATACTTGGAGCACCTAAATCTAATAAACGTTTTAAACGGTTATTACGGTTAATTACTCGGCGGTATAAATCATTCAAGTCTGAAGTTGCGAAGCGTCCTCCATCAAGTTGAACCATCGGACGTAATTCTGGTGGAATTACAGGTAGGACATCAAGAATCATCCATGATGGCTCGTTCCCTGAGTTACGGAATGCTTCTAACACTTCTAGACGTTTAATTGCTCTTGTACGACGTTGCCCTTGAGCTGTTTTTAATTCTTCTTTAAGTGCTTCTACTTCTTTTTCAGTATCTACATCCGTAAGAAGTTTACGAATTGCTTCTGCACCCATAGCAGCTTGGAATTTGTTTCCGTATTTTTCACGGTATGTGCGGTACTCTTTTTCAGAAAGAAGTTGTTTCTTTTCAAGTGAAGTTGCACCAACATCCGTTACTACATAAGAAGCAAAATAAATAACTTCTTCCAATGCACGCGGAGACATGTCTAAAACAAGACCCATGCGACTTGGAATACCTTTAAAATACCAAATATGTGATACTGGAGCAGCAAGTTCGATATGTCCCATACGTTCACGACGTACTTTCGCTCTCGTTACCTCAACTCCACAACGATCACATACAACACCTTTATATCTTACGCGCTTGTACTTTCCACAATGGCATTCCCAGTCCTTAGTAGGACCGAAAATGCGCTCGCAGAACAAACCATCTTTTTCTGGTTTTAAAGTACGGTAGTTAATTGTTTCAGGTTTTTTTACCTCACCGAAAGACCAAGAACGAATCTTATCTGGTGAAGCAAGACCAATTTTCATATACTCAAAATTATTTACATCCAGCAAGGGGCCGACCTCCCTTTTAGATTCCGGGTTTTACCCTGTTTGCTCAGGCTCATTGAAAGTAAAGATTAATTTGTTGTATTCAATTCTGTTTCTTCAATCGCTTCTGTGCTCAGATCTTTATCAATTGATAATGCGTCTGATTGATGAACTTCTTCATCATCCTCTGTATCACGCATTTCAATTTCTTTATCTTCACCAGACATGATTTTAACATCCATACCTAAGCTTTGAAGTTCTTTAATTAATACTTTGAACGATTCTGGAACACCAGGTTCCGGTACGTTTTCACCTTTTACGATTGCTTCGTATGTTTTTACACGTCCGACAACATCATCCGATTTCACAGTAAGGATTTCTTGAAGTGTATATGCAGCACCGTATGCTTCAAGTGCCCAAACCTCCATCTCACCGAAACGCTGACCACCAAACTGAGCTTTACCTCCTAGAGGTTGCTGAGTTACTAGTGAGTATGGTCCGGTTGAACGAGCATGAAGTTTATCATCAACCATGTGAGCCAGTTTAATCATATACATGACACCGACTGATACACGGTTATCAAATGGTTCACCTGTTCTACCATCGTAAACAACTGTTTTCGCATCACGTGCCATACCAGCTTCTTCGATTGTAGACCATACATCTTCCTCACGCGCTCCATCAAAAACTGGTGAAGCAACATGAATACCTAATTGACGTGCAGCCATACCTAAATGTAGCTCTAGCACCTGTCCGATATTCATACGAGAAGGTACCCCTAGAGGGTTTAACATGATATCGATTGGCGTACCATCTGGTAAGTAAGGCATATCTTCTTCTGGAAGAATCTTCGAGATAACCCCTTTGTTACCGTGACGTCCGGCCATTTTATCGCCTTCATGGATTTTACGTTTTTGAACGATATATACACGTACTAATTGATTTACACCTGGTGGTAATTCGTCACCATCTTCTCTGTTAAACACTTTAACATCAAGAACAATTCCGCCACCACCGTGAGGTACACGTAGAGAAGTATCGCGCACTTCACGTGCTTTTTCACCGAAGATTGCATGCAACAGACGTTCTTCAGCAGTTAATTCTGTTACACCTTTAGGTGTTACTTTACCAACTAATAAATCTCCGTCTTTTACTTCAGCCCCGATCCGAATGATTCCTCTTTCGTCAAGGTTCTTAAGTGCATCCTCACCAACATTTGGAATATCGCGAGTAATTTCCTCTGGTCCTAATTTTGTATCACGAGACTCAGATTCATATTCTTCGATATGAATTGATGTATAAACATCATCTTTAACTAGGCGTTCACTCATGATAATGGCATCCTCATAGTTGTAACCATCCCATGTCATGAAACCTACTAATACGTTTCGACCAAGTGCTAACTCACCTTTTTCCATTGAAGGACCGTCTGCTAGGATTTCTCCTTTAGTTACACGGTCTCCAACACTTACGATTGGGCGTTGGTTATAACACATACCTTGGTTAGAACGTTTGAATTTCATTAAGTTATATTTATCAAGGTTACCTTTAACCTCTTGTCCATCTACATTTGTAATACGACGAACTAATACATGACGCGCTTCTACATGCTCGACAATACCGTCGTACTTCGCAACTACAGCTGCTCCTGAATCTCTAGCAGCAACGTGTTCCATACCAGTTCCAACAAATGGAGATTCTGGATTAATCAAAGGTACAGCTTGACGTTGCATGTTCGCACCCATTAAAGCACGGTTCGAGTCATCGTTCTCTAAGAAAGGAATACAAGCAGTCGCAGCTGATACAACTTGCTTAGGAGATACATCCATGTAGTCTACGCGATCATTTGGTACAACAGTGTTTTCTCCACGGAAACGAGCTACAACTTCGTCATCAACGAAAGTACCGTCATCTGATAAACGAACATTTGCTTGCGCTACAACATAGTTATCTTCTTCATCCGCAGTTAAGTAATCAATATGACTTGTTACTTTACCTGTTTCAGGATCAACTTTTCTATAAGGAGTTTCTATGAAACCAAAACGATTCACTTTCGCAAAACTTGATAGAGAGTTAATCAAACCAATGTTTGGTCCCTCAGGTGTCTCAATCGGACACATACGACCATAGTGGGAATAGTGAACGTCACGCACTTCCATACCAGCTCGTTCACGTGTTAAACCACCAGGTCCCAATGCAGAAAGACGGCGCTTATGAGTTAATTCTCCAAGCGGGTTTGTTTGATCCATGAATTGCGATAATTGAGAGCTTCCGAAGAACTCTTTAATTGATGCAATTACCGGACGGATATTGATTAATTGTTGTGGAGTAATTGTGTTCGTATCTTGAATTGACATTCTTTCACGAACAACACGTTCCATACGAGAAAGACCAATTCTAAATTGATTCTGAAGTAATTCACCAACAGAACGCAGACGACGATTACCTAAGTGATCAATATCGTCTGTATCTCCAACTTGATATAATAGATTAAAGAAATAACTTATTGAAGCAATAATATCAGCAGGAGTAATATGTTTTACTTCCTCAGTGATATTCGCATTCCCAATAATACTAATTTCTTTTTCACCTTCAGATTCAGAATTAGCATATATTTTAATTGATTGTAATAAAACATCATCTTCTACTACTCCACCATATGGTCTAGCAGTTTTGAAGCCTACACCACCATCTAAATATGGTAGAATGCGGTCCAAATTACGACGATCTAGTATTGTACCCTTTTCAACAATGATTTCCCCTGTTTCCGGATCAATCAAAGTTTCAGCAATGCGCTGATTGAAAAGACGATTTTTAATATGAAGTTTCTTGTTTATTTTATAACGTCCAACATTTGCTAAATCATAGCGTTTTGGGTCGAAGAATCGAGATACCAATAGACTCTTAGCATTTTCAACTGTTGGTGGTTCCCCAGGTCTTAGACGTTCATAAATTTCAATTAATGCTTTTTCAGTGCTTTCAGTGTTATCTTTTTCTAGAGTGTTACGAAGGTATTCATTATCTCCGATCAAATCTAGAATTTCTTGATCTGAACCGAAACCAAGGGCACGTAATAAAACAGTTACCGGTAGCTTTCTTGTACGATCAATTCTGACATACACAACATCTTTAGCATCTGTTTCGTATTCCAACCATGCACCGCGGTTAGGAATAACAGTTGCAGTGAAACCTTGCTTTCCATTTTTGTCTACTTTTTTACTAAAGTAAACACTTGGTGAACGAACAAGTTGCGAAACGATAACACGCTCTGCTCCATTCACAATAAATGTACCTGTTTCCGTCATTAATGGGAAATCGCCCATGAATACATCTTGGTCTTTTACTTCCCCTGTTTCTTTATTAACAAGACGGACTTTTACACGTAGAGGCGCGGAGTAAGTTACATCGCGTTCTTTTGATTCCTCTACTGAGTATTTTGGATCACCTAAGCTGTAATCAATGAATTCCAGAGATAGGTTTCCTGTGAAATCCTCGATTGGAGAAATATCTTTAAACATTTCTCGCAAACCTTCATCCAAGAAATTTTGGTAAGAAGCTGTTTGGATTTCAATTAGATTTGGTAATTCCAGCACCTCGCTAATGCGTGCATAACTTCTGCGTTGGCGGTGTCGTCCATACTGAACAAGTTGACCTGTCAACAGATTCACCCCTCAAATCAAGCGTTATAAGATCTATCGTCTATTGGAATATTTACATATTCTCTCTAGACAAAAAGAAAATGGTTTCAAAGCAAAACCATAATTCACGTAAAACGTACTATTATTTTATATATACTTTCCACAAACTCGTTTTTTATACGATATTCTCATTTTAGAGAAAAGAAGCGGAAATTATACATATGCATTTTATAATAATAGCATAGCATAAATATAGAGTCAATTTTTTTTCGAGACAAGAATATAATATCCTTTTTTCTTCCCAATTATTTCAACATTACCAAAAACCTTTTCCATTTTTTCCATAGCCGAAGGAGCTCCCTGCTTTTTCTGAATAACAACCCACAGTTCTCCATTTACACTTAAGTGGTCATAACTTTTTTCTAGAATCGTATGCACCACTTGTTTACCAGCTCTGATTGGCGGATTGGTTAAAATAGCTGCAAAAGAAGTGTTCTCCACATTCGCGAAAATATCACTCTCATAAATACGAACATTAGATATATTATTCTGTATTGCATTTTCCTGAGCAAGCTGGATTGCTCTTGAATTTACATCAACCATTTCAACAGTTTTATCTTCATAAGAATGACCTATACTTAAACCTATAGGTCCATAACCGCAGCCTACATCTAAAACATTACCGTTCGCATCTTCCGGATAAGTGAACAATTCAACCAATAAACGAGAGCCGAAATCCACTTCTTTTTTAGAAAAAACGCCATTATCTGTCTTGAATCGGAATGATTTGCCACGAAGAGTAAAATCCCAGTATGTTGGATCACTCTCAGTACTTGGATTTTTTGAATAATAATGATTAGCCAAAGGATGTTTCCTCCTTTTCTCATCTCGGCATTATGATTTACTAGACCCTAATTATTATAGTCATACATTATGGGTTCAAACCCTATCTGCCGAAGACTTTGACATCCCAACGGATTTTTAAACCCGCCTGAAATGTTTTTTCTCCCACTTACAGAAAACAGGAGACTCGTTAGTAATATTGAAAGGGATTTTGAAGATTAAAATTGAGCGGAAGTTTTTTCCGAGAAGACCCATAATATCGAACGAACAATCGTTTAATATTAACTTAGCCAAAAAAAGCTCGCTGGATTCAGCGAGCTTTTTTTAAGCAACATTACTTAACTTCAACGTTTGCTCCAACTTCTTCAAGTTTAGCTTTGATTTCTTCAGCTTCTTCTTTAGAAGCACCTTCTTTAAGTGCTTTTGGAGTGTTGTCAACAAGTTCTTTTGCTTCTTTAAGTCCAAGACCTGTAACTTCACGTACCACTTTGATAACTTTGATTTTTTGATCTCCAGCAGAAGCTAGGATTACGTCGAATTCAGTTTTTTCAGCAGCAGCATCTGCACCAGCAGCTCCGCCAACCATTGCTACAGGAGCAGCAGCAGTTACGCCAAATTCTTCTTCGATTGCTTTTACAAGGTCATTTAGTTCTAAAACAGTCATAGATTTAACTGCTTCAATGATTTGTTCTTTAGTCATTATATATTTCCTCCTTAAATTCGTTCAAATAATGATTTTTCTGTATGGTTAGTACGAAACGCAAAAATTATGCGCCTTGTTCTTCTTTTTGATCTGCAACTGCTTTAGTTGCAAGAGCAAGATTACGGATTGGAGCTTGAAGTACGCTAAGCAACATAGAAAGAAGACCTTCACGAGATGGAAGTTCAGCAAGAGCTTTAACTTCTTCTACAGATGCAACGTTACCTTCGATTACACCAGCTTTAATTTCTAATGCTTCGTGTTT
>Ga0233379_1000005_pt1 | contig 39477 bp, 35 predicted proteins | sample ElkDunMinimDraft_8_FD_180679 | JGI IMG/M metagenome (GOLD analysis project Ga0233379, IMG submission 180679) | Fecal eukaryotic communites from dung pellets of Tule Elk in California, USA - Elk Dung F1 | ecosystem: Host-associated > Mammals > Digestive system > Large intestine > Fecal | place...
AATTTGCCAACCCTTATACCGATAATTATGCTGTAGAGATGTCTTTCAATAGTCCGTTGGAACTTTCACGTGTGGTTATATGGAATGTCCATACGACAGCATCCGTAAGATTGACCGACAGCAGTATACTCAAACGGTTTTGGGAAGGTGTCAACGTAAGGAAGCACATACTGAATCAATAAGAAATTATACAATAAGATGATTTGAGCGTATGAGTTTGTTTTCATCCATTCTCCGTTTATTGGATCCAATGACCAATATCGAGGAGTCCGTAAGAGAGCTATGCCGTATTCTACGTGTGAGAATAACCGATACAGCCATTATTCGTGAATTGCGACAGCATCCCGAATATCCGAGTCTTTCGTCTATAGCTGATGTTTTGGGAAACTGGGGTGTGGAATCTGTTGGGCTTAGCATAGATAAAGGGGCTGATGTCAAGAATATGACAACTCCTTTCATCGCCCAAATAGAGACTGCTTCTGGTGAAAGACTTTTTGCAGCCATCTCCCATCAAAATAGCAGTGGAGTGTATTGGCTTAATCCTATGACTCACAAAAAGGAGTTCCTTCCGCATGAACAGTTTACCGACATCTTTACAGGTTATGCGCTGGCAGTCTCTATGGGTGAAGATACAGGAGAAGGCAGTTATAGGAAAGAACGTAATGAAGAGCTGATGAGAGGCTCCATAGCTTTACTATCCTTTGTCGTATTTCCTTTGGCTGCTCTTTTCAATGCTGTATATATCGGATCTTCTGTAGGTAAAGTGGCGGGCAATCTGCTATTCTGTATGCTGCTTCTTCTTGGTACGATACTGAGTCTGTTGCTTGTCGTTTACGAAACCAATCAATATACGCCATCATTTATCAGCCGTTTGTGCCATATTAACAAAAGTTCTGATTGCTCTTCCGTACTTCATTCCTCTGCCTCTGAAGTTTTTGGGTTGCCATGGTCAGTTATTGGATTATCCTACTTCTTGGGACTTCTATTGTTGTTTAATATGGAAGGATTCAGTCCCGAGATTATCAATATCGCTTCATGGATGCACTTGTGTGCATTGCCTTATGCCGCATATTCGGTTTATTATCAATCCCGTATCATTCGCCAATGGTGTCCACTATGTATGAGCGTACAATGTGTGGTAGTGGTTCTGTTCATAGCTTTTCTACTTTCCGACTATACTTATATGATGGTGGATCTCTCCCTGCCGGTATTTCTTACGTGTTTGATATACATGATAATTTCTATGATTGTCGGGTATGCATTTTGGAAATGGAGAAAAGAATGCCGTAAGGCCGCTTATTATACAAGAACGACAAAAGAATTCAAGTATAACCCTTCGGTGTTCAAGGCATTGCTTTTGCAAGAGCCTTTGCGGAAGAGCGTTTCTGCTGATTGGGGGATAACGATTGGAAATCCCAATGGGAGTATTCATGTAGTCAAGGTTTGTAATCCCTATTGCGGACCTTGCGCAAAGGCCCATGAGGAGTTGGATAATCTGCTAGAGAGTAATTCTGATATTAAGCTACAAATGATTTTTCTAACGAAAGGTAGCGAAAAGAAACGATTGCTAGCCAAACACCTGTTGGCTTTGAAAAAAGAGAATAACCATTCAATTGCAGAGGTCTTGGATAGTTGGTATCTGGCAAAGAACAAGAGTTATGAGACCTTTGCTTCCAGATATCCTGTTGACGGGCAGTTAATCGCTAGCTTCGATTCACAGTTGGATGAAATGGATGCATGGTGCAAGGGTGAAAGGATAGGCGCTACTCCAACAGTGTTGGTGGATGGGAGGCTATTACCTCAAAGCTATAATCTTTTTGACTTACGTTATCTATTCCTTGATTGAATTTACATAATGAAATCTGTAGTTCAATAAACATGTAGCATGTAATGATGTCCTAAAAATGAGCTGTGAAAATACATAAATAAGGCCTAAGGTATTCGCTATAATGGGATTATGTTTGCATAGGATTTATATAAATGTATATTGGAATGTTTTACGATTTATAAGTTTTAGCGTTGGATAATGGATTTTTCCTTTTTACGTTAATGATTTGTCAGCTTTTTATTGTATTTTTGCAAAAAAACTATTAGGGGCGAGTCGTAAACTATAGCTATGCCTCTTTGTTAAGTAAAACAATTATGTTAAAGGAAAATTGTGATATTGATAAAGATGAGGCTCTTGAACTGGAGGGAGAATCTGAAATGTGTGTTGAAGATGCAAATAAGGTTTACCCCAATGCGGAAGTAAGAGTAGAAAAGGCTCAATATAGTACAATTCATCTTAAACGTTTAGTTGAAGAACGTAATGAATTGATTATTGATCCCAATTTTCAACGTAATGAGGTGTGGACAAATAAACAGGCTGCTGAGTTGGTGGAATCTATTTTGATGGGCATTCCTATTCCTACAATATATTTGTTTGAAATGAAAAATGGGAAAAAGCAGGTCGTGGATGGTAGACAACGAATAACTGCAATATTGGATTTCTTAAATGATGAATTACAACTTAAAGACTTGAAAATATTATCCCAATATAATGGTAAGAAGTTTTCTGGATTGGAACCTAAGATGCGTGGTATATTTGAGGATTATCAATTGTCTTTTTACATAATACAACCACCTACTCCAGAACGTGTCAAGTATGATATTTTTGATCGAGTTAATAGAGGCGGAACGCAACTTAATAGCCAAGAAATGCGAAATGCATTATATATCGGTAATGCAACAAAGATGTTAGGTGATTTGGCTAATTCTAAGGAATTCTTGGAAGCAACAGGAAAAGGTATAAGCCCGAAACGCATGAAAGATCAATATGTCATTTTACGTTCAATCGCTTTTTATCTATTAATGAAAAAAAGTAGTGTTGTTGAACTTGAAAATTCTGAGGCGATAGAATACAAAAGTGACATGGATGATTTTTTAGCCAAAATGATGGTTTTCTTGAATGAAAAAGCCTCAGGAGAGCTGTTGGCTGATTGTCGACTGGCCTTTTTATCAGCAATGTCCAATTGTTATAACATTATGGGGGAGGATGCCTTTAGATTCTGTTCCTCAACAGTGAACCGCAGGCCGATAAATATGCCACTTTTTGAGGTTATGATGTATATATTTGCAGATGAGTGTGTCACTGGTAATCCTTCTTGTACAAGGCTGTTGGTGGAAAAGTTTAAGGAAACTTTTGACCATCAGCAAATGTTTTCAGGGAATACTGATTCTACGATTAATTTGAATGAAAGATATAGATTGGCAAAAGACTTAATCAAGAGAATAAAAAATGATACGGAATATAAAGCTTAATAACTATAAAGGGATATCAAACGCAGAACTTGATATTCGTCCATTAACTATTCTTACAGGATTAAACTCTACAGGTAAATCAACGTGTTTTCAAGCAATTCTTGCATCGTTGTATTATTCAACTTCTAATGCTGAGACTATTCTTGAAAAGTATGATTTTTCATTCGATTCGTTAAGGAACAGAAATCTCAACGCACAAGATTTATCGATATCCATTACTTGTGACAGTGGGGCAATGGGATGCCAGATAAATAGAGAAATGAGTGAAGGGTGGAATACCGCAAATAAGGAACTAGAAACAAATATATATTATTTATGGGCAAATCGTTTAGGATATGCAGAATTGGAAACGATTTCTCCCAAATATAATGTGGGTATATCTGGAGAATATTTATTCGGTTCCTTTGAAAAGGAAAAATCAAATCCTGTATTAACCAAGTTACAAAGAGTTAAGGAATCTGATACTCTGTCTTCACATTTGAATTATTGGCTAAGTTATATATTAGGCATAAAATTTGAATTACAGACAGAAAAAATAACTCCTAATAATGCAAAGATTATATATAAAAGTAATGATTTAGCTAATCTATCACCAGAGCAATTGGGGGTAGGGGTAAGTTACTTGGCGAAAGTACTAATAATGTGTCTTAGAGCAAAGGAGGGAGATGTAATAATGATTGAAAATCCTGAAATACATTTGCATCCTGCAGCACAATCAAAGTTAGGCGAATTCTTTGCTTATGTAGTAAAGGCAGGTATTCAGCTTCTTATAGAAACTCATTGTGAGCATCTTATAAATAGATTACAATATGAGGTGTATAAGGGGCATTTATCCCCAAGTGAAATCGTACTTTATTATAAAGCATCTATAATGGATGATTTTGAACAGATAAATTTCAACATTAATGGAAAATTTGAGCAAGATTTTCCCAATGGTTTTTTTGATGCAACATTAGACGAAATGTTGGAAATGGAGTAGGCTATGGCTAAAGAACGAAATGGAATTGTCATTTCAGACGATTTGTTTTCTGAATATCATAAATACAAACGAGGTGAAGAACATAATCATCATGTAATTAAACGTTTGTTGCATTACTATAAAGGTGAAATTATATCCAATATAGCTCAATATCAAAGATGTAATGTGGATTTAGACCGAAAATTAGAGATAAGTCTGAGAAAAGCTGATTTAAAACAGCAGAATTTGGAGGAATTAGCTGAAAATCATACCTTATATAAAATCATACTTAATACTGAGAGAAGTGATTTCCCTTATGTCAATATTATGGATGAGGAAAATGAAAAGATTGAAAATAATTATTCCTCAAGTTATGATGTCGCGGATTCACGTAAGAAAGCTTTGCTACATTTGAAAGCCATTTGTTCGCACGCGAAAGAGATTATAGTATATGATAAATATTTTTCATGTAAATCACATAATGTTGAAACTTTGATTAAACTTCTTCCTCGAAAGAAAGTAGATATCTATTATAATCATATATCGAATAGTGACATACTAAAAATGCAAAGTGTGTGTAATGAGTGGAACTTTGTTTGTAGTCAGGACATTAAAAACAAACATGATAGATATATCATTATAAACAAGTCTATTGAAATTATATTATCCAGTGGATTTGACCACTTGAGTCAAACATCAGAGGATTTCACATATATCATTAGACCTGTCAAAGGTTTGCGTTTTTAATGAACTGCTAACGGACAAAAATCTATAGTCTTTTCAAGATTAAAACAAGTCTTTAGTCTGCTTTTTAAATTATTACCACCAATGGTATTTTGGGTTTAGCCATGCAACTCCTAAAATACCAAGTCCTCCAATGATAGCAATTGGCCCTGCAACAGCTGTACCTGCAGCTGCTCCTAATTTAGTTGCTGCACTATATCCAATAACTTTTGTGAAGGCTGCTGATTTTTACCGCTGCGACACCTCCGATTTTAGCAACAGTACCAGTCACTGCACATGAAGCTCCAAATTGAGCTACTTGATCTGTCGTAATATCTTTACTCATATTAAATAGGAATTAAAGGTTAGTACTCTGTTCTGCCGCGAATATAGTAAATTAAATTTAATGAAACAAGAAACGACTATAGTATTTACGGGAATTGTGTAATATATAATAGAATAAAGTTGTAAGATTGAATAGACATTTCTTGTATGAAAAGTATGTCTTCATGATATAAGTCATATAATCTGGAGAAAAATTCAAATTGTTTTAATTTTGTCGCTCGTCGGGACGGGAGGCCGCCCCTTGTCGCTGAGGGTTCTCCGACCGATGAATTAAAACTGGATATTATTGCATGACACAGTTTATTTTACAGCCCCTATAATCTTATTCAACTTACTTTGCCCTTTTCTTCGCAAATATCTCCTCAATCATCTCCTTCACATCCCTGTTCACCTGCAAGAAGTTGGCATACAGTATCCGTTCCCTCGCATCCCTTGACTTGAACGTATAGAACTTGGGTAACGGTACATATTCCGCTTCCTCCTTCTTTATCTCCTTCATGTCAAAGTCCGTCTTGCAGAAGAACTTAGAGGTCTTGAACTCCTCCGCCTCCTGTATGTTCATCTGGTCACGCATTCCCACCTTCGTCTTCACGAAGTCACGTGCCACTTGGCCGCACACCCATCCTGTCGGCATATCTGAAATCTTGCTTGCTGGTACAAGGTTGTCCATGTTCTCGTTGAGATTCACAGAGGTCTTGTCCCTGTCGATGGTCACTCCCTTCTTCAGTTGCACCACCTTCCCGAAGATATCATTGGATAGCCACTCCAACGTCTCCTTGCTTCTTGCTGATCCCGACACTACATTGCCCACGGTAGTGATAATCTTCTGCATCCCTACCTTGCCATAGTCCGCTTCCAGCTGTGGCAGTTCCTGGAAGCCGAGTGCCACACTGACCTTGTTGCTTCGTGCCGTACCTATCAGACGGTCTATCTTATGGAAGTAAAGTGTAGGCAGCTCGTCGACGATGATGCTCACGGGGATATTCTTGCCTTGCCCCGTGTTCACGCGAGTGACAAGACGGTTCAATATAAGTGCATTGAGTGCTCCGATGATACTCTCCATCTCCGGGTCATTGGCTATGAGCAGATAACTGGGACTCTTCGGGTCTGATACCTTCAGGTCAAAGTCATCCCCGTCCTTATGGAATATCCAGTACGACTCCTTCGTTGCCAGTCGGGAGGTGTACACACGTAAGGTACCTATCATACCCTCAAGCTGTTCCATCGCCTTGTTCTTCAGTGCCGTCTGGAACGGGCCGAGCAACGGTGCCACCTCGTTGTCCGTCTCCAAGACCTCGAAGATGGTCTGGTAACTCTCATTCAGGAACGAGAGTATATGTGGCATGTCCGAGTATTTCCCAAGCCAGTATGCCGGTTCCACCTCGTTGCCATGTTCGTCAAACACCTTACCTGTTGGCTTCAGCCTTCTGGTCTCGGGCTCCTCGACCTTTTCAGCGATGAGCCTCTTGCCCTCCTTGTCATAGGGCTCACGTTCATAGTTCACGAAGAAGTATATGCAGGCCGCAAGGAAGTTCACCGCCGAGGTCTGGAAGAACTGGTCACTGCCTCCTCCTCCCTCCTTCTTTCCCTTCTGTAGGGATTCCAGCAGGGTCTCCGCAGTCTCGCTTGCCGCAGCAAGGTTATTGATATACTTCTGCTGTATCGGGTTCACCCGTCTGCTGTACTCCACATCCACGAAATTGATGATGTTGAACTTGCATCCCTCGGGCAGATTCCCGTTCTTCTTGTTCTTCAGATAGTGGTAGTACAGCTTGGTGGCAAGGGTAGGGAACTTATAATCATAGACCACCATCGCGAATCCTTTGGCACTGTGCTGACGGATGAATGGCTCTATGATAGAGAAGGTCTTACCCGAGCCCGGTGTGCCTACCACCCAGGTACCACGGAAGGGGTTCACGACGTTCACCCATCCCTTGCGGAACTTCCCCTTGTAATAGTAGCGCATGGGGATATTCACGGAATACCTGTTCTCCTGCAATGTCCGGCATTGCTCGAAGGATTCGTTCTCCAGATTGAAACGGTCTTTCAGCAGTCCCTCCTTCAGGAACTTGGATATATTGTCCAGAGCAACGTGTACCAGTACCGTTCCTAACAATGAAGCCGCCATGTAGAGGATAACATTCAGGCGCAGACCATATAGCCGGAACTCCATCGGATGCCCGAACAGCCATACTGCCGTCACCAGCAGTCCGATGCCCCCCACCAGCGGATAGAGCACCTGCCTGCGGGCATCGAACTCCAGATTCTTCTTGTTCCTCGTGCCTATGCAGGTGATACAGATGACCATGACCGTCGCCACCTTACTGTATACCAGATGCCCCTCCTGATAAATGAACCACTGCTTTATGCGTCCATGCAGCTCACACAGGATGCCGCTCCAATGGTCCAGCATCTCCGGTTCCATGGCGTATTCAAAAAACTCCATCAGTAGGGAGACGTATATCACCGCCCTGAAAATCTTGTATGTGCCTTGCAGCTCTTTACTCTCTTCCATGATTGTCGGATAGTCGGATTGTATTATCTGTGGATGGTTATGATAGGTCGTGCCCGGTGTGCCTGGTCCTTGGGGGTCTCCTGCAAGGATCCGCTCCCCATGGAGTAGAGCCATGCCTTGGCCGTCTCCTGTCCCTCCACCTCTGTAGAGGTCCAGTACCAGCATCCGTCCGCTTCATCCGGCAACCGCTCGCCACCACATCTCTCCATGATGGGATTGATATGTTCCTTGGCAGTATAGAGCAGCCGCATCTGTGCTGCGGAGGGGATGTAGGCACTCTGTCCGTATCGCCATAAGTCAAACACGCTGTTGGCCAAAGGGGACCCAATACCGCTTGTACTGAACATGGCAAACGTATTCTCATTGCCGTCCAAGGCCGTCAGGTCAGCAGATGTCTTCTGGGCGACACCGATACTGTCCGCAAACATCTCAGGATGGATATCCTTGAGGTAGACAGCATAGCCATCACCCTCATTCCCCTCATCGCTGTCAATATGGAACACTACAGCTATGGCCTCCTTCCCGGATACCTCATAACGCTCATATCCCATTATGCTACCGTCCGTACAGAGGACATCTCCAATCTTCATTCCCATATCGGGAAGGTCACGGTGTGCATCACAGCTACCAACAATCACAGTCACAGCCATCAGGCTGCCGTACATCATCTTTCTTAATGTATTCTTCATATATAAATGTCATTTGAAATGAATTGGGAACTTGAATCCGACAGTCACCCCTGTACGGAACAGGTCCCTGCCTTCAATCATCAGGTCACTCTTCAGCTGCCAGTACAATTGCCATCCGTCACGTAGGGAGTAGCTATGCTCATATCCGGCATGGACACCTCCCAACACCTTCTGCCTGTCTGCACCGATAGATGCTCCCACCCGCAGGTTCCCGTTGCTGTTGCGTCCTCTCAGGACACATGGCTTGTAGGCAGCACCGATGCCCCATGTGTTGTAGCCCGTCCAGAATGATTCGGGACAGATATGGCCACATGAAGCACAGTCATCCCATTTCAAGTATACATTACCGAAATACTCCCACGCACCATGATAGCGTGTCTCATGCTCATAGGCCAGCGTCAGCTCCATGCCGCGCTCATACAGCATTCCGAAGCCGAGCTGTCCTCTTCCCGAACGCTCTATGGCAGAGATGGAGAGTGAGGACAGGACAGCGAAGGCTGTCATCAATATAATCTTTTTCATAGTCATCACCGTTTGTCGTTCATCTATTCTTCCACCAACAAAGCACTGTTGAAGCAGTCTGCGTTGAGCACATCCTCGTAATCGATGTTCACGCTGATGGTTCTACCGGAAATCTGTTTCTCGTTCATCTCTATGGTCAGCACCTTGTCATTGGGGAAGGTCATCTTCCGTATCACCATCACGTTACGGTATCCATGCAGGAAGGAGGTGCACCTCTCAAGCATTATCTCCGGTTCCAGTTCGATGACCTGTGCGTTGGTTGCCCTGGTCTGTTTCTTGTCCATGAGCTTGATACGTATCTCGTCAATATCGAAACGTATGTCCGTGCGGTTCTCCACGGAAAAGTCAATGAAGAAGAAGTCTCCTGCTGCGTAGATGTTGTTCACCCTCATGGCCATCCGGTGCTTTCTGCTTCCTACGTCTCTATAGCGTGCCGGGGAGTTCCACACCTGACGGGCGAAGCGGTACATCTCTTCCGTGGACATGCTTGTCTTGGGATGGTGGAACGGCTGTAGTTCTTCCTGCTGCACCTCCTTGTCCGTCACCGCCTCCTGTAGCCGTGTCGTATATAGCAGCGCATATTGCACACGGTAGCGTTCCGTCACTACGGTTACGATAGCCAGCACGTCGCCGTCCGCATGTCCTGCCTCCTTGGGTTTCAGCCGTATGACATTCTCCAAGGGTTGGTCACCAGCAACCCTGTCCGTGGAGATGTCCACGAAGAGTACCGGTTCTGTAGCTGTTATGACCGTTGTCACCTGTTCATTCACTGTGAGCAGTTCCATCTCTTCATAGGTGGTCTGCGCCTGTACATGCTGTACTCCAAGCAGCAGCACCATGCCCCAAAGGCCTTTCTTGAATAATCTTTTCATGTAAGTATCGTTTTATGTATTGTTGTTTGTTCTCTCATCACGCAGTGAAATCCGTTCTTCCCTTATTCTCTGGCAGGCGATGTCGCAATACTCCTTTACCGTTTCGAAGCCGATGAAGTGCCGCCCGCAACGTATGGCCGCCACAGCGGTGGTTCCCGACCCCATGCAGCTGTCCAATACCACGTCCCCTTCGTCAGTGTAGGTTCTTATCAGGTATTCAAGCAGTGCTACCGGCTTCTGTGTAGGATGGAAGAAACGTCCTGTCCTGTGCTCCTTGGCTATATGAATGACCGATGTCGGGTATTTGTCATCGGCGATACGTATGGGAGTGGCTTTCATCTGTCCGTAGCAACGGTTGGTGAAGCCCTCCGCCTCTCGCCGTCCATGATTCCTCTCCTCCTTTCTGCATGGTCTCATCTGCGGATGGTATTTCGGCATAGACCTGTAGAACACCATGATGTCCTCATGTTTCCGCAGGGGCATCCTGTTGGCGTTGAGATGGCCGCTCGGACGGTCCTTGTACCATATCAGGTTATACCTCCACAGCCGGGGCATGGACACCATCATCTCTGCCGTGAACATCCCCTGTCCGAAGAGTATGATGGGACTCTCCGACTTCGTTATCCTCAGGTACTGCTCCCAGAGTGCTCCAAGCGGTAACCTCCTGTCCCATGCGGCATGATGGTTCCCACGGTTCAGTGTACCGTAGGGAAGATCACAGATGATAGCGTCAATGCTCTGTGGCGGTATCCTTTTCATCCCCTCCATGCAATCCTCATGGTATATACGGTCAAATTCTATCCTCTCCATATCAGCAGCAATCAGTTCACGTTCTTTTCCCTTTCATTCACCAGATAGACGAATGTCCCGTACTTCAGTTGTACACGGTTTCTTCTCACGGCCTTGGACAGCGCATTGTTGGTTCTCTGGTAAGCATTCTGTATCGCCTGCATACCCCATTGCGTGAAGCTGTTGCCACCTGTACCGCTGTTCAGGCTCATGGTACCGCTCATCGCTCCACCTGTCACATCCTTGGCCGTCTCCCTGAACTGGCTGTCCGGGACATAGAGTCCTTCCATACCGTCCGTGTCATACAGTGACAGGCTTATCTTCAGCAGTTCATCTTCCACGAGGAGGCTTTTGACGGTACCCTTGACACGCTGGCTGCCGAAGCCGCTCATCGTGGCATAGAGATAGGTACCCTTGGGTATGACCCTGTCGCTGACCACGACATCATCGAGCAGACGGAGGCGAACCCTCGAACCCTCCACCGCCTTGATGTCCTCGTCTATGATGGCCTTTATTATCCGTGGCTCTGCCCCGTCCGCTGCGAGTGTGTTGAAGTAGGAGGAAGAGGGTCTTGTCGCCTTCGTCACCGTTTGTGTCTCGTCAGTCTCCTTCAATGAGGATACACTCTTGCTGTCTATCTCGACCTCTCCCCGGATGGCAGCACCCGTCATGACAGTGTCCTTCGGTGCTGGCTCTCCCACGGGTCGGTTTATGCCGTCCGCTCCTTTCTTGCCCTGCAAGCGTGCTTCGGCAAGCGCCTTGTCCAATGCCGCCACGGCCTCCTTCTCACGTTCCTTGCTCAGGGCAATCCTTTCAGCCTCCGTCAATGGACGTGTCATGGTCGTGTCTGCAGCCATCCGCTCACCGCGTTCTGCACTCTGTCGCAGCCGTTCCTGCATTTCGAGCATACGCTCCAGCTCCTGCGTCCTCAATGCCGCTTCGGCATCGAGCAAGGCAATGTCCTCCTCCGAATACTTGGAGTCATATCCCTCCTTGCCGTCCCTCTCCTCCTCGCGGCCGATGTTTTCCACGGCACTGTAGTCCTGTATACGTCCATAGGATTTCACCATGCTCTCATACCTGCCTCCGATGCCGTCGTTGCGGAGCTGTGCTTCGGGCAGCTCGGGGTTCAGGTACTCGGTGGTCTGCATCCGTGTGGGCACCTCAGCCAGTTCGGTATCGAACAGGTCCAGGATAAAATATCCGGCTCCCAGCAACGGGAGATAGATAATCAGCGGAAGCATGTACTTCGGCTGTCTGAAGTTAATCTTGTCTGTAATCATCACTGTCGTATATTGGTTGTTTCTATAGTATCTGCATTCATGCCTGTATGCTCCTTACCCTTCAGAAGCATCTCCTGCCGTTCTGTGGCTGTTGTCCTGTCCCGTGCCATGCCGGCAACTAGTGCGATACGGTACAGGTTATATCCCAGACAGTATATCACGATGCCGAACACGAGTGCCAGAAAGAATTTCGGGAAGCGTAGGGCGAACCGTTGCATGCAGGCTGCCGCACGGTCAATGCGCAGCAGACGTGCTGTTCTCCGTCCGGCATCCACCTCCTTCTCATACTGTTTCCTGTACTTCGGGTCATCCTTGTCAGGCATCTCTTCCCCGAAGATGAGTCTCTTCCATCCCATAGCGTAATGTCTTCAATAGGTTGATTTTGTCCTCTGCTCGATGTCCTTGTTGAGCAGTGTCCTCCAGTTCACGATGAGCAGTCCATGCGGATTGTTTTCCGTCCTCGGCACACGCTTGAGCTTTCCTGCCGTCACCAGTTCACGGGTCAGCACGCTCGTCCTTCGCTCGATGCGCTGCCGTCCGTAGTAGGTGAACTCCATCTTCTCCTCGTTGAAGCTGATGCTGTCACAGAAGATGGAGAAGACAGCACTCGTTCCCATGATGTTGGAATAGAAACCCTTCTCCTTGAGGGTGTTGTACTGTGCCAGTCCCGTCTCATCCACCAGATACATGGCTTTCTCCATCGTGTACTTGATGTACTTGTCGTCGGGTGCCAGCGTGAAGAAGAAGTGGTGGAACATCTCGATATGGCTTTTCGCCTCCACATCGAGTGTCTCCTGCATGGTCGTACGCTGTACCAGTATGGGCACGTTACCGTCAAGGACATATACCTTCTGTTGCGCATCTGCGACCATTCCGCGTGCAGTCCAGATGCTGGAGATGCTGATAAGAATGCATCCTGCAAGGAAGCAACTGCATAGGATGGTTACCAGCTTGATTTTGTTTTCCAAGTTCTTTATTACCATAGTTGTCGTGTTAGATATAGTTGTTTCAGTTCATCATGCTTGATATGGCTCCCGTAGCTGTAGCCTTTGCCTGCTGTGCCACGCCCTCACCGAAGTTGCGTGTGGAGAAGGCCGTGTCTCCTTCGGGGATCATCCATGCTGCCAGGTCAGGTACCAGATTGAGGCATTTCAGCGCCACGATGCTTGCCGCCATCAGGTATCCTGCCGAGAAGAACGAGTTCTGCAGGTATGCTGCCATCGTTGTCTCGCTCTGTGTGATGGCCGTCAGGCTCTCCACCTGTATGCACAGTACGATGTCGAAGAGCAGCAGCACATAGAACCCTACGAAATAGAGCATCGCCCCGTAGAAGTGTACCGTCAGGTAGCGTATCATCCACTTCGCCCATGCCCCCTCCCATTTGGGCAGGAGGGAGAATGCCCACTGTATGGGTCCGAATATGGTGAGCATACCCAACAGAATCTGCTGGCAGTAGATGGTCGCCCACCATCCGATGCGGAACACGATGAGCGCGATGACCATCACGATTTTGTCTATGCATACGGTAATGCCGCTGACGAGTGAGGTGAACCACAGCCTTGAAGCATCCGTTTCCATCTGTGTGACCTCCTCCACGCCGGTCTGCTCCATCGTGGACTCGATGAGGTTGGGGTCACTCGTCCCCGAATGGGCCACGTCGGCTTTGGCCTGCAGGCCGGTATACATGGTGTCACGCACGAAGATAAGCTCCTGCACCTCCTCGAAGCGGTCACCGATCTGTGCCGCCTCCGCCTGATAGAGGTCATGGGTATATGAGCCGATGGCATTCGGTATGTAGGACAGAAAGTCCAGCACGCACCAGCTGTTGCCGCTGCTGTTCATCCCCGAGTCCGCAGGAGGGTACCACCATGTCATTATCAGTGAGATGACCAGTGGCTTGAACAGCTTCATCACATCGATGGGTTCATGCTTGACAAGCATCTTGTAGGCCATGTTCGCGGCTACGATGAGCGAGAACAGTGCTGCCAGCGCCATGCACATCTGCAGAATCCACCAGAAGGGGCCCTGGGTACCTGTAAAAGTCGCGTCGCAAAGGAACTCGTTCGTCTGGAATATCACATCGTCAATCTCCTCCTCGAGGATGTTGATGCCGAAATCGGAAAGGATGTTGTCTGCCATAGTCCGTTATTGTCTATATTGATTGTTCGATTATTCGATTGTTGTTTCTCTTTGTCTGTGGTGTCACATATCCGCGAAGGGCTATTCTCCCGTTCTTGCACACTTCCAGCCAGCCTCCCTCCATCTGTTCATCGCCGCCTGTACAATGTGCGCCTTGTTGTCATTCCGTTCGCAGGTCGCGTTCAGCAGTTCTCTTGTACTCTCCGCATTGGACAGCCTGACGATATAGTGTATGAGTGCTTCATTCTTCCTTGCCACCTCCGCATAGATGTTCAGGTACTCCCTTTTTCGCTGTGCGTTCGGCATGTATGCCTCTTGGGTTGCTCTGATAGCACATTGGAACATGTTGTACTGTTCCTTCCAGTACCGCTGTCCGGAGAGTGTGCCACCCGCCTGCAGGATACGCCGTATATTCTTCTCGAAATCTTCCATCTTTGCTGTCAGCTTGCTGCCCTCCGCCAGCCATGCGAGGTCCAGTACTCCTCCGCTGCGGTCCGCCACGTTCTGTACCTCCACCTCCGCACGTTGGGTGAGTGCAGAGTCCAGTGCCTCCGCTTCGTCCACCTGATTGTGGAGGTTGACACCGGCCTGCGTACGATAGGACAGCTTGTTCTTTCTGCCGGCACTCTTGGAATAGTTGCTGTGCAGCAGTTCATAATAGGCTGCCGGGGTCAGCTTGCCGGTACCTGCCCCCATTACCGTAATCTGGTTCATCTTTGCAGCGTCATGGTTATAGGTGACATTCTGTGCCGTCACCTCTCCCGTATGGAGCAGCCATGCCGCAGCAGCAAGCATCATGCAGATGCGATGTCCTTGTCCTGTTCTCTTCATCGTTTTTTCTGTTTTCATATCATTCAGTCTGTCAATCCTCCTTCATGTGGGTTGAGTCCGGCCTCCCTCCATCGTCCGAAAGCCTCTCCAACCAGTTGTTGCCTGCTCTTTGTTCCATATACCTCATCTTTCCAGTACCCCATGCGCAATTGTATGTAACGCCATGTGTCCAGGTAGGAGCGGTTGAGGTGTTTCTCTATATTATCCAGTGACGTGTTGATGCTCCCGAATAGCGCCATCAGTTCGGATGTGGAGCAGGCCGCGACACCTGTAGCATAGAGAAACAGGTCACTCACGGAGCGGTACAGCTGTTCCCCTTCATCTGCAATCTTCCGTATGCACCGCAGGTTGATGCTGATGATGAGGGTGTCCGAAACGGCAAACCGCTTTCTTGCAAGCACCTTCTCTCTGTAGTCCTCCAACAGAACCTTGTAGTCTTCGATTCTCTCGCTGACCGCATTGTAGGTGGAATGGACGTTCAAGCCTGTACGCAAGGACTGGTACAGGATGTCTATCACGTCAAAGGCTCTCGTATACCTGTCCAGATCCACGTTGAGCGTCTTGTACTCTACGGTAGCTTCACTGCTGTATTCATGCAGCAGACGGTTGCTGAGCTCCAGCGTGGAGCGTGCCAGCAGCAAGCTACGCTGCTGCTTGTGGTCATGGATGTATGCCTCTATGGATAGCACATCGAAGGCCCATTGTGCGTTTGCCACACAGGGAAGCAGCAGCATGAATACCGTTAGGCTATGTCGTGACATCCTATTCATCCTTTCCTCCCTCCTCATATTTGCCGTTATATCCTATCGCATGCATACTTCCTGCCGCATTGTTGAGCCAACGTTTCCTGCACTGTTCCACCAGTGTCTGCCGTCTCCCTTGCTCAGCATCGATGGGAGGGAGCGTCTCTTTCAGGACGTCGACAATGGACAGCTTGTAGTGCATCATCTTCTCCAAGGAGACAAGGTCTGCATAGATTCTTGTCAGCCTCGTGTCTATGCCACGGGCTATCGCCAACCGCTCGGAAGACCATAGCAGATGATAGGTATCCTCACTGCTGTCCTCTTCAACAGGCTTGCTGCGTACATATTCCGTGTCAACCCTGCAGGAGGGATACTGGCGGGCAATCTCAGAAAGGCGGCCATTCACCAGTCGTGTCTTCTCCTCCTCGCTCATTTCTGGTTCCAGTGTGATGATGTCCACCACCTGCGTGTCAGTGTATTCTGCGGTCAGCTCCCAGCTTATCTGAACGATGGCTCGCAGTATCTTGATGCCCAGAAAGTACAGTGGTTTGCGTGCAATGGTGAGCGTGGCCTTGAAGGTGACGGTTCCATTGATGCCGGGAGCGGATGCTTCACGGAGATAGGTATATCCCGACCATCGCCCCTCACCGTTCCATGTGAGGTCATAGGCTAGCTTGCAGTCCTGCATGATAGCAGGTATGCGGTAATAGTCATCAGTCACTACCAGATCGTCACCCTCCGCTTCGGTACGTGCCTCCGCCAGTTCCTCCAACCGGCTTTCCCATTGGGCAATCTCCGTTTCCAGTTCATTGATATGGTTCCTGTTCGCATTATATTGCTGCCGTAATATAGCAGCCTCTTCCAAGGTGGCGTCAGCAATCTTCTTTATAAGTGATGCGTTCTCGGCTTCCAGTTCCTCTATACGCTTTTCTCGGAGTGCTATTTCTTGCCTGTATTCCTTCTCCATTGCATCCAGTTCGGAGAGGTCCAGGTCATTCCCTGCTGCAGTAGTAAGCATGGCGCACTCCTTGGTGTGTGCGTTGGGACTGCTGCCGCAGCCACGACACTTGTATTGTGTGGAACCGTTAATGAGAGAGGCTGCATCACTGCATGTGACACTGACGATCACACTTTCACATCCCTCCAGTCGGGTTTCATCCGTGGTTTGGTAATATTGCTTTATATCATTCCCGATATAGTATACATACCCGTCCTCATTGTCATTGTATTCCGCCAGTCGGGACTGCAGGACGCTCTTGAACGTGTTCAGGTCCATCGAATAGGAGTCGAACACCTCTTCATAAATCACCTCTTCCCGGTTCCAGCTTCTGGTGACACGGATGGAATAGGCATATGACTTCTTTACCAGCTTGTCTCCCTTGTTGATGGAATAGCCGTAGCGCTGCTTGCTCAGGCTGTAGGTGTATCCGTCATTCGCAGTGTTGAGCCTGTTGACCCTGTCACGCGACCATCCTGCATGGCTTTCCGAGTTACGAAGTATCTGTTCCAACTGTGAGGAGTTGGGATAGAAGTCCGGGCTTGATGTACTGAATCGTGTCCACTCCGTTCCGTTGATGATGCTCTCGTCGTCTGTGGGGGGATGGTAGTCACACAACACCTCCGTACCTTCGTCCTTGCGTGCGATATACCAGCGCTGTGTGTAGTATCTGCCCATCGCCTCGTTGAAATAGTCCGTCATCCATGAGGTGAGGTTATAGTTGGAGAGGTCGAAGAGAGCACCTACATTCTCCTTGCCACCCACCATTTGAAGGAGCGTGTTTCCGACGGAGCGGTCCAGTTGTTCATAGAGGCTGTGGGAACCCTCCAAAAGACGGATGACGGCCTCGGCCTTCCCCTGGAACAGTTCATCGAAGGTGCTTTCGCCCATCAGGGTATTCATGACATTCTCCTTACCCGTCTGCACGAGATTGCTTCCCATGGCGTAAAGGTTGTCCATATCCGCCTGCAGGTTCTCCTTGGTAAAGTTGTCCGGTATCTTCGTGAGGTCATCAAGGAGACTCTTCCAGTCCGTTCCTCCTGATTCGGACAACTTGAACAGGGGAGCAACGTTCGGGTTTATCTCCAGGAAGGCGATGTCGGCAAACGACAGCTTGCCGTTGGTGACAACGGACTCGAACTGCATGCAGAGATTCTTTATCTCCGTACATATATTCATCAGGTAGCTTCCCCAGTACAATGCCGTATGCGGACTTTCCAGCATGAGGCCGGCCACGGTCCATATCTTCGGCATGATTTTGGAACTGACAAGGCTGTAGATGCGGCGATAGTAGTAGTTCTCCGTACTGCTGCTCCATATGCCCAGCTCTGTAAGCCCCCTTCTATCAAGGAACTTGGAGGTGAAGATACCGGCTGTTGCCACCTCGGCGGCATTGTAATGTCTCAATACCGCTTTCACCTGTTCGTCATAATAGGCTTCAGCAGCAGCCTCCGTAGCATAGGTGGCAGCCATCGCTGCGACAGTCTTGCTGTCGTAGTTGATGCTGACCTGTGCCCTGATGTCGGTCAGGGTGATGCAGGACACAGCCATTGCCAAGATGAGCAGGAAGCGTTTCATGTATCCTTATTTTTCGGCTTTCAGTTCGGTGATAAGGCACTCTGCGAACAGTACCGAAGCATCTGCGGCCACCTCGGCAGAGATTCCCTTGGTGAGGATGTCTGGCATGAAGGCCAGATAAATCTCTCTGGCAGTCTCGTACCGTCGCTGTTCCCATTCCTCAGAAGATACGGAAGCATGGAAGACCGTCTCAGGAAGCTTGATGTCGGGCATCCCCTGCATGTAGGCTTCCAGTTCCGAACGTCCCATGTCCAGATGAAGGCCATAGCATGCGAGGGATGACTTGACGATTGCTATGTCCCGGTTGTTGATGCCTCCAAGGGTTCTTAAAGTCTCCTCTTCACTTTGACACAGCTCTGCTATGCTACATATCCCTTGGTTCATCAGATATCGGCATATGGTCTTATGTCTGCTGCTGTCATCAAGGAACAGCAACAATGGAGTATGGATGTTGATTCTTTTCATTGTCCTGTCGTTCTGTATGGGCTAATTATCATGGTTCGAGTAATATCTATAGGAGTGAATTGTCCGTACCACTGGTTTGGGTACGCTCAAGATGCAGGACATGGCCTGTCCGGTTCACCAGATGCGCAAAGGGTAGTGACTTGTCTATGCCCGACAGCCTCCAGTCACAGCAGTAGGCCTCAATGGCCTGTTGGTGGTTGCATCCCAGCTCCGTCTTGTAGAGTTTCAGCGCCTCTTTCTCCGCACGCTCGGTGGTATAGGTCATGTAGCATTCCCTCGGCTCCTCCACACCATAGACACCGCTGACCTGTCCGCGGCGGATGAACACTTCGCGGAAGAAGCTGCGTCCCTCCTTGTTCTCCAGACGGTTCACGGTGAAAATCTTCTTGCAGTCCACATCGGTCAGGCCAAGGATGCTTCTGATGCCATCGAAACGCTCACGGAACTTGCTCTGGTCAAGCAGCATCACCACATCGGAATTGTTGATGATGGCCTCCTTGACAATCTCACTGCCGATGATATCCTGTATCTCCTGTGTCACGACACCTACCGAGGCCCAGAACTTACGGGCGGTCTTGTACATGAACTTGATGTATTCGGCCATCAGCGGTGAGGCGATGGCCTTCCATGCCTCCTCGATGACCAGCACCTTACGGTTCTTCTTGATGCGCATCTTCTGGAGGAACACATCCATGATGATGAGTGTCACGAGGGGAAACAGCAGCGGGTCATCCTTTATGGAGTCAATCTCGAAGACGATGAAGGTCTCGTCAAAGAGGCTGCTGTCCAGCTCCTCGTTCAAGGTCTTGTCATGATTCCCGCCCCGATAGAAGTCCTTCATCATGTAGCGGAAGGTGGGATAGTCGATATCCGTGATATGGTTCTCGTGACAGATGTCGGGAACACGCTGCATGGCATACTCATAGAAACTGTTGAAGGAGAGTGTTGTCACCTTCAGCTCCTTGCGTCTGCGCTCAATCTCGTCAATCTCCCTCTCTAGACGTCCGGCCCTCTCCTCGGGTGATTCGTGCAGGCTGCCATTGCTGTTGCGGTCATCTATGGTGAGGCTCTTGCGGAGATCTTCACGCTGTGGTGGGGTGAAGCCGTCGAAACCGTTGAAGAAGACATCATAGTATTCGGTGATGACCTGCTCTACAAGACGCTCCTCCGTCTTTGTCACCGTACCCTGGGAACCTTTCCATATGAGCAGGATAAGGTTCTTGAGAAAGCCGACCTTCTCCACATTCAGCTCCTCCCTGTTGATGCGGAAGGGATTCATGGTGATGGGGCACTCCTCGGAGTAGCTGATATATTTCCCGTTCAGGTATTCGCACAATCCTTCGTATGAGTTACCTGTATCCACCATAACCACGTCGGTATCCTGCTCATGCAGCTGTCTGACTACGGAGTTCATGTGGAAGCTCTTGCCGCTTCCCGACGGGCCGAGACAGAAGAAGTTGCTGTTGTCCGTAATCTTGTTCCGTCCCTCCTTGCCACTGATGTCTATAGCCACAGGGACACCTTGGCGGTCTGTATAGTATATTTTCAGTGGGGTATCCTCGCTGTGCTGTATACGCTCCTTGTACATCAGGCAGGTAGCGGCATCGCTCAGCGTGAGGAAACGGTCATAATCGGGGTTCATTCCATAGCAGTTGCCGGGAAAGGAGTTGACGAACAGCTCCAGCTGGTTATAGGCATGCTTGGAGATATGGATTCCCATTCTGCCGAACCCGTTCTCCAGATGGTTGGTCGGTACCAGCAGGTCCGTATTCTTGTCGCAGCATACGATGAGGTTGTAGTGTGTATATACCAACTGCTTGCCTTCACGTGCTATCACCTCCTGCACCTGCTTGATGTCCTCTACGGCCATCTGATTGGATGGGTTGGGTATAGAGGCATGACGGTTCTTCTTTTTCTCCAGCATCGACAGCTCGCGTTTCTGGTTGGGCATGAAGAGCATCTGGTTATATATTACCGTCTCGGCACCTGGAACGGAATCTATCAGTGACAGGAGGTCTACAGGCATACTAGTGTTGTTCACCTCGATATTGGTGAAGGGACGGATCTGCGATGGCAGGCTGGCACAGTCCACATCCACGAGCGAGTAGACCTTGCATTTGCGTCCGCCTATACCGATACACTCCTCATCCACCTTGAAGTTGCTCATGGAAATGGTGCTGTCACGGAAGTTCACGGCGAAATAGCGGTCAACGTAGTCGCATGCCTCCTCCTTGCTCATGAAGCGTGCTGTGACACCCGCATCCTTCAGTCGGTCCTGTACCTTACGTATCTTGACAAGGAAATCCTTCCATTTCTTGCTGTCAAAGGTGAACAGACGGCTCTTCTTGCCCTCCTGTGTAATGGTGAGGCAGGTGAAGCTGTCCGTAAAGGTACGACCCTTGAAATAACCGAAATAGGCGGCAGAGAGGAACTCGCGGCGGTTGGAGTCCTCCATCGAAAACCGTTTCTTGGTGAAGATGTCCTGCTTGTGCAGGGCATAGCCTTCGCCCAACGTCTGAACGATGGCATTGAACAGGTGGGAGAACTCATAGTAGCTGTCCGCATTGGCCGAATACTTCTGTACGGGATTTTCCATAACCAGTATGGCGGAGTACTCCCCGGTCTTGGTATAGAGTACCCCGATGCCGTCGGTGTCCTCGATGGAGAAGTAGATGTCCTGGAAAATCCTTTTTCGCTTGCTACCCGTGCCGAATGCGGCCACGGATATGGCCATGCCGATGAGCAGGGCGAGAAGGAAGAGTATAACATAGAGTGTCATGGGATAGGTTGATGGGGATGTTATTCTATTCTATTTTATTTTATAGTTGTGGATAGGTCTTTCAGAAGAGGTAGAACAGCCTGATGCGTCCTTTGCCGTATTGCTTGGAACAACGGCTGTCGATGATGCCGCCATCCATGTCTATACGGAAGAAAGTATCAGCGGATGCCTCACTGCATGTCAGGTATTCGCCGTGAGGCAGGATGAATCCCTTCGGTATCGGTATATGGCTGTATGGCTGGATAAGATAGTATAGAGCCGCCATCTCTGCCAGCGAAGGAATATAGCTTCCCTTGTGGCGTGGAGGTATGGATAGCATCTGTGGGGAGGATGCAGGTGGTATGACATGTCTGCTGAGGGATTCGGTTAGCAGGTCGCCATCCGCATACCCCAAGGCGCAGTCTTGTGGATAGGGCATGTCAGGCTTGAAGATGATGCGCTCCTCTTCGGGAATATCATCAGTGGAATGGGGATTGATGATACCCTCGTGGCGTGTGCCGTCAATAGTAGTGAAAAGCTTGCCGCTTGTCATGGCTCTACCACCGAAAGTGTATAGCCCTTCCGTATCTCTGAGTGCTACAGCCTTGCCGTGTCTGCCGTCGGTCTCGATGACCAAGGCTATGGAGAGGCTGTCGCAGATGTTGCTGACGGTACCGTCCTCCTGCAGGAAATACCCGATTCGGACAGTATCGTTTTTGGCAGTTAGGAGCGGAGTAAAGGTGCGTTCTGACTCGACCCAACTGCTGGTAATATGTAACCTGTTGTCATCTCCGACAGTGGTATTGAGCTGTATGAGGTGGTTCGGACGGAGAGGAGGCAATGTCGTGCTCAGGACAAGCTCCCTTCCGTTAACCTTTGCGGTTAGGGTAATGTGGCACGGCATCTCCGTAGGGACGAGGTAGAAATCATGGTTCCTGCCATTATTGAGCAGGCAGTCGTCAGAATGGGAGTTGATGATACCCCCTTTCCTACAACTGCTCCACTGTCCTGTGAATGGCATATAGTCCGCTTCGGTGATGAGTGATTCTCCATATATCTCCAATACATCGAGCCTGTCGCGTAGGTTGTCGCTGGCGATATGTATGCGTAGCAGGGTCATGGAACTGCTGAGTGCCATGCGTACATGGATGGATTCCCTTTTCTCCCGGCTCTGCTCGATGCCATAAAGCTGTTCACCGAAGGGTTGGCTCAAGTGAAGTGTGTCGTTGGCCGACAATTCCTCTCGGTAAGGGTAACAGAGAAATACCATGGCAGAAGAATCTGTCAACGAGAGACCCTCATCGGATAGGAGGGTGGTGCCTGCTGCACGGTAACGGACAGAGGAACTATGCTCGTCAGTACATGCAGTTAGGAGATTCAATGCCTTCAATTCATCCGTGTTACGTCCCTCGATATGGATGGTGAGGGGTTTGGCTGCCTCCTTCCAGCTGTCGCGTACACGGACGGCTGTCGTTTGTGCAGCCAAGGTTTGCTCTGCTTTCTTGTGTTCTTTGCAGGAGGATGCCGTAATCAGGATAAGGATGATGAGATAGAAGGTGTGCATAATCGTACGATTGGAACAGACCGGCTTCCCGCAGTACATGAACGGATGAGCTCGTGCTACACACGGGAACCGGGCTGTAGGTTACTTGCTTTGTTTTCTGATGATGTCCATATGACCTTGTCAGATTGACATGGTGATACAATTACATTTTCTTTGAATGGGCATAGATGAATATGCCCTTGTCACATCGTTTGGTGTGAAGCCCTTTCCTTTGCTTGAGAAGGACGAATGCCGCACCGCCACCTAGGATGATGACGAGTGTGGCCAGCCCGGCAAGGAAACCTATCAGGCAGTAGGCGAGGATGAAGCCGACGATGCCTCCACCCACAGTTCCTGCCGCCCAATAGATATACCGTCCCTGTATCCCCATGAACTCAAGCGGCTTCTGGAGCCCTTTGAAGAGGGGGTACGCGACATGACGGCTTTCGTGTACTCTGTCCAAGGGAATAGTGTTAGTTACCTCCTATACCGAAGAACAAAGGCAGGGCCTGGGCTGCCGCAATGAGGAAGATACAGGCTCCGACAATCATCATGATGGATTTCTTGACATCCTGTTCCTCGTTGTTCATCTTGATATACACGCTGATGGCACCGACTACGGCTACGACACCTGCGATGGCGTAACAAAGCTTCACGACGTAGGGTACGTACTTGGCAATCTCTTCGGTGACAGTAGCCAGGGCGGTAGTACCCTGTGAATAGTCACCGGCAGCACTCTGTGCAAAGGTCACTGCTGTACCTGCCAGCAGCATGAGGGCGAGCGTCTTCATACGCTTGCCAGACGCATGGCGTCTCAAAAAGTTCTTTACATTTTTAAGCATTTCAATGAGTTTTGTTTTGTTAATGAATCACTCTTCTGCAGTTGAGCCGTTATATTGCTATGTCTGATAGCCGAAGAAAGCGGGGAAAACGATGGAGGCACCGATGATAAAAAGGATAGCCCCGACCAGCATCATGATTTCCTTGATGATGCCCTCCTCGCGGAGGTTCATCTTGATATAAATCTGTAGGCTGGCATAGATGACCACGATGGCTGCTATGGCATAGATGAGATAGAGCACATAGAGCATGAGGGTCACCACATAGTCGTGCATGAGGGCAAGAGCATCGGCACCCCAGCTGTAGTCCACACCGCCGCATTTGGCGGATGCGGACATACAGAGCAGGGAGCATACAATGGAAAAACAGAGTCTCTTGGCCATAATCCCTATACCTTGTCTGTCACAATCACCTTGCGTATGTCGATACCGTTGCTATGGGAAATCTCACCACCGAGCAGTGCCTTGTACAGTTCTGTACCACTCATGGCATAGGAACTGAGGCTGACGGTCTCCTCCATGCTGTCCTGCAGGGAGGCTACCGTCTTCTCTACAATGGACTCTTGAGGCTCATCTGTTGTTCCTTCATCGGGTATCACGATAGGATACATTTCGGGAATGTCGTGAACAACTGTGTTCTCATCATGGACGGCTTTCCCACCGATACGGAAGCCGTCGCCCTCTTCGTCTACCTGAGTGGAGTCTTCGGACTCTTGCATGGACGAGACGTCGAAATGTTCTTCGTCAGTATTCTCCTGTCCTTTCTTGCCGTAGAGGTCATGCGCTATCACTATGCCAAAGTAGAAGATATAGCCAACGGTAAGCACGATGGCGAAAATTACAAATGGGGTCATCTTAGTTCCTTTTAGGTATTGTTCGGTTGTTGTTTCAGGCACAAAGGAATAATGAAAAATGAGGTGAGGAAAAGAAACGGAGCAAAATCACTCTAAATTTAACCGCATTTATGACATTACTGAAAATCATACTTTATTTTCAGACAATGGGATGTGAGAATTACCAATCATTGCAAAACTGTTTTTTTATGTTTTTTTTAACGGGTGCAAACAATTTGCCGATGTTACATGTTCCCTCATTGTAATAACAAACGATAACACAATTATTGTAAAGTTTACAATTTGGAGCAGAGTGATCACCACATGTCGGATAAAACCGAATAACATTAAAAACTTTTAAATCTTCAAAACTATGTGTTACTATCGAAGAATCAAGACCATGATGCTGCTTATGCTTGTATGTCTGGCAGCAAAAGCACAACTTTCAGACGGAAAGGTTTACAACTTTGTAAATGTGGGAAACAGTAGCTCCTCGATGAGCATTGTCTCTAACAACAACATCTCCATAGCTGCTACTGACACAAGCAACTACGGACAACTGTGGTATGCCATTATGAATGATGATGGTAGCTACAGCCTGCGCAATCTTGCCAATGGACGTTATTTGCGCAGTTCGAATGCTACTTCGGTGGCATGGACGATGGTAAAGACTGACGGCTTGGATGCAAATTGCAGGTTCAACTGCATCGCTACCGCTTCGGGCCATACCCTCCGTGCGTCCAACACATCGGGTGGATATCATAATATGCACTATGCTTCCAATGTGGGGCGGATAGTGTGTTGGGAAAGCGGCAATGCCGCCACGCAGTGGATGGTGAACATTGTTGACATCGACGAATCGAAACTGACTGCCAATTGGGAAAAGCTGACGGAGATCGACCCCGAGGCAGCAACCGTAGCCGGGTACCAGACAGCTCTCGACAACCTGTTCTCGGACAAGGCGTGTACCGTATTGAAGAAAACGTTCGCGACGGAGGATGCCGTGAAGAGCGATGCCGACTATCTGGCACTTCCCGAAGCTTTGAAACAGATGGTGCTCAAGGTATATACCGCCAACTGGGCCGAGGACAACTGCGACTCCCTCAAGTCCGATTGGGATACTGACTATGCCAAGAAATACCGTGTACAGCTCTACGAACCCTACAACGAGCCCGAAGCGGCAGCCAAGGCACTCGGTCTCAACGCCCATACCAACCTGAACAATCCTACGGGTATCTTTGCCAATGCCAAGGAAGCCCTATACGTGATGGTGGAAGGGACGATTGCAGAAGGTGCCTCACTCTGTCTCTCCTCATATACAGGACATGGCAAATTGGGCGGCTATGCTGAAGGCATACAGCTGCACGAAGGACTCAACGTGATTCCCTCGTTCACCAATAATACCAACTACTGCGTCAACTATGTGGTACATACTTTCGACACTTCTGACGGGAAGCGCGGTAACAAGGCTAAGGCACGCCGTCTGTCTGACTACGATGACTTGAAAATCCATATCGAGGGTGGTTACATCAATGGATACTACAACAAGGTAGGCGATGCATTGTACACTCCGGACAAGGCTGCCGATTGGGACTACATAGAGGCACGTGCTACACAGACTGATGTCACTGTACTCGGTAAGTACATGACGTTGCAGTTCCCTCTCAACGATGCCAATACCGGGGGGAACAGAGGCATGGCTTACTATCTCAATGACCTGGTAAATGTTGAGGATGTCATCGATGAGTGGGACAATGTGATGTTGTGGGAGCGCCTTGTACTGGGTGTGCTTGATGAAACGACTACAAAAGCCGAGGCTTTGAAGTCACCCTATTCGGACAAGGATTATGTATTCGAATATACGGGCAATGATACCGGTGACTTTTCCAGCGGTTATGGTGACTACTATAATGTACATGGACTCTCATACGGTGTAGGAGGCAATAGTTATATGTATGGCAGCTGGGATCATTGTGGATACCATTACAATACGATGAGTGGCATCATGAAGAGTATGCCTACCGATGCCGGTTCACACTGGGGACCTGCGCACGAGATTGGCCATCAACACCAGGGTCTGCTCAACATGCGCGGTCTCACAGAGGTCACCAATAACCTCTTTGCCAATGTAGTGCTATGGTACTATGGCGAAAGTACCTCGCGTTATAACGGTTCGGATGGTGCGTTGAGCAATGTACTCGCACAATATACCGCCGAAGGGACAGACTTCTTCAGCAACAACATCTGGGCACTGACACATATGTATTACAAGATGTTCCTCTATTATCATGTCCTTGGTCACAATCCCAAGTTCTATCCTGTGCTTTTTGAAATGCTCCGTCAAGACCCTATGGTTATCCAGTACAATCAGAGCGGTGCCGCATCGTTGCTCCACTTCTACAAGAAATGTTGCTTGGCATCGGGTGACGACCTGACTGAGCTCTTCCGTGCCTACGGTTTCTTCGAAGTGATGAATGCCCGTAATGTGGGTGACTACTCCAGTGCTGTATATACAATGACGCAGGAAGAGATTGATGCCGCCATTGCCGAGGTGAAGGGGTGGGGTTACGAAGAGAACATCTCCGTACTCTTTATCAACGATGGCACAGGCGAGCCCATTGTGAGCCATAAAGGAGATACGCTGGCATTCTATGGCGGTTCTACAGTATGTGCAGAGGTCGGCAACTATGCCTCGTTCGGCAATACGGTTCAGGCAGACTATACCTATGCGGTATCGGGCAACACCATCACGATGGATGGTACAGGCGGTGTAGGCTTCCTCATCCTAGATGCAGATGATATGCTTGTAGGCTTTTCCGATAAGAAATCGTTTGCCATAGCCGACGATATTGCTGCTTCCCTTGCTTTGGGCGAACTGCAAATATCCGTAGTCAATGCGGACAATACCCTCACCGAAACGATGAATGTGATGGATACCGATGACACCGATGCCAAGCGTGCACTTCTGGGCAAACAACTGGAACTCGTGGAGGAGATGCTGGCTTTGGCCGATACCACAGGATGCAAGGTCGGATACTATGATGCATCGGTATTGTTCGAACTACAACCCATCTATGATGTGGCCAAGAGATTCTATGACAACGAGAATGCCACCTATTATGACGATGCCTACAATGCAGTCTATCAGGCGTATGTTGAGGTGAAGAATAACGAGAGCGCCCGAATCGGCATTGTGGAGGGTAATGCCTACCGTCTGGTAAACAAAGCATATCCCAACCTCTCCATGTCAATCAATGGCAGCAACATCATTATCGGCGAAACTACGGCTGATAGCGATGCGCAGTTGTGGTACTTCGAGGCTGCAGCAAATGAAGGTACCTACTATGTGAAGAACAAGAGTACGGGTACCTATGCCAAGGCGATATCCACCAGTGTACCGTTGGATGGAAGCGGTGCTTCCACTGTAGATGCAGTAGCATACAGACTGAATGATATGGGAGCCGGGCTGTGGACGCTGGACAGCAGTAAGAGTATGCACTGCGCTGCCACACAAGGATATCAGGTTGTAGGATGGAGTGCAAGTGCAGTAGCTTCACAGTGGTACATTACGGCTATTGAGACTGGTGATACATACGAGTTGCAGGAGCTTGCAAACAGACGTCACACGGAGACTACCTCAATCTCTTCCGCCTATCTGTCGGCTGATGAAGCGGCAGCAAGCGATGATGCCGTCATCTACAACCTCTATGGTCAGCGACTGAGCAGGATAACAGCTCCCGGCATCTATATCATCAATGGTAAGAAAACCTATGTGAAATAAATCTGATAGTGATTGATTGTTAATAATAAGGGGAATGTGACACATTCCCCTTATTATCGAACGCTAATAGCTTCATGTTGACATTCCAAAAAGATTCTTTAATCTTTCTATAGTGGTATATTGGGCACCTGTGCCTTTATATACTGACACAAAATCACACCAATGTTCTATTATTTTATCTCGTAATCTTTCTGCGTCAATTTTAGTTGCAGTTTTTAGCACAATGACACAATCTGATAGAGCATAGACAGTGTCTTCATCCAATAAAGCTATTTTATTGGGATTTGGATTGCAAACTCGTGGAATAACAACTCCACTTCCGTTCACAAGGATATTCTTCCCTGTTATAATACGTTTTAATTTTACTAATTCTCCTTTTTGGAGATTAGTTGTATGAATCAGCGGTATGGCTTCCTTTGAATTACTATAGTTGGGATGTTGCATTCGTACGCATCCTCTTTGAATAGAAGAGACAGGCAATGACGAGAAATCAAAACAGTTTGTCATGGAAATTCCATTCACTTTATAATTCCCGACAAAAACTAAGGCAATATTTGGCGCACATTTATTGGTAAAGTTGACCTTATTGGATTCTTCCAATATGCATGCATTATGATGTTCTTTCAGATAAGTCCATGCTTTTTTATCTTTAATAGAGTATACACAACTGATTGGTAGTATTGCATATAGTCCACCGTTAGGTGCTAAAAATCTTAAAGCACGCATTAAGAACAACATAGCTGTACTTACACGGAATTGCACTCCTTCAAATACAACAGTTTCAACTATACTCCCTTTGCATGTGAAAGGAGGATTCAACATAATCAAGTCAAATTTCTTTCTTTTAAGAAAAGAGACATTGCTAACAGAATCATCATCTTTAAAATCACATTTCTCTAAATGCCATTCAGGACAATTATTAGCAAGTTTTGCTAAAGTTTCATCAGATATATCTGTACCATATAACTGCACTCCTATATATCGTTTGGCAACTGCTTTCAGCAAATCCCCGTCTCCCACACAAAAGTCCACTGCACGAGTTATATTTGGTGAGGCGATGTACCCAACTAATTTATCAGCTAATAAGGGTGGTGTATAAAAAGAATCTGGCCCAGACATATTAGTTTTCATTAAAGAGTTTACTTATATTGCAAACCAATATGCGTCCCACACCTTCAGTCCTATGCAAACTTCTTTTCGGGTTGTCATATAGGAGTTCCACTTTTTTTGAATATTTTATTGCGTATAAGATAGCACCAATTGCATGTGGTTTAGTTCCAATTGGAGCTACTATCATATTAGGATCCCTATAATCGTATGAGATTTTCTTGAGAGTAAGATAACTGTCAACAATAGAGTTTGCTTCAGCATATACTATATGTTCATAAGCTTTAGTTGTTTGGAGTGCATTACGATTTCCCCAAAATGACTCAAACGGATAGTGCATTCTATAACCAGGCACTCCTACGATTGGAAGTATCTTGTCATAAGAAGGTTGTTTATTTGTCACTAAATAACTAAATCGACCACCTTCAAAGCCAAGTAAAGTAATGAAAAGTGGTTCTTCCTTAAAGGGTACCAAACGAATGAATCCTGGTAAAGGATTAACTCCTAATACTGATTCTGATAAATCTTTATTAAATCCCTCTTTCTGGAATTCATGTAATAAATACTCTTTAGGCTCACTATAAACTACCTTAATCTCAATACCGTTTTCTATTGCAAACTTCATTATTGGTGCAACAAGACGGCAGCACATTCCTGTAACTTCCAAATATAATACTTGGAAGATGTATGATGAAAAAAACGCCCTAATTGCATCCGTACTGCTTAATGGAACAATTCTTTTGTTTGAGGAAACAATCATCTGATCTTTATCATTGATTGAAATCTCTTCAAAAATGACATTGGAATTGTTCAAAAATAAGTTTGAAGAACAATGACGACTTCTCTCTTCGGGATCTTGAGCATATAGATATAATGCCTCTGATTCCAATATCACAGCACTCAAGTCATCCCAAATCTTTGTATACAAATAATCTTTATTTATCATGCTAATCTCCAAAATCAAAAGATAATTGATTCATCGTCTCTCCTTCTTCATCATCTACCTTAACATTTCGTCTATTTAATATGTCCTTGACCGCATTTTTAGGATTATCAACACACAAAAGGAATTCAGCATCTGATAGTCCCATTTTACGTTTCCTTCTAAAACTATATATAAAAAATGGAGCAAAAATAGGATGAAGAGAATACATGAATTCTTTCACACTTCCGCGCCCAGATTGTTTGTTGGCTGGCATACGGACAAGAGCCAGATTCATTATTCCTGCTTGCAGTAAATCTTCCGTTCGGTCTGAACGTTCTCCTTCAATTTCGAACTGTACTGTTTCTGGAGCTGAGTTTTCACCCTCTTTTGCCAATCTTGCAAAAATTGTACCTAACGTTTGTACCATACGTGTCAGTTGAGCGCCTTTACTCCAGGTTCCTTCCAATTCTGTAAGATTTTTCCATCCCACGTTACGTGCAGCCTTTGTTTGAATATCGGCTGTTACAGGTTTTGTTATATCTCCACCTTCTTGCAAATATAGGCAATAAGAACGATACACTAATTCCATAAGATAACGAATGTTTCCATTTGCTAGTTTTACAAATGTATTCCACCCTGCATAATACTTTTGTATTCCACTGCTACCTCTTCCTGTTCGTATCTTAAATAGCAAACTATACTTATAGTTCTCATAACGAGTATTCCAAGTCTTTGTATTGTTTAAATAATCTACTATTTCGTCTTTTAGTGTCAAATTATGGTTTTCTGCCCAATAAGCAATAAAGAATTTATATAGTGGGGAAATTTCTAAAACTTCACCGCCAGTCTTTTCATATTCTATAATGTTTTTATACTGGATAGTCTGCTCCACCCCAAGTCTGACAGCCTCATCTTCGTATGGTAAACTTCCTAAGGCTTGCTCTATGTCAAAGTTAACTCCATCTTCCCCTAGCATATCTTTTATTCTTAATTGACACACTTCGCGTGCAAAGGATTCAAACTTATCAGGTGTCTCATAAGTGAATTCATCAACAATATTAAACAAAACGTAGTCAGCAGGATCAATAACACTTTCCTGTGGATTCATAGTATGTTTTATTCTCCATCCCATTTCACGTACACCAATCTTTATAGTATATGACTGAGGAACGTGTTTAAGTAGCGTGTTTACAATCTGTTGCTGGGAATCCAGTAGGTTCTCATATTCATCAATAAGCAAATAAAAGGTTTTACCTGTAAATTGTTTTAATTTACGAGCTTGTTCTGTTACAATTTTAATAGGATCGCCTGCTAATGAGAGTTTGGGCATATTGCCGTCTGCAATATTGTTAATGTCAGCCTGAAATTTATACATTTCGGCTTCTAAAACATTTATTAGTCTCTTGTAATCAAAGACATCATTGCCTAAATGCAAAGATGTTGCAATCAAACGGCATGCATGTTCTGACAGAACTTCATCATTGGGCTTGAGCTTCTTGTGCCAATCTATAAACTCAAGTATTTCAGCAGTCAATATAAGATTGAAATAATGTGCGAAAATATTCATCCATGTTTCATTATCAACTCCTTTCCCGTTAAAAGCATGTACATGATTAGTATCACATTTGAAATAGATTCCAATATAATTATTCGAATCAAACTTTTCTATGTTCTCATTGTTTAAGGCGTATTGTCCCATGTAAGATAATCCTCTTAATACAGTTGTCTTTCCTGTACCACGACCTCCCATCAATACACAAGGACGTTTATCTTTCAAGGATGTAAAATAACTTGGAGCAGCGAAAAAATGGAAGATTTTTTCATTTAACCACTCGGCTTTATAACTACCAAACAACTCGTCGAGTCTTGCCAATTTATCGTCTAAAATCATAATATATGAGTTTATCTGTGATACGGTCGTTTCTTTAAAGGTTTCCAAGTTGCAGTGTTCCAATAAAAGAATGCAGGGCATGCATCAGGAATGCCATGGCTGAAAGCCAAAGAAAGGCCTTGTTGCGCAAATCCTTGCATATCATTAACATGGTTGCCATTCTTTATCGGTATATTCTGTTCACTAGCAATTCTATTCATCATGGCAAGGAATTTTCCATATAAGTTTTTGTCACTAGCCCAACATACTCCATCTACATTGAAAAGATTGAATTCCGGCCCTAAATGATGAATATATTCTAAATGTAAATTAGGACAGCAATCGTTAATTCTCTCTAAACCTATGTCATTAACTATTAAAGGAGCATAGATTATTCTATGATGATATCGGCTTTGAAGTTCATTTAAGGTCATGCCGTAATTTCCTAAACGATGTGTATTCCAAGCTTCATCTGTCTGAGCACCAGAGCCGACAAAATCATCCACAAGGATGACATTCTGTGGAGTAGATGAATAATTCTCCAGTTTTTTGAACAATGCATCAAATTTTATAATCTGTGTGTCTGAAATATCTAGCTCATCTCTCAGCTTACGGGTAAAAATATAACCACTGTCGGTTACATGATTCGGATTCTCTCCTTGTATAAAACTATACCAACAATTGTTTTTGAAACTGTTATGATTCCATTTAGGATCTTTATAAGAGAAATAATAGCCACATCGTCCTACGACTGTACGAAGCATCTGATTTATTAGCTCATCTGAGAAATAAATAAAATGTCGCAGAATATGAGCGGCAATTTCCCTTTCACCTAAATCTTGGAAATTTTCTAACCAATTCTCAAAATCAAGCTCCTTCGGTTTGGGATATAGTTGTATTTCACGAAAAAACTTTAACTTATCTGTTATTTCTTTAATACTACTCATAGTCTACTTAAATTTTGAAGTATTATTAAAGTAGTCAAATTGTTGCAATAAATTCCAATACCAATCGTTGCTTTCAAAAAGAAATAATGTTTGAGCGTAGGCATCGTCTGCACCCTCATTCAAAATATCACTTAGCACTTCATATACTAAATGCTGGCGGTTACAATTATCAACATTAATCCCTTCAGAAGACAATTTATACCATATTCGTCTAATCAATTTTAGGACATCGTTGTTGAGTCCCAAACATTCGATGGTAGGATTCTCGGTATCGGTTTCGTTTATCCAATAAACAAAACCATTCTTCAGATACTTTACTTCAGATCCAACATTGGCCATTAGCGGTAGTGGATACACGAAATCATGACCACGAAAACCATTACAAGTAAAAGATGTCCCTACGCCTAAGTGGCAATGACCAGCACAAGACATCAACATGTTCTCATATGCAACAGAATGGGGGTAAGGAGGTGGTGGAGTCTGATTTGCTAAGAATTCAACTGATGAAATAATCTCTGATGTGTCTAAAAGTGAATCTCTACCGAAATATTGTTTATAATCATTTTCGTCTTTGGGATGATTTACAACAACATGCTCTATTGATTTTTCCTCTGGTTTTAATTCGTGGATTCGCCTCATACAATAACAACAACGCCCTCCTTGTTCATTTAATAATATATCTCGCAGGGCTTTGATTGTTTTAGTTTCCCCTGGAACAAAATCCGCGCTCAAGTACTTGTACAAATCGCCCTGATATACTCCCGCATGCTTTTCCTTGTGGCGCTGCAAAAAACCATCAATCAAGGAGTGAGCTTCACTATGTTTCGTTTTTTTTATATACTCCATTATTCAACCAACGATTTATAAAATTCGCTTTCTTCACCTGTTAAACGTTTGATTGAAGTTTCCAATTGTCGCATCCTTTTAGTGTCTCCCAATTGTTTCCAATATTTATAGGCGCCTGATAGATTTTGTAAATATGAATCGCGCTCGGGAGTATCCATAACACTCTGCAATACAGAAATATAATTCATGCCATACATATTTTTCACTTCACGGAACTCAGGACCTTCTTCGGAGAGCGTGATACTATATAACAGATTATTATTATCTTGCTTGTAATCGGCTATCACCAAAGGAGAATGGGTGGAAATTATCATTTGTGCATTTGAAAAAGAACGTCTGAAGCGTTGAACAATCTCCTGTGCTAAAGAAGGGTGAAGATGCAACTCCACTTCGTCTATAAATATAACGGCATATGGGTTACAATTCTGCTGCAACAAGTAGCCTCTATGAGCTATATCAAAAACAATGGATAAAATTCGTTTATATCCTTGAGGTAACATATCGAATGGTACTCTTCTTCCATTACGATATTTCACAATCAAAACATCTTCTTTCCCACGTGCTTCAACACCAAGCCCTTCAAGTGCAAACTCAGGATTATTATGATTGCTGATAGGTTCAGTAAAGGTTACCAAAGCTTTTTCGATAGCATCACAATATTTCTCTCTGGCTTTATTGTCATTGTCAAACCGGGCATTCTTCCAGTTCATTACAAAATACTGTTTCCATAATTCTGTGCAATTGCGCTCATCGTCCCACTTGTAATAAGCAGTGTTTTGAGGAAGCGGGTTTCCTGAATCTAGTTTGTCCTGCATATTCTTTCCCATTGTGGATTGAATATGTGGATATGAATCTGAAAAGAATGCAAAAACAGGTATCTTATTTGTGTTGTATACTTTCTTCCAAAATTTAATACAAGCTGTTACATAAGACTCATTAATGCCCTTGTCTGCAGATTGCTTACGAAACTCCCAAGATAGAAGATTTGCATCTTCATAAAGTTGCACTTCTGTTCCTATAACTACGGGATATCTATAATCACCATCCACATAATAAGGGTCGGTAGGAAGAAAACTTTTAACTTTCTGATCGCTACTAGCTACAAAATTATATTGAGGGGCATCCTTCTTCTTTGAGAAAATAAAACTCAAAGATTGTTTGATAGCCGTTATCATATTTGTTTTGCCAGCCCCATTTCTGCCTATAATGATAGTGGTCTTCTTGCCTAAATCCAAACTCGTATTCTTGTAGTTGCGGAAGTTGGTTAGATGAATCGATTTTATAAAAAAAATATCATTCATATGTATGTCTGCTTAATAACAATGCAAAAATACTCATTAAATTTGAAATGAATGTATAATTGTATAAGAAAAAGCAATATTCAACTAAAAACCAAATTGTGCTTGGGAAAATCTCTCGTGCAATTTGTTTTGAATTATGATGATTATTTATGTAAACGAAAATAGGATTTGGAAAATCGTTTCTCGCGCAAACAATCGTTCAAATCCTTGTAGTCACTATACCGCCACGATTCATCGGAGGCTTTACCTTGCTGTATGCCGAGTATATATTCAGTGGCTACACGCCCGGCCTGGTCGTTGTCAAGGTAGCAGTGTATATGCTCGTACTCATCAAGGAAGTGCTGTACCTTGGCGATGTTGTTTACGGAGTTGAGGATGATATAGTCTGTGGGATGACGGATGCAAATGGGGGAATCGTGCTGTTTGAGGAAAGTGAGATAGGAAAGGTAGTCCATGAATCCCTCAAACACGCAACAGAAGAGTGCCGTGTTGTCGGGAGTGGCTGTGATACGTGAGATATTCTTCTCGCCCATGCATCCTTTGAAGTAGGGATTACGAATCTCGTAGCCGCCCGACATGTTGCTGAAACCAATGGAGTAGTAGGGCTTGTTGTAGAGGACATAATGGATCTCTACACATTCGCTACGGGCGGCGTGAAAGTCAATGCGGCGAGACGACAGATAGGACAGGAGGGCTTCGTTTGAGAGAGGAATCACCTCAACCATGCAGTATGGTACTGTCTCGCGCTGCTGTGACCGTGAGGTGAGGGTGACACGAGTGCAGGCAGGAGCCTTTTCGGCAATGCGGCGTAGTAATTCGGGGATGTCGTTGGTATGGTAGAGGAATTTGGCCAGCTGGATGATACCTCCCCCTTCGTTTATGCCGAAGTCAAACCATTCGTTACGTGTCGTGTTGACCTTGAACGAAGCGGTACGCTCATCCCTGAACGGGGAGAGGTACCAATAGTTATTTCCCCGCTGGCGGACATAATTGAAGCCGAGTTCGCAGAGAAAGTCTTTAAGGTTGATTTTTTTTGCCTGTTCGATATTCATGCTGAAATTGGTTTATTTGTTTATATTATATATAGACTGGACTAAACTAAACCGTTTTTGAACTGAAAACGGGAATGGTCATTCTTCATCGGCAAACAGCCCCCGTTCATCGGGAATATTCTCGAAATAGTAGCACTTGCCCAGCTTGACTATCAGGCGCAGTTCATCTTGCAGGTATTGGAGCAATTGGATGGCGATGCTGCGTTTGCGTTCGAACCCGATGCTGGCATATCCACGGATAAGAGCCTCTATCATGTTGTCGAATCCACGGATGGGCTTGCCGCCAAATGCGCATTGCAGTGCGGCGCGGTGCTGTGCTTCGGTGAGGTCGGTGTAGCCGGTTTTCATCTTTCGGGGCAGGTGCTGGTCGAAGGAGTACTCGGACACCTCTTCAGGCAGGCCGTTCTCGTCGATGCGGAAGGCGAAAGGAGGGAAGTCCTTGTCGCGGATGTGCATGGAGCGGACCTCGCTGATGTTGTTGTCCTGACTGCTCTTGCTGATGACAAGCACTGTCTCGGCCTTGTTGTTGAGCTCGGTGCCGATGTGACCACGCACGTTGTCGTCGCCTTTGTTGAGATGGAGCACGCAGTGGATGTGGAGGTCATGGACACTTGACCACTGCATGAGCTTGTTGATGACCTCTACGGACTCGCTGGCATTGTTGATGTCGAACATGAGGTCACGGATGCCGTCGATGATGACCAGTCCGTACCCTTTGTTGCGGTTGAGTGCGTAATCGATGATTCGGATACGCATGTTAGGACTATACTCCCTCAGGCCGATGAAGTCCAGATTCTCGTTGTCAACGGTTGAGGGCAGCCCTGCAAGACGCAGTATTCTGTCCAGCACGTTGCGGCAATGATAACGGCTCTGCTCGGTGTCTACATACAGTATGCGCCTTTTCCCTTCGGGAAGATGAGCGCGGTATTGGAGCACCTGTTTATTGGCCAATGAAGCCGCAACGAGTGCGGTGAGGTTGAATGTCTTCTTGCTCTTGGCCTTGCCTGTGGATGCACTGAAGTTTCCGAAGGTGGCGATGGTGGAGTTGTCTATCCATATTATTTGTGGTGGCAGCGTGTATGTGTCGGTGGCCTTGATGAGGGCTGAGTTCAGTATCTGTGACAGTTCATCTTCCCTTTCCGGAAGCCATGCGTCATTTTCTCTTGCTCTTTCCATAGCGGTGCTGTTGATAGTAGGGAATAGGATTGTCTTGCTCTGTAGCGGTCTGCACTATCGACTGGATGGTGTCAACACGGTTTTGCAGCAACCAGTTGTCCAGCTCTTCCTTGGCGAAATATAACAACTTGCCGCGAGGCTTGTAGTGGGGAATCTCCTGTGTGGAGGTAAGCTTGTAAAGCAGGCTCTCGGAGATGCCGAGATACATGCAGGCTTCCTTGAAGGTGAAGGTGGACTTCGTGGAGTAAATACTGTTCTCCATTGTGGAGATGCGCATGAGGAAATCCTTGACGGGTCCCATGCTTTTGAGGTAATCCTCTATGGCGGTAAGCCGTCTGTCCATCTGCTCCATGAGCGTAAGTCTGTTTTGCATAATGATTTTGCTTGATTGTTATACATAGTGTCAGCTACTGCCGTTCGGCGGTTAGCGGTGGCAAAGTTAGCCGTTGTGCTGCCTCATGAAAACAAAAACGCCGTGACGAACGGCGAGTGTCACGGTTGATGTCATGGTTTTGCTTGCATTTGGTTGCTGTTTCTGCTGTTGTTGCAGGCTTATTTGTTTTCGTGAAGGGCCTTTACCAGTGCTCTGGTGGCCGTGGATATGGCTGTTGGGCTCTTCTTGATTTCGCTGAGTGCGGTTGAGAGCGTGGTGGCTGTAATCGGGATTCTGTTCTTGGAGTACAGCAGCTTCCGCTTTTGAATCACCGTTTGCCATCCGCGTGAAATATAGCCGAACTCATAAAGGGCATCGAAGAGGACGGCGACGTTGCGTATATTGTTGACTGTAAGCCTTACCCCATCTTTACAAGTGAACAATGCCTGCAGTTCGTCGATAGGGCTGTTGCAAAAAGAAAACAGATAATTCGCATCGGCAAATGCCGTGATACGCATTATCTGTTCTTCTGTCATGTTGCACCCGAATGTCGGAGGCGGTGCGATGATATGAGGGGACTGTGAAGGGAAAATCTTGGGAGGATGTGGAACGGAGGTGTCGAACGCCTTCTTCAATTTGATGCAGTCTGATGGTTGGAAGTCTCTGCCGAAGAGTAGCTCGTCTGCCATCTCTTTGTGGTTTAGCAGTACCTCATGTACAATGTTGAGGATTACTGCATGGATGTTCCTGCATGTGGAGTTTTTACAATCTATATGACGGTTTCCATGGTAGAAGTCTTTTACGAACCGTGCATACGACATTCCGTTGTTCACTACATCTTCGTGATGGATTCTTCTTGCCTTATCAAACATATGATACATGATGTCAATTACGTCATCGTTACACATGAAGTGCTTGTGCGGAACTTCCCATCTTTCAAAAAGAGAGAAGCTTTTCTTTTGAATCAGCCATTTCTTTTTGAGGTTTTTTGATTAGTAAATATGGTTTTAGATAATGCGTTTTTTCTCTTGTTGCTCTGTCTCACTTTTCTTTTAGTCGAACAGGCCGTTGACGAGATTTACCGCTTCGTCTTTCTTGCGGTTGATGATTTTTGCGTACACCTGTGTCATTCTCACATCTGTATGTCCGAGTAGTTTGGATGTCGTGTAAAGGTCAGCGCCAAGGGTGAGCATCATGGTTGCAAACGTGTGTCTGGCTGTATGAAATGAGAAGTGCTTGCTGATTCCGGCATCTAAGGCCCAAGGCTTGAGGAGCTCATTGATGCGTGACATGGAAGGGAGGTCAAATACCTTTTCGTCTGCCGCCTTACCTTTACGGTCAGGCATCCATCTCAACGCTTCGGGGGAGAGTGGAAGG
>Ga0233379_1000006_pt1 | contig 37933 bp, 33 predicted proteins | sample ElkDunMinimDraft_8_FD_180679 | JGI IMG/M metagenome (GOLD analysis project Ga0233379, IMG submission 180679) | Fecal eukaryotic communites from dung pellets of Tule Elk in California, USA - Elk Dung F1 | ecosystem: Host-associated > Mammals > Digestive system > Large intestine > Fecal | place...
TCGCCCAAGACTTTTGAAGCTTTCTCTGAAATGACGGCGGATACTATTAATATTCATAGCCGTATTCACCTCGTTGCTCGTCTCTTATAATCGTGCCACTTTCAATAGCGATAACACGATGTCTTAGGTTATCTACAATCTCCTTGTTATGAGTCGCCATAACGATCGTTGTTCCTCTTAAATTAATTTCTTCAAAAATATTCATAATTTCCCAAGATGTCTCAGGGTCCAAATTCCCTGTAGGCTCATCGGCAATGACTACTTTTGGAGAATTTACAATAGAACGAGCGATTGATACACGTTGCTGCTCCCCACCAGAAAGCTGTGTTGGAAGCATTCTTGCTTTATGCTTTAAACCTACAAGGTCCAATACTTCCATTACACGTCTTTTAATTTCCTTAGGCTCTTCTTCAATTACTTCTAGAGCAAAAGCGACATTCTCATAAACAGTCAACTTTTGTAATAATTTAAAGTCTTGAAAGACAACTCCCATATTTCTTCTGAAAATCGGAACTTTTGAGTTTCTGATTTTCGCCAGATTCACACCATTAACAACAATGGTTCCTTTTGATGGTGATTCTTCGCGATACATCATTTTAATGAATGTCGATTTACCTGCGCCAGAAGGACCAACGACATAAACAAATTCACCTTTTTTTATCGTTACATTAATTCCATTGACTGCATTTACACCATTGGAATACGTTTTATATACATCTTTCATTTCTATCATTCAGTTAAACCCACCTATTTTACCTCTTTTTTTATAGAGTTTTTTTGTTTCATTTATCAAATCCAAACAGGCTATCAATTTACGACAATAATTAACAATTTCCTCACATAAATCATACAAGCAATTATAACATCATATTATGTCAAACAGGGGCATAATTATATTACATTTTCATTTCAGAATTGTACTATTATCACTTATTATCACTTGATATGTAAGCATTTGTCAATTTAACATAGTATTTTGAGTGGTTTGTCGATTGTAAAGATAAAAAAATAATAAAAGATACTATAAAGGTTGTGTAAAAAGAATATTATAGATTTTTCTTTCATTTTGATAATTCATGATACACAAAAAAAGGCTAGTCCCATAGTATCATGTGGAATTAGCCTTATTGAACCAAATTCTTTATTTTTTTTCTGCGAGCCATGCTGCTACTTGTGATGCATCATCTCCAGTGAGTTGCTCTTTAGGCATTGCACCAATACCATCAATGATTAACGTTTCAATTTCTTCTTTGCTCATTTTTGAACCGATAGCTGTTAAATCAGGTCCAATTCCGCCACTTAAATCTTGCCCATGACAATTTGCACATTTTTGTTCGTATAATTTTACTTCATTTCCAGCATCCGCAGTCGCATCTCCACTTGTGCTGCCACTTTCTGAAGCTTTGTTGTCTGTCTCATCCCCACCGCAGGCAGACAAAATTAACGTAGTTCCCATTAATAGAGCCAGTAGCTGTTTCTTCACAGAAACTCCCCCTTATAAATATTACAAGTGCAGTTATATTATACCATTTTTATTTTTCATTAAAACCCTCTCCATGCACCTCTGATGCATCGGTTACAATAACAAATGCTTGCGGATCAACGCTTTGGACCACTTGTTTCAATTTTGTGAATTGTGACTGATCGACTACACATAATAATACCGGCTTATTCGTGTTCGTATATCCGCCTTTTCCACTAAGTTCTGTAACACCGCGATCAACATTTTTGAAGATAGCATTTCGCACTTCTTCCTCTTTATTCGTAATGATAAGTGTCATTTTTGAACTACTAATGCCAACTTGAATAAGGTCAATTGTTTTACTCGTTACGTATAAACCAATTAATGCATACAAACCTCTTTCCACATCAAATACGATACAGGCAGCTGCCACAATTAATCCGTCAATCAAAGCTACACATTTCCCTAAACTAATATGTGTGTATTTATGCATAATTTGTGCAGCTAAATCTGTTCCTCCAGTAGATGCTCTCCCTCGAAAAACAATTCCAAGACCTAAACCGACACCAATCCCTCCACAAATAGCACTTAATAATGGATCTGTTGTCCAAGGACTCCAATCATTTGTTAAAAATACGACAAGCGGAAAGAAAATTGTTCCAACGAGTGTTTTTACACCGAATTGTGTTCCTAAAATAAGAAACCCAGAAATAAATAATGGTATATTAAATGCCCACTGAACGAATGCCGGCTCAAAGCCGAATTGAGCATACATAATTGTACTAATACCGCTAACGCCACCAGAGGCAATATTATTTGGTAGTAAAAAAACGTTAAATGCTATAGCTACTACCGCTGATCCTACTAGCACGTATCCATATTCCATTAATCTGCTCATCCATCCTGAAAGAGCTTGATTTCTATTTTTCATAGAGACCCCCATAAATTTTTTCATTTCATAAATAATTACCAAAGCAGAGTATAGCACCCACATTAAGGAGATGTAAATAACAGCTAAATAACGTAGTAAAGTATTAGCAGGATAAATTGCTGTGATTAGTATTCGCAGTCTGATAGGATTTATCTGCTATTTTTTGATGAGGGGTGAAAAAATACAAAAACAGAATTTTAATTTAAAATATTTAAGGAGGAACATGAGAACAAGTATTGTGCTTCCTTTTTTAGCTATCAAAAAAATATCCCCCCATGTAAAAACCACGAAGCAAAATCTCCGTGGTTTTTTACATGGGCATATAAGTCTTTATATGAAATTGTTATGCTAATTTTGAACGTAAATATGCATCAATGAAGCTATTTAAGTCTCCATCCATAACCGCTTGAACATTCCCTGTTTCAGCACCTGTACGATGATCCTTTACCATAGAATATGGGTGGAAAACGTAAGAACGAATTTGGCTGCCCCAAGCGATATCATTTTTCTCACCACGAATCTCATCAAGCTTTGCTTGTTGCTCTTCGATTTGCAATTGATATAGCTTAGATTTCAACATGTTCATCGCACGTTCACGGTTTTTAATTTGTGAACGCTCTGTTTGACATTGTACAACAACACCAGTCGGTATATGTGTGATACGAACTGCTGAATCGGTTGTATTGATGTGCTGACCACCGGCACCAGTTGCACGGTACGTATCTACTTTTAAATCTTCTGTACGAATTTCGATTTGAATATCATCATTGAATTCTGGCATAACGTCACAAGATACGAATGATGTATGACGACGACCAGATGAATCGAAAGGAGAAATACGAACTAAACGGTGAACACCTTTTTCAGCTTTTAAATAACCGTACGCATTATGTCCTTTAATAAGAAGCGTTACACTTTTAATACCCGCTTCATCTCCTGCTAGGTAATCAAGTGTTTCCACTTTGAAGCCTTGCTTTTCTGCCCAACGTGTATACATACGAAGTAGCATTGAACCCCAGTCTTGAGACTCTGTTCCACCAGCGCCTGGATGTAGCTCAAGAATAGCATTGTTTTTATCGTAAGGCTCGCTAAGAAGTGCTTGCAACTCATATTCATTCATCTGATTCACAAGTTCTGTCAATTCTTCTACTAGCTCGTTTTGTAAATCCTCATCCTGTTCTTCTTTTAGAAGCTCAAATGTCAGATCTAAGTTTTCGTGCATATCATTCATGCTGTGGAACTGTCCTACAAGCTCCTTTAAACCATTTGCTTCATTGATGATTCCTTGCGCTTTTTGTTGGTCATTCCAGAAATCTGGGTCCGTCATAATATTTTCTAGTTCAGCAATACGTGCCTCTTTTTCCTCTAAGTCAAAGAGACCCCCTAAAGTCCGCTAATTTCTTAGCTGTTTTTTCGAGCTCTGATCTAATTTCTGCTAATTCCATGCAAATCACCTCATATAATTGTTATATATATTCCTCATTATTAAAACTATAAATATTTATTTCGTTCACTTATCATTTCACAGGAGATTGCCCTAGTCTATTTGTTAACTATCCCCAGCAAAGGAAAAGAGGCGGCACTTTTTATCATGCCTCTCCTCTTTATCTACTGACATTTATTATATCATCCACGTCCGTGACAATTTTTATATTTTTTACCACTACCACATGGGCATGGTTCATTGCGTCCTACTTCTTCCTTCTTGCGCACTGGCGCCTTCTTCACTTCTTCGCCTTCTGCTTTCGGATGAACAGCTTGACCTTTAGCAACTTCTTGTCTTTCTAGGTTGCTGCGGATTTCAGCTTTCATAATGTATTTAGCCACTTCATCTTCAATTGATGAAATCATATCTTCGAACATCGCAAAACCTTCGTGCTGATATTCTCGAAGTGGATCAATTTGTCCATATGCACGTAAATGGATACCTTGACGTAGCTGATCCATTGCATCGATATGATCCATCCATTTGCTATCAACTGAACGAAGCACGATTACTTTCTCGAATTCACGCATTTGTTCAGGTGCTAATTGCGCTTCTTTTGCATCATAAGCTTCTTTTACTTTCGTTAAAATAAGCTCAACAATCTCCGCTGATTCCTTACCCTTTAAGTCCGTCTCTGTAATAACACCTTCTGGAAGCAAATTAGCCTGGATATAGTCCACAATACCTTGAAGATTCCAATTGCTTTGTTCTTCATCCACAGTGAAAGCCGCTACATGGTGTTCTACAGAAGAAGCTATCATTCTTTCAACGATTTCACGTAAGTTGTCACTTGCAAGTACATCATATCGTTGTTTATAAATAATTTCACGTTGTTGACGAAGCACATCGTCATATTGCAGCAATTGCTTACGAGCATCGAAGTTGTTACCTTCAACACGTTTTTGCGCAGACTCAACTGCTTTTGTTACCATTTTGCTTTGAATTGGCTGTGAATCATCCATACCTAACTTAGACATCATGCTTCTCATGTTGTCAGATCCAAAGCGACGCATTAGTTCATCTTCCATTGATAAATAAAATTGCGTTACCCCTGGATCCCCTTGACGTCCAGAACGTCCACGAAGCTGGTTATCAATACGACGTGATTCATGACGCTCTGTACCGATTACAGCTAAACCACCTAATTCTTTTACGCCTTCTCCAAGCTTGATATCCGTACCACGACCAGCCATATTCGTTGCAATCGTAACAGCACCGCTTTTACCTGCATCTAAAATAATTTCCGCTTCACGACCATGATTTTTCGCATTCAATACATTATGCGGAATTCTTCGTTTTGTTAACAGCTGTGAAATTAACTCTGACGTCTCAATCGCAACCGTACCAACAAGTACAGGTTGGCCTTTTTGATGGCGCTCGATAATATCCTCAACTACCGCATTGAATTTACCTTGCATCGATGCATAAATTAAATCCGGGCGATCGTCACGCGTAATATCACGATTTGTTGGGATGACAATAACGTACATATTGTAAATATTACGGAATTCTTCTTCCTCTGTTTTCGCTGTCCCTGTCATACCAGACAATTTTTCATACATACGGAAGTAGTTTTGGAATGTAATAGTCGCTAGTGTCATACTTTCATTTTGAATTTCTAAGCCTTCTTTCGCTTCAATTGCTTGGTGAAGACCTTCACTGTATCGGCGACCTTTCATTAGACGACCCGTAAACTGGTCAACGATAACGATGTGACCGTCTTGTACAACGTAGTCTACATCATTATGCATACTTACATGAGCACGTAAAGCTTGGCCAATATGATGATTCAAAGTAACATGTGAAATATCAAATAAGTTATCAATACGGAAAGCACGCTCTGCCTTCGTGATTCCTTCTTCCGTTAACTGAACACCCTTCGTCTTTACGTCATACGTATAATCTACATCTGCTGTTAGTGTACGCACAAAGGCATTTGCTTGCATGTATAATTGAGTTGATTTTTGTGCACTACCAGAAATAATTAATGGTGTACGGGCTTCATCGATTAAAATGGAGTCAACCTCATCGATTACAGCATAGTGCAATGGGCGTTGAACCATTTGCTCTTTGTAAAGCACCATGTTATCACGCAAATAGTCAAAGCCGAATTCATTATTCGTACCATATGTGATATCTGCATTGTACGCTTCTTGCTTTTCTTCACGAGTTAAACCAGATGTGTTTAAGCCAACTTTTAAGCCTAGAAACTCAAACAATTTGCCCATTTCAGTCGCATCCCTAGATGCCAAGTATTCATTAACTGTAACGACATGAACACCTTTTCCTGTTATTGCATTTAAATATACAGGCATTGTGGAAGTTAACGTTTTCCCTTCCCCTGTTTTCATCTCAGCAATATTACCGCCATGCAGCGCTGCTCCCCCCATTAATTGGACGCGGAAAGGATACATCCCAAGAACACGCTTCGACGCTTCACGCACAACCGCAAATGCCTCTGGCAATAAATGATCTAACGATTCCCCATTTTGATGACGAGCTTTAAATTCTTCTGTTTTCCCTTGTAACTCAGTGTCTGACAATTGCTCCATCGTAGAAGCTAAAGCTTCTACTTGATCTGCTATTTTCTCCAGACGTTTTATTTCCCGTTTATTAGAATCAAAAACTTTATTTAAAATCGATAGCATGTCACAAACGCTCCTTGTGTTTTGTGATAATAAGTTCAACAAAACCTGCTTATTTATATGAATGAGATGATATACAATCTCTTATATACTAAAAAATATCCAATTTTAATATTACCATTTCTAGACTTTTGGTACAACTAGATGAGCTAGGAGAATTCTATGTATTTCCAGCTGAAAAGTTACTTAGGTCAGGCCTCTGTTATACGATACTGTTGAACTCTGCTCCAGACAAACACTTTCTAAGGAGCTTGTGCCTAGTATCCTCGTCGTTAACACTCCTGTGGTTTATTACACTTTCTCGATTTTCCACAGTGTCACCGTTACCACTTAATCAGCAAAAACTATAAAAATTAATATTGAAATATATATGATTCTAGGTCAGAAAAAAAGAATTTTTAGGAAGCCGGTTGCGGGGATTCATAACTTATTTAGGAAAGTTGTATAAGTTTAATTTCGGATTTTTTATAGATTGGGTAATCTGCATTAATTAGAAGCTGATGTTAATTTCCAAACAGACGTTTTCTGAAGGTTATCCATTACTCGTCTACTCCTGCTATTCTTAACTGAAGTTGCCCTCATTCGCTTAAAAAAGGCTGTATTACAAGATAACAGAACTTTAAGAAAACGTAATTAAGAAATAACTAACATGACTAATTGAAAACCGACCTTCCCTACACCAAAGTGTAAGAAAGGTCGGTTTGTTCAGTTATATATTATAGTTCGTTTGGCTCAATTAATCCGTAACGACCGTCTTTACGTTTGTAAACAACGTTTGGTGCATTTGTTTCAGAGTTTGTATATACGAAGAAGTTATGACCTAGCATGTTCATTTGAAGAATTGCTTCTTCACTATCCATTGGTTTTAGGTCAAATCGTTTAGTACGTACAATTTCTAATTCACTATCTTCTGTTTCTACAAGGTCGCCCTCTTCTACTTCTGCTGTAAATTCGAATACATCTTGTACTACACCATTTGAACGGAATTTACGATTTACTTTTGTTTTATGCTTACGAATTTGTCTTTCCAATTTGTCAGAAATAATGTCAATCGCAGCATACATATCTGTGTTTCTTTCTTCTGCGCGAAGCACTAGATTTGGCATAGGAATTGTTACTTCAACTTTACACGTTTTATCAGCATAAACCTTTAAGTTTACATACACGTTAGCATTTGGCGTATTGTTAAAGTATCTTGCTAATTTTCCAACTTTTTTCTCCACATAGTCACGTAGAGCTGGAGTTACCTCAATGTTTTCACCACGAATGTTATAATCCATAAGTGAGTCCTCCTTCGAATAAATAAAACTTAGTAAAACTAAAAAGCTATACTATATATTTCTATTTTAACCTTTTAAAATCCTGCATCAATCTTTTTGAGAAATTGTCTAAATATTGAACATTTTTTCTCATGGAGTTTTCATTATTTATGGGAAATATGTTTTCTGACACTTATGTATAATTCAAATGAAAAGCTTCTTTCTTACTACCCCTTTTATCCAAAGGTGAAACGGTTTATACAAATCATTATACTATTTTATGTGATTTTCGCTGTGGACAGACACTTTCCATGTGAGCATACATCAAACCTCCTCATCGTTTCCACTCCTGCGATGTCTTGCGCTTCTACGCTTCGTCACACAGGAATCGCCGCGTCTTTTTGCTCAACTCAATGAAAATTATCAAAAGGCTCATTTATATTTGAACTTGTTTATAACAACAATCTTTTAGAAAACAGCCTATTATTATTTCTATATGAACCCAAATGCCTGTTTATTCTTATTTAATAACAAATGGCTCTGTTAAATGCTATTGTTGATTTCCACTGCGGGCGGACGCTTTCCATGGGGCATGCGCCAATCCTCCACAGGAGCAAAGCTTCTGCGGTGTATCCGCCTGCACGCTTATCCCACAGGAGTCGCCTCCCGCAGTGAAGGTCAACAAACAAAAGTTACGAAAATCAATAACAAACGATAACAGAGCCTAACAAATAAAAAAATACCATTAAGCGCTACAAATTCTTAGTAGAATATGTTTAACTTTCTGGTATTAAGGAATTTATCATTATTTCTTTTTATCGTAAAAATATCCATAAGCAGAACCGTTATATGGCGAATAGTTTTCAAGAGACTTTTCCTTTTTATTTAAATTCTTTATTTTTTCTGCAATTTGATTCTTAGTTGTATTCATCCGTTGTTCTATATGTTTATTTAACTCGACAATCTCGTTGCCTAGAAGCTTCTCCGATTCAGTAAATGGGGGACTTAATGTAGAGAGTATCTCTTCTCTTTTATTCAATAACAATACTATTTCATTGTACTGTTCATCCGAATAATCATCATTTATATTCGATTTCTCCAAAAGTTCCTTTGTGACTTCATAACATAATTTCAGATTTTCTCTCATTTATATAAGTCCACCATTTTGTTGTTTTTGTCTATTCAGTTGAATAACCTGCTTCCATGTATCACGAAAATCTACCACTATTTGCTCTGCTTCTTCTAACTTTTTTAGATCATTCTTTATATTCGCTTCTAGTAATGATTGAATAATAAAATCATATAGTGCCATCATATTTTTAGATACTTCATAGTCCATATTCAACGTTACCATCAATTCGCGTATAATATTTTGTGCCTTTTGAATATTCGTATTACGCTCTTCGATATTATTCTTTTCAATGGCTTGTTTTGCTTTTTTGATAAATTTTAAACAACCATTATATAACATAATAGTCAATTCCCCAGCAGATGCAGTTGTTACAGAATTTTGTTCATACATTTTATATGGATTATTAGTAGCTATCATATGTAGCACTCCTTACTTAACTAAAAAATATTATCAGCCGGTGAAATAGGATGACAGAGTAGTCGATTGTGAATTCATATTCGCAATCATTTTTTCCATTTGAGTGAATTTACTCCAATACTTTGCTTCAATTTTTTCCAGTCTATCTTCCCATCTACTCTTAGACTTATTTAAATTTTCCAATTCTTTTCCGATTGAAAATTGTTGACTCGTTGTGTTTTCATTTCCAGCCTTTGATTTAATGGCATTCATACCATTTGTAAGCGTATTAGACAACTTAGATACAAGACCATTTTCCCCACGGAACAATTGCTCAACAGATTGAGTATCCGCCTCGATTGCTGCTCTTAGTTTTGCTTCATCAATCACTAACTTCCCGCCATCTTTATAATTTGGAGAAGTAGTTATGCCAATTTTAGAAAGATGATTATAATTAGAAGAAATCTCACTGTTAGAAACTTGGCTATAAAAATCTAATCTCATATTAGATAATACATTACTTAAAGTCTGGTCATTTCTCAACAAACCTGCTTTGGCGATATTTTCCCACTTTTCTATCTCTTTTTCAGACAACGCTTCTCTTTCTTCATCTACTAATGGACCATAATTACGATTACGTTCTTCGTTCAGTTTACCTTGGATAGTTCCAATAAGCTCATTATATTTATTAACGAAAGATACAATATTATCAACAATTGATTCTGTATCCGTTTTGACTGTTGTAGTAACAGATCCTGTAAACGTATTGTTCAATGTGAACGTAACGCCATTTTCCGTAAACGTATTGGATGTACGCTCCGTTTGTATGCCATTTATTGTAAGTATAGCATTTTGTCCATCCGTTTTAGTAGCACCTGTTCCGAAACCAAAAGTGTCAGCTAGATCTCCACTTACATTAATGGTACCTGCACCTGTTTCTTTGTTTGTGACAGAGAATTTCCCTGTTACATGATCATAATACATATTAACGCCAGCATTTGACGCATTTACCTTACTAATGAAAGATTGAATAGTATCTCCTGTTGCTACCGTAAATGTCTCATTACCAATCGTTAACTGCTTCCCAGCTAAATTATCTAATGAAGCATTGCTAGTTTGCCCTGCATAACCAGTTGGCACTCCAACAACTGTAGCACTTGTCGCCAATTGGCTAACATTCGAAATACTAGTTAGTCCTACACTGGCATTTCCAGATGCTGTAGCTGTCACTTTACTCGAATCTGTTGAAGTAACAGAGTACGAACGATATTTATTCGTGAATTTCATTGCAGATACTTCATTATTAAAATTGAGTAGTGCTGTATTCATTGCCCGATAATCGTCACGTTTCCACTCTAACGTCTGAACTTTTCTCTCCACACTATTTAGAGGAGCTCGTTCAGCCTTCATCAAACCTGCTACTATAGAATCAATATCCATTCCACTTGCAAACCCACTAATTCTCATTGTTATCTCAGCTCCTTAAGCTTTTTTATCGACTATTAATCCTGTATCTAATCCAATATTTTTTTGGATAGCTGCATACAAATCCAACAATTTCTTAGGCGGAATTTCTTTCAAAACCTCTTGTGTGACACTGTCAACAATCGACATAAAGTAATCACGAAGCCCTTCATGATATTCAAACTTTAATTGAGTGGTATGCGTTTTCCTAACCTCTTGTAACTCTTTAAGCATTTCTTCAAGTACTTCATTTTTTGGCTTATCTGCATTTTGATTCTCTTCTACAGTTGCTGTCTTCTTTACAGTAGCCGGAGTAAACCCTTGATAAACTTGATGTCCTCCTTCAATTCTAATAGACATACTACCTTCCCCCTTAACGAAAAATTATACTAAGATTATCGGAAGAAAAAGGATAATATTTACACAAGAACAAATACCTATTATTCCTATGCGACATTAGATGCAGAGAAAGTTGTTGTAAGATGAAATACAAGATAAAACAACTACTTTTATACTATCTTTATCGGTATAACAGCGGAATGATTTAGCTTTTTCTTTCTATTAGTATCTTTTATAACAAAACAAGTACCAAGACATCTCATGCATTTCGTATAAAAATAGGTAAATAGACGAATAGTCATAAAGTAGTGTTTTTACTATTCAACCAATTTAGCTTAAACATTAAAGCATTAATTTTTTCACAATTACTCCGATAATAATAGAGACCTAGTGTAGCAATTTACTAGGAAAAAAATAAATAATAGAAAGGACGGCTCTATAAAATGAAAAGAAAACATTTTAAATGGTTTAACCTTACCGCTGTATTAATCCTTTTCATAAGCGCCATTCTACCTTACTCTGCAAGCGCCACAACCATTCAAGGCTCTGACTTAGTAAGCGTAAGCAAATCAGTGAACAAAACATCTCTTGTAAGAGGAACACAAGAAGTTGCGGATGTTACCTTAACGGTGAAAGGAACTCCGCAGGAATCAACATTTGTTCTACCAAATGATGTTATCCTGATTATCGATAAATCTGGAAGTATGGCAGATGATAACAGACTTGCCGCTGCTAAAGCAGCAACGAAGGAATTTTTAGATTTAATCGATACAACGAAACACCGTGTTGGGATTGTTGATTTTAGTGCTAGTTCATCATCTCATCAATTATCTTCAGATATTAATGCAGCAAAAGCTTATGTGGACAAAATCCAGTTAGGTGGAGGAACAAACACAGGGGATGCTATTAGACAAGCTACCTCGATGTTAGCTAATAAACGTGCAGAAGCTCAACCGACAATCGTTATTCTTACTGACGGGGAAGCGAATAATACATCGGATGCCTTAGCTAGCTCACAAGTAGCAAAAGATGCAGGAGTCGTTTTTTACTCGATTGCTTTATTAGGGCCTAACGAAGACCCGACTTTAAGTGCACCTAATGAATTGTTGAAAAATATGGCTACATCTGCCGATCACCACCACTTCGTATTAGGGTCTGTCGGACTATCAGATGTATATAGACAAATTGTAGAAGAAATCGGTTTAGCAAGTGCTTATAACGTTGTCGTTACGGATACAGTTTCACCAGAATTTGAAATTGTTCCAGGTTCATATGACAATAACATTCCAAGACCAACAGTTAACGGCAACACACTGGAATGGAATATCACGGAATTAAAATCAAACGAATTAACGTTTACGTATCAAATTCGTCTGAAAGATACTGTAGCAGCAGGAAATGTTCCACTAGGAACTACTTCAACAACGTTTGAAGATCACATAGGAAATAGTTATTCAGTAGAAACAGCTAATCCGACAGTACAAGTTACTAATCCAGCACCAGTCGTTAGTGAAGTTAATGCTAATAAAGGTTTAACTGCTGGAGGAGAAACTGTTACTATTAAGGGACAAAACTTCCTTGCAGATGCAAAAGTTTACTTCGGAAGTAAATTAGCAACCATTTCATCTGTAAGTTCTAATGAAATTATTGTAACTGCTCCAAGTGGTACGCAAGGTACAACTGTAGATGTTAAAGTTTTAAACTCAGATGGACAATTTGCAACGGGGCAATATAGTTATTATGATGTTCCTACTATTACTTCTGTTACACCAGCTGAAGGTGAGATGGTTGGTGGAAATCAAATAGCAATAGTTGGTACAAACTTCTTAAAAGGTGCGATTGTCTATATAAATGATAAAGAGGCTTCCACTTATTTTTCTTCTAGTGGTAAATTAACAGCAAAAGTTCCAGCTTCCGAAACAAGCGGTTCTGTATCCGTGAAAGTTGTAAACCCTGATGGAACTGAAGCAATTTTAACCGATGGTTATACGTATTTGGCACCACCTGTCATTCAATTAACTAGCTTATCTAAAACAAGTGGAAAATTAGCTGGTGGAGAAGCAATCCTACTAACAGGACAAAGTTTTGATCCGAATGTTAAAGTTTATTTCGGTGAACAAGAAGTTCCAGTAGATTACTATTCAAATTCTAGCACTATCCGTGTTATTGTCCCTGCTGGAGTAACTCCAGGTTTTATAACAGTCAAAGTTGAAAACCCTGATGGAGCATACTCCGAATTAGTCAATGCTTACGAATATTTAGCTCCACCTCCTATTCAATTAATTAGCTTATCTAAAACAAGTGGAGAATTAGCTGGTGGGGAAAGCATTAATCTTTATGGAGAAAACATTGACAAAGCTGTAAAAGTATACTTCGGTACAGAAGAAGCGGTTGTTGATTATTTTTCAAGTTCTAGTCTGGTTCGTGTTAAAGCTCCAGCAGGTATAGCGCCTGGGTTTGTAACAGTTAAGATTGAAAACCCTGACGGAACATTTTCTGAGTTAATCAACGCTTATGAATACTTAGAACCAATACCAGACCCAGCACCTGAAATAACTCATTTATCAGTAACTAAAATGAATATAAATGAAGAACAATATATCTTAGTTCACGGGGCCAATTTTCAAACGGACTCTAAATTATATGTGGGCGGAGTAGAAGTCAGCCATACATTTGTAAATGAAGGTATACTTCGTTTTAAATCACCAATATTCACTCAACCTACAACAGTTGATGTGGAAGTTGTTAACCCTGACGGGCAATCAGCTCTATTAGTAAATGCATTAACTTACATTGAACCTGTTCCCGAGCCTTCACCAATCATTACATCATTGTCTAATAATATAGGTTCAATAAACGGCGGCGAAATTATAACAATATACGGACAGCATTTCCATACTGGTTCAACCGTATTTTTGGGGGGAAGAAAAGCTACTATTGTAGCAGTAACTGATACTGAGATACAGGTTACTGTTCCTAAAGTCGTCACAGCTGGTACAGTAAGCGTTAAAGTAATCAATCCAGACAAGCAAGAATTCACATTGAGTAATGGTTATACTTATACGTTACCACCTGTTACTATATCTAGATTATCTATAACAACTGGTCCAGTTAGCGGTGGTAGTAGTATCGTTATTTACGGTAAAAATTTCGCAAATAACATGGTGTTAACAATTGATGGAAATCAAGTCGACTATACCCTTGTAAGTACTACTGCCATTCGTTTCAATACACCTAAAGCCAATACTACCGGCACAGTACAAGTTATGCTTACAGATATATTAGGCAATGAAGCTTCCATAGACTTTACTTATAATTAATACCTAATGATACTTAACCCTCGAAATTCTTAGGAGTTTCGAGGGTTAAATTTATAGGTTCTATACTAAATGTTGGGATGTTCACTAAAAAAAGGGCAAAAAAAGAGCACACATTGTGCTGCACCCCAAAAGTTAGAGTAAAAAACTAACTTTTGGGGTGTTTTTTATATAGAAAAAGTTGTCAAAGAGTATTTAGAAGGTTCTTTAGGGTGTATCTTATTAGCGGAAAAACACGGCATACCCAATCACTCATAGATTCAACGAAGGATACGTGCTTATGAAGCCTTTAGAAAAGATGGATTGCGAAGAAAGCAGTCTAAACAAGTTTTTTTGTTCAATTTAAATCTGATTTATTACACTTTATGAAACAAACAGGTGCTTCTTACCAAGATACAGCGATTAGATTTCGTTTTGGGGCCGTTACATCAAGCTTCCCAGATTATCAAGAATGAGGCTAAATATCGAACAACGATTCATTCGGATCAAGGTTGGCATTATCAGCACCACAAGTGGATCCAAACACTGAAACAGCATAAAATCTATCAGAGTATGTCACGAAAAGCGATTTATGCAGATAACGCGTCGATGGAAAATTTCTTCGAAATTCTAAAACAAGAGATGTACTATGGGGAAAATTAATCTCATATTATGATCTAAACAAAAGATCGAAAAGTATACGATTATTATGACAATGAACGTATATTAAGCAAAAATTAGCTGGATTAAGTCCCGTACAATACCGAACTCAAACCACCAATTAGCTGCATAATAAAAACTCTAACTTACTTTAAGGGCGCACTACCTTCATTTGTCTTCCCTTATAATAATGGCTATATAGAAGGTGTAAGAATCTATAATCTTTGCAAATAAAAAAGTTGTCTACAAGTCAAATCTCTGACTTGTAGACAACTCTAATTTCATATTAACGAAGTAATTGAAGTACACCTTGTGGTGTTTGGTTAGCTTGAGCAAGCATTGCTTGAGCTGCTTGAGAAAGAATAGATTGTTTAGTTTGCTCTGAAATTTCTTTTGCCATATCTACGTCACGAATACGTGATTCAGCAGCAGTTAAGTTTTCAGATGTTGTACCTAGATTGTTAATAGTATGTTCTAAACGATTTTGGATAGCACCTAGAGCAGAACGTTGAGTTGATACTTCTCTAATTGCATCATCAATTGTTGTAATAGCCATTCCTGCATCAGTATGAGTACTAACACCTAGCGCTTCAACTCCCAATACACCTGCACTCATGTCTGCGATGCTAACAGCGATTGTTTGACCTTCGTTAGCTCCAATTTGGAAAACTGTATCTTGAAGGGTTCCATCCAATAAAGTTTTCGTATTAAATTCAGTATCTGTTGCAATACGAGTTATTTCATTTCCTAAAGCATCTACTTCTGCTTGGATATATGCACGATCATCATCAGTGTTTGTATCATTTGCTGATTGAACTGCAAGTTCACGCATACGTTGAAGAATTGCATGAGTTTCATTCAATGCACCTTCAGCAGTTTGGATTAAAGAAATGCCATCTTGTGAATTTCGAGCAGCTTGATCTAAACCACGAACTTGCGAACGCATTTTTTCAGAAATCGCTAGTCCAGCAGCGTCATCACCAGCACGGTTTACACGTAGACCTGAAGATAGTTTCTCCATAGATTTTGCTTGTGAATTGTTAGCTATTGTTAATTGACGTTGTGTGTTTAAAGCTGCAATATTGTGATTAATTCTCATTTTAATTTCCTCCTTGAATTATATACTCACATCCATGTGAGTGAATTTTTTATGGGAGAAATGACGGCCGTCCATCTCTCCCTTTACAATATATATATCGACTGTTACTTTATATTCTTTAATACTTTTATACTATTTTTTATAAAATTTTATTAAAATTATTCGCATTTTCAGCTGCACGTTGATTCTCTTCTTGAATCGTTACATATATTTCTTTCCTATGAATGTCTACTGCCTTCGGAGCTTCTATCCCAATTTTCACTTGGTCGCCTTTTATTTCTATTATCGTAACTTCTATTTGATCGCCAATTGTTATAGATTCCCCTACTTTTCTCGTTAAAACAAGCATAGAATCACCTCTTTTCTATTTACTTATAAGACTATGCCTCGTTTTATAAGGGGTATCATGAAGAATCACTTGTTTTCCTTTATTATTAGCTTTATTTAATATAACGGGTGCTTGTAAGTTAACAGTCGAACTCTCTAATGAATCTCTTAATGTCAAAATAACTAACACAATTACATCTGCAGGATTATTTAATTGTAATGTAGTCAAACAATTTTCATCTAAAGTAAAATCATAATCTTGAAAAAAATGAAACGGGTTTGTGACAACAAACGCTACTTCCTCTGATTGCTTTGACTGTAAAAGATAAAACCCTTCATTATTCTGAAGTGTGTTTAGCACAAACTCCCGCTCATCCGCAAAACCTGGCAAGCCATTCTCAAAATACCATATTTCTTTATCATTTACTCGTACTTCACTTACTGGTTTTGTTTGATTGATCATAAAAATCAGTCCCTATCTTTAAAATTTCACGTTAACAAAGTCGATTTCCAATGAATTTTTTTGCCTTAAATAAATATTAACGTCATATGGATCATATTGAAAAACCGGTTTATTTCTTTTTGTATTATTAATCACTTTTCCTATTTCCCAATCGATTGATAAATCCGCAGGCTCATAATTTATTTTCACACTAAAATGAGGAGGAATGAAACCAATGTTAAACTGTTTTTCAGGTCGGGTAGCATTTTTTTTCGCATGGTCTGCAATTGGATTTCCTCTGTTTTCGATTTTCATCAATTCATTGCCTTCCTGTACTCTTCTAGCTGTCCCCTCTGCCGCTGCCTTCATTCCATCATCAGCAAACTCTTCCATCCTTTTTGCCAAACTTTTCAAATTCATCGCTTCCCATGCCAACGTTTGGTCAATCGTTAGCTTCGAAGGTTTTCTATCAATTGTCATCTCAGTAGGTATTTGTTGAATATCTAATTCTGCCTGCGGTTGCTCCATTTGCACCACTGCATCCCTTGTCTCAATACCTATTTTTGCAGGTGTTGATTCTAATCTTATTTGCGGTATTTCCATTCACTATCACTCCTTTACAGAAACTAGTCTCATAGACAGCAGCGCTATTCAATGCTTTCTAAAATTTTATCTAGTAAGCTCTCTATCGCTTTCATCTTTTCTATAATGTAAAAAGAAAAGCTATCCCAAAGGAATAGCTTCTTATCTTAAAAAGTCCATAAGTGATGGTTGCATAATTTTTGCACCGACACCTAAAGCTGCACGATGAACGCTTTCTTGCGTTGTCAAATCGATTAAAACTTTCTCTAAATCTATATCTTCATTATCAGATAAAATTCTCGTCGAGAATATTTCTTGTTGACCCAATCGATCTTCCATTAATTCAACACGGTTCTGCCTTGCACCAACTACAGCACGAGTGCCCAAAACAACATCCATTTGAGCGTCAATGTCCCCTATATAATTCGTTAATGTAGTCGGATCCGTATTCGGATTTTCGAGTGCAGAAGCAATTGTATCGAGCACCCCACCTGGAGAAATCATATCCGGAAAAATATCATTACCTTGAATATTCATCGGTAACGTAATATTTGAAAACACTTCAAGGTTTATTACACCAGTTGCTGCATTAATATTATCAGATGGTCGTTGATCTGTTTTCGTCCCTCCGAATATGTATTTGCCACCAACTTGTGTATCCGCTAAATCTGTAATTTGACCTATTAACTCTCTCATTTCAAGTGCCATATAGGATCGTTGATTTTCCTCGTATGTACCATTACTTGCCTGTACTATCAGATCACGAAATTGATGCAAAGCATTTCCCACTGCATTTAACGAATCATCTGTTGCATCAACCCAACTTTTCACTGTGCCGATATTTTCCTGATATTGTCCGATTCTATTTAAATCTGTTCGGTAGGACATCGCCAGCATTGCTGCAACTGGATCATCCGATGGCTTACTGAATTTTTTACCTGAAACTGATTGATCATTTAATTTGGATAATTTACTGTAACTATCGCTAATATTTCGTAACGTATTATTACTAATCATTGATTGTGTAACGCGCATCTTTTTTACCCCCTTATCTTCCTACTATTCCCATTCCATTTATAATTCTATCTAGCATCTCATCGACAACGGTAATATTTCTAGCCGAAGCATTATAAGCATGCTGAAATCTAACCATATCAACCATTTCTTCATCTAATGAAACGGATGTAACCGATTTTCTTCTTTGATCCACGGTTGCAAGCATCGTATCTGCATTCATTTTATTTAGCTCTGCACTTCGAGAAATAACTCCAAGTTTACCGATAATACCCGAATAATACGTATCGGCAGTTCCAGTCATTCCATTCGGAACAGTAGCAGATGTCGTATATTGTGTGAAATCAAGTGTTTTAAGATTTGCTAATCTCTGAGCGTTAATATTATTACCAGCATCTCCATTACCGAATCCTGCTGCTAACAGACTTGTATTATCCACAATATTCTGATTAACCTTTATTAATTGGGATGCATTTGGTACATCATAAGAATAGTTATCACCCGTTTTGACTATTCCTTCTAAGACGAAGAAATCTTCACCACTTTGCCCACCGTTTAAAGTATGTCCTTCACGGTGAACAGCATTAAATTCATTCGCAAAAGTAATCAGTAGGTTATTTAAGTCATTTATCATTTCTGGATAATGCCCCTGTTTATCACCATTCACCATATAACCATAACTTTCGATAATAGCTGAAAGTTCTCCAGTCTTTGTGAAATCAATAATATTAATTGTATGATTACCGTCAGAAATTCCTGTTACTAGATTGGTATTAGGATCTCTATTCACAGAAAGTTGCGAGTATCCTTGGTTCCCATCAATGTCAGCTGACAGCAGGTTAATAGGATTACCATTCGCATCTGTATAAGAGGAACCATCTTTATTTACCAATTCAATGTTGTATATACCTTCTGCAATTGGAAGAGCATTCCCATACTCAGTCGGTCGTACTTTAGTAACTTTTATATTAACTAAACCAGAAAGCTCATCGACCAATAAATCTCTTGTATCATATATGTCATTTGGCAACAATCCAGCAGGCTCTATTTCAGAAATTTGCTGATTTAATTCTGCTAATCTAGTAACAAGTTCATTAACTTCTCTTGCTACCACATCTATTTCGCTATTCAAATCTCTTTGGATGGTAGTTAAAGAATTATAATAATAGTTATATGCATCGGCAACCATTTGACCATTTGCAGATACAAGCGCACGCGCTCCACTATTTTCACTATTAGCTGACAGCGTCTGTAGTGAATTCCAAAATTGTTCCATCGTATAATGTAGGCTACTGTCAGATGGTTCATTCATTATTTCTTCCATCTTCACCAATGATTCATTCAAGGAATTAAAATATCCAAACTTAGTATTTTGCTCTCTGTACTGCACATCAGCAAACTGATCTCTAATTCTTTGGATCGATTCCGCCTTGACTCCCGTTCCTAATTGACCTGGAATATCTGGGCGATTTAATCCTAAGCTTGGATAAGGGATAGTCGTCGAAAAATTCACTCTTTGCCTTGTATATCCATTGGTGTTAGCATTCGATATATTATGACCTGTTACATTCAGGGCCGTTTGATGAACCGCCATACCCCTCTTTGCTGTCTCTAACCCAAAAAATGTTGAACGCATTGTTATTCCTCCGTTTCCGTATTTACTTCATATATAGAGCTCTTACACTCTTGAATCAAACATTAAGTTCTTCGTTGATTTTGTCTTTGCTTTTACGGACTTCGAATAATTAAAGTCCTCTTGTCGTTGAGGTCTCAGCATATCAAATGAGATATTAATATACTGCAAGGAATGATAGATTAACTGTTGGTTAAGTTGATTACGCTCTTTCAATTCATGTATAACTTGCAATAATTGTTCTCTTTGCTCTATTAATCGTGCTTTTTCACTAGTACTTACAATCGATAAAAGCTCTTGAAAAAGATTTTCTTCTTCGATATCTTTTGTTTGCAATAATTTTTCTACTTCTGTCTGCCGTGCTTTTTCAATTTGATCGATTGCCTTTATATACTTCTGTTCACTTTGAAGAAGTTTATTTAATGTTTCTATATCATTGCATTTGATTGTTTCTGTTTTCTTTAGTGCCAGCTCACTTAAATTTCTATGAAGCTGAATAAGTTTGTCTAATTCTTTGATTATGTTAGCAGCAAGCATATTGCCCCTCCCTCATTTTGGAGAATTTACAAATGACAATGATGATACATCTACTTTTTATAAAAGTTCACCATACTCTTTGCTGTTTCTTTTGCATCCAATGAGTAAGTACCATTTTCGAGGGACAACTTTATCGCTTCTACTTTTTCTTTACGTTCTGTAGCAAAACCCGAGGTATGCTGAAGCTCTTTTGCCCTTATTGATATCTCTATTTCATCCTTCCCTTGGAAAGGCGTTTTCTTATTTCCGTCCATTTTTTGCAGGTTTTGTTTGTATGGGTGTAACCCAGAATGACCAACATTATTAATTTTCATCATACTTCCCTCACTTTCAAATACCGATATCCGCTCTTATTTATAATATCGGTTTATTTTGACCAGTTTTTATGTTTTGTTAAAATATTTCCATTAACAAAATTACAACTAGTTATAATTAGATAATCATCTGGGAATTTTCGTATACATTATTGCTTAATGACAAGTGATTATACATTGATTTCTGCTACAGGATGCTCACGCTTTCAGTAAGCCTCATCTGCACTTGTCCTGCTGATTTGATTAGGGGTCTCGCACCTTACGCACCAATCAAACAACTTTTTTAATGAATAGGAAGATTAAAACGCTTAATCTTCTTTCCTAATATAATAGGTAATTTTCTTCTCTTTATCGGAAATAATGCCTTTTCTTCTTTCTTCATTCTCAATTTCTTTCATTTTTACTTGTATGTGATCCACACAGTCTTGGCATATTCTATTTTCTCGAATAGTAGCGCCACATCGTTCACATTTATATCCAAGGTTAGGGAATTTAGCTATTCTCAATCTGCCGCTTTTAATAAATTTTACGATTAACTCTTTCTTCACATCTGTAGCTTCTGCTACTTGTTCCAGATTAGCTGTATGGTTATCCTTTTTCCTTATAAAATTATTAACTTTTTCATACTGGGACTCTTCTTCTTTATGGCAACTATCACATACATCTCTGAACTTTGTTTCTAAAAATAAAGTCTCGCAATTCGGACAATTTTTTATATTATTCATACCAATTCCCCTTTATATATTAACTTTTATTCAATCAATTATCTGGCAATCGTTAATGACTCTATTCTATTGGCTCCTGCTTTTTTTAATTCCAATGCTGCATTACGTATAGTAGCTCCGGTAGTATAAATATCGTCTATAATCAATATATTTTTACGATTAACATCTATATTATCTAATATTTCGAATAAACCACTAACTTCCAAACGCTCTTTCTTCGTTTTTTTTGATTGCTTTTCGCTATTTTTTCGTATCAGAACTTTTGTCGGTGTTAGACCCGCAATTTGGATTAAAACCTCACTCTGATTAAATCCCCGCTCATTCAATCGAATGTCACTTAATGGTATCGGTACAAACATATCATACTCTTTTCCTACTACATATGTTTTTATATCTTCGCCAAAAACTTCTGCAATCGCAAGATCACCTCTATACTTAAAACGCGCAATAATTTCCTTCATAAAATCATTGTATGAGTATAGAGATTTATTACTGTCTAGTATACCTTTCCACATGGAGTGCTTTTCCCAAAGATAACAATCATGGCATAGATCATCATGTATAAGATTTTCTGGAATCTCTTGCAACATTCTTGAACATTTTCTGCAAAAAGGACCTACTAATGTTTGTAGTTTACTTCTACAAACATGGCAAATGATAGAATTTTTCACTTTAAAAGAAAATAAAGCCCATGAGAAATTATTAGTTAATAATTCACGGCAAATAAAACATTCTTTATTCATCATAAATGAACCCCTTCTTTCTAGCCTCAACATTCATACTTTTTATTTGTTTCATTGCCCGTATCATTGCTCGAGTCCTTCCATAATGAAAAAAGATGACTTCCCCTGTCGGGCAATCGGCACTTCGCCCCACTCTTCCGGCAATTTGAACGAGAGCACTTTCGGTAAAAATATCCTCCTCAGCACCTACTACTGCTACGTGCAATTTCGGAATTGTGACACCTCTTTCGAGAATCGTTGTAGTAAGCAAGCCTAGTGTCTGATTATTTCGTAATCGCTGCACCTTTGCTTTTCTATCTGGATCCTCGGCATGAACAGCTTCTAGTATAGGATATTCTTTTTGAAAAAGTGGCAAATGTTTATTCATTAATTCAATGTTCGGGAAGAATATTAGAAAAGGTATTTTATATTGAAGTTTTTGTTTAAACCATTGATGCAGAGCATATGGAATCACATTTTTTGAAAACGACTTCTTCCAATTGCCTAGCCATTTGAGTTGAGGAATCGGGATAGGATGACGGTGATATCTTGCTGGAATTGTGACATATTTAAGTTTTTTGGAGAATGCTGCTTTTTGAAGCTGAGTAGAGGGGGTTGCTGTTAAGAAAATAAGTGAAGAAATGTCTTTTAACGATTTTGCCACAGCGAATTGCAGCGATTTATCCATAGAATAAGGAAAGGCGTCTACTTCATCGACAATAATTGTATCAAATGCCCTTTCATAGCGCAGTAGTTGATGGGTTGTACTAATGATAAGCTGTGCATACACATTTTTTTCCTCACTTCCGCCATATAATGCAGCAATTGAGGTTGTCGGAAATACCTTTCTTAAGCGAGGAGCTAATTCAAGCACAACGTCTGTTCTCGGAGTTGCTATACATACTCTTTCACCTTTTGCAATAGAAACAGCAATTCCTTCAAAAAGTACTTCCGTTTTCCCAGCTCCACAAACAGCCCACACTAAGCAGGTTTCTTTTGCTCGAATTGTTTCTATAACCATATCCGAAGCTGTCTTTTGCCCTTCTGAAAGCTGACCCTTCCAATGAAGTGGATTTTGCCGTGATGGAAAGGGATGTATTATACCAGTCCATACAACCAGTTTGGCACAGGACTGCATTTTCCCCATCATGATACAATTTCGACAGTAGGTACACATTTGATTGCATTTGGCACATTGATGGTTATAAAAATGAAATGGTTCTGTAGTGCCACATCGATTACAATAAGGACTTCCCTTACGAATTGATATAGCTTCTTTATAACCGATATAGCCATTTTCATAATGAATGCCGAGAATTGAGACAAATTCATTTAGTTCATCTAACAGAAGTGCTTTGCCAGAGAGAAGCTGTTGGAGAGCAGGTGAGGGAGAAAAATGAGGATTAACGGATTTTTGGTCGATTTTTTCGAAGTGAACCCGTTGGAGTGGGTACATTTAATCGCCACCTTTCTTATTTTGTCGTTGATTTATTTCGACATTAAGTTATAAATTCCTGCTAACTAGAATTCTCTCTTGATTGTGCTGCAGGTTTGCCTTTGACGCTCGGGTCTGGATTCCGCTCATTCTTCACGTTTCCGCTCATTCTTCACGTTTCCACTCAGCTTTCCGCGATTCCGCTCATTCTTTCCGCTATTCCGCTCATTCTTCCTGCGGTTCCGCTCATACTTTCCGCTATTCCGCTCATTCTTCACGCGATTCCGCTCATTCTTCACGTTTCCGCTCATTCTTCACGTTTCCGCTCATTCTTCACGCGATTCCGCTCATACTTTCCGTTATTCCGCTCATTCTTCCTGTGTTTCCGCTCATTCTTCCTGTGTTTCCGCTCATTCTTCACGCGATTCCGCTCAAAAGTGTAGAGGATCAAGGTCTAGGATAGCGCATGTTACCCGAACTTCACCCTGACCCCGGTTTCGGTTGTACGATTAAATATTCCTACTCATATTTAATCTTCTATCCTAGTAATTCTTAAAACTACCTTCTCCTTGTACGCAAAAAAACCAGCTCAATATATTGAGTCTGGTTTTGCGTTGTAAATGATATATACTTTTATTTTTTGTACCAGCCGATACCTAGAGCACCTTCACCAAGATGTGTGCCGATTACTGGTCCGAAATAGCTTAAATCGAAGTTAACATTAGGGAACTTCTCGGAAAGTTCATTAAGAAGTTCTTGTGCTTGTTCTTCTCGATTGGCATGAATGATAACAGCTTCCATTGGCACGCCTAATTTCGCATCTTCTTCTAGCAACTCAACAATACGACCAATTGCTTTTTTGCGTGTTCGAATTTTTTCAAAAGGCACGATTACCTTGTTCTCGAAATGAAGAACAGGCTTAACTTGCAACAAACTACCAAGAATAGCTTGTGCACTACTTAAACGTCCTCCACGTTGCAAATTAGAAAGGTCATCTACCATAAAGTATGCACGTGTTGATTTTTTCATTTCATGTAAACGTTCCAATATCGCTTCAGGGTTTGCTCCTTCAAGCGCCATTTTGGCAGCTTCTAAAACATAGAATCCTTGAACACCACATGTCAATTCACAATCAAAGGCGAAAACTTGTAGCCCTTCTACCATGTCACCTGCTGCAACCGCTCCTTGGTAAGTACCACTAATACCACTAGATAAATGAATACAAACAACTGCATCATATTCTTTTTTTAGTTCTTCAAACGTCTCAACAAATAAGCCGATTGGCGGCATCGAAGTTGTTGGAAGTTTCTCTACATTCTTTATTTCATTAAAAAATTCTTCTGCTGTTATATCTACTTCTTCACGATAAGCTTCTGTTCCAAAAACAACACTTAAGGGAATCATATGAATGTTATATTTATCACGTATCGCTTTCGGAATGTACGCTGTACTATCCGTTACAATAGCCGTCCTCATAAACAGTACCTACCTTATTTTTTTATACTATATAAAACATATTCTATATTCTATATGAAAATGTATGAGAATGCATTAAAATGTTATTTTTTCGAGATATCTCCTAATTAATCCATTTCATACAGTATAAACGTATCTTCACTATTTTACACAAGTTCCTCACCTATTCCAAAGTGATTTTTAATAAAAAAACCCTACAGCAAATTAAACTGTGGGTTTTATATTCAAAAAACTTATAGATTAATGTTTTTCAATTAACCTTATATTAGGAAAGAATTATCTATTTATACTTCCTTGTGACCCTTGACAAAATCCTATAACATTATGTAAGCAGAAGAATTATTTTACTTCTACCCATCCTTTTTTGATAGCAAGAACTACTGCCTGTGTTCGGTCGTTAACCGCCATTTTTTGAAGAATATTACTTACATGATTTTTCACTGTTTTTTCTGAAATATATAATGTTTCACCTATGGTACGGTTACTTTGTCCATCAGCTAATAGTTGTAAGACTTCACACTCTCTACGAGTAAGTAAGTGTAATGGTCTTCTTATTTCTGGTAAAGTGGCAACTTGATGAGCCTCTTTTGTTGAATCCACTGCTAATCTTCGATACTCTGAAATTAAGTTGTGCGTTACTTTTGGATGAAGGTAACTACCACCATTCGCTACTACTTTAACAGCTTTTATCAGTGCGTCAGCATCCATTTCCTTTAATAAATAACCTCTTGCACCTGTCTTTAAAGCATGGAATACATAGTTTTCATCATCATGAATAGACAGAATGATAACCTTTGTTCCTGGAAAACGCATTATCAAATCCTTCGTAGCCTCGACACCATTTACATGGGGCATGTTAATATCCATAATAACTACATCTGGTTGATATCTTTCTACTAAGTTGACAGCATCACTGCCATCATCACCTTCAGCCACAACTTCGAACGTTGATTCAAAATCTAAAATTCTTTTTACCCCTTCACGAAACAATTGATGATCATCGATTATCACTATACTTGTACTCAACATTCTTCCCTCCTCTATTGCCTGTCCGTATATTGGGTACTACTTTTCTCTTTGCTCATTTATTTGGGCTCTATTATGTATCAAACGCGCTAATAGCCGGAAAACGGTTAGCTTATGTATTTAGGTGAACCAATAATTCTGAGCTCGCAAATTCTAATTTTTTCAGCTTCACTTTAGAGAATTCTGACAGATTTTCGCCGGGTTATTTAATTCAATATGAATAACAACTATTTTTTGCTTATATCCATCGGTATAGGGATACTAATTAAAATGACTGTTCCACTCCCTATATTGGAATTAATTGAAAGTTCACCTTCAAGTAATTGGACTCGTTCTTTCATACCGATTAAACCAAAAGAACCTTCTTTTTGTATTTCAGTATCAAAGCCCTTACCATTATCCTTAATGACTGTAATTACATTTGAACGATTGACATCAATCTTCACATGAATATAGGTTGGTTCAGCATGCTTAATGGCATTTTGAATGGATTCCTGAATAAGCCTGAATATCGCAACTTCTAGTTTTGATGGTAAGCAAATTTCTTCTTTTAACGAAACAAATTCGATAGTTATCGTCTTAGAATACTCCTCAATCGTTTGACAATATTTTTTTATAGTAGGGACCAACCCTAGATCGTCTAAGGACATTGGCCTTAAATCATAAATGATTCTTCTTACCTCATATAAAGCACTCCGAACCATCTGTTTTAAATTATGAATCTCCATAATAGCTTCTTTAGCGCCCTGCTCACGATAAATGCGCTCAATTAAGTCTGATCGTAACATGACATTTGCCATCATTTGCGCTGGGCCATCATGAATTTCTCGCGATAAGCGCTTGCGTTCTTCCTCTTGTGCTTCGATAATTTTGAATCCAAACTCTTGAAGTCGCTTAGCATCCTGCAGCATTTCACCTACACTTATCAAATCACTTGTCAGGAAGTTAAAAACGATACTAATCTGAGAAACTAAATGATTGGCCCGTTCAATCGTATCATGTAAATTAACTAACCTTCTTTCCAAGTCATCCCGCTTGTTCCGAAGTTCTTTTTCCAACTGGCGGTTCATTTGCAATTCGACTTGCAAATCATGAGCCTTCTCATAAGCATCCTTAACCTGTGTTTCATTATAGTTATTAAAATGGCGGCTTACTTCTGACAGTCGTTTTCGAGCAAAGCGATTTTTTTGTTCTAAAATGTCTCCTTCATCAATTACCTGTAAAACCCTTTGCCTAACAACATTAAGTTCCGCTATGATGGATTCATATTCTGAACGACTTTTTTCGCCTATTAAATAGACTTCATTCTTACTAATTCCTACAGTTTCAATCATTTTCTCTACAATTTGATCCAGTTCTTTAATGTCTACCTTGTTAATAGACATAAACTCCCCCACCCACTAACACCAAATATAGTCTGTTTATTGCGTTAGTACACGTTAAAATTACTTCCTCAATTAAATAATATGATCCTCTTGCAAATACTGTTATTTCATTGTCAGTGTTAAGTCTACACTTCGCTTAAATAAACTTCACACCTAAGCAAATAAGGAAAATTGACAAATTCACATTAAAAACAACTAAAGCACTCAGAGCAGAAATATATTACGAAATCATTTTAAACTAAAAAGTCCAATTTCTAACATATGTCTTTTATCCTGATATAACATCCCATATAAGAAATATTACCTAGGTGCTCCTGCTCACTCATTTTAATTTACCTAAACATTTGAATAATAGTTATATTATAACATGTAAAAGTGGAAAAATAGGAAAAATGTTACTACAAAACCACTAAAATTATTTTAATATTCTACATTATTAATATATTCAATGAAATATATGTGATTGCCCTGACCTGATAGTGAAGATTATAATAATGAAGTTGGCTATACTTTCAAACCAAAAGCATGCCAAAGGAGGAAGAAAATGTTACAAGAATATTTGACTGTTCGCGGATACGGTGAACATGAAATAAATATCCAAAAATCACGATTTATTACTTACATTAACCGTGTTGAATCTGAGGAAGAGGCACAGACCTTCATTCAAGATATAAAGAAAAAACACTGGGATGCCACCCATAACTGCTCTGCTTATATGATTGGAGAGCATAATCAAATCCAAAAAGCTAATGATGATGGGGAACCTAGTGGAACAGCTGGAGTACCTATGTTGGAGGTCTTAAAGAAGAAGGGCCTAAAAGATACTGTAGTCGTTGTAACAAGATACTTTGGCGGAATCAAACTTGGCGGAGGCGGATTAATTCGTGCATATGGTAAAGCTACTTCAGAAGGCATTAATGCAACAGGAGTAGTAAGACGAAAACTGACTCAAATCATGCACATTACTGTTGACTATACTTGGCTAGGTAAATTAGAAAATGAACTGCGCGCTTCCCAATATGGTCTTAAGGAAATTCATTATAACGAAAATGTGGAACTAGAGATATTCGTTGAAATAGCACAAAAAAATACATTTATAAAATGGATAATAGAACTGACAAATGGACAATGTGATAGTAGGGAAGGAAATCTTATTTATCAGGAAACTGTCGAAGCTTAATCCCTGATTTTTCCTTCAAGATATACCTACAAGGAGATCACAGCATATGGAAGATAAAAGAAGTCGGGTCACCAGGAAGAAACGCAAAAAAGTCAAAGTTATTCTAACCATTGCGTTATTACTAATAGGAATTTATGTCACTTATATTGCCTATCAAGCCGTTAAAGCAGCTCGTGACTCCTATACCGAATTGGACAGAGGAACTACATCGAATTTACGGAATGAGGCTGTTAAATTTGGAAAAGAACCAGTTTCCATACTCTTATTAGGAATAGAGAATTACGCTACAGGTGGAAGTGGCGGACGGGCTGATTCAATTATCGTTGCTACATTTAATCCCAATTTAGAAAGTGTAAAGCTTTTAAGTATACCTCGTGATACGCGAGTTTATATTCCTAGCAAAGATAAAGAAGATAAAATTAATCATTCTTATAATGACGGTACTGAATCTACTATTGATACAGTTGAAAATTTCCTCTCTATCCCAATCGACTATTACGCTACAGTTGATTTTGATGGATTCAAAGGCATTATCGATGAAATCGGAGGCATTAATGTAGAAGTTCCATTTGATTTCTGGGAGTATTCTGATTCTGAGAACCGTGAAAAAATATATTTCACAAAAGGAATGAGTCACTTAAATGGCGAAGAAGCGCTTGCTTATGTCCGAATGAGAAAAAGAGATCCGAAAGGCGATTTCGGTAGAGGTGACCGGCAAAAACAAGTTATTCAAGCATCTATCGACTCCTTATTATCACCTAGCAACATTTTAAAATTTGATAACATTTTTTCTCATGTTGGTGATAATATTCAAACGAACTTAAAGATAAGTGATTGTCTCAGTTTCATCACAAATTTCAGTAGTTTTTCATCGGAGAACATAACCAATCTTTCATTAAAAGGTTCTGGTACTCGAATCAAGAATATTTATTATTTTATTCCTGAAGAAACAAGTATTTCTCAAGTGAAACAAGAGTTAAAAGATCATTTAAATTACGAAGGCGAGTAGCAATCTATAACGAAAGCTCTGGTAAAGTTCGCTGTTGTCTATTTTAAACTCAATGGATTTATACGTTCTATACCGCTCTTTCAAAAGAAACTGTGCAGTTTCTGTTCCAATTTTCACCTATACTTTTATATAAGTAACCTTCCCCTATTGAAATAAATAGGGGTTTTTTAATACAAATGTAAGTTTAATTTGCTAATATCCAAATTTATCATTTTACGAGCTAAAAAAAAAAGAGTAAAATATACAGTATTGATTATAAGAAAATTAAGCAAATTTCCGTTGATATTATAATCAAGTTAACGCTCCTACAGCCAAGAAATAAACATTCCATTTACAAGGAATTCTACCACATGATAAGAGGAGGATAATTAATTGCCAATGAACAGGAAAGTTTATATTGTGTCCAAAAAAAATAAAAAAAGAAAACTATTTCTCTTTTTATTTACTCCTATATTAATTGTTCTATTAGCTACTGCTGTTTATGCCACTAACCTTTATTTAAAAGCTGAAAATATCGCAAATAGCTCCTATGAAGCACTAGAAAACGACGTAGCTAACGCTTCAAGCAAGGTTGAAAATATGTCCATCCTATTCATCGGCGTCGATGATAGTGAAACTAGAAACTTTAACGATTCTACTCGATCTGATGCTCTTATGCTTGCTACTTTCAATAAAGATACCAATTCTGTACAACTACTAAGCATTCCTCGTGACTCTTATGTATATATCCCTGAAAAAGGATACAGCACAAAGATTAACCATGCATATGCATATGGTGGGGCTCAAGGATCTATTGATACAATTGAGCATTTATTGGATATCGACGTCGATTATTATATGCGAATGAATTTTCATGCATTTATTGATGTTGTTGATGCTTTAGGTGGCGTAAAGGTAGATGTACCTTATGCAATAAGTGAAATGGATTCTTCTGATAAAAAAGGTGCAATTCAATTAGAGGAAGGTCTACAAACATTGAACGGTGAAGAAGCATTAGCGTTCGCTCGTACTCGTAAGCAGGATAATGATATGGAACGCGGGAAACGTCAACAAGAGCTAATTCAAGCAATTGTTCAAAAAGCTACTTCTGTAGAATCCTTAACCAAATATGTGGATGTGATCGAAGCAATCGGCAGCAACATGAAAACAAACTTAACTTTTTCACAAATGAAATCGTTAGTAGCTTATGCAATTAAAAATACAGATTTATCTATTACAACGTCTCAACTTCAAGGGAAAGACAGTAAAATAAACGGCACTTATTATTTTACACTTGATGAAGAAGAACTTGAAAAGACAAAAGTCCTCTTACAAAATCATTTAAATGGAATAGAAACCAATGAATCTGCTTCTGAAGATAATGGTTTCGAAGTTGTAGAAATGCAATAAAACAGAGGGAGTACTAGAATGTCGTCTAATTTAGACCTTCTAGTACTCCCTTTCTATAAACTTCTATTAAAATTATTAAAACCAATGCGATATATAACATAGTCATACATAGTAATAAAATATAGATTTCAAATATCCAGTACAGAAAATATTTATAGAAATAATCTATTAAAATTTGGTAAAATAGAAAACGACGACATAGTAAATATCCGAAGCATGAATAACTAGATTAAATATGTAGTCATTAGAAGCAATTTGAACATAATTCACTTCTAGGATGTGATATCAGATATGATCGGTGATCGTGTAAAAAAGATTCGTAAAGAAAAAAATATGTCTATGTCCGAGCTAGCAGAAAAAGCTGGCGTAGCTAAGTCCTATCTTAGCTCATTAGAAAGGAATCTACAAAACAATCCTTCTATACAATTTCTCGAAAAAATATCACATGTCCTTGGCATTCCAGTAGATACACTCCTCTATGATGCTCCAGATCAAGCAAACCTAGATTCTGAATGGATGTCCATTGTTGAAGAGGCAATGAAATCTGGCGTTTCAAAACAACAATTTCGAGAATTTATTGAGTTTAACCAATGGAAGATGAAAAAAGATTAATAAAGTCAAGCTTTGTTAGGTGGTGAGTTTTTCTTCCCCACCTAACGTAAATTTTCACAGACAATTTATTCACTCTTCGTCTTTAGATAGAAAACTTTTTATATCTAAATGCATGCTAGATAAAAATAACCATTAAGATTCCAAGGTCTTGTGAACCTTTTCTCTCAATGGTTATTTGTTTAATTATATTCAATCTTCTCATAGTTCCTCCAAATTATCTTTTCTCTCTATACTACGATTCTTTTCAATTTCATCTCATTAAAGAAGGAAAGGATGTCTTCTTTTTTCAGCCCCATCTCTTTAGCCTGCTGAATTAATTGAACCCATTCATTGTCTACTTCTATTTTCTCGTACATACTCATCCTAAATCCCCCTAAATTACAATATGAACATTGCTTAATCTACTAATATTGTATTTGTTTTCTTCCAAAAAGGTTGTTGTTTTTTGTCATCTTCTTATTTATTTATCAAAATTATTATTTAGTTAAAAACAGCTCATTATCCCTATATATCACATTTTTGTATGTAAGATTATTTTTAGACAAAAAAATATTTTTCCGACATTTTTTTTTAATAGGAAAAATATTAGTACTTTAAGACTATTTTATTGTATTTCTTATTTCCTTATAATTACTTCGTTTACGATTCAGTTTATCCCAAACTCCTGCATCAACTGCCTTTACTTTTGTTAGATTTTCTCCGCAAATCGGACAAATCCACTCGCCACTTTCTACACTGCTAAAAGAAGGACGCCGACATTTATTACAGTTTTTCCGAAACATATCATACAACTCCCTAGTATTATTGTTCTTTTTAAAGAACGATAATAGAAGTATAAATGAAAGATTTCGTAGATGAAATCATTATAAAACGTCAAAAATTCTTAAAAACGAACAGATTCAGTTGTTTTCACTGAGAATACTATGGTTTTCTTATTATTTCTCTAGATACATTTTTCGGTATTGAAATAATCGGATACTGACGCTTATCTACTATTTAACCGTTACTGCTTCTGCTTACATTTTGAAGTGGGAGTCTTAGCATCAGTTTAAACTGGATAAATGAGAATTCAGACAAAGACTTTGTTAAATTTCACTGTTGTTGTTTTTTATAATTTTCATTGATTGGAGTGAAGGACGACGAATGCGCGAGAGAAGCGTGGAGGCTAAAGACAATGCGGAAGCTTAGCGTCCGTCCGCAGCAAAGATCAACAGTATTCAATAACAGAGCAGAAACAAAAAAAAGGCGACTTTACTTAGTCTGCCTTTTCTTTCATTTACCTGAATTTGTTACGAATTTTTCAAAGATGATTCGAAATAACGGTCGATAATTTTTACCGAATAATCCAATCTTTTTTGCAAAGAACTCCATAGCTAGGATGAGTAAAAAACATATTAGTAGTGCTCCTAATATTGTAGCCATAGAAGTAACATACGCCGCTAATCCAAAGATTGCAGCCATTGCATAAATAATAATTACAGTTTGCCTATGACTGTATCCAAGATTTAACAAACAATGATGCAAGTGAGATTTATCTGGGACTGAAATAGGTTGTTTATTTACTACCCTTCTTATAATGGCAAACAATGTATCGGAAATAGGTACACCTAAAATGATAACTGGGATAACCAATGCAGTCATCGTAACATTTTTGAATCCTAAGAGAGATAAAACCCCGATCATAAATCCTAAAAACAATGCTCCAGTATCCCCCATGAATATTTTTGCAGGATAGAAATTATATTTCAAAAAGCCAAGTGTACTGCCGACTAAAATTGCAGCCATGCTAAAAACAAATATATCGTTAGCTGGTGTCGTAAAAGAAATTGCTCCCATTGTTATTAGAGCTATACTGGATACACCCCCAGCCAGTCCATCTAATCCATCAATTAAATTTATTGCATTAGTAATGGAAACAATCCAAATAATAGTCAATGGAATAGATAACATACCAAATTCAATCACTTCTTGACTAATTGGCAGTGTAATATAATTCAATCTCACACCACCTAATACAACGACTAGGGCAGCCACTATTTGTCCAATGAACTTCACTTTCGCAGAAAGCTCTATAAGATCATCGATGACACCAATAACTACAATAATACAAGCACCTAAAATAATCGATGCAATATAATCATCATATGGACGTATTAAATGTTTGTGTGGATACAATAATACAACTCCAATAACGAAACTAATAAATATAGCTAAACCACCGAGACGTGGCATAATTATTTCGTGAACCTTGCGATGATTTGGTGCATCAGTGGCGTTGACTTTAAGAGCAATTTTCCTCACCACAGGTGTAATAATCAAAGATGTAATGAAACAAATGAAACAGATCAGCAAGGGTTGAACCATAATGTCCCTCCTTAATTACTAACATAACCAATTCAAATTTCTTTTATGTTGTTATATATAGTAGCTTTTATATAATGAATGGGTTCTTTTACAATTAATTCAATATCGGGCATTAGGATATAATTTGAACTTATCATTTAATCTTTTAAACTATTAATATCTTTACTGTCAAAACAGTAAAGATACGTACATTTTATAACTTATTTTTATTATGAAGATTTTTATGCCACAAATTCGTTTATTCCGTTGTAATAAAAGGAACAACATAAGTAAAAGAATACTAGAAAACATAATCCTCATGCATTATAACACTCATATGATATATCAGCTATTAGTAGAAGTAAATGTTAAAATTTTTACATATTTCAGCTATTTCAACGAATAAGCATGCGATTATCCACAATATGGGAGTCTTACCTGTTTTTGATACTCGTTTCCTAATTAAGCAGTAAGAAGTATAGAGTGGTTTCCTGATTTCTTCTAAGAGCCCAAAATATCCCTAGTGTTGCGGTACACCCGTATGGTTCTCACATCTAGTTACTATCCCTCAACTTGTTTTATTCATTGAACTCATTTTTTAGAATGGCTCTTTTCGTATACTTTGTTGCTAATTATGATTGATTTCCGCTTCAGGGTGATGCGCAGCGTCCTCAAAGAGGGCGTGCGGTGAGCCACATTTCGCACAAAGTGCCACTGGTGTCTCACCTGTCTAAGCTTTTCTCGCGCAGGAGTCTCACACCTTACGCTCCAATCAATCAACATTTTGTACATACTTCATTCTTTGAAACTTGTGCAAAAGCAACAATCTTTTAGAAAACAGTCTTCTCCAACAACTGAGTATTTCTACCCCTAATATCAGTAGGAACGAAAAAAATTTATCAACTCCAAAAATCATTTTCAATTTTGACAGCTATCATTGCCAAAAGAATGGCCATATACAAACTGACACTAGGAGCTGTTAATACATGACCTGCGATAAAAGAAATACCCATCCCTATTGTAAAACTACAAAACAAGAAAATATATTCTGCTTCGGATAGTAACGTTATTCTCCTTAACATACAATAAATCATTATACTTACAAAGTAAATTATCGGTAACAAGAACAAAATTGTCCCTAAGATCCCAAATGAAAAGAACAAATCAAACGGATCCATTTCAATCATCTTTGCCTCTGTTTGATAATTACCCCCATAGCCCATTCCGACTAATTTTTGTAATAAAGGAGCCCGAGTGAAAGACTGTAGATGATTGTTTAAATATTGATGGCGTCCACTCAGTAGTAGTTGTTGAAGCTGTTCTTCTTGTTTTTGGGTAACATCTTCCTTTTCGTGCTTTGTTTCTAAATTAATTAAATGTATATTTATATTTTTAGCAACCGGTGAAAAAGGAGTGTATATTATTGAACAGATTAACAAAGCTAATAATATCCCTATTTTACTTAATGAACCTTTCATTTTCCTTAAATATTCCCAAAGCATTGTTAAAAGCCCAACAAATAAGGTAAGCATAATCGCTCCCAATCCAACTTTAGTTCCTAACAAAAACAGGGAATATATTGTTAACAAAACTGAAATCCAGTACCATGGTGATTTTTTCAGCGCAAATAAAAGAACTATTGGAGCGCCAACTGACAGTATTGCACCGATTTCATTGCCTGCATGAAACCAGCCTACTTGGCCAACTTTTTCAAATTCATAGCTTTGAAAAGCAGTTCCTGTCAGCCCTGCAAGAACTATTAGGAAACTATAAATCGTTATAGAAAATACAAATATTTGTAACGTCTTATGAATGGCTGATCTTTCATTGACTTTAAAAAGAAACCATACAAGCAATAGAATCAAAATAAAGTACATCGTTTTGAGGATAAATTTAATTTCTGCAAGTAAATGAAATTGGGGTTTTAAGTATGAATTAAGACTCAATTGAACAATAAAGAAAAGACAAAATACAGCTAGATATAAAAAATACTTTCGGCGATACGGGTTTTCCTTGGTAAACAGCAAGTAAAATCCTCCTGCCACAAAGAATAATAAACGAACAATTAAACTAACAGTCAGCTGACTATCTGAAAACTGAAGGGTAATTCCTGTCACAACATCTAAAAAAGGCTGGAGCATGATATATATCAATAATAATTTTATTGGGATTTCTTTTCGCTGTAGTACCATAGAAAAAACCTCACTCTTTTTACGTATGGAAAATGAATTATGAAGACAATATACAATTGTTATATTTCAGGAGTTAATAGATGAATTTAACTGTAAAATCCTTCGGTATTATTACTTTTATAGCTATTGTCAGTAAGCTTTTAGGATTTGGAAGAGATACTTTAATAGCTGCTTTTTTTGGTACATCTGCCACATCAGATGCATATTTTATTGCATCCATTATTCCAACTATTCTTTTTGCATCTGTAGGAATGACCATTACGACTGGTTTAGTGCCTATTTATGCAAATATAAAAACAAAGAGCAATAAAGAAGCTAGCCAAATCATACGTGTTCTCGGAACACTATTTTTTATTATGTCCATATTAGTAACAATTATTTTTTATATTTATACACCGTTTGTAACGCGTATAATGGCACCCGGATTTCAACAAGAGCAATTAGAGCTAACAAATTCATTAACGAGAATTATGCTACCCAGCTTTTGCTTTTACGTCTTATCTGCTGTTATGACTAGTATTTTGGAATATGAAAGGAACTTTGTTCCTCCTGCTTTGGTGACTATTCCACAAAATCTTTTCATTATAATAGCCATTGTATTTTTATCACAAACGTATGGGATATATGCAATTGCCATCACTACCTTAATCGGAGCTTTTTTTCAAGTTATAATCCAATATCCGTCTATAAAGAAATACAATATTATCAAGTTTGATCTACATTTTAAGAAAAATAGAAAGGTTATCAAGGATACACTTTTCCTCCTTGCACCTATGATCATCGCTTCAGTTGCCTTTCAATTTAATGCGGTAATTGATCGAATGGTTGCATCACAACTTCCTTCTGGGAGTGTTTCCGCTTTAAATTACGCAAGCAAATTAATGTATCTGCCTTTAAGTATCATCCTCTTGCCTTTAATTACAGTTCTCTACCCGTCAGTTGTAGACGCCGCTGTAGAGAAAGGTAACTCCCTTTGCAAGATGTTATTTAAAGGGATTAATATGCTGACTTTTATTAGCATCCCTCTTCTTATTGTTATGTTTGTTGAAAGTAGAGAACTTGTTGATTTTGCTTATAGACGTGGTGTATTCGATGAAACTGCTTCGAATATGACAACAAATGCTTTTTTCTTTTATTCATTAGGCATGTTATTTTTAGCATTAAAGGAGTGGCTAAATCGCTTTTTTGTAGCTATAAAAGAAACGAGAATAACGATGTACACTAGCATAATATCCATTATCCTAAATATCATTTTAAGCATTACCCTTTCATCATTTCTTGATGTAGGAGGCATTGCATTAGCAACTTCTATCGCGTTATTTACACAAACGTTTGTGTTACTTTTTTTCTTACCAAAAAAGGTAGTAATAGAGAAAAAAATTTTTCTTGCATTTTGTTTAAATCACATAAAGTTATTTTTA
>Ga0233379_1000007_pt1 | contig 37255 bp, 31 predicted proteins | sample ElkDunMinimDraft_8_FD_180679 | JGI IMG/M metagenome (GOLD analysis project Ga0233379, IMG submission 180679) | Fecal eukaryotic communites from dung pellets of Tule Elk in California, USA - Elk Dung F1 | ecosystem: Host-associated > Mammals > Digestive system > Large intestine > Fecal | place...
AATAGTAGATTCAGGACTGCAAGCGCTGAAGTTTTCTCAGGTGCCACCTGCACTTGACCAAGTTGTTGTAGCCAATATGGATTTATCACGCTTGACTGATATTAAAACAGCTTTTGTTATTGGGTTGAATGAAGGTGTCTTGCCAATGAAGGCAACGGAAGAAGGGATATTTTCCGATAATGATCGCCAAGCGTTAAATAAAGCTGGAATTGAGGTAGCGCCAGACTCGACTGTCAAACTATTCGATGAAGAGTTTACTGCATATAAAGCATTTACAACAGCATCACAAGCCTTGTATTTGAGCTATCCTCTTGGAGATGAAGAAGGTAGCTCATTATTGCCATCACCTTATATTAAGCGGGTAAAAGAAGTATTACCAAATGTTCGTGAACTTTATTTGCAAAATGAAGCAAGTGAAGATACGCGAGAGAATCAGCTTCAATATATGGTGAACGAGGATGTTTCGCTTTCATACTTGGCAGCTGTGTTACAGATGAAGAAAAGAGGCTACAAGGTTGATGAAGTTTGGTATAGCTTATATAACAAGCTTCTTTCGTCAGAAAAGCATAATGTCAAGAAAGTATTGAGCAGCCTGTTTTATGAGAATAAAGCAAAGCAACTGTCAGAAAAAACGTCTTTACAGCTATACGGTAATCACTTAAAGGCAAGTGTATCAAGAATGGAGAAATACAATAGCTGTGCATTTTCCCACTTTGCTTCACATGGTCTAAAGCTTAAAGAGAGGCAAATATTTCGATTGGAAGCACCGGATATCGGTGAAATGTTTCATGGTGCTTTGAAAATTATATCCGATACCTTATTGAAGGAAAATCGAGCTTGGTCAACACTAACCAAGGATGAATGTCAGCGATTAGCATCAATAGCAGTTAATCAATTGGCACCGAAATTACAAAATCAAATTCTTTTGAGTACGAACCGGAATTTTTATATACAAAGGAAGCTAGAAAATGTTATTAGTAGAGCATCGATTGTATTAAGTGAGCAAGCTAGACATAGCGGATTTGTACCAATTAAGCTTGAGCAGGCCTTTGGATTTGAAGGCAAGGATGTTTTGCCAGCGTTAACATTTACACTAGCTAATGGAACAAAAATGGAGCTTGTTGGACGAATTGATCGTATCGATAAAGCTGAATATAATAATCAAGTTTATGTACGAATCATCGATTATAAATCGAGTGTAAAAGATGTTAATCTGGATGAAGTTTATTATGGGTTAGCATTACAGATGCTAACATATTTGGATGTCATCATTTCTCATGCTCACACATTGATTGGTACTAATGCAACACCAGCTGGAATGCTATATTTCCATGTTCACAATCCGATTATTAAAGCGAATGAAATGCTCGATGAAGATAAGATAGAAAAAGAGATTTTTAAAAAGTTTAAAATGAAAGGTCTGTTACTTGCAGACCAAGATGTATTGCAGCTGATGGATGATCAATTACAAATAGGTGTAAGTAGTACTTCGAATATTGTTACAGCTAACTTTCTAAAAAGTGGTGGTATCGGCAAATCTTCAAAAGTTGCGAGGGAAGAAGATTTTAAAACATTAAGAAACTATGTGCATACGATTTATGAGAAAGCTGGAAACGAAATAATCAGTGGAGAAACAACAATTAATCCTTATAAATTTAAGGATCGGGTTCCTTGTACGTATTGCTCTTTCAAAACGGTTTGTATGTTTGACGGGGCATTGGAAGAAAATCAATATCGATTGTTACAGCCGAAGAGTTCAGAGGATGTATTAAGCATTATCAAAGGAAAGGAGGGGGCTCATGACTAAAACCATTATACCGACAATGCCGAAAGAAATGACTTGGACGGAAGATCAATGGAAGGCAATATGGGCAAGTGATCAGGATATATTAGTAGCGGCTGCTGCCGGATCAGGAAAGACGGCTGTGTTAGTTAACCGCATTATAAATAAGTTGTTATCTGAGCAAGTGAACGTCGATGAGTTGTTAGTTGCCACATTTACCAATGCTTCTGCAGCAGAAATGAGGCACAGAATAGCAGATGCTTTGGAAAGTGCTATTAAGAAAAATCCTACTTCACAGCATTTGCGCAGACAATTAAGTTTAATCAATCGTGCATCTATTAGTACGCTTCATTCTTTTTGCTTAGAAGTTATAAGGAAATACTATTATGAAATCGATATTGATCCGGGGTTTCGTATTGCGGATACAACAGAAGCTGAGCTAGTAAAGGATGAAATGCTCGAAGAACTATTGGAAGAACATTATGGTCAGGAAAATAATGAAGCTTTTTTCCAGCTGGTTGATGCATTCAGTAGTGACCGCAATGACATTCAGTTGCAAAATATCATTCGTAACTTATATGAATTTTCCAGCTCTCATCCTTATCCGGAACAATGGTTAGATGAAATGGCGGACATGTATGATATCGAAGAAAATGCCACAATTGATTCATTACCATTCGTAAAAGCATTGGACCTTCATATTATGCTGCAAATTGCAGGAGCAAAAGAATGTATTGAAGAAGCATTACAGTTAACGAAGCAACCCGGTGGACCTGCTTCGCGTGCAGAGACATTTGATAAGGATTTAGTGTTAATCGATGAGATTGAAGCAGCGAGCAAGGAATCATGGCAAGCTTTATATAACAAGATGAATACATTGAAGTTTGCAACTTTGAAAAAAGCGACAGGAGACGTAGATGAAGCATTGGACGAGCAATGTAAAAAGCTACGTGATAAGGCTAAGAAAAGTATCCAAGGCCTTCAATCAGAACTGTTTTCAAGAAAACCTGAAAGCTTCCTAAAGGATATGAAAGAAATCAAAGCATATGTTTCGATGCTTGTTCTGTTAGTGAAGCAATTCAAAGCGAAATACAATGCTGAGAAAAGAGAAAAAGGCATTGTGGATTTTGCGGATTTAGAGCATTATTGTTTGGAGATTTTTACTGATACAGATGAGTTAGGCAAAATTGTACCGTCAAGAATTGCCATGAAATATCGCCAACAGTTCAAAGAAGTGTTAGTAGATGAATATCAAGATACAAACCTTGTACAAGAGACAATCTTGAGGTTGGTGAGTAAGGACTCGGAAGCCCAAGGAAATATGTTCATGGTAGGAGACGTGAAACAGTCTATCTATCGTTTCCGTTTAGCAGAACCTAATCTGTTTTTAGGAAAATATGTCCGTTTTCGTCATGATGGCGTAATGGGCGGATTGCGTATCGATTTAAACAAAAACTTCCGTAGTAGAAAGGAAGTTTTGGACGGTACAAATTATTTGTTTAAGCAAATAATGGGAACGACTGTTGGAGAAATTGAATACGACGAAGATGCTGAGCTTAAAAAAGGGGCGCCATATCCGGAAGAGGAAGCATATCCAATAGAGGTATTCTTTATAGATCAAAATAAAGAGAACAGCTATAGCTTTGAGAATGAGGAAGATGATTCTATGGCAGAGGCCGAAGAATTGGAAAAAGTTCAGCTTGAAGCAAGGTTGCTGGCCCAAAAGATTAAAGAATTGATTCAAGAAAAAAGACAAATTACCGACTTGAAAACGGGGATGAAACGGGCGATTACGTATCGTGATATTGTCATTTTGATGCGTTCAATGACGTGGACCCCAGGAATTATGGAGGAATTTAAACAACAAGGAATACCGGTATACGGTAATTTGTCATCCGGTTACTTTGAAGCGACTGAGGTTGCCATTATGATGTCCTTATTGAAGGTAATTGATAACCCGTTACAGGATATCCCGTTAGTTTCTGTGCTGCGCTCAGCTATTGTCGGCCTTGATGAGGAACAGCTAGCTCAGATTAAACTAATAAGTCCAAAAGGTAGTTATTTTGAAGCATTAGAGAAGTTTTGTGTTAATGGGGAAAATGAAGAGAACCAAGCATTCTTTTCTATAGTAAATGATTTTTATCAAAAACTTGATGATTGGAGAGAACTAGCGAGACAAAACGCTCTTTCGGATTTGATTTGGCAGCTTTATCGCGATACAAAGTATTATGACTATGTCGGTGGCATGCCGGGAGGAAAACAAAGACAGGCGAATTTACGTGCATTATTCGACCGTGCTCGTCAATATGAACAGAGCTCATTCCGTGGCTTATTCCGCTTTTTGCGTTTTATCGAAAGAATGCAGGAACGCGGTGATGATTTAGGAGCTGCCCGAGCTTTAAGTGAGCAAGAGGATGTTGTTCGAATTATGACAATTCACTCCAGTAAGGGTCTGGAGTTCCCTGTCGTATTTGTTGCAGGGCTATCGCGTCAATTCAATACGATGGATTTAAAGAAAAATTTCCTTCTTGATAAGGAATACGGCTTTGCTTGTAGCTATACAAATCCAAAATTACGTATAACTTACCCATCTTTACCTCAAATTGCCTTCAAAAGGAAAAAGCAGCTGGAGATGATTGCAGAGGAAATGAGGGTGCTATATGTAGCACTTACTCGTGCAAAGGAAAAATTGATTTTAATCGGGACTTTGAAAGATGCGGAAAAAACGATGGAGCAATGGAAGAAAGCTGGGAAAAATGAAGGATGGTTATTACCTGACTATTTACGTGCTTCAGCGAAAAGCTACAGTGATTGGATTGGCCCAGCATTAGCTCGTCATCATCAGACAAGCGAAGTATACCAATTATCAAGTACTGGGTGCAGTGAAATTGTTCACCATCCTTCTTCATGGAAAATGACGATTTTAGATCCATCCAAATTACAGGTGCAAACGGATGTAGAGGAAGAGCTTGAACAGTCTGTTATGGATGCGATTAAGGAGCTTGAGCCAATTCCTGTCACATCATCGTTTGAAGATAAAATCGCTCAACAGCTGAACTGGCAATATGAATATCAATCAGCTACAAATCATTATTCGAAGCAATCTGTTACAGAGATTAAGAGACAAACAGAGTTTTTTGAACGAGAAGATGGCTTGCAACTCACGGGAGTGGGAGGGTCAAAAGGTATTTTTGATCGTCCGGCATTTATGCAAGCAAAATCGCTTACTTCTGCTGAAAAAGGGACAATTATGCATATGGTTATGCAGCAAATCGATTTGAAGCAAGAGGTAACAGAGGACACACTAGAACAATTGAAGTTGCAGTTAGTTCAGCGGGAGTTTTTAAGAGCGGATCAAGTGGATGCAGTGAGCAATAAAGAAATTCTGCAATTCTTCGAGAAGGGCTTGGCTAGTCGGTTACGGAATGCCAAAACGATCTATCGTGAAGTTCCTTTTAGTATGGTCATTCCTGCTAAGGAGGCCTACAATGATTGGAATGGAGAAGATGAACCTGTATTAATTCAGGGGGTTATTGATTGCTTGTTTGAAGATGAAGAAGGCTTTGTTCTGTTGGATTATAAAACAGACCGCATTAAGGGGCGTTTTGCAAATGGTTTTAGTGAGGCGAAACCTGTACTTGAACAACGTTATAAAGTTCAAATTGCTCTTTACACGAAGGCAATTGAACAAATCTTGAAGATAGAATTGAAAGAGAAGTATTTATACTTCTTTGACGATGGTGGAAGATTGTTGGAAATGTAAGAACACTTTCTGAAGTTCATATTGTTCTATAGCTATTATATAAAAAGAGGGCTTCATGATTATAATGAGTGATTTTTTCATGGGGTCCTCTTTTTTATTCGTTCTTTTCGTAAACTTTGTTGCTATTTATGATTGATTTTCGCTTTAGATTTAGGATGCTCAGCGTCCCCACGGGGATTGTGGTGAGACTGTGGTGTCTCACTTGTCCAGCTTCTCTGAGCAGGAGTCTCGTACCTTGCGCTCCAAATCATTCACCTTTTTCGGACTCATTTTACTCTCTGCACTTGTTTTGAAAACAACCTTTTTATTTAAACAACGGGAACAATAGAAGCAAAACATTAAATTTTTGAGAAAATGTAACTGCAAAGGAAGTGCATGAACGTGCCTAAAAGAGTCGGCTTTATAGGAGGGAAATTTTCACCTATACACAATGGTCATGTCTATGCTATGACTGTTGCTTCTTGTATGGTGGATGAACTCCATGTCATCGTTTGTTATGATGAAGAATCGGAGAAAAAAGAATTACATGATAATAGTAAAATCCCATATATCCATCATACACAGCGTGCGCGATGGTGGAAAGAAATTACGAAACATCTGCCACATGTACATGTCCACATGGTATACAACAAAAACACAATGAAGATTGCTGATTGGCAACAAGGGGCAACTGACATTAAAAAAGTAATCGGAAAGCCAATTACCCATGTGTTTTCGTCGGAAGAAAGCTATACGGCTTTTTTCAATGAATTGTATCCAGAAGCCCAACATATTGTTGTTGATGGACAAAAAGAACGTTTCCCTATTTCTTCGTCTCGATTACGGGCGGAGGGTGTGTATGAACATTGGGATATGCTGCCTGGAGTCGTTCAACGATATTTTATTAAAAAGGTAGTTGTTGTCGGGAGTGAGAGTTGTGGGAAAAGTACGTTAGTACAAAATCTGGCACTGCTTTACAATACAAATTTTGTTGAAGAACATGGTAGAAGCTATTACGAAGAAATAGGGGATTTTGATACATTCTACCAGGAGGACTTTAACAAAATTGCTTATCGTCAAAAATATTTCGAAGAAGTAAAATTGAAGCATGCCAACAAGGTATTGTTTTGCGATACAGAGGCATTAGTAACCAATCGTTTCCATAAAGAGTTTTTTGGAACTGACAGTGATTTACTTCGGGAAATTGCCTGTGAACAACAGTATGATTTATGGCTGTTTTTACAAGATGATGTACCATTTATTGATGATGGTACACGTGGTTACGTGAATGACCAGCATTATAGTACCCAACTGCTGAAGGATTCATTAGATGAACATCGGATTCCTTATGTTATCGTGAAAGGCTCATACGAGGAACGATTGCTAATAGCTATGGAAAAAGTAGATGAGCTGTTGGAATAAATGAAAAAACCTTCTTATGATAGCATAAGAGGGTTTTTTAGCATCTTATCGTATTGCAATGCGTGAATGAAGGAGAAAGAGTTTTAAGCAAATTGTTCCTTATTTAATGGTTTCCGAGTATAGGCTGATCAACAACATTGGCATCTAATACGTTGGAAGCACTAAGTCCATTATTCGTAATGATAAATACACCAGTGTTGTTTGTGCCTGATCCAGAAACATGTTTCGATGCTGACTTCGGAGAATTTACGAACGCATCTCCGAAATGAATGGAGCCTCCATGAATGGATATTACTTGTATGGGACCAACTATCGCTGGCATATATACTCCTCCTTTCAGTCATCTCCATCTGGATTTTTGTCATACTTTAATAGATTTTTAAGACGATTAGACATTCGTATATGATCACTATTACCAATATGGATAAGTGATGAAGTAGATGCCGCCAAAATATCCAATGTGCGGACGTTGATTTTTGGATTATCGTTAATAGTGTCCATTTTTACGTCTTCATAGATAACCGGACAAGGTGATTGATAATAAAAAATGGGATGAAGATTAAATTCGTCTTCGTTTAAAGGGGAAAAATGATTATGTTCTTGTAAAATAGCAATAGCATGTGAAGTGCTATCGACAAATTGACTGTCCCCTATTTGCAAAGTTGAACTGAAAACAACATTATTGACAGTTAATAATTTTACATGTGAAGTTCTTCTCAGCATATTTTTATGATTTCGGACCCACTGGAACTAAAGGTCCATAAATAACAGAATCAGGTGGGGTGTCAAAGGCAGCCGATAACTGAATTGTTCTCACATCACCCACTAATAATACTGAGGACGTTGAAATAATCCTTACTTTAATATCACCAATATTTAAACCTTTGTTTGTAACATGATAAATCATAGTCATCCTCCATTTTGTATACTATCCTTGTTATTCATTTAGATTCTGAAGAAAAACACGAATAGCCTGTTCGATGTCTGTTTTCATTTGCTCAATGATTCTTTCCTTATAGTCTTGATCCCTCTCTTGTTTAGGGTTAAAAGGAAATTGATCTAAGTAAAATTGAATTCGTTCATGCAATTGTTTATATAAATCATCTTTAATAAAAGCATCATATTGTCCTTCGAAATTTCTACCCAGTTCTCTCTCATTTTCAGAAATTAAGTCACTTAAATGCTGTTCGATGAAGGTGGTTATTTCTAATGTAATGCTTTCAGCCATTTGATGTCTTTCTTGGGCGTTATTAGGAACTGGAAAAGGTTTCTGATCAATTGTAAAATCACTAAGTTCCTGAAGTTCGGAAGGGTTTATACCTATATTCAATGTTCCATCAAGTCTTTCGATTTTTAGTTGGTCAAATTTATATTCGATTTTTTCAATGGTAACAGGTTGCTGAAGTTCTCTTTGCTTCAGCTGATTTTTAAAGGAAGCAAGCTCCAATTCTAAGTCGGTGACTCTTTTTTCCATCTTTTCTAAATAAGCTTTCATTTCAATTGTATATTGATAAAAGTCACTGTTCATTTGTCTATCCCCCTGTTTACCTTAAAAAGTATACTGTATGGTATGAATCAGTTACGGGATAGGTGAATGCCTAGATTATCTTTTTATGACCATTGTGTTGCCATTAGGCTTCTTGATGATTGAATTGTATTCCCCAGAGTTTGCTAAGGTTGATAGCGATTTAATAATTCCGGCGCTTCCGATTTGAAAGACGGAGGAATTGTTAATGCTATCAATTCTAATACTGTGGATGTGAATAGATTGCGTCACATAGAAGTTCATTTCGCATCCTCTCTTTTATTTAAAAATTATAAATTAAATAAGATTGGCTGATCGACTGTATCAGGATCATAAACAGACACTTGACTCGTTCCATTATATACAGAGACTCGGTCCCCTGTATTAAATGAACCTGATCCAGCAAATGTTTTTGCTGTTGAAATGGGAGCTATTTTATACACATCCCCAATATGAAAAATGCCGCTGCTGCTGACATTGATTACTTGAATGGCACCTACAATTGCTGGCATATGATAATCACCCAATTTGATTGTTTTTTGTATGTTATGAAATAGTGAAAGGAAATGTGATGCATTTGCCTAATTTACAAAATATTAGATTGAGAAGATATAGAGTGTTAATTAATTGATAAGTCATAAAAATTAAAAAATAAATTGTGGCTGCTGTATAATAAGATGAAAGGAGGGATGAGATGCACGCTAAATTAATGCCAGTTAATGAAAAGGAACGTATACTATCAATTGATATTTTGCGAGGATTTGCGTTACTAGGAATATTCTTAGTCAATATGCCTGCATTCTTTAATCCAATCTATTATTTAAATCCTCAAACATATTGGAGTAAAGGAATAGATTATAATTTACATGCATTTGTTGATTTTTTTGCCCAAGGGAGCTTTTATCCACTTTTTGCTTTCTTGTTTGGTTACGGTGCTATGATAATAGCTGAACGTTCGGGCTACAAGCAGCTTTCTTTTCCTCTGTTGTTTGTAAGAAGACTGTTTATTCTGCTCGTTTTTGGCTGTATTCATGCTTTTCTTGTATGGCATGGCGACATATTGATTTCTTATGCGTGTACAGGCTTTCTCTTTATGCTGTTTTATAAATGCAGTGGAAAAACTTTGATTATTTCAGGACTGCTGATTTATATAATCCCTTTTGGATTATTAGCGTGGTTATTTCTGTCGATTAATCAAAATATTCTGTACAATACTTCTGAGGTTGTAACATCCATTCAAGTATATAGTAGTGAGAGTTTTTTAGAGATTACTGCTCAGCGCATGAATGATTGGCTTCATGCTAATGGGCCGAATAATGCATGGGTCCTTATTTTGAATCTATTGCCAATCATGCTTTTGGGGGCAGGATTTGCTAAGCAAAAATGGCTTATTCATGTGAAGGAATATAAAAAACAATTAATCTGTTTAATGTGGATTGGATTGCTTGGAGGTAGTGCTTTTAAAATACTACCTTATATACAAGGAGATACATACGGGGCTCGATTTCTTCAGGACCAATTCGGTGGCCCTTTATTGGCGCTGTTTTATATGACAAGTATCGTTTTATTAGTTGAAAATAAAATAGCGAGAAAGATACTGAAGCCATTAGCTAGTGTTGGTAGAATGTCGATTAGTCATTATTTAATTCAATCGATTATCTTTACATTAATTTCATACGGTTACGGACTGGGCTATTATGGCGATATATCTTATACAACTGGATTTATATTCGTTTTTATTTTTTATACTATACAAGTTATTGTTAGCCATTGGTGGCTATCAAAATATCAATATGGTCCGATTGAGTACATTTGGCGATGGGGTACATATGGAGAAAAACCAAAATTAAGCAGAAAAATAGAGAGGGATGGGTAGATTGAAATTCGCAACAGTAGAATTAAACGGAGAGCAATTGTTAGTGGTCGAAGAAGAGGGTTCAAAAAAACTAATTAAGCTGACAGAAGCAGCAAATCAACTATTTGGGAATGAAGTACGTTTCCCAGCAACGATGTTGGAGTTAATCTCAGGTGGTGATGAAGAAGTTGCGAAGGTGGAGAAAATATTAATTTGGGCAAAGCAACAAAGTAAAGAAGCGTCCTTTTATATCGAGCCAGAGGCTGTAGAGTGGATGGCACCAATCCCAAAGCCTACCAAAAATATTTTTTGCGTTGGAAAGAACTACGCGGAACATGCTATTGAAATGGGAAGCAAGGATGATATTCCCGAACATGTTATGTTATTTACGAAAGCTCCGACAACAGTTATTGCACATGGGGAAGCTATTCCAAGTCATGAAAATGTTACGAAGCAATTGGATTATGAAGGAGAATTGGCTGTCGTAATCAGCAAAAAGGCTAAAGGAATAGGTAGAGAAGAAGCAAATGAATATATTTTTGGTTATACAATTATTAATGATGTGACAGCACGGGATTTGCAAAGTCGTCATAAGCAATTTTTTATAGGTAAAAGCTTAGATGGTACTTGTCCGATGGGGCCTTATATCGTTCATCATTCGGCTATTCAAACACCGGTTAAGTTGAATGTACAAACGAAGGTAAATGGAGAAATTAGACAAAATGGGAATACCAAGCAATTCATTTTCCCTATTCCTGAAATTTTGGAAGTGCTGACAAAAGGGATGACACTAGAAGCAGGAGACATTATTGCGACAGGAACGCCAGCGGGTGTTGGTAAAGGATTTAATCCTCCTATTTTCCTGAAGTCAGGTGATGAAATAACAATTGAAATTGAGCAGGTAGGGGTTCTAAAAAATAAAGTGGAATAAGATTCTCACTTAATCATAGTGGAAGACTAATTAATATAAAATTAGCAAAATTTGTGCTATGATGGAGTCGAATAATGAATGGGGGAATTTTTATGACACATATGCATATTACAGCATGGGTATTAGCTGTTATTTTATTAATTGTTGCCACTGTCCAATTGAAAAAAGGAAACCAAAAAGCTTATAAAATCGCACATATGATTTTACGAATTGATTATTTGTTAATTATTGCATCAGGTATTGTTATGATTACGACAACGAAATTAACGGGTGATTATGCTGGAAAAGCAATTCTTGGTGTGATTGTCATTGGATTGACTGAAATGCTATTAGTGAAAATGAATAAAGGTAAGCCAGTAAAAGGTATCTCTATTGCTTTAGCTGCATTTTTTGTTGTGGTTGTTGCTTTTGGATTCTATTTACCACAGGGCTTCGATTTCTTGCGAATCTAATAATTTTCCGTAAAAACCGTTATTTTATAGCGGTTTTTATATTTTTTACATATTAGAAAAATTCCTTCCACACAGGAAAATGTTCAAATTTATGAAATGGAATTACAAATTGGGGCTTATTAAAGGCGATGTTTTATAGCCTTTAATAAACACCCTATTTCTTTTACGAACTATGAAAGTGGATTGTATTTTTCAATTACAATTCTCTTTCCTGTATTTAATGTAAATTCGAACCGGTCATGCTGCTTCGAAGAATAGACGAAATGATGTTGCACGGAACAAACACATTGTCCGTTATCAAAGGTGAAAAAGTTGACACCACTACAGTGTTCTCCTTTACGTAAAAAGGCTAGTTGATTATATCCGTAAATACAATCGTAGATGGAAAATGATAACGAATTTAATGTCATTAAAAATTGAAAGAAGGAATCGTCATTTAGCTCATCAAGAAGTTTCTCGAAGGAGTATTGTAGGTCTTTTTTTATTCGTACTTTTTCATTATGTTCTAAAAATAGTATATCTTTTTTTAACTGAACTTTACCGGTCTCAGATAAATGCCCCCGTTTCCAGCGATTTCCACGATAAACTTCTATCTCCTTTTTTACGTATTCCTCAAGTGGATGAGCTTCATCTGTTTCATCGTTAAAAAATATCCATTGATTATTTATATATTCAACACTTCCAGGCGTATATGACCTGGATTGACGTTTAATCAGTTCAGTTCTTTGGTGTTGATTCATCTTAATACCCTCCAACTGAAGAAAAATAACTCACTTCTTTTCTTGCCCTTTATTATGAAGAAATATAACTACTCACAAAAAAAGAATTTGCGATGAGAATTTTTTAATCATGTATTTTTAGAATTGGACATTAACACATCTTTTCTTTTTGCATAGGCTATTAAACATATATCAGCTTGATTATTTGAAAATGTACATGAGTATTGGCATGTTCGGTAAATCGCCATTTTGAATAATTTGATTTCGTTTGAATGAAGAATTTCATCACTTTTTAGGATGTAGTGTAACGAAGATTATAAGCAACTAATCAAAAAAATGAGCGAAAGTCTGGTGTGATTTTTGCTAGAAGCCCTCAGCAGCCCTCAGTGTGAATGCATCTGTTTTAGAAAATGGCTCTGTTATCTTTTGCTGTTGATTTTCGTGATTTATTTTTGAGATTATAACGGAGGCCGGCGACTCCTGTGGGATAAGCGTGCAGGCCGATACACCGCAGGAGCTTTGCTCCCTTAGAGGATTGGCGCATGCCCCACGGAAAGCGTCCGCCCGCAGTGAAAATCAACAATAGCATTTAACAGAGCCTAGAAAATAAATCTGCTTCTAGGTAGCGATAATAGCTACAGATATTCCGAAGTATAATTGATTAATAGAGAGGATGATGGTTATGTGCGGAATCACTGGTTGGGTTGATTTTTCGCGTAATATGGAAAATGAAAGAGAAACTGTTACTACCATGGCGAATTGCTTGGAGCGTAGAGGTCCTGATGAAAGCAATATTTGGAATGACAGACATGTCTGCTTCGGGCATAAGCGTTTAACGGTTGTTGATCCTGTTGGTGGAAGACAGCCGATGGAAATAAAAAGTGCTAAAGGGACTTTTACTATTTGTTACAATGGCGAATTATATAATACGGAAGATTTGCGAAAAGACCTGTTATTAAAAGGATATTCTTTTAAAGGTCATTCTGACACTGAAGTTTTATTAACTTCTTACATTGAATGGCAAGAAAATGTTGTAGAGCACTTAAACGGAATATTTGCCTTTGCTGTTTGGGATCATGAAAAAGAAACTATTTTTATCGCTAGAGACCGTCTTGGAGTAAAACCGCTCTTTTATCGGGAAGAAGGAAAAGGATTGTTATTTGCATCTGAATTGAAGGCTATTTTATCCCATCCAAATGTGAAAGCAGAGTTGGATCGTGAAGGAATGGCAGAAATTTTCGGCTTAGGTCCTTCGCATACACCAGGTACAGGTGTTTTTAGAGGAATGAAGGAATTACGACCAGCTCATGCAATGAAACTATCAAAGCAAGGGCTTCGTATGTGGCGTTATTGGGATGTGAAAAGCGAAAAACATACACACTCATTGGAGGAAACGTCCCATTATGTGCGTGAATTGGTCAGGGATGCGATAGAAAGACAGTTAGTATCAGATGTTCCTCTATGTACATTTTTATCAGGAGGAATTGATTCAAGTGTAATTACCGCAATTGCAGCAAATTCATACCGTGAAAAAAAGCAAGGGCAGTTGCATACGTATTCAATTGATTATGAAGGAAATGACATACATTATGTAGGAAATGTGTTTCAGCCTACAGCTGACGGACCATGGATTGATATGGTTTCGAAAGATAGTAATACAATTCACCACCGGTGTGAAATTACTCAGGATGAATTAGTAAATGGTCTTTATGAAGCAATGGCAGCGAAGGATTTGCCGGCAATGGCAGATATTGATTCTTCGTTATTATGGTTTTGTAAGGAAGTGAAGCGTAATTTTGTCGTTAGTTTGTCTGGAGAATGTGCCGATGAAATATTTGGTGGCTATCCATGGTTCCATACTCCTAATTCAAATGAATCTTTATTTCCTTGGCTCCGTTCTACAAAAGAACGTGCTAATTTATTAAAAGATTACTATAGTCAAAAACTTCAAGTGGAGGATTACGTACAGAGTAAATATGAAATGACTATGAAAGAAACCCCTATTCTCGAAGGGGAAAGTGAGGAAGACACACATCGTAGACAATTGTTTTACAGTAATATTCACTGGTTTATGACTACTTTGCTAGAACGTAAGGATCGTATGAGTATGGCAGCTAGTCTAGAGGTGCGCGTCCCATTTGCCGACCATAGACTAGTTGAGTATGTATGGAATATTCCATGGGAAATGAAGATGACAGGTAATCGCGAGAAAGGTATTTTGCGAAAAGCAATGGAAGGTTTACTTCCGACTGAAATTTTGTACCGAAAAAAAAGCCCATACCCTAAAACCCATCATCCAATTTATGCAGATAAGGTGACACAATTATTGAAGGATTCTTTAACAAAAAGAAGCAGTATGCTACATGAATTTTTTAAAGCTGACCAATTACAGTATTTAATTGAATCTAAAGGTTCTAGTTTCAAAATTCCTTGGTTTGGACAATTAATGACGGGTCCTCAGCTATTGGCACATTTATTGCAAATGGATATGTGGTTTGAGAAATACGGTGTTAATATTGTGGAAAATTAATAGGGTGGCTGACAAATGTTATTGTTTGTCAGCCTTTAATCGTTGATAATGAAGTATAAATAATCATTATTACATAGTTAAGTATTCTCTGTTGTTTTATAAGAAGGCTGGATTATTGTCTCTAGGTAGTAAAGGACTGAATAAAAAGTAGGGCTGTGTAAAAGAATCTACATAAAATGAAGGTGTGATTTTGTTTGAATAAAAAGAAGGCACTTATAGTTGGTTCGACAGGTTTAGTCGGTAAGGCATTACTGCAAATACTTTTGGATGCGGATGAGTATGAAGAGGTAATTGCGCTTGTTCGCTCAAAACAGCAGATCAATCATCCGAAATTGAGGATGGTTGTGACAGATTTTGATAAGCTTCAAACAATGAAAGAATATTTTAAAGTAGATGACGTATATTGCTGTTTAGGAACAACAATCAAAAAGGCAAAAACGCAAGAGGCGATGCTAAAAGTGGATCAAGAATACCCTTTAACAGTTGCGAAACTTGCAAGTGAGAAGGGAGCGAAGCAGTTTGCTATTATTACAGCAATGGGAGCTGACCCTAATTCTACTATTTTCTATTCCAGGATGAAGGGGGAGGTAGAGAAGCAGCTTGTAACGATTCCATTCCGTTCCATTCATATTTTCCGCCCCTCATTACTTTTAGGTAATAGGACGGAATTCCGCCTCGGTGAAAGTATAGGTGCAATCTTCATGAAAGGATTGGGATTTCTATTAATCGGTCCTTTTAAAAAATTTAAAGCTATTAAAGATGTAACGGTTGCTACAGCGATGTATAAAGCGATGCAAATCGAACAAGTTGGTGTAAACATCTATCCGTCAGAAAAAATTGAACAAATTGGTTCAGTAAAATAACCCGAAGTAAACGAAAAGCCCATCGAAGTTTGATTCGATGGGCTTTTTTAGCTTATTTAAGCGATGTTTTCTTTATCATAAATAAAATTTTTGTTCATCCACACTTTAGATTTCCAACGTCGAAGCATTAGTATGCCCCTTATCCATTCATCCGCTATGAAGGCAATCCAAACACCTATTAAACCTAATCCGAAATGAATGCCTAAAATATAGGATAGAGCTACGGCTACTCCCCACATTGAAATAATTCCTACAATTACAGGGAATTTAACATCACCTGTTCCGCGAAGAGAATTAATAATGACAATATTAAATGCTCGTCCAGGCTCTAATATAATGGTCATCCAAATTAAAATGCTACCTAAAGCTAATATATTTTCGTTCGATGTAAAGATAGATAGCAACGGCTTTGAAAAGATGGAGAATACTAAGGCACATATAAATGAAATTAATATGCCAAGACGTAAGCTTTTTAAACCGCGTGTATATGCCTCTTCGTATTTTCTCGCACCAATTTGATGGCCGATTAAAATTTGTGTTCCTTGTCCAATTGCAATGGCAAATAAATAAATGAACATCATTAAATTAAATGCATAAACTCTTGTTGTTAAGGCTTCTGTACCGAGCATTGCAATAAAATAGGTGATCATCATCTGAGAAGCATTATAGGATAATTGTTCTCCGGCTGCAGGCAATCCTATAGCCAATAGATTTTTCAAATGATGAACAGGCATTTTGAAAATCTTAAAGATATCTAGTTTATAAGGAATTCGTTTGAATAATAAAACAGTAATGACGATTAATCCAACACATTTACTGATTGATGTGGAAATGGCAACCCCTGTTACCCCCAGTTCTGGGAAACCAAAAGTACCAAAGATAAATAAATAGTTACCAATTACATTTAGCAAGTTCATCCCAATTGTGACGTACATCGCATCTTTTGTGAAACCGTAGCTTCGAAGGATTGCTCCAATCGTCATAATCAATGCTTGAACAAAGGATAAGCCACCAACAATTTTCAAATAGGAATCGGCTTCCCCCATCAATTCGGACGGTAAATCCATTAACTGTAGTAATTGCTTACTTGTAAAAAATACACCGATACTTAAAATGACACCGAATGCAAAATTAGCACCAAGTGAAATCACTGATACTTGGGCAGCAGCTAGTTCATTTTTCGCCCCAAGGTTTTGTGCGACTAAGATGGCTGTTCCTGTTGCTATAAAACCGAACATCACGACAACAAGGGATAGTATTTGGTTGGCAACCCCTACTGCAGCAACGGAATTGTCGGAATAAAGACTTAACATTAATGTATCAGCATTTCCCATTAACATATGAAGAAATAATTCGATAAATAAAGGCCAAGTTAAAGCAAATAACGTTAATTTCTGTTTGTTATTTTCTTGCATAATATTCTCCTTTGAAGTTTCCCGTTATTCTAGTGAAAATGACACATTTAATCATCATATTACGAAAATATACGGAAGGCAATGTGTAAATTATTGTTAAAGAAAGACGATTATGCGACCTTCGATTTACATAATAATGGTATATTAGGGAGTTTCTTGTTTGACTGTGGAATATCAAAACGATAATCTTAAACTAATAGGGGATATTGAAGAGGGGGAAAAAGGGTGAACAAAAAGGTTATATGTTTGATAATGATTCCTTTACTTTTTTTCGGCAACATACATGTAAGTGCTTTAGAAAAGGAAGACCGGCTTTGGCAAGATGAAACGGTTTATTACATAATGATTGACCGTTTTTTAAATGGCGATTCAGATAATGACTATGACGTAAATCCACAAGATTTGAATGCTTATAATGGAGGAGATTTTCAAGGGATTATTGAAAAGCTCGATTATATTAAGGACATGGGTTTTACGACAATAGCCTTATCACCTATTTTTGAAAATGAAGAGAATAGCTATCAAGGGGATTTAGTGACGAATTTCTATAAAATAGAAGAACATTTTGGTAGTTTACAAGAGTTTAAAACTCTTGTAAAAGAAGCGCATGAAAAAGATTTGAAAGTGATGATTGAGTTTGTGGCGGATGAGGTTGCTCCTAGTCATGAATGGACAAAGGACTCGTCAAAGGAAGCTTATTTTATACTTGGTTCAACTAGATTGAATCTTGAAAATAACGAAGCAAGAAATGATTTGGTGGATGTCGGCAAGTGGTGGATAGAGGAAACGGATATAGACGGATATTACTTGTCTGACGTAAACAAATTGCCGACAACATTTTGGTCTGATTTTTCCCAAGCAATGAAAGATGTTAAAAAGGATTTCTTTTTATTCGGTACGATGGCTGAAGGAGATATGACGCCATTTCTATCAGCGGGATTCGATGGAATAATGAGCAGAGAGCAAATCGAATCTTTAAGCATGGCTTTCGAACAAGTGGACAGTAAAATAAGTGGTAATATTCTTGAAGTGGCTGAACAAGGTATGCAATTTCTAGAAGAAGGTAAACATCTTGGAATGGCATTGGATGACAAACAAAGCGCACGATTCACTGAAGGAATTGTAAACCTTAAGCAAAACCCTGCAACTCGTTGGAAACTCGCATTAGCCTATACATATACGACTCCAAGCATACCTGTTGTGTTTTATGGTTCTGAAATTGCTATAGCAGGTTCAAAGACACCGGAGAATCACCGATTAATGGGATTTCGAGCAGAGGAAGAATTAATTAACCATATTACAACGTTAGGAAGATTAAGACAAGAATTGCCTGCATTAACAAGAGGTAATTTTGATTTGTTACATGAAGAGGATGGTTTAGTTGTATATAAGCGATCTTATAAGGATGAAGTAATAGTTGTTGCGATTAATAATTCTGCAAAAACACAACAAGTTACATTGACGAATGATTCTCTTGGAAAAGAGAAAGAGTTAAGGGGATTGTTTGCCGGAGACCTTTCCCGAGAGGATGATAATGGAGAATATCAGATAGTCATTGATCGGGAAGAAGTAGAAATATATGCCTTAGTTGATAAAACAACCATTAAGATTAGTTACATAGCGGCAATTGCAATGGTATGGGTGTTATTTGCTCTGTTTATTTACTTAGTAATGAAACGGTCGAAAAGAAATGCATCATCTAAAAACTAAATGCTTACTTAAAAATGGACGACGTCTCTTATTATTGGAGAGACTCGTCCATTTTTGATTTCTTATAAGTGATCCGTTTTCTTAGAAAATTGTTTCTTTCCAGCTCTACGGTTAGATGATTCCAACTCATTTTTTGCGGCATTTCTTGCATTATGGTCAACTGGTTTTTTATTATTGTCTTTTGTAGTCATCAGTTTGATTCTCCTTATTGGTCATAATAAGGAATAGTATGAGCAGCATATGTATAATCTATTCATAATAAGAAAATACCCGTATAAAGCGTTAAGATAATTATTGCTTTATACGGGTTGTATTTTAATTTTAGGTTTTATTAATCTTGTGGGTCATATAACTTATTTAAGAAGAAAATAGCGATTGTTCCTGGTCCAGCATGAGCTCCTACGACAGAACCAACTAGTTCAATATCAAATGAAGTCGTACCGAATTCTTCTGCAATTGCTTGTTTCCACTCATTAGCAGCTTCTAAATCATCTCCATGACTAATGCCAATGGTTTGTTGATCAAGGTTGACACCACGTTCTTTAATTAGTTCTAATGTACGTTTAATGAGTTTCTTCTTACCTCTGATTTTCTCTAGTGGTACAAGCTTTCCGTCTTCAACGTGAAGGAGTGGACGGATATTTAATAGTCCGCCGACAACAGCTGATGTTTTAGAAATTCTTCCACCTCTAGCTAAATATTCGAGTTTTTCTACAGTGAATAAATGCTCCATATGTTGACTATAGAAGTTAACTTCTTTTATAATTGCTTCTTTTGAGGCTCCAGCTTTTGAAAGTTCTATGGCTCTTTTAACGATGAGACCAACTCCTAAGGAAGCACATTTCGTATTAATAATCTCAAGATCTAAGTCCGGATACTCTTCCTTCACTTGTTCTTTTATCATAACTGCAGTTTGATATGTACCTGACAGTTCAGAAGAAAAGGCTATATATATCGCCTTTTGTTTATTTTTGGCAAGTTCAATAAATGTTTTTTGGAAAAGTTCGGGAGATACTTGAGAAGTTTTTGGAGCAGCTCCTTTGCGCATCGCATCATATACTGTTTTTGCTTTTATTGTAATGTCATCTTCATAATCTTTACCGTCGAGATGGACACATAGAGGTATAAACGTCATGCCTTGTTCAGAAATATAAGAATAGGGTAAGTCACACGCACTATCTGCTAAAATACGAATACTCACAAAAATCACCTTCTTTGAAATTAATAATAAATTAGTTCTCTTTCAGTGTATCATTGAAAAAAACAATAAGAAAGAAAGGATTACGGATTTTTTAAAAAGTTTGTTATAATATACTTTTGATTTTGTTTAGTAAATGAGTTGGAAGTCTAATAATAATGAATGCGACTGGATATCAAAAATATGATTTAACTGAATTAAAAGTTTAACAAACCAATACGTTTTAAGTAAAGTTTTTTTATTTATGGAGGTTATAGGATTGTACAAAGAAGAAGGAAAAAAAATTATTATTGTCATTATAGGTGCATTATTAAATGCCATTGCTATGAATTTATTTTTAATTCCTGCAAATGTTTATGCTAGTGGATTTACTGGATTGGCTCAATTAATTTCTAACATTATTGATACGATTGGATTACCATTTTCAATTTCTACAGGTATTCTTATCTTTTTACTAAACGTTCCAATAACAATTATCGCTTGGAAAAAAATCGGTAAGACATTTACGTTTTATAGTTTCTTAAGTGTTATTTTAATCACTCTTTTTATGGAAATCATTCCGATTGAACAGCAGTCTTCCGATATCATTCTAAATGCAGTTTTTGGTGGGGTTTTACAAGCTATTGGTGTGGGCTTAACTTTGAAATTTGGTGCTTCTACTGGTGGTATGGATATTGTCGCAATGCTTTTATCAAAAGTGAATGATCGTCCAATCGGTACGTATCTGTTTGCATTAAATGGATTAATTATTATTACTGCGGGTTTATTATATGGTGCTGAAAAATCTTTATATACACTAGTTGCTTTATATGTAACGACTCGTGTTGTAGATGCAATTCATACACGACATGAAAAGCTAACCGTTTTTATTGTTACAAAGAAATCGCAACAGCTGAAAGATGCTATACATGCTAAAATGCTCCGAGGTATTACGTTGCTTCCAGCAAAAGGTGCTTTTACAAATGAAGATAAAGAAATGATGATGATTGTCATTACACGTTATGAGCTTTATGATATTGGGCACGTCATTAAAGAGGTTGATCCAGAAGCATTTACAAATATAGTAGAAACGTCGAGCGTAATTGGTTTCTTCAGAAAAGATTAAGTTAGAAAGGAGTTGTAATCGCGATTACAACTCCTTTTCATTAAAGAATATAAAATAAAAAATAGGGGCTATCTCACATTTGACCTGTTATCAATGTGAGATAGCCCTTGTTACTTTCGATTGCTTAGTTACTGTTTCTTATGATAATGCATCTAATTCTGCTTGCATGTTCCTTAACTGCTGTTGTTCGGCTTCGGATGAATTAGCGTACGCAGATGATAGAGCATTTTGTGCTTTTTCAACTGCTCCTTGGCGATTTAGAGGATCCGTACGTTTGGCTTCATTTACAAAGTCTCTTGCCTGTTGGAAGAGTATGTTACCCATGGAAATACCCCGTTGGGCCGTTTTGCGCCTCAGCATCAGCTAAAGTCATACGATACGGAAATTTTTCAGCATGTTTAGAAACAGTATCTTTACTTTGCTGGAAAAAACGTTTAGATTTGTTACGTTTGCCCATCGTAAACCCCTCGCAATCTAAGCATTTGACACAATAAGATGTGTCCTTCTTAATATGAATCACTAGAGCGAAAATTATAATGGAAAAATTTTAAATGATGTTTTTTAAATTAAATTTTTCCTGTAAAAATACAGCGACGCCATCTTCTTCATTGCTTAAGGTAGTTATGTTAGCAACATTCTTGGCGATGTCAATGCCATTTCCCATAGCAACACCTGTTCCTGCGAATTCTAACATTTCCAAATCATTGTCTTCATCACCAAAGGCAATAATTCTACTTTTAGGTATATTAAGCGATTGAGCTACCTTATTGATTCCAACAGCTTTATTCATTCCAGATTTAATAATTTCAATTATGTGAAACGGGTGCCCCCAATTTCGATGATCGATTACCTCTGCATGAGCTTCAGAAAGATGACTACGAATATTCGAAACGTCATTTTCATCAGCTTGTATTAGTAAACTTGTTGGTGAATATTGTAAATATTGACGTAAGTCACCGATAGTCATTTTAGGATTTCCTAATTTGAAAATATCAATCAATCTTTCATCATGGTAGTGAAAGTATAAATCATCTTGTACTTCAGCAATAATATTGTGGAAAGAGAAATGATCACAAGCCTCTACGATATCTTTAGCTACTTTAATGTCCATAGGATTATGGAAGATACCCCAGCTTGCAACGAGAGGGTGATGAACAAAGGCACCATTAAAATTAACAATGGGAGTTTGTAAACCTAATTCTTTATAATATGGTTCACTCGAACGAAATGGTCTACCTGTTGCAATCATCACTTGATGCCCTTGTTGCATAAGGGCATTCAAAGTTGCTTTTGTATTAGCAGATATCGTTTTATCGTCTCGAAGTAGCGTGCCATCTAAATCTAAAGCAATTAAATGTTTTTCAGTCATAAATCCTCCTATAATCTATATTGATTATATATTTATTATTTTCTTTTAATAATACTATAATTATAAGGTATAGTAATTAATAAATATAAATGGGATTAGATTATACTAGAGGGATGGGGATATAGTGGTTGTTATAATGAAAGAAAGAGTATATAATGTTCCTCTGTTACATGTCGTCAAACAGCAAGCTATAGCTGAGTCATTGCCTACAATAATTTTCTTGCATGGTTTTGAAAGTATAAAAGAACGTAATGTGCAATATGCATATATGCTTGCAGAAAAAGGTTTTAGAGTTATTTTACCTGAAGCAATATATCACGGTGAGCGTGCACTAAAAGATGAAAATTTGCCCTCTTTATTTTGGAAAATCGTCCTGCAATCCATACATGAAATCCAACTAATAAAGGGCTGGTTTGTCGATCAGCAATTAACTAACGTCAATCGAATTGGACTAGCTGGTACGTCAATGGGGGCAATTGCAACGTTAGGAGCTATGGCGAAATATGATTGGGTTCGTGTTGCTGTTTCATTAATGGGTGATCCTTCTTATATTAATTTTGCCAATTACCAATTAAAGCTATTAGAAAAGCAAGGGGTAACTTTGCATTACACACAAGAGCAAAAAGATCAACTTATGCAAATTCTTCAATCAATTCAAGCTAGTACTTATATTGATACTTGGAATGCACGTCCACTTTTATTTTGGCACGGGAAACAAGATCAAGTTGTACCTTATCAATCATCCTATGATTTTTACATGAAGCTTCGAAATATTTATGAAGAGCAAAATGTAGCTCTTTCTTATATCTTAGATGAGAAAAGTGCTCACAATGTTCCGAATCAAGGTGTTGTAGAAACCGTTAATTGGTTTTCGAGCCATTTGTAAATCATATTTATTTTATAATAAGGATTATTTTGTTAATATTATTGGGAAAGGAGCTGTTAATATTGGATCAAGATTTAAAAGATAATTTAATGGGTGCACTAGAACAAGTAATCGATCCTGAATTAGGAATAGATATTGTCAATCTTGGATTAGTGTATGATATAGATTTAGATGAAGAAGGAAAAGCCCTCGTTACTATGACATTAACTTCAATGGGCTGTCCATTAGCGGGAACAATTGTCGACCAAGTTCGTATTGCTCTTTCTGATATTCCGGAGGTAAAGGAAACTGAAGTGAATATCGTTTGGAATCCACCATGGTCGAAGGATCGTCTTTCACGTTATGCAAAAATTGCACTAGGGATTTCTTAATAAAAGGCTGTTTCTAAAAGAATGTTGTTTATGAACAAGTTCAGAGAATGAAATGAGTCAATAAAGCTTATCCTGTAGATGAAATCAATCTTTAAATCACTACTGTAATTATGCAACAAAGAATATGAAAACATTCTAATTAGAAAAGCATTTGATTGATTCATTCATCAAATGCTTTTTCTGTGTTTTTCAAAGGTATAAAATCAGCAATTTTAACGGGTTGACTGGTTCATTGAACGGCGTTACTCTTTTTACGAAAACTCCTCAAATAACACAATTTATTTAAAAAAAGTTATTCCTCTAAAAAAACCTACCATTTGCATAAAAATAAAAAAATCACTTTATTGCGATTAAATGCATACAAAATTATACAGCTTCATATCTAATTCATGTCTTCTACCTTTTGATTACATACTTTATATGCTTTAGTGAAAAAAATAGCTGTTTAATTTCCTAAAATATTATCATAAATAATTGCACCGATGATTAGACAACTCAATTATTTAATAAGACTAAAAATTTATAAAAATTCATTTGCATTTATTTTTATTCATGATTATAATAATGTAAACATAATATGGAAAAAGCTTTATCCTGTTTAAACTGGTCTAAGACTCCCACTTTAAAACACTAGCAGAAGTAGTAAAAGTTAAGTGGGAGATAAGCTCCAGTAAGAACCCGATTGGTTCAACTAATGCTCGGGCGGGAGATGAAAGAAACCCCGACCGAGCAAAGTTTTATTTTATAGGTGGTGTATTTAAATGACGAATGTTTCGATAATTGGAGCTTCAGGTTACAGCGGTATTGAATTAATCAGGATTCTAGAGAATCATCCTCATTTTCATATAAAATCCCTACATTCATCATCTATGTCAGGTCATTTTATACATGAGGAAAATCCGCATCTAATTCATTTAAACAAAGAGTTGCTCCCGATTGACCCTGTTGAAATAGCTAAAGAAAGTAAACTTGTATTTTTAGCGACTCCATCAGGGATTTCTACGAAACTTTCTCCTCAATGTTTAGCAGCAGGTTTAAAAGTAATTGATTTATCAGGGGACTTACGTTTGAAGGATACAGAAGATTATGAAAAATGGTATAAAAAAGAAGCGGCTTCGCAGGATATTTTGGCACAAGCAATATATGGTCTTAGCGAATGGAACGAGGAGTCTATTCAAAATGCTGAAGTGATTGCTAACCCTGGATGCTTTCCAACAGCTGTATTATTAGGATTAGCGCCAATAGTGAAGCAACGTTGGATCAAACCGGATAGTATCATTATTGATGCGAAATCAGGTGTATCAGGAGCAGGTAGGTCAGCACTCCCTACATCAATGTTTAGTGAAGTGAATGAAAACTTCAAAATATACAAAGTTCATGCACATCAGCATATTCCAGAAATTGAACAGCAACTTCATGAATGGCAAGCTGATACAGGGTGTATCGAATTTAGTACACACTTGGTACCGATGACAAGGGGAATTATGGTTACCATGTATGTACAGCTAACAGAGAGTATTATGACAGAGCAATTAATAGATTTATATAAATCTTCTTATGAAAAAAAACCTTTCGTAAGAATTCAGCCAAAGGGTCAATATCCTTGTACGAAACAAGTGTCAGGATCGAATTACTGTGATATTGCCATCTCAGTTAATGAGAGAACAAGAAGAGTAACGATTGTATCGGTAATAGATAACTTGGTGAAAGGAGCGGCAGGGCAAGCGGTACAAAATGCAAACTTACTATATGGGTATGATGAAGCAACCGGACTGGGGTTTGTACCACAATTTCCATAAGCCTGCTTTGTGAATAGAATGAATACAATAATTGCAAAACAAAATATTAAGAAAATTCAAAATGGTCATTTATTAAGTGCTAAAGGATATAAGGCTGCAGGTTATCATGCAGGACTTCGCTACAGTAAAAAAGATTTAGGTATTATCGTATCAGATGTAGAAGCCAATGTCGCAGCCGTTTATACACAATCATTAGTTTTAGCTGCTCCGATTATAGTAACGAAGGACAGCATTTCCTATAGTAAGAAAATACAAGCAATTATTGTCAATAGTGCATGTGCGAATGCGTGTACAGGTGAACAGGGATTGCTCGATGCTTATGAAATGAGAAATGAAACAGCCAAGAAGCTTGGGATTGAAAATCACCTTGTGGCTGTCGCCTCTACTGGCGTTATCGGTGAATATATGAAGATGGATAAAATTAAAGCAGGTATAGAAGCAATTACACCTGGGACATCTTTTGAACATATAAATGATTTTGAAACAAGTATTTTAACAACTGACACTGTTACGAAGAACTGTGCTTATTCTGCTGAAATAGCTGGTAAAACAGTAACTGTAGGAGGAGCGGCGAAAGGTTCTGGGATGATTCACCCGAACATGGCTACAATGTTAGGGTTTTTGACGACAGATGCGAATGTCTCATCTGACAATTTGCAAAAGGCACTTTCTCAGGTTACGGACACTACATTTAACCAAATTACAGTGGATGGTGATACATCTACGAATGATATGGTCATTATAACAGCAAATGGTCTAAGCCAATGTGAAGAACTCACACCTTCTCATCCACAGTGGGATACATTCGTAGCTCTTGTTTCTGCAGCAAGTGAAGATTTAGCAAAGAAAATCGCTAAAGATGGAGAGGGCGCAACCAAGCTAATTGAAGTAACAGTTGAAGGAGCGAAAACAAAAGCTGGAGCAAGAGCAATAGCTAAAACCATTGTTGGCTCTAGTCTTGTCAAAACAGCAATTTTCGGAGCAGATGCCAATTGGGGCCGTATTATTGCTGCGATGGGGCGTAGCGGTGTAGTGTTTAATCCTAATGAAGTAGATATATTTCTAGGTGATATTTTAATGTTGCACAATAGTACACCAGTTATTTTTTCGGAATCAGAAGCTAAAGTATACCTAGAAAATAGTACGATTAGCATTAAGGTGGTCTTAAAGGAAGGAAAAGAAATAGGAATGGCCTGGGGCTGTGACCTAACATATGAATATGTGAAAATCAATGCGAGCTATCGAACATAAGGGGGAACATATGAAAATACTTCTTATAAAACTTGGAGGGAGCATTGTGCATGAATTAGAAGCGTCCTTTTTTACAAGTTTAAGAGCATTGCAGGATGAAGGCTTTCATCTAGCTATCGTTCATGGTGGCGGTCCAGATATAGATGAAATGTTAGATACACTTCAAATTGAGCCGGACTTTCAAAATGGATTAAGAAAAACGACGAAGGATGTTCTTAGTGTTGTTGAATTAGTTCTTTCGGGCAAAACAAATCGAACCATAGTTTCAATGTTAAAAAAACATGGTTTAGAGGCAATCGGGCTTCATGGAAGCGATGCAGGTATTTTGGAGGGGAATTATATTGACCAATCGACTTTAGGTGAGGTTGGTGAAATTACGGAAGTAAACAGTGCTCTTCTAATGCATATAATGTCACTAGGTCTTATTCCTGTTTTAACACCTTTAGCCATGTCAAAGGATGGTCAAACGTTAAATGTAAATGCAGATATGGCAGCAGGAGCTGTAGCGAAAGCAATGAAGGCAGAGAGTTGTGTGTTTGTGACGGATGTGAAAGGTGTACTGGAAAATGGCTCTTTATTGGAGCAACTTTCTGCTCAAGAGGTCGAAGATTTGATTCAGATGGAAATAATTTGTGGTGGTATGATACCGAAAGTTAATACAGCATTGAAAACTTTAGAAACTGGAATTAAACATGTTCGAATTGTTAGTGGAAAAGAGAATTTCTTTGAAAATGGCAATTGGATCGGAACAACATTTGTTAAGAAAGTGAGTGTTGGCTAATGAGTTATGTGTTTCCGACTTATGCGAGATGGAATATTACACCTGAGAAAGGTGAAGGAAGCTGGTTAACTTCAACAGATGGACATAGATACCTTGATTTCACTTCGGGTATAGGAGTAACGAATTTAGGGCATCGGCATCCGAAGGTGGAAGAAGCAATTATTGATCAACTTGGGAAGTATTATCATACATCGAATTTGTTTCAGCAGCCACTACAGGAGAAACTAGCCAAGAAATTAACAAAAGCATCTGGCTTGGCTGCAGCTTTCTTTTGTAACAGTGGTGCAGAAGCAAATGAAGCAGCGATAAAACTAGCAAAAAAGTCAACAGGTAGAAAGAAAATTGTTTCTTGCTACAGTTCATTCCATGGACGCACTTATGCCACAATGGGAGCAACAGGGCAGGAAAAGGTGAGAGTCGGATACGGTCCTATGTTAGAATCGTTTGTTTACATTCCATTTAATGATGAACAAGAAATGGAAAAACAAATGGACAATGATACGGCAGCCATCATACTTGAAATCATTCAAGGAGAGGGAGGCATTCATGTTGCAACGAATAGCTTTATACAAAAAGTGCAAGAAACGGCTAAAAAGGTAGGAGCACTTATCATTATAGATGAAATACAAACAGGTGTTGGCAGAACAGGAAAACCATTTGCTTATCAGCATTTTGATTTGAAACCAGATATTGTGACAGTTGCAAAGGGTCTTGGCAATGGACTGCCAATTGGTGCAATGATTGGTCAAAGCAATCTAATCGATTATTTTCATGCTGGTAGTCATGGGTCGACATTCGGAGGAAATCCTATTAGTGTAGCTGCAGCAAATGCGGTATTAGATATTTGTTTTGAAGATAGCTTTTTACAAAAGGCTACTGAAAAGGGAGATTTATTCAAACAAATGTTAGTAGACGAATTAAGCTCAAAACCAATGGTAAAGGATATTAGAGGCATTGGCTTGATGATTGGCATTGAACTGGTAGATGATGTTAGTAACCTAATAGTCGAGTTGCAAAAGGAACAACTTTTAGTTTTACCTGCAGGACCAAAAGTCATGCGATTACTTCCTCCATTAAATGTTACAGAAGTTGAATTGCAAATTGCATCGAAAAAGATTGCATCGATTTTACAAAAGGAAGTTACGGTAGCAACAAACAGCTAAAAATTTTTTGTGTATGAGTGAATAAAAATACCGAAAGATAAATATTTATTCGGTTTATGGGGTGGAAATAATGGAAGGTTATATACATTTGGAGAATGGTGAAAGTTTTACTGGGAAATGGCTGACAACAACTCCAAAGGAGAATATTTCTGGAGAAATTGTATTTTTCACTGGAATGACAGGTTATCAAGAGGTTTTGACTGACCCATCCTATAAGAATCAAATTGTTGTCTTTACCTATCCATTAATCGGAAATTACGGCATTAATAAAGAAGATTTTGAGAGTTGTAAGCCACATGTGGCAGGTGTGATTGTACATCGCGGCGATATGCTTCACTCTCATTATAGTGCAGATATGTCTCTAGTCGATTATCTAAAAAAATGGAATGTTCCTTTGCTAGGAAATGTGGATACAAGAGCAATTGTCAAACGTATTCGTACAAATGGATCAATGCTTGCACAAATATCAACTGACGTTGTATTTAAGGAAAGTACACAATGTTGTGAAAATATCCCAGTACCATTAGTATCTCAGAAACAAATTAGTGTACATGGAAATGGACGTTTTCACATTGTTCTTATGGATTTCGGTTACAAAAAATCTATATTAACATACTTGGTTGATAAAGGATGTAAAGTCACAGTAGTTCCATATAATACGAGTTTTGAAGAGGTGAAAAAGTGGAACCCAGATGGTATTTTACTTTCTAATGGTCCTGGGGATCCTGTGCAAATGCTTCCTTATATAGACAATATAAAACAAATTGCTTCATCATTTCCAACTTTAGGCATTTGTCTAGGAAATCAGTTAATTGCTTTGGCATTTGGTGGTAAAACGAAAAAGCTATTATTCGGACATAGAGGGGCTAATCAACCAGTTGCAGATTTAGTAAACAATACCGTTTTCATGACATCACAAAACCATAGCTATGTTGTTGATGAAGAAAGCCTGAAGGAGACAGACTTAACGATTCGTTTTAAACAAGTGAACGATGGATCAATTGAAGGCTTACAGCATAATACTTTGCCAATTATCACAGCCCAATTTCACCCAGAGGCAAATCCAGGACCTGCGGAAAGCAGTGTCATATTTGATGAATTTTTACAAGTAGTAAATAGCTATAGTGGGAGAGAAAAAATATATGCCTAAAGATAATACAATCAAGTCTATTCTAGTTATAGGTTCAGGTCCAATCGTAATCGGTCAAGCAGCCGAGTTCGATTACGGTGGCACACAAGCATGTCTTGCTTTAAAGGAAGAGGGTTATAAAGTAATACTAGTTAACAATAATCCTGCCACAATTATGACTGACGAAAGCAATGCAGATGTTGTGTATTTTGAGCCTTTAACGAAAGAAACAATTGCATCTATTATAGAAAAAGAGCAACCAGATGGTTTATTAGCGACTTTAGGGGGCCAAACAGGACTTAATTTAGCATACGAGCTTGATGAAGCTGGAATCTTAGATAAATATAAAGTAAAACTGTTAGGCACTCCGATTGATTCTATCAAAAAAGGTGAAGATCGCGAGCTTTTCAGACAGCTCATGTTTGAAATTAATGAACCGGTACCTGAAAGTTCCATCATTCATACGTTAGAAGAAGCAATTGCTTTTTCTGAAAAAATCGGTTTCCCGATTATTGTTCGTCCTGCTTACACACTTGGTGGCACTGGCGGAGGTATTGCAGAAAGTGCAGAAGTTTTTCAGGAGCTTGTGCGAGGAGGATTACAAGAAAGTCCGATTGGTCAATGCTTAATTGAAAAAAGCATAGCTGGGTTTAAAGAAATTGAATATGAAGTAATGCGAGATAGCTCAGGTACATGTATTACTGTTTGTAATATGGAAAATATTGATCCTGTTGGGATTCATACAGGAGATTCCATTGTAGTGGCACCTTCTCAAACATTAACGGACCAAGACTATCAAATGTTAAGAGGAGCTAGTATAAAAATTATTTCTGCTCTCGGAATTATTGGCGGGTGCAATATTCAATTTGCATTAGATCCAGCTAGTAAGCAATATTATTTAATCGAAGTAAATCCTCGGGTTAGCCGTTCTTCTGCATTAGCATCTAAAGCTACAGGCTACCCAATTGCACGAATAGCAGCAAAGCTAGCGGTTGGATTGCAATTATCAGAAATGTTGAACCCTGTTACGAAAAGTACGTATGCTAGTTTCGAACCTGCACTTGATTATGTTGTTGTAAAGTTCCCTAGATGGCCTTTTGATAAATTCCAGCAGGCCCATCGAACACTCGGAACACAAATGAAAGCAACTGGTGAAGTAATGGCTATTGATCGTAATTTGGAAAGTGCTATTCAAAAAGCAGTAGCTTCTTTAGAGGGCAAAAATATAGGATTATCATTGCCTTCATTGAAAGCATTGACAGTTGATGAACTATTTGTTGAATTAGATAAAAGAAATGACGAAAGATTTTTTGTCATTTTGGAGCTTTTAAGAAAAGGCGTTGCAATCGATAAGATTCATGAGCTAACGAAAATTGATTTCTTCTTTCTTCATGTGTTTTGGCAGCTAATCTCGATAGAAAATTCTATTGCAGGTTTAAGCTTAAATGAAGTAACCAAGGATCAATTGCAATCCATTAAGGAAATGGGCTTTGCCGATAATTACTTAGCCCAACAATGGAAGGTGAGCGAGGCGGCAGTCCGAGCAAAAAGAAAAGAAAATGGTATTATCGCTTCATATAAAATGGTTGATACTTGCGCAGCAGAATTTGCTTCACAAACGAGCTATTTCTATAGCTCCTATAATGGTGAAAATGAACAAGTCCCATCTGATCGAAAAAAGGTATTAATTCTCGGAAGTGGACCGATTCGAATCGGGCAAGGAATTGAATTTGACTATTGCTCAGTTCATAGTGTAAAAGCATTACAATCGGAAGATATTGAAAGTATCATGATTAATAATAATCCCGAAACAGTAAGTACCGACTTTGCCACTGCAGATAAGTTATACTTTGAACCACTGACGTTGGAATATGTTTTAAATGTAATTGAGGCTGAACAAGTAGAAGAAGTTATGGTTCAATTTGGTGGTCAAACGGCCATCAACTTGGTTGAACAATTAGAGGCAGAAGGTGTTACATTACTAGGAACATCCTTTGATACGATTGACATTTTAGAAGATCGATCACGTTTTTATAACTTACTTGATTCGTTAAATATTCCACATGTTTCAGGCGCAATTGCCAATAACGCGGGGGAGCTTTTACAGCATGCTGAGAAGATTGGTTTTCCTGTGTTAGTTCGTCCATCATACGTTATTGGCGGAAGTGGAATGAACATATATGAAACAAAGGATGCGTTAAAGGAAGGAACAAAAAAGAGTGTCTATCCGATTTTAATTGATCAATATTTATGTGGAAAAGAAGCAGAAATAGATTTAGTGACAGACGGTAAAGAGATATGCATTCCTATAATTGCTGAGCATATTGAAAAGGCGGGTGTCCATTCAGGAGATAGTATGGCTTACCTTCCTGCACAAACTCTTTCAGCTACTGTTAAAGAAAAGATGGTTTCTTATGCTAATAAAATGGTACAGCATTTAAATTACAAAGGATTAATGAATATCCAATATGTACTTTCTGGTGAAGAAGTATATGTATTGGAGGTTAATCCACGTGCAAGCCGAACTATTCCAATCATTAGCAAGGTTGCTGACATTCCTCTTGTGCAAATTGCGACAAAAATATTGCTTGGGAAATATTCTTTGTCGGATTTAACGAGAAAAATAGGGTTAGTCGAAGATATCCCATACAGTGTAGTGAAGTATCCTGTATTCTCAACATTTGCATTGAATGGGCTTGATAGCAAGCTTGGACCGGAAATGAAATCAACTGGTGAAGGAATCGCAATAGGCAATACAAAAGAAGAAGCTCTTGCAAAAACCTTTGAATTTCTAGGGAGAAATATTAATCAAAATGGAAATGAAGTGTATGTTTCTTCTCAAATTACTTTGGAGCAAGATTTGTTGGAATGTATGGATAAGGCAGGATTAACAGTCACAGAAGAAATAAATTTTGAGAAATTTCTAAAGAATAAGCGAGGAAAAGTTTTTCTCTCAAATAGTGAAGATGAAAAATCAGACCGTATGCAAGCGGGGAAATACCGATTATTAACTTTTTCAAATATCGATACATTTGAAGCATATGTTAAAGCAGTTTCGATAAAAAAAATGTCCGTTACCTCGTTGGAAGAATGGCATGAAAAAAGAAGGAAAGGTGTGACAGTAAAATGATTAAGACGAAAACATCGGGCTATACAAAAATTTTAGAGCAGAAAGATTTTTTAACATTATCGAATGTAACAAATAAACAAGTCCAACAATTGTTGAATTTGGCTCAAAGTATAAAGGAGAAGCTTGCAGTAGGTGAAGAATATTCACCATTAAAAGGGAAAACATTAGCGATGATTTTTGAAAAATCCTCAACTCGTACTCGTGTTTCCTTTGAAGTGGGGATGTTACAACTAGGTGGGCATGCGCTTTTTCTAACAGATAAAGACTTACAAATAGGAAGAGGGGAAACAATTGGAGATACAGCACAGGTGCTTTCTGAATTTGTAAACGGAATTATGATTAGAACTTTTGAACACGATAAGGTTGAAGAGTTAGCTCACTATGCGTCCATCCCTGTAATCAACGGATTAACGGATATGTTTCACCCCTGTCAGGCATTAGCTGATTTACTGACGATTTTAGAAATCAAAGGAAAATTATCAGGGTTGAAACTTGCCTATATAGGGGATGGGAATAATATGGCTAATTCACTCATACATGCTTGTGCCCTAATGGGGATTGATTTTTCTATTGCTAGTCCAAAGGGGTATGAACCCAACAGTGCGCTCGTGGAAGAAGCTGTAAAAATGGCAGACAGCCAAGGAAGTGTAATTGAAGTTGTGAACGATCCTTTCATGGCAATTAAGAATGCAGATATCATTTATGGGGATGTTTGGACAAGTATGGGACAAGAAACAGAAAATGAAAAAAGACTGAAGGATTTCTCAGGTTTCCAAGTGAACTCAGATATTTTGCTAGCCGCAAAAAAGGATTATATTTATATGCATTGCCTGCCTGTCCATCGGGGTGAGGAAGTGGCGGCTGAAGTTATCGATGGTCCACATTCTGTTGTATTCCACCAAGCGGGTAATCGTCTACACGCACAAAAAGCATTATTGGTTGACTTGCTTTCATAAAAAGCGAACATCAAGAGACTGTTCAAAAAGTATGAGAGCTAACTTCACTTTGTTAAAAGTTATAAAAAAATGAGGCTACTAGAAATAATACTTTCTCGTAGCCTCGTTTTTTTTAAGCAAATAATAAGACGAAAGCTGCTACAATGACGCAGTAATAGCTAAAGTACTTCAAGTTTCCTTTTGCCATTATATTCATGAACCAGCGTAAAGATAAATAAGAAGCAATTAATGAGCCGAAAAAGGCTAACGCATAGGGCAATGCCAATGTAGATAATTGAGTTTCGCTCAAAATATCTTTAAAGCTTAGAATCATTCCTCCAAGGCTTACAGGTATATATAAAAGAAACGAAAAACGAAGGGCTGTCTCTTGTTTTGTTCCTAGTGCCATAGCGGATACAATCGTAGCTCCGGAACGACTTATACCTGGAATTAAAGCAACAGCTTGGGAAATACCAATAATAAATGCATCTTTTAATGTAATATTATTGTCGTTCTTTCTTCCTCGTAAATTACGAATCGCCCAAAGAGCAGCTCCTGTAATCAATAACGAGATAGCAATTGTTTTGATACCTTTGAAGTATTCTGCAATATAGTCTTCGAATAATATACCGATAATAGCTGCAGGTATAGTGGCAACAATTAAATACATAATAAAACGGAAATCGTTTTTTTTCTCTTCTTCTCTTTTTGCTATATAAAGGATTCCGTTATGTGCCAAGCGAAAAATATCATTTCGATAAATGATTAAAACGGCAATTAATGAAGCGGAATTAACCAATAACTCAAAGCTCATTCCTTCTACTTCTATACCAAAGAAATGTTGCATAAGAACGAGATGTCCACTAGAAGAAACAGGAATTGGCTCTGTAAACCCTTGTATAATTCCTAAAAATAAATATTTTAATGCTAATAAAAACTCCACCTTGAAACCTCCATGTCTGCTTAGAAATCATAGCTAGTTTAAAACGTGATTATTATGTTCTAACTAGTATGTATATAACTTCACATATTTTTCATTTAACACTATCAGTCGGAGTAAAGTAAAGGCTTATTGCCAAGAAAAAACTGGATATATGATCATAACATGTTGAACAGACATGATTTCTCGTCATTTGGGAACGATATAGGTGAATATATAAAAGGAGGTTTTATCTGTTGGGGCAATCCAGACACTTTAAAAGTGGTGATCGAGCACCGAATAATGGCTATTATGTGGAAATCGGCGAAACTGGTAGCATGGTATATAATCCACAAAAAATACATCTAAAAGCTGGAGAACGTTTTCCAGAAAACTCTAATCATAATCGAATTTGGACATATCAAAGAAAACCATAATGAAAAATATAGAAAAGCCATCCGCTTATTGGATGGCTTCACTTATAGTTACCTAATCGTGTCAAAGTATCGGCTAATTCACGCTATTCTATGACAACGATTTGACAGATTCTTAAGGATTCTTTACATATTTATAAAAAGTTGTATAATAATTATAAAGGTCAAAGAAGGTCAAATAATTATCCGAATCATCCAAAATATTAATGATATTATGGGAGGGAACACTCGTGGATCTAACGAAAATGACCGAGAGAGTTCAGCAAATATTTATAGGAGCCGAGCAGCTGGCGAAAGCTAAGGAACAGCAAGAATTAAAAATTGCTCATATGCTAGCCGTCATGCTTGAACAGGATGATTATATGCTGTCTCGAGTTCTAGAAGAAGAAAAAGTAGACAAACGATTATTTAGTCAATTAATAAACGAGTTTCTAGAAAAGCTTCCACAAGTATCGGGAAATAACGCAAATTTATATATGTCAAATGAACTTCATAAAGCAATTAATGATGCGTGGAATGAGGTTCGAGAATTTGAAGATGAATATTTATCGGTTGAACATTTATTAGTAGCTTTCTTTTCCAGCTCAGCTGAAGAAATAAGAAGTATTAAGCAAAAGTTCTCAATCGATCGCAAAAATGTTTTAAAAACAATAAAAGCTATAAGGGGGAATCAAAAGGTGACAAGTTCAAATCCGGAAAGCACATATGAAGCATTAAAAAAATATGGCCGTGACCTTGTTGCGGAAGTGAAAAATGGAAAATTAGATCCAGTCATTGGAAGGGACACGGAAATTCGCAATGTTATACGAATATTATCACGTAAAACGAAAAATAATCCTGTATTAATTGGAGAGCCTGGTGTAGGGAAAACAGCTATTGTTGAAGGGCTAGCTCAGCGAATCGTACGTAGGGATGTACCTGAAGGACTGAAAGACAAAACGATTTTTTCCCTTGATATGAGTTCATTAATTGCAGGAGCTAAATTTCGTGGGGAATTTGAAGAACGATTAAAAGCTGTCCTTAATGAAGTGAAAAAGAGTGAAGGGAAAATTTTGTTGTTCATAGATGAGCTTCATACAATTGTAGGGGCAGGAAGAACAGACGGAGCCATGGATGCTGGAAATATGTTAAAGCCAATGTTGGCACGTGGTGAGCTTCACTGCATTGGTGCAACAACATTGGATGAGTATCGTCTATATATCGAAAAAGACCCAGCATTAGAAAGAAGGTTCCAACAAGTTCTTGTACAAGAACCAGATGTAGAAGACACGATTTCTATATTGCGTGGTTTAAAAGAGCGCTTTGAGGTACACCATGGTGTGACGATTCACGACCGTGCATTAGTAGCAGCTGCTACTTTATCTAATCGTTACATCACTGACCGTTTCTTACCGGACAAGGCGATTGATTTAGTCGATGAGGCATGTGCTATGATTCGTACCGAGATTGATTCCATGCCGACTGAATTGGATTCGTTGACGAGAAAGGTTATGCAATTGGAAATTGAAGAAGCAGCCTTGAACAAAGAAAAGGATGAACAAAGTAAAAAAAGACTAGAAGCTTTGCAAGAAGAGCTAGCCAATTTGAAGGAAGAAACAAATAGTATGCGTGCTAGGTGGGAATTAGAGAAATCTAGCTTACAAAAGGTTCAAGAAAAACGGGAAACATTGGAGCAATTAAAAAGAAAGCTTGAAGAAGCCGAGAATAATTACGATTTAAATAAAGCAGCAGAATTGCGACATGGGAAAATCCCACAAATTGAAAAAGAGTTAAAACAGCTTGAACAAGATATAAATAAAAAAGAAAATGAAGGTAAGCTATTACGGGAAGAAGTAACA